>Ga0315289_10000167_pt1 | contig 104250 bp, 90 predicted proteins | sample YL17G11_40_MG_FD_203452 | JGI IMG/M metagenome (GOLD analysis project Ga0315289, IMG submission 203452) | Sediment microbial communities from Yellowstone Lake, YNP, Wyoming, USA - YL17G11_40 | ecosystem: Environmental > Aquatic > Freshwater > Lake > Sediment | place: USA: Wyoming | collected... | reverse complement strand
TACGGAACGTAGTTGAGCGTGCAGTTGGCAGAACAGGTGTAGTGCTCCGGCGCACTGCCGTCGCATTCCTCGGACGTCTGGTTCACGATCCCGTCACCGCAGTACGGCACGTAGTTGAGTGTGCAGTTGGCAGAGCAGGTGTAGTGCTCCGGCGCACTGCCATCGCATTCCTCCCCCGGATCCACAGTTCCGTCGCCGCAGTACGGAACGTAGTTGAGCGTGCAGTTGGCAGAGCAGGTGTAGTGCTCCGGCGCACTGCCGTCGCATTCCTCCCCCGGATCCACAGTTCCGTCGCCGCAGTACGGCACGTAGTTGAGCGTGCAGTTGGCAGAGCAAGTGTAGTGCTCCGGCGCACTGCCGTCGCATTCCTCCCCCGGGTCCACAGGTCCGTCGCCGCAGTACGGCACGTAGTTGAGCGTGCAGTTGGCAGAGCAAGTGTAGTGCTCCGGCGCACTGCCGTCGCATTCCTCCCCCGGATCCACAGTTCCGTCGCCGCAGTACGGCACGTAGTTGAGCGTGCAGTTGGCAGAACAGGTGTAGTGCTCCGGCGCACTGCCGTCGCATTCCTCGGACGTCTGGTTCACGATCCCGTCGCCGCAGTAGGGCACGTAGTTGAGTGTGCAGTTGGCAGAGCAGGTGTAGTGCTCCGGCGCACTGCCGTCGCATTCCTCCCCCGGATCCACAGTTCCGTCGCCGCAGTACGGCACGTAGTTGAGTGTGCAGTTGGCAGAGCAGGTGTAGTGCTCCGGCGCACTGCCGTCGCATTCCTCCCCCGGATCCACAGTTCCATCGCCGCAGTACGGCACGTAGTTGAGTGTGCAGTTGGCAGAACAGGTGTAGTGCTCCGGCGCACTGCCATCGCATTCCTCCCCCGGATCCACAGTTCCATCACCACAGAAGAGCTCGGGGACCGCTTGGATTGGTTCAATCACCATCTTGAAGGGGGCGTAGTCCGGGGTGTTCAGCTGGAAGTCCCACAGGCTTTGATTCGGATGTGCAGCGTCGCCATCATAGCCATGCAGGACGGCGCAGTCCGAGTAGTCGACTCCTCCACCGTTGGGGTACACGTCCGTAATGTCAGTCTTCGTGCCCCAGTCAAGATAGAACTCGCCCTCTTCGTAGTTGCCGCCGCCGGTCGCGCGGAAACGATGGTGAACAACCGGGCCGGTCGGGCAGCCCCAGTAGTTCTCCTGGGCATAGACAAATTGGTTGTTGCTTCCGGCGTTATTGATCAGGTCGTACCCCGTGTTGCCCGAGAAAATGGTGTAGTGGATCTCCGTATTGGGAGAGCCGTGACCCACCGGTTTGTCGATCTGGATGCCGATGCCATTGTCGCGGATGGTATCGTTCTCATACGTAATCGTGCTATTCCCTTCCACGACGGTCTGGAGAACAGCGGTGTCATAGTTCTGAATGATGAAGCCGATCAGGGAAAAGCCTTCGGTGGTCAGGGTAATGCCGGTCGTCGGTCCGGTGAGCGTGGAACCATCCAAGATCGGAGCGTTCAGCCCCGCGCCGGCCGCAGTCGGGTTGCCTGGGTCTCCGTACAGGGCCAGGTTCGCAACACTCACAAGCAGCTGCTCCGCGTATGTGCCCGCCTCCACGAAGATCGGGTGGAGATCTGTGGTCGTCCCGTCATAGGGATCAGTCCAGCTCCATGCATCGGGGAAGTTGACGGCAGCCGCATCGATGGCATCCTGCAGAGGCGTCAATGACGCGCTGCATACATCGTCTGGGTAGAGGCTGCAACTTCCGCTTGTGGGAAGGAACCGATAGATGATGCCGCCAGACGTGAAGTATGGATCGCCATTGAGCATGGCAATGGCGGTCTCTTCCGCTGCCATTTCCAGCGGTGCGCCGGTTGCATCCGTCAAGACAACGCCCGTTTCCGAGGCCGCCGCCACCAGATCTGTTAGATCGGTTCCGGATGTTTCCGTCTGCCCCGCATCAGCAGGAGAAGTGCCTGCAGGCTCCGGCGCCATATCCGTTGGCGCTGCATCCGTCGGAAGTGCCTGCGGGGGCGGTTCCCCCGTCGGAGCCTCTTCGGTCAGTAAAGGCGCTTCCGTCGATTCCGGTGGCGGAGGCGTGGGGTCATCGGCTAGGGCGCTGCCTGGGGTCATCAATGAGAGCACCAAGGTGACCAGCACCAGGGACGATAAGATAGCGAACCTCTTGTTGGCTTTCATGAGGATCTCCTTCCGCCCAAATTGCGCACTGTAAATCTGCGAGGGATACATCCTGCTCTCCGCGGGCGGAAAGCGCGAGGAAGGATGTGGTCCCTCTGTGTCGGCGTGACAGACCCCCTGCCGCCTAATAATGCCTTACAAAGCTGTAAGGCTTATTAACAGTCTAATGATTTTGAACGGAAAGTCAATAGGGAAAACTGAAGGCACCCTTCATATCTGGGGAATCTGGTCGAATTTAGTAGAATAGCGGCTTCTCGCCCCTGATCGCAACCGAGTTCGTTTATGCGGCAGGTGTAGCTCGCATCTTGCCTGTGTTGCCGCGTGTCGGACGCACCCGGCTGGAATGTCAACCGAGAGCGTCTTCTGCGTGCGGCCCTGTGTCTGGCAGCCTAAGACCTGGCAGGAACTTGGAACAGATGTGCGGCTGCCAGTACTAATCTCCTATCGACCGGGTACGGTGCGGGGCTTACTATTTTGTCAAGGGAAAATGATCAAGTTGCAAGGCGACTCGTTCATGCTCCTACCTATAATGGAAACAGCGTACCGCAGTACACTCCGGGCATAAGCTGGAGGAGCGAGCAGTGCGGTAAGCACATTACAAGCATCACACCGATAAGGGCAAACCCGGTGAAAACCGGGGGCGCAAAGCCATGGATCCGACGCGGTATGGCCGCGGAGGACCGCCAGGCTGCCGAAGTGCGAATGGTTCGCGGACCAACCGCGGCCGTACCGGGCGCCCTAATCGGGGAGACGAAGAGTGGCGCTCAAGAGATTTCGTTTCATCTTCAATCTGATCATCCTGACTGCAGTCGCGGTCACACTGCCGGTTGCCCGCGTTCAGGCTGTAGGCGGCGCTCCACCCGCACCTGCGCCCGCGCTGCCTTCGTTTGGCAGCTTTGCGCACCAAGTGACGAATAGTCAGGCGGATGAATTGCGGGGTGTGTACGCTCCCGGCTTGTTTGCTGACCAAGTGGTGCAGCAACCTGCAGGCGATCCTGCTTACATCTCATCGCAGCAGGATGTCCTTACCGAATTTGATAGCGCCTCGCAGTTGGGTTCCACGGGTCTGCTGGCACACAACTACCGGGCCGGGCGTCAATTTTCGCAGCTGCAAAACGGGCAGGCGATCCACCTGATATATGGAGACGGCCGCACGGCGGAATATATCGTCACAGCCAAAATGCGCTACCGGGCCTTGCAACCCAACAGCGCTTACAGCGCCTTTGTGGACCTTGCGAGCGGTACGCAGATTGGCGCTTCCGCGGTGTTCTCGGACGTGTACGGCCGGCCCGGCGCCCTTGTACTGCAGACATGCATCGAGGCGAACGGCATCGCCACTTGGGGCCGCCTGTTCGTTATCGCGGAGCCGTATGTAGATGGGGGGTCCGCGGGAAGCACCGGCGCCCTCCAGCCTTGGTAGGGATGGGTCTGTCAGTGGGGGAAAATCGCCAGGCGCATACCAAAGTCCCGCCATTCTGCTAGAATTGTCTCTGTTCGCTGCCCATGGTCGCGTGAGGATCGGATGGGCGGTTGGACGGGCGGGTCTCATGGTGGCACCGAACCCTGCCAGGGTTGCAGCAATCATTGCCCTGATTCTCTCAACATCAGCGTGCACAACGTATGCATCAACTCTGCCCGCGCCGATTGCTCCCTATTCCTCGGCTGTGGTGCCGCCTTCTGCAACCCCCGATCCCTGCTCCCCTGAGAATCTCCCAGACAGCGTCCAGCCTCTGAACGAGCATATGCGGCAATTCGATGATCTTGCCGTGCTGGCGGCGAACATCCTGCAGACCCATGTGATTCAGGTGGTGAGTGCAATGCGCGCCATCCGGAGCGCAGCCGGAGAATACGCCGCCCCCGCGTGCCTGGAACACTTGAAGGCGCTCCAGCTCCTGTATATGGACAGGACTCTCGAGACACTTGTGAGCTTTCAGGCCGGAGCAGATGCGCCGACGATCAGCCGCAGGATTCTGCTTGCCCGGGAGTACCATGAGCAATATGCGGTCGAACTTGCCCGGATGCTCGGCAAGACTCTGACCCCGTCGGCACTCACGCCGAAAAGTCCGCCAACACCCTAGTTGTCAGGACGCGTGCACTACCGGTGGGCAAATTCATCAACACACAGCGGGTCCGTGCCAGAAGCCGATTCGTATGCGGTCTTGAATAATCATTCCAGCCAAGAGATTATGGGGTCACGAGCACGATTGCAGGAAAGATGGAATAACTCTCTCTCCCCCTCATTATGAAAGTGTAACTAGTAGTAGTAGTAGGGACTGTGGAAGGTGTGGAGACAGCGCTGCTCGTAGCACTGGTGGGAATACGTCGGCGCTGGACGCCAGATATGAGGATACGTGGTCCTGGCATTGTCCCAGTCCAAATGTGGAGAACTACAGGACCAATCGATTGACCACCTTGTGGATATCATTGGCATCCATATCTAGCCAATGGAATACGGTGCCCCCCATATTTGGGGGGGCGCTTTTTACTCTCTTTTCCTATGGAATCGCTCATTTCGAGCACACTGTCCACAGGGGGAATGGTTTATCCACAGTTTCTGGGGTGTTATCCACAAGCCAGGCGTCGCCAAGGGTAGCTCAAGACCCCACATATGGCGCACTAAATGCTGGTCGATGTCTCCAGACCGTTCGCAACAGCGATCTCGTCCAAGCGAGCCTCAATATCGTCCAGGTACTTGTCCAGACCGGCAATCTTCTCTTCCAGAGGTTTTCCCAGAAGGCCGAGTCGATGGCAGGCCTCGGTCCAGGAGACTCCAAGTGGCTCATAGAGCACGGTTGCAGCTAGAGTCCAGGTGTGGATCAGAGGCCATAGGCCGGCGAGGGGCGTTTCGCCCTGCAAGAGCGCACGAATCGCCTTCTCATAGTAGTTCAACCGAGCGGCATGGATGCGCGCGTCCACCTTGCCACGCTCTGCGGCGGCGAGAAACTCTGTCTTCCAGGTATCCAGCCAACCCTCCAGCACCGAAGCGTCTATGAGAGCTGAGCCCAGCAGACCGAACAATGTGGCAGTGAAATCCGGACGCTCCGCGGCTTGCGCTCGCGCGGGGAAGTCACGCAGCAGCCGTCGTTCGGCCAGCGGACCGCCGTTCAATTCGGCGACCGCATTGGCCGCGTCATTCACTGCCGCCAGGTAACATTGAACATCTGCGGAGCCTGCTTTTTCCCCATTGACATCGGATAGATCGAACCAGGCTTTGCGGGCAGCCGCATACAGAGAGCGGCAGCGGGCCAGCACGAAGGTTGGTGCGCCAAACTCAAAGCCCGCGCGCAGGCCCGCCTGGACAAATTCGAAGAACTTTTCGCGCTGATAGAGCAGCATCGGGTCGTACAGCTCCCAGGCGAGCATTGGGTCGGTGCGGAGTTCGCGCGGCGCACTGAAGTCGGATCGGTTCCGGTGCCGGATATCCAGATGGAAATCCGGCGTGAGCTTGACAATTTGCCGCATTGCAGCGGGCTGTCTGCTGTGCACCAGAACCAGGTCAATGTCGGTCGTGCCGCCAAGCAGCGGATCCTCGCCGGAGATAAGCGAACCAGTGAGGTAGGCCGCCACGATGGTGAGGTCGTTATACGCCCACTCCTGAGTTTTCTCCTTGGCAATGCGGATGAGGGATCCCCGCGTAACGCGCATCGGGACCTACGGGTTGAGAGGCAGGCTGGGCTGGAAGGGGCTCAGCTTCAATCGTTCCCGGATGCGGTTCTCGATGTACTTGAGGTGCTCCGGATTCTGGACGATGTTCAGGGCGTTGGTGTCAATGATCAGGACAGGCGAGCTGTCGCGGGGTTGTGCGAAGAATTCCTCGTAGGCCCGATTTAGGAGTTCTATATAGTCGAGCTCCATGTTGCGTTCGTATGAGCGGTCGCGCAGTGCTATGCGTTGCATCAGCACAGGGGTGTCGGCGCGCAGGTATACGATCAGATCGGGTCTGGGGATCTTCTCACCGAGGGCCTCGTGCACCTTGTAATATACAGCAAGTTCGTCGCCCTTGAGATTGATGCGCGCAAAGAGGGCATCCTTGGCAAAAGTGTAGTCGGAGATAAGGGACTTGCCGGCGCCGAGCAGCTCGGGCACTGAGCGGCGCTGCTGGTGGTACCGACTGAGCAGGAAGAAGATCTGTGTCTGGAACGCGTAGCGTTCCCGGTCCGCGTAGAAGTCCGAGAGAAAAGGATTCTCTTCGAAGATCTCCAGCAGAATCTCGGCCTCCAGCATCGGCCGCAGGAGACGCGCCAGGGTGGTCTTACCCACACCGATTACCCCTTCAATGGCAATATACATGTCTGGCTCCCGATGGGCTGCGGCAAGGATACCATAGAACCACATGCCGACCTCCTCGCTACGTTATAATTTTCGCATGCCCTGCATCTGTATTGTGCCCGCCGTGGAGGGAATCGGAGGCATGGCAACGTTCCGGCAGAAGTTCGAGGCGGGACTTGCGCGGCGCGGCGTGGTGGTATCACATGACCCTCGGGATAGATGCGATGCGGTGCTGGTGATAGCCGGCACGCGACATATGCTTCCCCTGCTGGGGGCGCGACGTCGCGGTGTACACATCGTGCAGCGTCTGGACGGGATCAACTGGGTCCATAGAAGACGCAATACGGGACCGCGTCATTTCCTGCGCGCCGAGTACGGCAACCTGATCCTCTCGTTAATCCGCGCCCGCATTGCCACACACATCTTGTATCAGAGCGAATTCACCCGCCGCTGGTGGGACCAGTGGTACGGAAAACAGGGAGCCCCATCATCTGTCGTCCACAATGGGGTGGACCTGGACGAATATCAACCCGATGGTCCGGGCCAGCCTCCAATAGACTGTCGCAGGCTGCTTGTCGTCGAGGGCAGCCTGGGGGGTGGCTATGACATGGGACTCAACAATGCGCTGCGGCTCGCAGAGATCCTGCAGCAGAAACACGGTTTCCCGATGGAGCTGCTGGTGGTTGGGAAGATCGGGGCAGGTCATCAGGCAGCGGTACGATCACGCACCTCAGTTCCGATCCTCTGGGCCGGGACAGTGGCCCGCGAGCGTATCCCGGAGATCGATCGGTCTGCCCACCTGCTTTTCTCTGCCGATCTCAACGCGGCCTGCCCAAATGCCGTGATCGAAGCCATGGCCTGCGGACTGCCGGTAGTGGCGTTTGATACGGGGGCGCTCAACGAGCTCGTCCTGGGGGACTCAGGGAGGCTTGTGCCGTACGGTGCTGATCCGTGGCGCCTGGAAAAGCCGGACATGCCTGCATTGGCGGAGGCCGCTGCCGAGGTACTGCATGATCGATCGCGTTTCAGCCGCGCTGCGCGTGCTCATGCAGAGCAGGCGCTCGGTCTTGAGAAGATGGTGGACGGCTACTTGAAGATCCTGCTGGAGGCCTAGATGGATCAGGAAGTCTTGGAGTTTCTCCTGCGTCACCTGAAGGCCATTCAGGAAAATGACACAGCGGGGTACCACCAGACCACTGCCCCGGAGCTCACGCTTTACGAGTGGTGGATCACACCGCACCGCATTGAGGGACTTCCGTTCCATGAATTCATGATGAGTTCGAACGCCAGCCGCGGCACCGTCTTCGGCGCGGACGCGAATCAAAGGGCGGAGTCGCGTTTTGACCTGACGAATCTATCCATCCAACGCTACGGAGATGCGGCCATCGCCAGTTATACGTTGCTGGTGAGCACAGCCCTTTCGGACGGTGTGCAGGTGGTCTCACACAACGAGAGCCGCGTCATGGTCAAGCTGGATGGAACCTGGAAGGTTGTGCACGTGCACAAATCCCCGGCTTGGCCCGCGCCGCATATCCAATCGACATGAGAACACCCTATCGTGGGCGGCTGGGCCTGCAGCAGCGCGTCCTTCCAAACTACCGCGTACCTTTCTTCGATATGCTGGCGGCGGCCTGCGACGACGGTCTTGGTGTCTTTGCGGGCCAGCCCAGACCGGGCGAGGGGATCGTGACTGGCACCCCGCGGCTTGCGAAGTTGTCAGCGGCTGCCAATGTTCATATCCTCCGTGGAGCGTTGTATCTCTGCCATCAACGCGGGTTTACCTCCTGGCTGGAAGCGTGGAACCCCGACGCCCTGATCGTGGAGGCAAATCCGCGCTACCTCGCAACCGCATCCGCCGTGCGTTGGATGCACGCTGGGGGGCGACCCGTCGTCGGCTGGGGGCTGGGAGCGCCGCCGCTCAAGGGTATACTGAGCGGCCTTTGGCAGGTGCGGCGTCGCCGGTTCCTGCAGCAGTTTGACGCGCTGATCGCATATAGTCGACGCGGAGCACGTGAGTATGTAGATGCGGGCTTTCCACTTGAGCGTGTGTTCATCGCCACCAATTCGGTGGCCCCGCGGCCATCCCGCAGGCTGGACCGCAAGCCGCGCGCGGGTCAGGCAACCATCCTCTTTGTTGGCAGATTGCAGAGGCGCAAGCACGTGGACTTCCTGCTGCAAGCGTGCGCCGAAATGCCGGAGCCGCACCCTCGACTCGTCATCGTTGGTGATGGGTCTGAGAGGGCTCCGTTGGAGTCGCTCGCGAGGCACGTGTATCCTGCAGCGGAATTCGCCGGCACGAAACACGGCGCCGAGCTGGAACCATTCTTCATGGAGGCCGATCTATTCGTCCTGCCGGGAACGGGCGGCCTGGCTGTACAGGAGGCAATGGCGCATGGGCTGCCGGTGATCGTGGCCAAGGGAGACGGGACGCAGGACGATCTCGTTCGCGGGGGAAACGGCTGGCAGACCGCGCCGGAGGACTACGCCGCGCTGGCAAGCACCCTGCGGCTTGCTCTGGCTGATGTGGGAAGATTGCGCAAGATGGGGGAGGAGAGCTACCGCATCGTGTCCGAGGAAGTCAATCTGGAGTCGATGGTAGCCGCGTTCGTGGAAGCGCTGAAGAGCCTTAACTCGTGACCCAGGTGAACGGTTTCTGCAATGCCGCGTGATGCAATTGGGCGGCTGTGGCTCCTTGAAGCAAACCCCGAGCCATCGCCGTCTGCATTATTGCGGAGGGCGATGCACAGCTTTTCGAAACGACAGGTCCTAGGCGGAAGACTTCAGCGCGGGCAGCTTTTCGAACCAGCGATCCAGCTGTTTGAATACACGAGAATCATCCTTGCGGTCTGCCAGCCGCCACATCTGCCACAAGATGAGCATCGGCGCGACCAGGCGGCCAAATGACCAAGGAAAGAAATCAAAGGTCGGGAGCAGGAACTCGAGCAGGTACGCAAAGCCAAACCATAACCACTCGTGTGGAGTCTCAAGGCGCTTGAGCATTGGCAGGAATGAAAGCGCGACGAAGACACCGTGGTGTTCCCATACGACAGGCGCGCTCAACGTCAGCAAAATGAATAGAGGCGGGATAGCGTTCAGCAGCTGCGAGCCCGGCTCGCGAGCCTTCACGAATTGGATGCTGCGGACGCTCCGGACCATGATCAGAATAGCGGCAATGCCAAGCAGAGCTTTGGCGGTGTAAGTCAGAATACGCGTCCAAAGCAGGTTAATGGGCAGGAACTGGGCGGTCGAGCGGAAGAACGAGTCCAACGAGGTGTCATGGTAAATCGTGTTGCTCGAGAGCGCCAAGCCCTGCCAGTGCTGCAGGACATCGATGAAAGGCGTGAAGCCATCCGTGAGCACGGTGATACCTGCAATCGCAATCAAGCCGGCTCCGAACCAGGCCAGCCAGCGCCAGTCCTTCTCGAGCAGGAATGCAAGTGCCAGCACCACGGGGGAGCCTTTGAGGTGCACGGCCAGCGCCATAGTCAGCGCTGAGAGAAGCGGTCGCTTCGGGTACAGCAGCAGCGAAAGGAAGATCAAGTTCAGTGTGTGCAGGTTGACCTGCACATAGACCAACGTGCGCAGCAGCGGAGCATTGGCCAGCATGAACGTGGTCGTCACTAGGGCCGCAAAGCGTTGGCCGAAACCGTATCGTTCCAGGACCCGGTGCAGCAGAAGGTAGAAGGCAGCGAGCGAGATGAAATCCAACAGCCAGAGAACCATGAAGAAAGTCTGCTCTCCGGCGGGAACGAGGAACTGTGTAAGAGTTGCCCACAGCGGGGGATAGAAATACGAACCGTGCAAAGGCTCGTTCCGGAACATCGTCGAGGCTGACTCGAAGTAGTATGTGTAGTCACCATAGCGCCAGCGCTCGCTCAGGATATTCAGGTAGGACCAACAGACGATGAAGAAACCGGAGACAGTGAAGAGATTGCGCGCGGTAACGGACCCTGATTGGACCAGATAGAGTAGCACGCCGACGGATATCCAGAGCAGTGCAACCGAGGCAAGCGTGACCGGAAGATTGATCAACGGAGGCTGCTGGATGAACACCTCGAATCCGGCGTTGCCCAGCTCGAGATAAATGACCCCCAGGCTGGCCGCGATGAGCAAGGTGAGCGCAGCCCAAACAAGCAGCGCGGTGCGCGCAGAACGCATCATGTCATCAGATGGATGTATTGTGCGGCCACATAGCCGCGCTTGTTGTTGGTGGCCTTGATTGCCAGCCACTGGCCTTCCACCCCGATCTTGGGCAGGCCGGTGCTCGCGGGCTCCAGCACTGTCAATCGGGCACCCGCCTTCTCGACATTGATCTTGGCCGCGCCGCGTGAGGGTGCAGCCCGCACCGCCAGCCCAAGCGGGCCCACGCTACCCAGTACAACCACCTGGAATTTCCTCGGCTCTGAAGCCGGCGGGGGGACCGGCATTGGAGACGGTGCGTCTGACGGAACGGCCTCAACATACCAGGCGGCAACATAGCCCTGATGCCCGTTCGGGTCGCGCACCCGGATCCACTCGCCCTGCTTGCCGATCTTGGCCAGTGCGACCGTCTTTTCTTCGATGACGTTGAGTCGCACGCCGGGCATCTCAGCGTAGATCGCCGGATATTCAGTGGAAGGCTGCGGCCGCAGGCGCAGACCGGCTGCTACCGAAGGCAACGGCCAGACATACAGGTCGGTCTCAACCGGGCCAGGGACCGGCGGAGGGGGGGCGGCGCTGCATTGATACCAGGCGATGGCCTTGATGGCCCGCTGGAGCTTCTTGCCGTGGCCGAACCGCGACATCAGTGTGACCTCCACAGCTTCAATCGGGTACGGCCACGGATCCAGCAGCAGGTAGTCGTTGTTCAGGCGCCTGTACAGCAAAGCCCAGTGGGTCTGCAAACCGCCAGCGGGGGAGAAATCGACCTCAACGATGACGGGCTGTCCAGATGCAAGCGAACTGTTAATGTCCGCGATCGGTGCGGGTGAATCATTGCAGAGGGTAAGACCGGTGCATCTGATTTGCGGATAGAGCTTGGTGACGGCTCCCCAGACAATGGCTTGATTGACGAAGCCCCCGACGCCCTTGAGTTTCCGATTGAGAGTCCCGGGTGTCTCCGTGAATCCCCAGCCGCTGGTGTACATGGCAACGCTTGTCAGCGCGCAGCCGATGTAGCCGATGGTATTGCGCCCGCCGCCGAGACGGTCGTCCTTCCAGCGCAGGTCCTGCTGTGAATAGCGAACCAGTGAGAATTCCATTTCCGATCGCCGCTCGCGGCTCACGCAGCCAATGCTCAATTATAAAGCCCAGCCGGCGGTGGCTTGGGTGCGGTGAGTGTGAGAACGTGATGCGGGGCAGATTCACCGGGGGCTTACTATCTTCCCTGCCTCAGGGCCAGAAGATCATAGCGTAGGCGCCTCGGCATTCGTCGGCGCGGTTGCCAAATCCACGGGATGGTCTTATAGTGACAGGATCGGGGCGCGGCGGCCGGAAGACCGCGCCAGAAGGAGCAGCATTGTCCATGCACGGCCTTCGGTCCCAGTACATGTTGGACGACGAACAGAAACCGCGCGTAACGCGTACGCTCCTGCTGCGCGTGCTGCGCTACGCGCGCCCTTATTGGGGGCACTTGGGCGGGATGCTGGGCACGATCCTGGTGACCACCGGCCTTTCCCTGGTAACCCCTCTCGTATTCCGTAGACTGATCGATCAGGTGCTGCCTGCCAAGAATCTCAATGGGCTGATATGGCTTGCCAGCGTCCTGGTGCTCATCCCCATTCTCAGCAGCGTCATCGCCGTGGTCCAGCGCAGGTTGAATGCCGCTGTCGGCGAAGGCGTGATCTACGACCTACGCGCCTCGCTCTTCGCCCGGCTGCAGCGCATGTCGCTGCGTTTCTTCACTAACACGCGCGTCGGCGAACTGATGAGCCGGCTCAACAACGATGTCGTCGGGGCACAGAGCGCCATCAGCAACACCATTACCAACATCATCACCAACCTGATCCAGAGCCTCGCCATCCTGGCTGTGATGCTCACGCTGGAGTGGCGCCTGACACTGATCGGGCTGGTGGTTCTGCCCTTCTTGGCGCTGATCGCCCGTCGGCTGGGCGGGCGCCTGCGCGTCGCAGCGCGCCAGTCGATGGAACTGAACGCGCAGATGAATGCCCACATGAACGAGACCCTGAACATTGGCGGCGCGCTGCTGGTCAAGCTCTTCGGGCGCGAGGCGGACGAGGCGCGGCGCTTCCGGGATCGGGCTGCGGGCGTGCGCGATATCGGCATCCGCCGCGCCGTGCTGGGAACGTCCCTGTTCGCAGTGCTGGGCATAATCGGGGCCATGGGCACCGCGCTGGCTTACGGAGTCGGCGGGTATTTCGTCATCCAGGGCAGCTTCACCATTGGAACCATTGTCGCCTTCGGCTCGTATATCGGTTCGCTGTACAACGCGCTTCAGGGCCTGGTGGGCGCTCCCGTGGAGTTCAGCACCTCGATGGTCTCGTTCGAACGCGTCTTTGAGGTTATCGATCTGCCGCAGGACATCGTTGAGAAGAGAACCGCCCTTCGGCTGCACGACGTGCGTGGCGAACTGGAATTCGACCGCGTCAGCTTCAAGTACACCGTGGATGAAGACAAGCTGCTCAGTGACGTCAAGCGCTGGGGGCGGATGGACAACGTCACCGCCGTGCTGTCACTCGCGGACAGCGAGGCAGGCGAGCGCCCCAAGGACGACGAACCGCGTGAGGAGCCGAGCGGCGCCTCGCAAGCCCGTGACGAGGCCCTAGACGATGTGTCCTTCGCGGCCCGGCCCGGACAGTTGGTGGCGCTCGTTGGACCCTCCGGCGCCGGAAAGACCACCCTGACATACCTTATCCCGCGCCTGTATGACCCGACGGAGGGCGTCATCCGCATTGACGGGCACGACCTGCGCGACCTGAAGCTCGAGTCGCTTGCGTCCGCCATCGGTATGGTGACACAGGAGACCTATCTCTTCCACGATACCATTGCCACAAACCTGACCTTTGCCAAGGCGGATGCCACCCAGGCCGAGATCGAGGCCGCCGCGCAGGCTGCCAACATCCACAGCTTCATCATGGACCTGCCCGAACGCTACAACACCATCGCTGGGGAGCGCGGCTACCGGCTCAGCGGCGGGGAGAAGCAGCGCATCGCCCTGGCGCGCGTCATCCTTAAGAACCCCAGGATCCTCATACTGGATGAGGCCACAAGTTCGCTTGACAGCGAGTCCGAGGCGCTCATCCAGGAGGCCCTCAAGCGCGTGATGAAGGGCCGGACGAGCATCGTCATCGCTCACCGCCTCTCGACCATCCTTGCTGCGGACCTGATCCTGGTGATGGACCGCGGTCAGATCGTTGAGCGCGGCACGCACAACGAATTGCTGGCGCTGGGGGGCGTCTACAGCCAGCTGTATGAAACGCAGTTCAACCGCGCAAATATGGGGGTGTGAGGAGAGGGCAACCCGGCCGCCTTACGGCCTGTCCCTCATCACCAGCCCAGCACGAGCTCTCTCAACGAGTCGATGGTCCCTGCTGTCATGACGCCTGCGGCAACAAGCAGCAGAAGCCCGATGGTCAAGATCACCATACCGAGCCGTGTGCGACCGGCACCGCGTACTACATCAGCAGCAGCTTGCGCTGCCGTTCCGGCGTGACCGCCTCTCTCCCGCTGTCCTCGCCCGTAAGTAGCCACGCGTCCGCGTTGCCCATCACCACCGGGCAGGCCATCTTCGTCAGTCGCGCAACAACCTGCGCGGGCTGCGGCCCGCCCTGGATGGCGTCTCTAAGGCATACAAGTCTGTCAGCCGGCCGCTGCTGCAGATCGCTCAGCATTGCCTCGAATGCGATGCAATTGCCGTGAATATCAGAATAGACAGCGATCTTCATGGTTCGCCTCTCAGAATGGTTCAAGCCCATCAAGGAGGCCGTCGAGATGTTCGAACTCGGTCTCTCGGCCCTCCAGGCCGGGAAACCCACCGTAGCGCAGGATCGCCATCCGCAGGTACGGAACAAAGAGCATGGCGTGGCTTTCGTTTGCGAGCACGAAGTCAGCGGACTTGTTGGGGAGCTCGACCGCATAAGGAGCCCCACCGCTGATGTTGCCTTTGTGCAGATCGTCCGGCGCCAGCGATGCCTCAAAGTGACCAAGCGTATCCAGCATATCGGCCATCTCGTCCAGCTCGGATACACCGGCCGCCGGCGGATCCACCACCAGGGGATCGAGGCCCGTTGGCCAGTCGGGATGCATGCCCACAAGGTCCACCGAACCCACCTCTTCCCAGAACGCAACAAGTGACAAGGGGAGGGGGCCAACTGCTGCCTCAAGGGCTGAAATGTCGGAGTGCAGGTCGCGATCCGGTGCCGCCAGGGGCCCCATGCTGTAGTAACCGCTTGAGCCGTCCGGGTAGATTCCGAAACGATAACCCAGCGCGGTCAGCCGCGAAACGAGTCGCGTGCAGTTGCGTCCGACCCGGCGCATCGTCTCGTGCGCAACCTGCGTGGCTACGGCCCGATTCGGTTCTTTGAGTGCCGCAGCCCCCATGGCCTGGAGTTCCTGCCAGACCTGGTGGTATTCACCGCTGAGATAACGCTCCAGGTGATTCACGGTGGTTGCCTCTGCCCTCGGCGCGCCGTTCCCTCACAGCCTCGTATGCCAGAACACCAATCATCATCAAAATGTACGGCCAACCTGCCTGCACCTTCCAGGCCAGCGCCAAGGCCAGCCATGAAAGCGGGATGATGGCTTTTGAAATCCTTCCCATCAGTAGGGAATAGTTGTATGGCAGCAGAGCCGGATTCGCCAGGAATAGCGCGCCCTCCAGGTTCTTGCGCCGAAGCAGTACGAGCAGCACGAGACCAACCGCGAACGGCAATAGCCAGTCGGAGAAAACGATAGCTGCGCTCACAGTTGTGGACGGCACTCGGGTCAACCGATTCTCCTCGTAGGCAGCCAGAAACCGGATCCATTCAGTCGGCCATGTGGGCCTGATGAGCAGGAATGGCAGGTGCAGGGCTAAGGCGGCCGCGAAAAACTCGATGGCGTTCCGCTTGCTGGCGAATACCCTGGGTAGGGCCGGCAGGAGCAATTGTGGCTTCAGCGATAACAACGCCCATACAGCGGGACGGTTGGAGCAATAGATTACCCAAAACAAGGGATCGAGCTGGCCCAGGTACATGGTCTTCAGGAACGGTACGAAGAAGACCCAGTACAGGCTTTCCCTTTTCAGAATCAGGACTACCGCGAAGATAGCCCCGCCAAACCACAACACTGCTGCGACGTCCACGGGCAGCAGCGCAACTGGTGCGAACAGCACCATAAAGGGATATGGATAAAGTCCGACGTAGTTTCCGTGCCAGATCTCCCCCGCCCATCGCTGGACAACGAAGAAGTCGTTGAAGAATCCAAACCCGTTCGTGGAGACTATGCTGGGCGCTCCTTCGTCTCGTCGGCGTCAGCGATCCTCGGCAGGCAAGTCGATCTGTTGTTCGTTTTCTCTGATTTGCTCCCGGCGCCCTCTACTCCACCTTCCCCGTGATGATCGCCACCTTCAATTCGCCGATAGCCTTCGTGATCTGGATGTCGCGCGGGCAGGCCAGGGTGCAGTTGAAGACCGTGTGGCAGCGCGCCACGCCCGATGTCTCGCTGACGACCTTGAGACGCCTCTCAGCGGCCTCGTCGCGGCTGTCGAAGATGAAGCGGTGTGCCGTCACCAGGGCTGCCGGTCCGAGGTAGTCGTTGCTGGACCAGAACGACGGGCAGGACGTGGTGCAGCCCGCGCACAGGATGCACTTGGTTGTGTCGTCAAACCGCTCGCGCTGCTCGGGGCTCTGCAGGCGTTCCTTGCCGTTCGCCGGCGGCGGGCTGTCGTTGATGAAGTACGGCAGCACCTTCTTGTAGTTGTCGAAGAATGGCTCCATTTCCACGATCAGGTCCTTGATGACCTTGAGCCCCAGAAGAGGCTCGACTGTGATCTTGTCCCCCAGGTCCCGTACCAGGGTTTTGCACGCCAGCTGGTTCCGCCCGTTAATGCGCATGGAATCCGAGCCGCAAATGCCGTGGGCGCACGAGCGTCTGAAGGAAAGCGTGCCGTCATGATGACCCTTGACCATCTCCAGCAGGTCAAGGACACGCTCGTTCTCGTCGGCCTCGAGCTGGTAGGTCTCGTAGCGGCCGCGCTTGTCCTTCTCGGGGTTGTAGCGGAAGATCTTGAGTGTTACCTGCATCGGTGTGTGTCTCCGAAAGAATGACTGTCGTTGCGAGCGACCGAAGGCAGCGCGGCAATCTCCTGTTGATGAGGGGATTGCTTTTCTCGCGATGACACTAGTAGACTCGTTCCTTCGGTGCGTACTTCGTGATGACCACGGGCTTGTAGCCGATCTCGATCCGACCATCCCTTTGCCAGGCAAGCGTGTGCTTCAACCAGTTCTGGTCGTCGCGCTTGGGAAAGTCCTCGCGCGAGTGCCCGCCGCGCGACTCCTGGCGGTTCAGTGCGCACTCCGCCGTCACCTCGGCAATTTCGAGCATGTTGCCCAGTTCCCAGGCGTTCACCAGCTCGGTGTTGAAAATGCTGCCGCTGTCGCTGATACGCATGTGTCGGAAGCGCTTCCGCAACTCAGCAAGCTTCTGGATGGCATCACGCATGCCCTTCTCGTTTCGATAGATGCCCACGTCCTCGAACATGACGTTTTTGAGGTCTGTGGAGATATCGAAGACGTTTTCCGTGCCTGTTCCGCCGCACAGCTGCTGCAACTGGGCGCGGGCCTCGGCAGCAGGATCGTCCGGTAGCTTCTCGAACTCAGTCTGGTTGGCATATTCCGCGGCGCGTATGCCGGAATGCTTGCCGAAGACCAGGATATCCAGCAGTGAATTACACCCTAGGCGGTTGGCACCGTGGACCGAAACACAGGCGCATTCGCCCGCAGCATACAGCCCCGGAAAGACCGTGTTCTTGTCGTCGATAACCAACTCGCCGTACTTGTTGGTTGGGATACCTCCCATCGTGTAGTGCGCGGTCGGCTGGATGGGCATCATCTCGGTCATGGGGTCGATGCCTAGGTAGACGCGGTTGAAGTCCACGATGTCGGGCAGCTTCTTCAGCAGTTGCTCGGCGGTGAGGACGTACGGCGTTCCGTCTGGATTTGTGCGCCCATCCTGCGCGGCATAGCGGGCCACAGACTCCGGTCGGACATCCAGATAGACGTAGTTCTGCCCGTTCACGCCGCGCCCCTCGCGGATCTCCGTGTAGATGGCGCGTGAGACAACGTCGCGTGAGGCGAGGTCTTTGATGTTTGGAGCGTATTTCGGCATAAAGCGTTCGCCCTTGCCGTTGATCAGCACGCCGCCTTCGCCGCGCACGCCTTCGGTGATCAGAATGCCGAGCTTGTAGATGCCCGTCGGGTGGAACTGGAAGAATTCCATGTCCTCCAGGGGCAGGCCGCGCCGCAAGACTACTGCGACCCCGTCGCCCGTGTAGGCATAGGCATTGGACGTGACCTCGAACATGCGGCCATGTCCGCCCGTCGCGAAGATCACGGCTTTGGAATGGAACGTGTGCAGTTTGCCGGTGGCCAATTCGAGTGCAACCACTCCCGCCGTCCGGCCATTCACCAGCAGCAGATCGATGACCTGGTACTCATCGAAAAAGGTGACCTTGTTCTTGATGCATTGCTGATACAGCGTCTGCAGGATCATGTGACCCGTGCGGTCGGCGGCGTGACAGGCGCGGCGGACGGGCTTGCCGGTCTCATTGTTCGTGTGCCCGCCGAATGGTCTCTGTGAGATGCGGCCCTCTGGTGTGCGGTCGAAGGGCAGACCGTAGTTTTCGAGCTCAAAGACCGTCTGCGGCGCCTCGTGGCACATGAATTCGATGGCGTCCTGGTCACCGAGATAGTCCGATCCCTTGACGGTATCGTAGGTGTGCCAGTCAGGATTGTCGCCTTCGATGTTGCCGAGGGATGCCGCAATGCCGCCCTGCGCCGCGCCGGTGTGCGAGCGCGTGGGATACAGCTTGCTGATCACGGCGGTCTTTGCGCCGCGCGAGGCGTACAGGCCGGCCATCAATCCCGCACCCCCTCCGCCAACCACGACTACGTCAAATTCATGAATATCCTGCATGCAGAGCTCCTGAAAGCGAGTGCATCAAACATGAATCGCCACGCGCGCCAGGGAATCGCGGCTCCTCAGATTCCCTGGTCACGATTTCCAGATCAGCAACACCCCGATGACGCTCATTGAGAGCAGGAAGAGGATGCTCAGGATGCGTGTGATCTGCCGGCCGCGGGCCGAGACGATGTAATCGTCGGCGATCACCCCCAGCCCGTGTATGCCGTGCGACGCCGCCAGAAGCAGCATCAGACAGGCTGCCACCTTCCAGAGCGGCGTTGCCCACGGTTCGAGCTCGGGAACGTTGGTGCTCTGTACGTGCGTCACGTTGGGCATGAACCCCCAGCGCATGACGTCGGCAAAGCTCATGTTGTTGCGGGCGCCCATGATCAGCGCGCCGATGAGGGCAAACAACACCAACGCGTACATGGCCAGCGCCGAAAGACGCGTAAACAGCCACATCAGCATCTCGAAGTTCAGGCCGCGCTGCGCAAGAGAGAGTCTCCGGGTCTTGGTCGCCATGGTCAGCCTCCCAACCCGCCGCGCAGGATCACGAAGACGGCGAAGCCGTAGACCGGCAGGAAGACCATCCACTCCAGCCAGATGGCTTCCCGCTCGTGGACAAGCAGCGAGGGCCACAGGTCGAGGAGGGAGATACGCAGACCGTTGATGGCATGGAACAGGGCGCAGAAGAATACGAAGAACTGGAACCCCCAGCTGGTGTAGATGGAGTTGAGGAATACCCCCGTCTTGCCGCCCAGGAAGCCCGAGAGGATGTGCACGGTAACGAAGATTGCCATCCCCAAGCCGCCTATCCGATGCAGGACATAGGTCAGCATCGGTCCCTGCCCCTTGTATCGCAGGGCGGTTGCCAGGCCGACGTTTCTGGTCAGGCCCATCTATGCCTCCCGTAGGGTCGTGTATGGCGCCACGCCGACATGGATACCCTCGGCTTGCTCTTTGCGAAAGTGACGATTATCATCGCAATTCAGTCTACACTTCCTCGAATGGAGGTGTGCCCGACCTTTATAATCCTCAATCGGTCACTGGAAACTGGGGCTAGGCCGTATAATTCTAACCGAATTGACTTGGCGGTGAGAAATGCAAGGCGATTCGGTCCACAGCAAAGCATCTTGAGAGGCTGCACTGGAGGTGTGGATGGCGGATAACGAGCTCAACCGCCGCGACTTCATCAAGGTCACCACGGGCATCGTTGGAGGTTTGATCGGCGCGGTCCTGGGAGTGCCGGCGATCGCCTACTTGCTCGACCCGGCGTTCAAGGCGGGGGCCAAAGAAGGCTGGGTCCCGGTTGGCAACGTAGCCGATATGGAGATCGGCAAGCCTTACCCCTTCTCTTTCACGCGGGTGCAGGTCAACGGTTGGGAGCGCACATCAACCTCGCGCGGCGGGTTTGCCATCCGGAGATCAGAGGAGCCGAGCGATGTCCTGATCCTGAATAGCCGCTGCACACACCTGGCCTGCACTGTGAACTGGCACGAAGACACTCAGGTATTTGTCTGCCCGTGCCACGATGCGCAGTTCAGCAAAGAAGGCGCCGTGCTCGGCGGGCCGCCGCCGCGTCCCCTCGACCGCTATGAGGAGTTCCGCCTGACAGACAAGGGCGTGCTAGAGATCTTCTTTAAGGAGAGCTAGCCGTGTGGAAAAAGATCTACGACTGGCTGGACGAGCGAATCGGGTTGCAAGGTCTCTACAAGAACATTCTGGACCGCCCGGAGCCGAAAGGTTCATGGTGGAACACGCTGGGCTCCGCGAGCCTGTTCCTTTTCGTGCTGCAGGGCGTGACCGGTATCCTCCTCACCATGTACTACACGCCCTCCCCCGACCACGCCTACGACAGCATCACGTACATCATGAACGAGGTGGCCTTCGGCTGGCTGATCCGGGGCATCCATCATTGGGGCGCCACGCTGATGGTTGTCGTGGTCTTCATCCACCTGCTGCGCGTATTCATCACCGCCTCATTCAAGTATCCGCGCGAACTAACGTGGTTGATCGGCGTGGGCCTGTTGCTGGTGACGCTCGGGATGGGCTTTACGGGATATCTGCTGCCGTGGGACCAGCGGGCGTATTGGGCCACCACGGTCGGCACGCAGATCGCCGGGACCGTGCCGCTGATCGGGGAGTTCATCCTCAAGGCCCTTCGGGGTGGTTCCGAGCTGAGCGCCCTCACCCTGCAGCGCTTCTTCTCCGCACACATCTGGATGCTGCCCGCCATGCTTGCGGGCTTGATCGGTGTGCACCTGTATCTCGTCATAAGGCACGGCGAGTCTCACTGGCCGCGAAAGGATGACTAAGCGATGGCCGCACGGGCACCTCACACCGGAGACGGCATGAACGAGGAAGCTAAGAAGAGGGCCGCAGAGCGCTACGAACAGGAGCTGCGCAAGGGCGAACGCTTCTGGCCCGACAGCATCTACAAGGACCTGCTGGTTTCGCTGGGCCTCTTTGTCCTTCTGCTGCTTCTGGCGACTTTTGTGGGCATCGACGCGCAGCCAAAAGCAGACCCGAGCGATACGACCTACCTGCCGCGGCCTGAGTGGTATTTCCTGTTCCTCTTCAAGTTTCTGGCGATATATGGCCAGATTCCGGTGCTCGGCAAGATCGAATGGCTCGCCACGGTCGTTGTCCCCGGGCTGGGGATCCTGGTCCTGGTGTTGATGCCGTTCCTCGAACGCAACCCTGCGCGCTACTATGGCAAGCGCATCCTTCCCATATCGGTCATGGCGATCATGGTGGTGAGCATCGTCACGCTGACCCTGATGGCCGATACTCCGACCGTTACCGCTGAAGGTTCTGCATTCCCCGGCGTGCTGCAGGCAATTGCCGGGCTGGTGATCCCCGGATTGGGGCTGATCCTTCTGTTCCTGATGACCTTTGCTTTCAAGAACACGCCGGCGAAGACCATGATCTGGACGGCTGGCCTGACCGCAGCCCTCATGGTTGGCTTCACTGGTGGAGTGCTGTGTCTCGCTCCCAAGGCGACTGCAGAGCAAACCAAGGCGGCGACGACCCTTACCGATCAGATCGTCGCCGGGCAGGACCTATACTCGATAAACTGCGTGGAGTGCCACGGCGAAGACGGCAAAGTGACCGAGATTACGGGCGTGGTGGGACTGGAAGGCAAGCTGATCTCGGCCATCAGCGGCCACGACGTGCTGTACACGTTGAATGACGCCGCGATCGCTGAGGTCATCGCCTACGGACGCCCCGACGCGGGCATGACGCCCTTCGGTCGGGCCTATAACACCGAGGGCCTGTCGAAGAGCGAGATCGATTACCTCGTGACGTTCATGCGCTACACCTGGGATGACCGCTTCGAGGCGCCGCCCATCAAGCCGCTGTTTCCGGCCCTGGCGGATGGTGAGGTGCCGTCGTACGCGGTGCACATCCAGCCGATCGTGAAGCGCTATTGCATCTCGTGTCATCGCGAGGGCAAGACGAATAACAACTACCTGATGACGACATACGAGCAGATGCTAACGACAGGCGACAACAAGGACAAGAACATCATCGCCAGCGATCCCGAGAGCTATCTCCTGCAAGTGATCCAGGGCACCCCAATCCCGGACCCGAAGGATCCGGGCACGGACATGATCCGCGTCATGCCTCCGACCAGCCAGCTGAAGCCAAACATCATCGATGTATTTGTGCGCTGGATCATGGCCGGCATGCCGCAGACACCAGCGGAAGCCGCGGCGCTCTTGTTGACGCCAATGCCCGGAGCTGGCGGGGCTGCAGCGCCGACTCCGTGAAGGATTCTACGAATTGGCGAGCCGCCCGAGCAACTCGGGCGGCTCTTCTTTAAGCGGGGATTAGAGGTTCGCGCAATCACAACCAAAAGACGACCATTTGTACCCAATTCGTGTATAATTCTCAGCCTAGGAGAACACGAATGAAAAGAATCAGCTTGTTTTCGCTCTTGACCGTCGGTGTGATGATCCTCAGCGCCTGTGCAGGCCCTGCAGCGGCCGCCAAACCGGCTTCTCAACCCGAATCGGCCAAGCAAACTGCGGAGCCGGTGAAAAATCCCACCCAGGCACCGGGCGCAGCCGAGGGATCCACGCGGGTTGAGGTCACTCTGCAAGACTACACCATCGCCTCGAGCCTCACGACCTTCAAGACAGGGGTTCCGTACACATTCGTCATCAGCAACAATGGGCAGCACGAACATAACCTCAACATCTCACCGCCCGTGACCGCGGCGGGCGGCTACAGTGAAGCGCTCGCGCAGGCGCTACTGAGTGTGGACCAAAGCCAGATCCCGCCCGGCAGTACCACGACTTTCGATTTCACGTTCCCGGCCAGCGCCGTGGGTGCGACCCTCGAATTCAACTGCCTGATCCGCCGGCACTATGAGGACGGCATGCACCTCGGCATCAAAGTGACGAGTTAGCCGCCCCAAAGCAGAACCCGAATGATAAGGAAGCCGCCTGAGACCAGGCGGCTTCCTTTTCTATCGCTCGTGAGGCAGTGGGCTGCTGCTACATGTGCTTGATGACGGCGTCGGCAAACTCCGAGCACCTGACCTCAATGGCGTTGTCCATCAGGCGAGCAAAGTCGTAGGTCACGGTGCGGGCATTGATGGCGCCACTCATGCCGGCGACGATGAGATCAGCAGCCTCGGTCCAACCCATGTAGCGCAGCATCATCTCGCCGGAGAGGATCACGGATCCCGGGTTGACCTTGTCCAGGTCGGCATACTTCGGCGCAGTGCCGTGGGTGGCTTCGAAGATGGCGCGGCCCGTTTCATAGTTGATGTTGGCGCCGGGCGCGATACCGATGCCTCCCACCTGGGCAGCCAGCGCATCGGATAGATAGTCGCCGTTCAAGTTCGTGGTGACGATAATGTCATAGTCCTTTGGGCGGATAAGAACGAACTGGAGCGTGACGTCTGCAATGGAGTCCTTGATAAGCAGCTTTGTCTTCCACTTTCCATCGCCGTGTGTGGGCTTGAGTTTGAGCGCCGTCTCGACCTCGGTCTTGATCCTGTTTTGCTGGGCCGGCGACATCATTTCGTATCCGGGTTCGATTTTGCGTGCGTTGGCCTCCACGCTCAAGGCTGGATCCTTCTCTTGGTTGCCCAGGATCCAGGTCTCGCGCTCAGTGACAATGTCATTGCGGAACTCGCGCTTCGCCAGGGCGTAGCCCCAGTCTTTGAAGGCACCCTCGGTGTATTTCATGATATTCCCTTTGTGCATCAGATTCAGGTTGCGGCGCCTGTTCTGCAGTGCCCAGACAATGGCGGCGCGAACCACCCGTTCGGTGCCCTCGATGGACACCGGCTTGAGGCTGATGCCGCTGGTCTCCGGGAAACGCATCTTGGAGAATTCTGCGGGGAAGGCCTCCTTAAGCAGGACCTTGAACTGTCTGTTTTCCTCTGTGCCGTACGCGAATTCCATGCCAGCATAGATATCCTCCGTGTTCTCGCGGAAGATCACCATGTCCACATACTCGGGATGTTTCACAGGGGATGGCACGCCCTCATAGTAGTGGATTGGACGCTGGCAGACATACAGGTCAAGGCGTTTACGCAAAGCCACATTCAGGGAGCGAATCCCGCCGCCTATAGGAGTCGTCAGCGGACCCTTGATCCCAACCAGGAACTCATCGAATGCCTGGGTGGTCTCCTCCGGAAGCCAGCTCTTGAAGAGCTTGAAGGCTTTCTCGCCGGCGTAAATCTCCATCCAGTGGATCTTTCGCTTACCCTTGTAAGCCTTCTCAACCGCGGCATCGAAGACGCGCACTGAGGCGCGCCAGATATCACGGCCGGTGCCGTCGCCTTCAATAAAGGGGATGATCGGGTTGTCGGGAACCTGCAACTTTCCGTCTTGGATGCTGATCTTTGCGCCCCCTGCGGGCACCTTGATGTCCTTGTAAGCCATATCACTCTCCTGAATGAAGCCCGCGGATTGTATCATGCGCGTTTTTTTGGTCACCAGTGACGATTGTCCCGTATTCGGTGCTCGATTGTCGGAAAAGACATCCCCTTGACATGGCGGGACATGTGCATAGAATCAACATGATATGACACCGGTTTTGCGATACAAAGGATGCGACTGCCCCGCAGCATCGGGGCCGCGGGCCATTCATTGCAGAAACCGAGAGTCGCTTTTGGCGGCTCTCTTTTTTTACCCATGCTGCGACTGCCTGGACTGATCGATCCTCACGTTCATGTGCGCGACCCCGGCGCGGTCCACAAGGAGGACTGGGACAGCGGCACCGCGGCCGCGCTGGCTGGCGGGTTTACGACCGTGCTGGCCATGCCCAACACGAAGCCGCCCATCTTTGATGAACAGACGCTCGATCTGAGCCTGGGTGCCGCGCAGCGAAAGGCGCGCTGCGACTACGCTCAATTCATCGGTGCGGGGCCCGACAATGCCCTCGCCGCCGCGAACCTGGCTCCTCGATCCGCAGGGCTCAAGATGTACCTCGACATGACTTTTGGTCAGCTGCGCCTCGACGACATGGCCCTGTGGATGACGCACTTTCAAAACTGGCCCGCAGACATGCCCATCGTGGTGCACGCGGAAAGCCGAAGCATGGCCGCTGCAATCCTGATGGCAGCCATCCACAACCGGTCGGTGCACATCGCGCACATTTCGTTGAAGGAGGAGATCCTGCTCATACGGGCAGCCAAGGAACGCGGCATGCGCGTGACCTGCGAAGTAACGCCCCACCACCTGTTCCTGACCGAAGATTTCGTCAAACAGGGCGATTTGCGAGGCAAGCCGGGGCGCGGCGAGGTGCGGCCTCGTCTTGCCCGTCAAGCCGACGTGGATTCCCTGTGGGAGAACCTAGAGGTAATTGACTGCTTTGCCACGGATCACGCTCCGCACACCCTTGAGGAAAAAGACTCCGACGATCCACCGCCTGGTTTTCCAGGCCTCGAGACGGCGCTGCCCCTGCTTCTGACCGCGGTCCACGAAGGCCGGCTGACCGTCGACCAGATAATCGAGAAATGCGTCGCCAACCCGCGCCGCATCTTCAACCTTCCTGTGCAGCACGAGACATGGGTTGAGGTGGACGAGGGGGCAGCCCACGAGATCCGTGCAGCCGATCAACACACGCGCTGCGGTTGGACGCCGTTCGAGGGCTGGAAGGTCAAAGGGCGCGTGCGCAAGGTCATGCTTCGAGGGACCGAAGTTTTCAAAGACGGCGAGCTCATCGCCCCGCCGGGCTTTGGCAGAGACATCAGATCATCAGGATAGGAGAGACAAAATGCACGTCAGAAACCCCAACCCCCATTTGCCGTTCGGCGACCAAAGAACCGCGCCGTGGTACGGCAAGGACATCTTATCGGTCAATCAGTTCAGCCGCGAGGATCTTGAATACATCTTTGCGGTGGCACACGAGATGCGCACCATGGTAGAGCGCGTCGGGACTTTCGACCTGCTCAAGGGCAAGATCCTGGCCAACCTCTTCTACGAACCGTCCACCCGCACCTCTTCGTCATTTACCTCAGCCATGGAGCGACTGGGTGGCTCAGTCATCCCGATCAACGAGGTCAAGTACTCCTCCGTCACCAAGGGTGAGAGCCTTGTCGACACGGTGCGGACCCTGGAGTGCTACGCAGACGTCATCGTATTGCGCCACCCGGAGACCGGTTCGGCAGCCGTTGCGGCCAAGGCAGCGCGCAAGCCCGTCATCAACGCCGGCGACGGCACCGGCGAGCATCCAACGCAGGCACTGCTTGATACGTTCACCATTCGTGAGGAACTGGGGCGGCTTGACAAGTTGAATGTCACCATGCTCGGCGACCTCAAGTATGGCCGGACCGTGCATTCACTGGCTCGCCTGCTGGCCAGGTTCGACGGGATCAAGCTCAACTATGTGTCGCCCGAGATCCTGCGCATGCCCAAGGAAGTGATGGACGAGGTGGCGGCCCACAAGGTCCCGCAGACTGAGCACGAGTCACTGACGGAGCCCCTGGCCGAGACCGACGTGCTCTATGTCACGCGGGTTCAGAAGGAGCGGTTCGAAGATCCAGCCGCCTACGAGAAAGTCAAGGGCGCGTACGTGATCGACCCGGCGGTAATGAGAGCCGCGAAGCAGGATATGATTGTGATGCACCCCCTGCCGCGTGTCACCGAGATTAGCATGGAGTTCGATGACGATCCGCGCGCTGCATACTTCCGGCAGATGGAGTATGGCCTGTACGTGAGGATGGCGCTTCTGGCGATCGTTCTCGGCAAGGCCTGACCCAGTCCAGTGCGGAAAACGCGGAGAGACCAAGAAGAAGGTCAAGGATCCCGTGAAGCCCTGAATGGAAAGTTTCTTCTCCTTCCTGGACAGACGCGTGGATGACTGCTCCTCGCTGCTCTGCGTGGGCCTGGATCCGCACGTCGATGATCTGAGAGCGCCGACGGCAGAGGCGGCACTGGAGTTCTGCGCGCGCCTGGTCAAAGCCACGGCGCCGTACGCTGCGGCCTTCAAGCCGAATGCCGCGTTCTTCGAGGCCTTTGGGGCCGATGGCTGGACCGCGCTGAAGGCGGTGATCGACGGTATACGCGCGGAGTCCGAGCGTATGGGGTCACGCATCCCGATTATCCTGGACGCCAAACGGGGCGATATCGCCTCCACTGCCGAAGCCTACGCGCGCTCGGCCTTCGATGTCTTGGGAGCGGATGCCATCACGCTAAGCCCCTATCTGGGAAGGGACTCCATCGAACCTTTCACACGCAACCGGGAGAAGGGGGCGTTCCTGCTGTGCAAGACCAGCAACCGAGGCTCAAGCGATATCCAGGACTTGCTGATCCAGGGTCCGGGCGCCTCGGCAGTGCCGCTGCACATGCGCGTGGCGCAGCTGGCGGCGGGCTGGAACACGCAGTACAACATCGGACTTGTGGTCGGCGCGATGTATCCTGAGACGCTCTCCGGGGTGCGCGCCCTTGCGCCGGACCTTTGGTTCCTTGTTCCCGGTGTGGGTGCGCAGGCAGGGGACCTGGAAGCTGCCCTCCGGGCCGGGCTGCGCGCCGACCGGAAAGGCATGCTCATAAACGTGTCGCGAGGCATCTCGCTCGCCGCCGATCCCCACCAAGCCGCGGCTGAACTCCGCGACGCGATCAATGATGTCCGGAATGCGGCCGCGTTCAAGGTGCTCGAGCGGAGTGATGCGATACTTTCGGCTCTCGCCGACGGACTGTTGGATGCGGGTTGCGTCCAATTTGGCGACTTCACGTTGAAGTCCGGACTGAAATCGCCCATCTATATCGACCTGCGGAGGCTCGTCACCCATCCCCGACTCCTACAGCGCGTCGGCAGGGCATACCTCGATATCCTCAAAGACCTGCAATTCCACCGTATCGCCGCCGTGCCATACGCGGCCATCCCGATTGCCACATCGATCGCGTTGCAGGGCGATCTGGCAATGATCTACCCGCGCAGAGAAGCCAAGGACTACGGGACCAAGGCGGAGATCGAAGGCGAATACAGGGCAGGTGAGACGGTGGTGTTGATCGACGACCTGGCCACGACCGGCGGCAGCAAATTCGAGGCCATTGACAAGATGAAGGGTGCCGGCCTGCTGGTGAAGGATGTGGTGGTGCTGATCGACCGCCAATCCGGGGCGCGGGAGACGCTGCAGCAGGCTGGTTACACCATGCATGCCGTGCTCACGATCATGCAGTTGCTCGACCACTGGGAGCGAACAGGCAAGGTCAGCGCAGAAAGAATAGGTGCAGCGCGCCAATTCATATCGACCAGCCGAACGACGTAGGCCCGAGATTCACTGGGAGGTTCCGCTCATGCATGTAGGAGAATTCATCAAGCAGACCTACGACTACACCTATTGGGCCAACCGGCGCTACTTTGCGGTAGCGGAAAACCTGACGGAGGAGCAGCTGCACAGGAAGCAGGGGCACAGCTGGGACGATGTGCACTCTGTGTTGCTGCACATGCTAAGCTCGGAGACGGTATGGCTCAGGCGCTGGCATGGCGAATCGCCCCAGAGGCACCTGGATCCAAAGGACTACCCGACCTTGGTAGTCCTCAAGGAGAAATGGGAACAGGTTGGGCAGGAAATGCGTGCGTTCGTCGATATGCAGACGGAGAAGAGCCTGCAAGCGGAGATCGCGTATAGCAACTTTGCCGGAGAGACGTTCCGCGTGCCGCTCTGGCAGCTGTTGATGCATGTTCCCAACCACGAGACGCACCACCGCGGCGAACTGGCGGCGATGTTCGCGTTGATGAACGTACCGCATCCCGAAGAGGAAGTGATCCAATATTTCCTCGCCCTTAGTGGACAAAAGAGGTTCTAGCGTCGTTGCAGGGAGGGCGCTTTCCCTGACGAAGCAATCTCCGAACTGCTGCCGGAATCTAAGCCCTGACGCAACGACCAATGTTACCCTTCACTGTGCCTACAGCGACAAACTGACCGATGTATTCTGTCTTTAGGAATGCCCTCTTCAAGCTAGAGCCCGAGCGCGCCCACGCGCTGACTCTGGCCGCACTAAGCCTTGCCGGCCAGATTGCACCCGCGCGCTGGATGCTGCGCCTCGTCTACTCGGCGCCGTCGAGCCCCGTCAAGGCCTTTGGACTGACGTTCAAGAACCCCATTGGCCTCGCTGCCGGGTATGACAAGGACGCGCGCGCTGTTCGGGCGCTGGCGGCGCTTGGATTCGGGCACATCGAGGTTGGTACCGTGACGCCCCTCCCGCAGCCCGGCAATCCCAAGCCGCGCGTGTTCCGTCTCGTGGAGGATGAGGCGGTCATCAACCGCCTGGGCTTCCCGAGCAGGGGCTCGGCCTACATGCAGCGGCAGCTGAGTCCCCGCATGCGGGGTAACTGGATGGCCGAGATGCTGGGAATCCACGGTCGCAGCGGCCCTGTCCCGGATCCGCACGCATTGAGGCTGACGGCGGGCTGCATCCTGGGCGTGAACATAGGAAAAAACGCCATGACGCCCAACGAGGAAGCGGTATTGGACTACTTGGCACTGCTGCAGAATTTTGCGCCGCATGCCGATTACTTGGCCATCAACGTTAGTTCGCCAAACACAGTGGGTCTGCGCGCGTTGCAGGGAGCATCAGAGCTTGAGGCCCTGCTCGGCCATATGCATGCCCAGCGGCGCATCGAACAGGAGCGCATCAAGCGGTGTCTGCCGCTGCTGGTGAAGCTGGCACCGGACCTCACCGATGCCGAGTTGGATTCCGCGCTCGGGGCTATTGTGCGCACGCACATGGATGGAGTCATTGTCACCAATACCACGGTCGCACGCGATGGGCTGAGCTCAGTCCATGGTTCTGAGCAGGGCGGGCTAAGCGGCGCACCGCTGCGCGTGCGTAGCGAAGCCGTCCTGCAGCGCGTCGTGCGTGGCGTTGCCGGGGAGATCGCCGTGGTTAGCGCCGGCGGGATCTCTGGCCCGGAGGATGTGAAGCGCAGGCTCGACATAGGCGCTGCCCTGGTGCAGATATACACCGGGCTGATCTATCGCGGGCCGGGATTGGTCAAGAGAATGGTGAGAGCCCTGCAGATCTGAGGGCTTGAAACGTGGGCCGCAGCCTTCTATGGTATGATTTTTGCCGAGCAGGGTAACCAAAAGGCATCACATGGACGAGCAGATCACAATTATTGAAGGGCCTCCACCGATCTTTGAGCACGTGGATGATGGCTGGGCCCTGGGGTTGAATGAAAGCCCACACGTGCTCGTGCCCGCGCTGACGAAGCTGCGCACCATGAACGGCACTGCGCTGGTGGAGCGCTGCCACCGGGCGTGGCGCAGGCACGGTCACATCCACCTGCATTACCGCAATGACATGGGGCTTGAGCAGACCGCGCCCATCCTGGCGGCGCGCAACGTGGAGACCCCGAACGGGCAGGTCCTATTGCTCTGGGTCTACCTCGACCGGGAGCAGGTCGAGTATGAAGTGGACGACGGCGAAGACGACAGCGCCGAAAACGATCTGAATCCATGACCGGGCACCAAGCCCGGTCTTTTCACTGGCGCCCTCCGGGCTGCTGAGGCAATCCAATACGAAGGACACGAACGACCTGACACAGGAGCGCTTCGTGCCTGTTGTGTTCGAGAAGAAGCCATGGAATTCGAACCGGTCATAGGGCTTGAAGTACACGCAGAACTGCAGACGCAGTCCAAGATGTTCTGCAGTTGTGCAGTGGTGGACAGCACGTTCGCCGCACCGAATACTGCTGTCTGTCCTGTGTGTGCCGGCATGCCCGGCACGCTTCCGGTTGTGAACCGGACGGCCGTTGAGTACGCCATCAAAGTGGCGCTGGCGCTGGAGTGCGAGGTCCAGAACACGAGCATCTTCGCGCGCAAGAATTACTTCTACCCGGACCTGCCCAAGGGGTATCAGATCTCGCAATACGAAAGCCCGCTGGCTGTGAACGGCAAGCTCATGATCCGGACAGCAGAGGGCGGGCAGGTCATCCGCGTGCGCCGCGTGCACCTCGAGGAGGACACCGGGAAGCTGACGCACGTCGACGCCGGGGACAAGTCCTATTCACTGGTGGATCTGAACCGCGCCGGGGTGCCGCTGTTGGAGATCGTGTCCGAGCCGGATATTCATTCTGCAGAGGCGGCGCGCGCCTATGGCGAAGCCTTGCGTGACATCTTGCGCTATCTGCAGGTAAACAGCGGCGATATGGAAAAGGGGGTGATCCGCTTCGAGGCGAATGTGTCAGTGCGGCCCAGAGTCGCTCCCGGTGCTGACCCCGCGCCTCTCGGAACGCGCACCGAGGTCAAGAACCTGAATTCCTTCCGCGCCATGGAGCGCGCCATCGTCTATGAGATCGATCGCCAGAGCAAGATCCTGGCCGCGGGTGGGGTGGTTGAACAGGAGACGCTTGGCTGGTCCGAGGCGCGCGGCCAGACCTTTTCCCAGCGCAGCAAAGAGGAAGCGCACGACTATCGCTACTTCCCCGAGCCTGACCTGCCGCCACTGGTGGTGGAGGATGATTGGGTGAAGCGCGTTGAGGCTGGCCTGCCCGAACTGCCGTATGCGAAGCATCAGCGTTTCATGAAGCAGTACGGCCTCAACAGCTACAATGCGTGGCGCCTGACTGAGGACCAGGCGGTCGCGGACTACTTCGAGCGGGCCGCGAATTCCGCGCCGGCGCAGGGCGTTGCGAACATGATCCTCGGGGACCTGTTCTCGCTCGTCAACCAGTCGGCCGCCGACCGTGGAACTGCGCAGGCATTCAGGGATCCAAATATCGCTCCTGAAGCATTTGCAGAACTGGTGCGCATTGTTGCGGATGGGCAGATCAACCTATCCAGCGCTAAGGAAGTGCTGGGCGAGATGTTCTCCTCTGGGAAAGGGGCATCGTCCATCGTCGAAGCGCGCGGCTTGAAGCAGGTGTCAGATCAATCCCACATCTCCGGTTTGGTCGCCGAAACACTGAAGGAGAATCCCAGCGAGGTGGAGAGTTACAAGGCGGGCAAGACCGCCGTATCCAATTTTCTTTTTGGTCAGGTCATGAAGAAGGCAGCGGGCAAGGCAAACCCGCAGGTCGTGCGAGCAGAACTAGAGCGCCAGCTCTTGCAATAGCACACCGTCGATTCGTGATGATTTTCATATTGACCCGCCAAATGGAGTCGGGTAAGGTTAATTCGCGTTCGGCTTGGACCTTGGCGCGATGAATGGTCTAGACGACATAATCCGTTCTTGAGCGGGCATCCCGTCCGGGGGCGCCCGCTTATGTTCTCATCAGAAACCTCCAGGAGTAGATCATGCCAGAACAATTGAATGCTTTCGAAATGGCCCAGAAGCAGTTCGATCATGTGGCCAAGTTGCTCAAACTCGACCCGACGGTCTCAGAGGTCTTGCGCTGGCCGATGCGCGAGTACTCGTTCCGCATCCCCGTGCGCATGGATGACGGCACGACCCGCGTCTTCCAGGGTTTCCGCGTGCAGCACAACGACGCCCGCGGTCCGAACAAGGGCGGCATTCGTTTTGCTGCGAACGAGACGATGGATACCGTGCGCGCCCTTGCCACGTGGATGACGTGGAAGTGCGCCGTGGCGGATATTCCGCTCGGCGGCGGCAAGGGCGGCATCATTGTGGACCCCTCCACGCTTTCGGCGCACGAGAAGGAGCGCCTGTGCCGGGGTTGGGTGGACGTCATGTGGAAGAACATCGGTCCGCGCAACGACGTGCCCGCTCCGGACGTCGGCACCACCCCCCAAATGATGGGCTGGATGATGGATGAGTTTTCCAAGCTGGTTGGCCAGTACACGCCCGGTGTGTTCACGGGCAAGCCGCTGGGCGGCGGCGGCTCAGAGGGTCGCACCGAAGCAACCGGCTTCGGCGTGATCTTCACTGTGCGCGAGGCGATGAAGCATCTAAAGCTGGATCCCAAGAACTGCTGGGCAGCGATCGAGGGCTTTGGCAACGTGGCGCAGTATGCGGCCATCGGCTTCGTAGAACTGCTGGGGGGCAAGGTGGCCTGCGTTTCGTGCTGGGACCGCGTCGACAAGAAGTCCCACACCTACAGCCACAAGGACGGCGTTGACCCGCGCTTCCTGATGACGATCGTGGATGAGTACGGCACCATTGACAAGAAGAAGGCGCAGGACAAGGGCTATGTCATCGAGGACGGCGAGGCCTGGATCACCAAGGACGCCGATGTCCTCATCCCGGCTGCGATCGAGGGCCACGTCAACGGCGAGACCGTCAAGAAGATGTCGAAGCGCGTCAAATTGGTGGCGGAAGGGGCCAACGGCCCGGTCACCCCGGAGGCCGATGAGTACTTCCAGGCCAACAAGATCTTCGATGTGCCCGACTTCCTGTGCAATGCAGGCGGCGTTACGACTTCCTACTTCGAGTCCGTGCAGAATGACATGAACTACTACTGGACCAAGCAGGAAGTGCTCGAGAAGCTGGATACCAAGATGACCCAGGCCTTCCATGCTGTGCTTGACATGAGCTTGAAGGAGAAGGTTACCATGCGCGACGCGGCCTACATGGTCGCTATCGACCGCGTGGTCAAGGCCATGAAGTTGCGCGGCTGGTCGTAGACCGGCATTCCCGCGGCGAATCAAAACCTCCGAGGTCTCAAAGGCCTCGGAGGTTTTTCATTGGCTTGTGTGCGCCTCCAGGCAGGACACGCCCTGATCGCCGACCACCGCGTCGTGTACGGCGCCAGCGGGTAGGTCGAGCCCGCCCCCAGGGGTTAGGCTCAAGCATCGCTCATTTGGCTTTGATGATTCCTCCTGGGCGTCAACTATCCTGGGAGCACAAAACTAGATCTCGCAGAAACGGTCGATGCGCTGGCCGATGATAGCCAGGCTGTCATCCCAGAACTTGCGCGTTCGAATGTCGATGCCGAAGCGTCTTGCCAGGCTGGCCGCGCTGGCTTCGCCAGTGGAGGCCAGCAGCTTCTTGTAGTCCTCCACGAACGCCGCGCCGCGCTGCTTGTAGATTGCATACAGCCCGGTGGCGAACAGCAAGCCGAAGGCATAGGGGAAGTTGTAGAATGACCGGCCCGGCGAATAGTAGTGGGGCTTCCATGTCCATATGAACTTCTGCAGGTAGCGCTCATCGAGTCCGTCGCCGTAGGTGGCCTTCTGTGCCCGCTCCATGATCTCGCAGAAATCATCGGACGAGAGTTCGGCATGGTCGCGGCGCTCGAACACTTCCTTCTCGAAGAGATAGCGCGAATAGATATCCACCACCACCTGGCCCGCACCCTGGATCTGCGCTTCAAGCACGGCCAGCTCCTCCTGCGGATCGTTCGTTTTGCTCAGCACGGCCTCGGTCACGATGGTCTCGCACATGGTGGAGGCCGTTTCAGCCAGGGTCATCGGCGTGAGCTGTTGCATCTCGGTCTTGCCGGCAGCATAGGCACATTCATTGTGGAAGCCGTGCCCGAGCTCGTGGGCGACGGTGCTCACCCCATCCAATGAACCGTCAAAGTTGCACAGCACGCGGCTTTCCCTGACCGCCGAGACGCCCATGCAGAATGCACCGCCGCGCTTGCCCTCGCGCTGCTCGGCGTCGATCCAGCGGTTTTCGAATGCGCGCTTGGCGAAGGCCCGCAGATCGGGCGAGAATCTTCCGAAGTTGTCGAGGACAAAGTCGCGCGCCTCTTCAAAGGAATAGACCCTGTCGGTCTGCCCAAGCGGCGCAAAGATGTCCCACCAGGCAAGTTTCTCCTTGCCAAGCTTCTTCGCCTTGGCCTCGAAGTAGCGGCGGAACATCGGGAACGAGCCTTGCATGGCCTCGAGCATGGCCTCGAGCGTCTTGCGGTCAATGCGCCCTCCATCCAGGGCGGAGTGGACCGCATCCTTGCGGCCGCGGCGCTTGTCCAGCGTGTTCACCTCGCCCTTGACTCCATTCAGGCACGCCGCCAAGGCCTCCTTCACTGATTCCCAGGCCGCGTTCTCCGCTTCATAGGCGCGACGGCGCGTGTCCTCATCTGAATGCGAGCGCAGGTTGATCAGCGCCGGCATCGGCATCTTCTGCATCTTGCCGTCCAGCTCGAAGTCCACCGTGAGTTGCGATGTGACCGTGCCCTGCAGTTTCTCCCAGGAATTGCCTCCGCTCAGGCTCATCTCCGAGGCCAAGCCCTCCAGCTCGTCGCTCATCTGGAAGCGGCTCAGCTGCGCCGCCTCTTTCAGCATGAAAGCGTGCGCCTGGGCCGTCTTATTCTTCCTGGTGACCTGCGTGAGCTTGGGGCCCAGCTTGCCCAGCCAACTGCGCAGGCGCACCATAAGCTTGTCCATCGGCAGGCTGGCCTGCTCGAACTCGGACTGGGCGCGTTTGGCGACCTTGTCGTGTGAATCGGTCGTGACGAAAGCGTAGATGTAGGGAACGATCGTGCCCGAAAGAGTCTGGATGCGATTGACCCGGTCGATGGTTTCACCCGTCAGCGCGGCCAGCCTCGTGACTGGGGCGCCGGGACCGGCCTTGAAAAGCTTCGTGTCGAAGAGCCTGCCCAGGCTCGCGACCTGTGCCTTGTAGTCCTTGATCGCAGCCTGGAACTCTTTCGATTCAAGCGAGGGATAGACGTTGGTCATATCCCATCGTGGAGGTGTGGACATAGGCGCTCCTTAGCGTGAAGTGCACGAAAGTATACCAACTCCTTGATTCCGCCTGCAACGCAAATCGGAACTTGGGATACCGTCTCTCGGAAAATCTGCCTCTTTCATGATGTATGAGGGCATGGATGGTCCCCACAACTTCGGCGCGCGCTTGGTCACCAATGTCCCGCAGCAGCCTGATCCGATCGTGGGCGTAATTCCCGACTGGGGACCCTGGCCGACATGTCCCTAAGTTTTGTGCGATAATAGGAACACTATGGAACTCAAAATGGCAGGTGCCTACAAGGACCCCGTGTGCGGCATGGACGTCACGCCTGAGACCGCCGCGGGCAAGTCTGAGTACAAAGGCGTGGCATACTACTTCTGCTCGCCAGGTTGCCGTCGCTCTTTTGAGAAGGATCCGGAGAAGTACCTGGCGCCCGACTACAAGCCGCACATGTAGTTCGGCCGAAAGTAGATACAGAGAAGCCCGACGCAGGTCGGGCTTTCTTCTTGCGACGAGCCGAGTGCCTCGTGTGCGCGCCTTCGGGCGCCTTGCGCAACCAAAAGATGCCGTCCCGGAACGAATCGGCCTGTTCCCTCGTTATTCTCTTAATGGGAGGCCTGTGCCATGGACGACCGCTTGACGACCGCTCTGAATCTCGTAGAATCCCGTATAGACAAGCCCCAATCCAACCCGAGGGAGGCAAACGTGGATCTCATCAAAGTGTCTGCCAACTCTCGCACTTCTGCTGTAGCCGGGGCAATAGCGGGCGTGATCCGCGAACACAAACACGCTGAGGTTCAGGCCATTGGCGCTGGCGCGGTGAATCAGGCCATCAAAGCGCTTGTGCTGGCAACGGGCTACCTGAAGGACGACGGTATCGAGATCGCCTGTGTGCCCCAGTTCGTGGATGTCGAAATCGATGACAAGGTGCGCACGGCCATCAAATTGGTCATTGATCCAAAGTAGGACAGCGCGCCTTGCAGGTAGTCTGTCCGAGGGCGGATGGGGCGCGGTCTGATCCTGATCCAATCAGACTCAACTGCTGGTTGCTGATGGAAGACTTTCTCCTACGCTGCAAAGTCATCGAGCGGAATGTCAGGTGATCCTCGCCGCGGCAACACCTTGCACGGAAACGCGCAACGCGGGTTGATGGTATAAACAACACGGGCCTGCACAGCCCAAATCCCATGTCCATCACTGAGCTCATCCCCACACTGCAGCTGGCCATCGGCCCCGTGATCCTGATCTCGGGCGTCGGGCTGATCCTATTGAGCATGACCAACCGCTTCGGGCGCGTGATCGACCGCTCCCGCATCCTCACAGAGGATCTGCGTCGTGCGCCGCGCGCGGTCCGGCCGAAGGTCCTGGCGCAGCTCCGGATCCTGGCAAGCCGTGCGCGGATAATCCGGGTGGAAATCGCCCTTGCCGCCATGAGCGTCTTGCTGGCGGCAATCCTCGTCATCAGCCTGTTCCTTGGAGCGCTGCTTCAGATTGGCATGGCGACCCTGATCGTCGGCCTCTTCATCCTGTGCATGCTCAGCCTCATCGTCTCACTCGGGATGTTCATGTCAGACATCGGCCTGTCGCTCAAGGCCCTGTGGCTGGAACTGCCGCCCGAAGCACGGCGCGACGAATAGCTCTGGACGACTTTTTCCCCGCAGACGCGCCTCTCCCCTGACTTCGGACGTCCGATTGACTGCACCATGCCGCAGAGCGCCTGTTCACGGAGGCGTTCCACGCCGATAGTGTGATCATGCCCGGCGGACTCCGCCTCGCACTGCCTATAGGGCGCGGGAGCCCCGCAAACAGCCTGCCTAGGAGATATCCATGAGCGTCGACAGAGCCGAGATTGCCCGACTGACCGAAGAGTATGGCGGTGCATGGGGCCTCAATCACACGCGTCGCCTGTTGAAGTTGGTCGCTGAGATCGCTCAAGGCCTGACCTACAACTCCGGAGCGGTCTGGATCGCCGGCCACCTGCACGACTGGGGCGCGTACGCCCCGTGGGCGCAGAAGGGCGTGGATCACGTCGTCCGCTCGGGGCAGGTGGCCGAGGAGTTTCTGACCGAACGAGCTTGTCCGCAAGATCTGAAAGCCCTCGTCCTGGAGTGCATCGCGCTGCACCACACAGCCGGCTCAGACCGCAGCCTCGAGGCCACCTTGCTGAGGGACGCCGATGCGCTGGACTTTCTCGGGGTGGTAGGCGTTCTGCGTGATTTCTCGAAGAACCCCCGCGACATGCGCGCGGCGTACGAGCAGATCAAGAAGCGGCGCGAAAAGGTGCCCGGCATCCTGCATCTGGATCGGGCCAAAGCCATGGGGGCAGAGCGCGTGATGCAGATGGATGACTTGGTAAAGGAATTCGAAGCGGAGTCGTTTGGCTTCTTCTAGAATTGGCGAATGGAGGGGATGATCTCTCTCCCGAAGATCTCGAGCGGCGCGATCTCGTGCACGTTTGGCATGTTGAAGATGCAGTGCTGGATGCCGATGGACGCAAGCGCGCGGCACTCTTCAATGACATCCTTCGGGCTTTGCTGGCTGGCGGCCAGGTGCACAGTGCTCAGGGTGGTCTTCTCGATCTCGCCATAGTCCCGGCCCTGACTGTCGCAATGACGTTTCAATACCTCCAGCTTCTTGCCGATGGTACCGAGGCCCATACGTGCAAACAGGTTGCAGGCATCCGCGTACTGCGCCACCAACCGCAGCGTCTTGCGCTCGCCCATTCCACCGATCAGAATCGGGGGATGTGGCCTTGCAAGGGGCTGCGGGTTGCAGAGCGTCTCAGCCAGTTGGAAATGCCTGCCATTGTATGGGCCGTTGTTCTCCGACCACATCTGGCGCGCGATCTGCAGAGTCTCTTCGAGGCGCTCGAAGCGCTCCCCGAGGGGCGGGAACGGGACTCCTAGCGCGAGCGCCTCGCGTTCGAACCAGGCCGCGCCCAGGCCGAAGTAGGCGCGCCCGCCTGAGAGGACGTCGAGCGTGGTGGCGGTCTTGACCAGCAATCCGGGGTGACGGTAGATAACACCGGTCACAAGGGCACCGAGCTTCACGTTCATGGTGATCCCCGCAAGGTACCCCAGCGTCGAATAGGACTCCAGCATCTCCGCCTCGACGGGGCCAACGCCGCGGATCTGGAAGAAATGGTCCATGACCCACAGGCTGTCGAAGCCTGCATCTTCGGCTGTGTGCGCGATCTCAGCGAGTTTGCTGTGGATCTCACGAGGACCGGCGGTCCAGGTGAAGTTGGGGATCTGCAAGCCGATTTTCATGGAGCGCTCCCAAGTCCTACGACAAAGGCTGTCCGCGCAGCCAGGTTGGGAGTTGCCATCAGTGGAGGCTTCATCGGACGAATCGCCAGAAGAGGATGCCCGCCGTCAAAGACATTGCCGCGCCGAAGAAGAATGGGGCAGAAGGGCCGAAGCCGGTCCAGGCCCCGGCGCCTTGCCAAAGCAGCCCCGCGATCACAGAGGCAGGCAAAGCAGCGAGGCCAATGCCGGCGTTCAACAGTCCGTAGGCGGTGCCGCGGCGTTCTTGCGGGACAAGATCGGCCACCAACGCGCGCGCCACGCCTTCGGTGGCTGCGTAGTAGATGCCATACAGGCCGTAGAGTACCCAGACGTGCCAACCGAGGCGTGAGAAGGCCAGACCTAGGTACACCAACCCGTAGGCGATCCAGCCCCCGAGGATCAGTCTGCGGCGGCCTACCCTGTCCGAGAGTGAGCCAAGCGGCCCGGCGAGGACCGCGTAGACCAGATTGAAAGTCATGACCATCAACATGATCTGCAGGATGCTCAGTCCGCGGTTCTGTCCAAGCAGCACGACAAAGGAATCCGACGAGTTGCCAAGGGTGAACAGCACCATGACAAACAAGAAGAACTTGAAGCGCGTGTCCATGCTCTGGAGGCTCAGGCGGACAGGACTTCCTTTCTTGTTCGCGGGCCGGACGTCGGTTGCACCCAGGGCCAGAGCCAGGACTGCCAATACTGCAGGGATGATGCTGGCGAGCACAGCGATATGGAACGTGCGCCGCGTCAACTGAGCCGCGCCGGATTGAGTCAGCCAGACGATGAGCGCCGCGAGCCCGAGTCCGACGAACGCGCCGGCTGTGTCACCTGCGCGGTGGATCCCGAAGGCCAGCCCGCGTTGTGTCTCGTCGATGCTATCTGCCACCAACGCGTCGCGTGGTGCAGTGCGGACACCCTTGCCAAGGCGATCCGTGAAGCGGACGCTCAATACCCACCCCCAGGCATCCGCGAAATACAAGAAGGGCTTTGCAATGGCTGACAGAGCATAGCCGCCGACCGCGAGCCACTTGCGCTGTCCGAGCTGATCGGACAGCGCGCCCGCGTAGAACTTCATCACGCTGGCGGTTGTCTCGGCAATGCCGTCGATCAGACCGATGATGGCCGTCCCGACGCCCAGCACATTTGCCAGGAACAGCGGTATGAGGTTGAAGATCATCTCGGAAGAGATGTCGGTCAGGAAGGATGTGGCCGTCACCACCCAGAGGTTGCGGGGCAGGCGGCTGATCCTGCTATCGTTTTCTGTGGGGGACACTTGCAGATTCCACTTTCGGTAGGGCTTCGGGCCGCCGGCCTCTCGGGCCAGCGGGGACCAGGTTACCCCTCATCACTGCTGCCGAGGTCTTCATCTGGCGCGCTGGGCTGCACGATGCGCAGCACCTCGCCGTGCAAGTTGATGACCACCTTCAATCCGACCATCCCTAGGTAGGCACGCGCCTCCTCCGGGATGCCCTGCTGCATGAGGGTCTCGAATTGCTGGTCGATGTTCTTGAGCTGGCTTTCGATCATGGCTTTCGAGAAGATGTCATCCTGCCCGAGCATCTTGGCAGCCTGTTCCGAGAGCAGGCCCTCATTGCCCTTCATGAGATCCTGCATGTGTTGCAGCACCTGGCGGTCCACCTGGGCTGCAGGGATGTGACGCTTGAAGCCGGCATCATCCACGACGTAGAACGCCTCACTGCCCACCACGGCAGACTGCGCGGGACGGTCAGATTCGTCCACGACCAGGCCGGCAAACAGGGGTTGCATTGACATAGGTCTTGGCGCAGCGCGCGCTTCGCTGATTAGTCCGAGCTCTGCTTGCCCTCGACAGCAGCCAGCAGTATGCCTGCGGCGATGCCAAGGCGGCGATCGAGCCGCCGGCCCGTATCCATGCTGAAGTCGAGATCAAGGCGGTAAGCAAATAGATCGAAGCGCTGCTTCAGATCCGCCACGCGTTCCGTGCCGATCGTAATGTCGTAGTTCTGCGGCAGTAGGGTGCCGAGCAGGAAACGCCGTATCAGTGCGCGACCCATGCTGTCCTCGAACAGCTTGCCGATTGGCTGGTCGTTGGCATCCAGAATCTCCCACTCATCCCGCAGCAGCGACCTCCAGCCCTTGCGTCTGAGGGCGCCGGATTTTTGTCCCTTGGAGCTTTCGATGACGTCGTATGCGGCAGAGAAATCGATGATCTGCCGTGCTTTGATCATCAGCACCTCCTGCGTCTTCGACTCGTCCCCATAGACGCGGATGTCCTCGCGCAGCCGGAACATCTTCTGCTCGCTGAAGAGAATGAGATTCTCCATTGGGTCATAGATGCGGAACTTCCCGGTCAGTGCGAAGACCTGGCGCTTGAGCAGGTACTTGTCATACTGGAATGCAAGACTGGACATGATTCCTCCCCGGGGTGCAAAAGCCCCCGACTGCAGATACGCGGCAGGGCGCTGCCCGGACGGATCGCACCGCGACCCTGCCTAGGCGTTCGAGGATACGATCTCCACCCGCGTGCCGGTGCCGGGCAGGTGCACGTACCGTGCGTCGATCGGGACGAACGGACTCGACCACCGATAAAGGAACTTTGCATCCTCGGGCAGCAGGTTCACGCACCCATGGCTGCGCGGCGTGCCGTAGTCGTTGTGCCAGTACGTGCCGTGGAATGATACCCCCGTGCTGGTGAAGAAGCTAACCCAGGGCACGCCCGGAAGATCAAATCCCCGACCTGCACCGGCGGCGCCGTCATTGGTCATGTGGATGGTCGGCCCCTTGTGATAGGTCTGGAATTCGCCGAGTGGCGTCTTGGTTCCTTTGCCGCCCGAGGAGCAACGCGCCGCGAGCACGGCGGTCTCATCTTCAAACGCAGTCACAGTTTGGGTGGCAGTGTCCACGTGGATGTACTTGCGGGCATCGGGCACCTCTGGCGAGAGGGCGGTCAGTTCCTCGTAGGGCACCAGGCGCATGTCGGCGGATTCGACATAGAACGACACCTGCAGGTGGTCATCGTAGATCTCGTACCAGATGCTCTTCTCGTGTTGATTGACGCTCACGCCGGTTACCCAGTGAGTGGTTCCGAAGTAGATGCGATAACCATTCTTTGCCCAGAGACTGGGCTGCAGGCGGGTAATGCTGTAGGGTACGGTGATCTCGCCCAGGCGTCCGGCAGCAGGGATGTTGAAATCGGGGCGCTGGTAGTCGCTTTCCACCGGCTGCACCCACCCAGAGTACGTGTACCCCTCGCCATTGACCTCGTACCACTTTGTGTTGAAGGGATTCCCCGCTTCGCCAGAGACCTCGCCCGTGATGAGCACGACCTCGTCCCGGCCATAGGCGTGTAGTTTAGGTGCTTTGAAGGCCGGCTCGAGGTACAGGCCGATGCCACTGAGCGTCATGCGCCCCTGTGTGTGCGGCTTGGCCAGCGTGCGGTCAATGCTGGCTTCGGCCAGAAGCGCGCCGAGCATGCCGGCCGCCGAGAGCTTGAGGAAATCGCGTCGCGAAAAGGGAGGCTTCTCCATGCGCGTGCGCTGAATTGTATCTGAATTGCGAGCAGGGCATGAAGAACAGGAGAAAGGTCTAACAGGATTCTAAGAGGCCGCAGGAGCGCTGTCCCCCTAGCCGCGCCATAGTGTGCACATCGACGTACGCGCCGTCGCGAAAGGCGTACTGACGATACATACCCTCGATCTTAAATCCAGACTTCTCGGAGAGCCGGATCGCCGGCTCAGTAGTGCACGTTCACAACCGTGCCTTCGTAGGAAAAGTTGTACAGCCATTCCGCATCCGGAATGCTGAGGTTCACGCATCCGTGGCTCATCGGCGTGCCGAAGTTGTTGTGCCAGTACGTACCGTGCAGCCCATAGTCCTTATAGAAGTACATGACGTAGGGGACATTGGGGAGGTAGTAGTCCGGGCCACTCATGTCCGAGTAGCGCAGCTTGATCCAGATCTTGTACTTGCCGGTCACCGTCGGCGTCATCCAGGTTCCCGTGGATACAACGAAGGAGTTGACCACCGTGTCTCCGGCGTAGGCATAGACCATCTGCTGCGTGAGGTTCACATCGATCCAATGCGTCCCGCCGGTCGCCTCACTCGGGCTGTGCTGGACTGCCGTCGGCGGCACGTAGGGCAGGGCCTCAGGCGTCGGCGTATCCTGCACGTACTCCATCGAAAGCGTGCCGGACCATGTAGGCTCCGCCGTTGGCAACTCCGGCTCGGCAACCGGCTCTGTCGGGGCAGCTGTGGAGAATTCTGTTGGTAAGCCTGTGGATAGATCTGTGGAAAGATCCGTCTGGTCGGCTACGGGTGTCTCAGACAACTCAGGTGTGGGCGTGGCAGCCGCGAGGACCTCAGCGACAGGGACTGACGATGTGTACGTCGGCTTGGGGATGGAGGCCTGCGCCCATTGAGGCGACTGCGTTGCCTCGGATTCCAGGACTGGCTGCGCGATCATGGACGCCACTACAGGCGAGCTCATGGCGGTCCAACCTGCCAACCCGAGGATCGCGCAGCCCAGAACCAGCAGAACGATGGGGAGCAGCAAGCCGCGCCTCTTGCGCGCTGTTTTCCCATCTGCTGTTTTCGGAACGGCGCGCGGGCCCTGCCGCGTTGCACCCAGTTGGACGGCGGGGGTCTCCTGGGTCTTGGCGACGCCCTTATTGGGCTTCTGCAGACGCTGCATCACCCATTCCATTCCCCGGCGGGCGCGCAGGCTGTTCGGATTGATCTGCAAAGCTCTCTGGATGTATACGAGCCCGAGCCTTGGGCCGGCGACGGCTGCAAGCACCAGCCACGGGTCCTCCAGCTGCGGCGCGAGCTTCGAGGCACGCTCGGCCAACTGCCGGGCCAGCCCGTAGTCGCCGTTACTCAATGCCTCGCGTGCCTTCTGGATGGCGCCGCGGGCTTCCTGCATCGGGGTTGTCATGGCATCACCGTTGGCATCGGAGTGGGCTCAACGTTCTCATTGTTGATGAAGCACAGCAGACCATTCACCACCCCGTCAGCGACCTGGTCGGTGTGTTGCGTGAGGAGGTCGCGATCAAGGTTCAAGAATCCAGTCTCAATGATGCCGGCAATGGTGTTGGGATCGATCTCGGAGAAGGCGTGGTAACCGGTCATATCTGACGTAATGCTGCCGGCGTGGAACGGCAACCCGGTGGCGGCGTGATAGCGATCCACCATGCAAGCCACGAGGCGATTGGCGCGATTGACGTCCCGCGTATTGAGGGCCGCTGCCATCTTGAAACCAGTGGCCTCGTCATTGATGTACTCGCACGAGTCGTTGTGGATCGAGATGATCGCCACAGCGCGGTATCCATTCAGGCGCGTGTCGAACTCGTTCAGAAGGTCGACCTGGAAACCCCGATCCACCAGCTTTTTCTGGACCAGCGTGGCGATATTGAGGTCGACCTCAGCCTCGGTCAGGTTCACCTCGCCGCTTTCGTCGGTGCAGATCGCACCGGAATCATTTCCGGCGTGACCGGCCACGATGCCGATGCGCAGTGCCGGCTGCGCGGGTCCGGCCTGGTCCGCGGGCGGCTGAGGCGTAAGGAATAGCGCCAGTCTGTCCGACAAGGATGCCGCGGAGAAGGTCTGGGGCGTCCACGCCACGAAGACCGTCGCCAGCAAGACGGCGACCGTAAGGGTCGTCCGAATGGCGTGAAGCCGCTGGCGAGGCGCCTCATCTATGGACGGGGACACAGCGGATCGCAACGGTCGATCCATTTGCACCATGCTAGTTATTTTTGTGCGAAATTGCAAGGGCATTTTTGACCACGGGCCGCACCCCGCGACAGCCCAGCCGCGCCCGAATCGACGCTCCTTGACACCCCTCTTGGGCACATTTATGATGAAAAGACAACGGAAATGCATGCGACAACTGCGGAAGAACGCGCCGGGCCGCTGCGCTCTGCCATTCCGGCCTGAACACCCTTTTGATGGCAGAAATGGTGACTGTCCGCGGCGACGATCGCCACGCACCGCTGGTGCACCACGATCGGGGGTATCGCAGACTTGAGGAATGATCGCATGCCCACGATGGAGCCGGAGCGTCTGCGGCGAGTTGGTGCAATGACATGTCGGGTTCGAACGATTGTGGCAGGGAAGCCATGGACGACCCACTAACAGCTGAAGAGAAGCAGATCCTGCTGCGCCTGGCGCGTACCGCCCTGGAGCGCGGCGTGCGCGGCGACGACATGCCTTCCGTGGACCTCGAGGCCATGACGCCGCGACTGAGGGAGCTGGGGGCTTCGTTTGTTACGCTGACGATCCGAGGCGAGCTGCGCGGTTGTATCGGCGCGCTGGAGCCGTCACAACCGCTGGCCGCGGACGTTTGCGAGCACACCGTGGCCGCGGCCCTGGACGACCCGCGTTTCATGCCGGTGAGGCCTGACGAGCTTGACAGCATCGATATCGAGATCTCGCGGCTGACATTACCCAGGGATCTCGACTATACCGATGCATCCGACTTGCTGGAGAAGCTGCGCCCTGGCCTCGATGGGGTGATCCTGCGCGACGGAGGGCGCCGCGCGACGTTTCTGCCGCAGGTCTGGGAGAAGATCCCGGACAAGGCTGCATTCCTGGATCACCTGTGTTCCAAGATGGGGGCAATGCCGGACACATGGCGCCACCGCCACCTTCGTGTTGAAACCTATCAGGTTCAGGAATTCCACGAATGAGCCTGGAGGGCGCAGTCCGATTGCCCTGCTATTGCGCAGGACGAGGCGTCGCGGCTGCCCAGTACCTCGGCTCCAGCACGCCTCCGCCAGGTAACGAATCTGTACGGGGGATCTGCGGGCCGCTGTAATACAATGCGAACAGGTGTCCCCAAGCGATGACAGAAGCGATTGACACGATGTTCGAGGAGGCGATCGAGGCGCTCAGGCAGGACGATCGGGCCCGCGCCAGAGACCTCCTGACGCGGCTGATAAAGGCCAACCAGAAGAACGTGACCTACTGGCTGTGGATGAGCGCGGCCGTGGATACGCTCAAAGAGCGGGTGTATTGCCTTGAGACCGCCCTCAAGCTGGATCCCGGCAATAGCACCGCCAAACGCGGCCTGATCCTGATGGGCGCGCTCCCGCCGGACAGGAACGTGAAACCGTTTTCGCTCAACCGCCCCCGGACCTGGGAGGAAAAACTGCTCCTGGCTCACGAAACGCCGCGGGAGACGGGACTGCATGCTTTCATTTCCAACCCAGCCACGCGGCTTGCGGCGACTGTACTCACCGGGGCAGTGCTGATCAGCGCCGTTCTGCTGATCGGTCTCAACCCGCGCACCGCCGTCTTTCGCGGTGGCGGATTCTTGGCGGCGGGACCATCACCGACCTTCAGCCCCACCCCGACCTTCGTCAACGTCAGAGAGCTGGAAGCCGGTACGCCGGGCGTGCCGACGCCCCTGGCCGTCCTCTTGGGGGTCTTCTACACTCCCACGCCTGTGTATGTGAACACGCCGCGCTCGCCGATCTCGGCAGACATCTACCGGGCGGCGCAGGCCGCGCAGGCAACCGGGGACTTGGATGGCTATGTGCGGGAGATGCTGCAGGTCCAGCAGATGGAGCCCAAGGCGGCCGATATCCAGTACCAGATCGCAGAACTCTATCGCCTGAACAGGGAGTGCGGCAAGGCGCTCTACTACTACAACGAATCGCTGAAAGTGGATGATGGATTCGCGCCCGGGTACCTGGGCCTGGCGCGGGCCCGGCTGTGCTCTGATCCAGGCGCCAACGTGCTCCCGCTTTATCAACTGGCGCAGGAATCGGATCCCGCGTACGGGGAGGTGTACCTGGATCGCGCCTACTTCCTCATAAGCAGCAAGGACTTTGAAGATGCGCTTCCAGATCTCGAGCAAGCCGCACGCCTGATGCCGGAATCCGCCCTGGTGCAACTCGGTTTCTCGCAAGCCTACTTGATGCAGGGCAATGCCGCGAAGGCCTTGTCGGCCGCGCAGGAGGCCAATTCGATCGATCGGACGCTCCTGCCGACGTACTACTATCTGGGTCGTGCCTACATTGAGAATGAAGTCTACGAGCAAGCCATCCCGCCGCTTGAGATCTATATGATCTATGAGACCAGGGACGGGACGGCGTTCGCCCTGTTGGGGCAGGCCCTTGCCAAGACCGGGGACTATCGCGCGGCAGTCGTTGCGCTGAATCAAGGGCTGAGGCTGGATCCGAACCAGGTGAGTTCGTTTGTCTACCTGGGAACCTCGTACTTGCGGCTGGGCAACATGGCCGGTGCGGAGATCAACTTCAAGCGCGCGATCGAGTACTTCCCGGATTCATTCGACGCGAACATCGGACTCACGGAGATCTACTACAAGAAGGGCACCTACGGCACAGCCTACCTTCAGGCGGAGACCGCCATCTCCAAAGCAGAGAACGACACTGAGCGTGCGCAAGCCATCTACTGGCGGGCGCTGGCCCATGAGGGACGCAAGAGCTGGAACGAGGCCATCAAGGACTGGAAGACTCTGCTCGGCATGCCGAGCAGTGCCATGACGGCTGAGATGCGAGCCGAAGCCCAGGAGCACCTGCGGAACATCGCCACGCCCACACGGACCCCCAAGGGCTTCAGTCCCACCAACACACCCACGCCTTCTGCAACGAAGAGGCCCGGGAGCACGGCCACGCGGCCGGTTGGAGTCAAGTCGCCCACGCCGACGCGCACGCCAACGCGGACGCCAACGCCGACACGGACACCGTAGTCGGGTTGCCGATCCGATGTAAAGCCAGGCACACAGGGCTCGCAAGTAGTGCCAGTTGCCGCAGGTCCCGTAGTTGTGGCCGTCCTCCCAGACGACGATCAGCGGGTGGGTTTAGACCTCCGAAGTCACTCAGACTTCGGAAGTCTGCACATGGAGACAACTACTTAGGATGTTGGAGATCCGCCGTACCGCGCCCTATCCTCCGGGCAGGGACATAAGGCCCGCAGATAGTGCCAGTTGCCGCAGGTCCCATAGTCGTGGCCGTCCTCCCAGACGATGGTCAAGGCGTAGGAGCCAACGGCTTTGACGTCGCTGATGCACGTGGCGGGTGAATCATCCAACTGTTGCTCGAAGACCGAAGCGTCCGGCTCAGCGCGCATGTTCTCGTGCCCGCCGCGGCACGAGGCGCACGGACAGGCCGTCCGTAGCAGGCCGAAGGGATATACGCTCACGTGCGCATCATCCCAGGTGATACTGAACTCACGCGTCTTCTTGTTGACAGTGACGTTGGCCGGTTTTTCGTTCATATCTGGCGCGGGTAGGGGCGACCTTCAGGGTCACCCCGGGCGGGAATGAACCCCGCCCCTACAGTTACGGCGCGGGGACGGCCGCGAGGTAGTCGGCGGCAGCCCAGCCGGCACGATTCTCATCGTACGGCGCGACCAGGTACCACCACATATATCCGTCAGCCTGTTGCGGTCCATCCTTGACTCGGAAGGTCTCAGACTCCTCGCCAAGGAAGACCGTATCGCCGCCCTGGCCAGGCTCGCGCCGGATGCGCAGGCCCGCGCCCTCCGTCCCCGTGATCTGCACATAGGCGCCGATGCCGATCTGCCCGATCGGCGTGCTCGTGCCCGCCGGCAAGGGCGTCGGACTCGGAAGGGGCGTTGCGGTAGAGGGGGGAATGATGGTCAGGTCTGCCGGCACGAATCCCAGCGGAGGCGCCTGACGCGCGGAGGTCCATCCGATCGACACCAAGGTGAAGACCAACAGGCAGCCTGCAACGAGAAGCGCGCCCAAGACGGTCCAGGCATTGAAGAGGCCTGGCTGATCGTTGTGTTTCATGGCAGCACGAAGAAAGCCAGACCGAGGATGATGTAGATCCCCAGCAGCCCGGCCCCCTCAAGCCAGGTCGATTCGCCATCATTGGATACGAGCACGGTGACGATAATGGCCGCCAGCAGCGCCAACAGCTCAAACTGATTGAAGATCAGCTGCATTGGATGCCCAAGCAGCAGGCTGATGAAGACCAGCAAAGGCGCCACAAAGAGGGCAATCTGGATGCTCGAGGAGACTGCGATCTCGGTGCTCAAGTCCATCTTGTTCTTGAGCGCCATCTGCACAGCGACAAGGTGCTCGGCCACGTTACCGATGAGCGGCACCAGGATGATCCCGAGGAAGAACTCTGAGATGCCCACGCTGACAATGACCTCCTCGGCCACGTGCACCAGGGTTTCGCTCAGCCATACCACACCGGCGGTGGAAATCGCAAGGATGGCAATGGATTTCCAGGGCGCCAAGTGTGGAATCGCGTTCCTGGGCAGCGTGACGGAGATGGGGCTGTGCTGCGCACCGGCCGCGCGGGAAGCCCGGGCGGAATCGAACAGGCCCAGCGCATACAGCACCAGCATCACGATCGCCACTCCCAGGCTCAGGGCCTCGATCGGTGAATGGCCGGCCTCGGTCACGGTCAGAGGTGGGACGCCCATCGAGGCGCTGAAGACTGAGGGGATGACCAGGGCGATCACCGCCAGCACGAGCAGGGTGGCATTGCGGCTGGCGTTGGCCTTTTCGAACTTCTGCACGCCATGCCGGATGCCGCCGATGAGCATGGAGGCACCCAGCACCAGCAGCAGGTTGCCGATGATGGAACCGGTGATGGAGGCCAGCACAAGTTGCAGCAGCCCGGCGCGCACGGCCGTGATGGTGATGATCAGCTCGGCGGCATTGCCGAGCGTGGCGTTCAGCAGCGCGCCCATCTGCGGACCCGTGTGCGTCGCCAGGTCCTCGGTCGCCTTGCCGATGTAGGAGGCCAGCGGGATGATGCCGAGACACGCCAGGAGGAAGATGGCGACAGGGGACCAGCCAAGGGACTGGCCAACCAGCGTTAGTGGAAGCGCCAACAACAGGATGGAAAGCGGATCACCTTTCAGGAAACTGGCAATGCGTTTCATGCAGATTGGTCTTCCTTGAGGAGTTTTATGCCCTGCGGCGGCATGAGCACCTTCAGTGCCTGCTTGAGAATGCTCAGGTTCACTTGCTTTCCGCCCAGCATCGGATCGCCGTCCATTTGGATGGAGAAAGGTGTATCGGACTGCACGCGGGCAGTGCGGAACGGGAGGCGACGCGCCTGGTCGCTGGTGACATGGCTGCCGGCCAGGACCTCGAAGAAGGCGCGGATGGCGTCGGCGAGCGTGCTGCCGCTGATGAGCCACAAGTCCATCTCACCGTCGTCCAGATACGCATCCGGTGAGAGCACCGCCAGCCCGCCGACGTAGCGGCGGATGTTGGTCGCGACCGCCAGCAGGAAGTGACCTTCGACGCGCTGCTCGTCGGCCCAGACGTGCAGGTCCATGCCGTGCCAGACGGCCGCATTCCACATCGTGGCCGCCACGTAGTACGGCACCGAGACGTACTTCTCGGCGCGCGGCCGCGGTTCGAGCTGCTGGATCGTCATGGCGTCCAGGCCGATCCCGGCCCACAGCAGGAAGGCATGATCATTACACAATCCCACGTCCACGGAACGCACCGGCGCGTCCGCCAGCAGGCGCGCGTTCTCCGCCAGGGCGTCCGTGCCGAAGGGCCATTCGAAGAGGCGCAGTCCGAGCTCTGTGGCCCACACGTTCATGGTACCGGCGGGAAGGACGCCCAGCGCAGTGTCTGTGTTGACGAGACCGTTGGCCACTTGGCCCACCGTGCCGTCGCCGCCGACCACGAAGACCGCATGGAACTTCTCCGCCGCGGCCTGCCGCGCCACGCTGATCGCGTGGCTGCCGCTGAGAGTCTCCGCGAGCTCCACCCTCCAGCCTGCGGCCTGCAGCGGGCTGATAACGCTGGGGACGAAGGTTTTGATGGGGAAGCGTCCGGCGGCGGGATTGTAGAGAAGCAGTGCCTTGCGCATGAGGGGATTATACCGGGCAGATGCTGGGCCACTGCCTTACCCCTTGCGCCGCGGGTCGTGGGAGAGCTGATGTCTGGACCCCACCCGGCATTTCATGCCACCCTCCCCAACTGGGGCATGCGCTTCGCTTCGGCCCAAGTTGGAGAGGGGGAAGTGGAGGGGCTTCGCCCTGCATAAAATCGCGCCGAGGATGAAACAATGAGGAACAATGGATTCCACGGGTGAATCGGGGAGCGGCGCGAGGAACAATGAGGGACAATCCACCCTTTCCCTTGCTCCAGCAGCTTCCCCGCAGGAGGCAGAGCAGGCCGCTGCCCAAACAATGAGGATCAATGCAGGCGCGCCGGGCAATAGGCGGACCGGGCACGGCGGGCATTTGTGACATTTGTTAATAGTACTTAAGGTTCCCTTAATGTATCATTAGGGTTGGCTACATCCGCGTCCACTGAGGAGGAAATCATGGACTGCAAGGCCGTTTCCCATTCCGTCCTCAAGCTGTTCTCTGTCATTCTGCTCGCGAGCCTGCTGCTCTCGAGCGTAAACGCTACAGGGGCATCCACAGTCCGCGCGGAGGGGCAGGGCCCGCTCTCCGTCAAGGCGGGGCCGGACAACCAGGGCGGTCATAGGCCGGCCGTGGTTCTGATCGGGCTCAAGCCGGGGATCGATCTGAGATCGAGCCAACAGCCCGGAAAGCCATTTGAGACGAACTCGACTGAGTTGGATCGCTCCCTGAACGCGCTGCGGGTCGTGAGGTTGAGGCAGCTCTTTGCTGATCCGCGGAGCGATCAGGCGAGAGGCAGCAGCGGCGGGACGGTTGATCTATCCCGCGTCTTTGTCCTCCATCTTCCGGCAAGTGCAGATGTGATGGCGGCTGTCCAACTACTCATGAACAATCCCGACGTGGAATACGCGGAGCCGGACTTCAGCATTGAGGCTGCCGATGATCCAACGCCCACGGCTACACCGTCCGTACCAACTTATCCCAACGACCCCCGCTACGCGGAACAGTGGGCGCTGCCCGCGATCGGCGCGCCCGAAGCCTGGGCGGCCATGCCTGCCGACGCGCCGGTCATCACCGTAGCCGTAATTGACAGCGGCATATGCGCCGACCATCCGGATCTTGCGGGACGCATTCAGGCGGGCTGGGACTTCGTCCAGAGCGATGACACGCCGCAGGATGATTTCGGGCACGGCTGTTCCGTAAGCGGCATCATTGCTGCCAACATCAACAATAGCGTCGGCATCGCGGGCGTCGCGCCGAATGCGAGCATCATGCCGCTGCGCGTCTTGAATGCCAGCGGCGTTGGCTCATACTCGGATGTGGCTGCGGCGATCGTCTTTGCTGCGGATAACGGGGCCCAGGTGATCAACCTGAGCCTTGGTGGCTCGAGCCCCTCTGCCACACTTGAGGCCGCGGTGAACTATGCCATCGCGAAGGGCGTGATCATTGTGGCCGCGGCAGGCAACAACGGCACCGAGGGCGCGCTTTATCCGGCCGCCTACCCGGATGTGATCGCGGTCGGTTCGGTTGACCGGGACCTGCAGCACAGCGCTTTCAGCAACTACGGCCCGCTGATCGACATCTGGGCGCCCGGGCGCGATATCCTGAGCACCCAGCGCGATGGGACCTACGCGCTCGTGACCGGGACCTCCTTCGCCGCGCCGTATGTGGCGGGCGCGGAGGCGGTGGGGATGCCGAGCGGGCTCACCCTGGCGCAAGGAGGGGCAGTCCTGAGCCTGGTATCGCCCTCAGGGGGCGATGTCCCCAGTGTGTCTACCACGCCCACTTCGACGCAGACGCCAGATCCGACTCCGACGATTCCAGCCCAGGTGCCGGGTCGGTATCGCGAACGCTCGGGCCTCTATGCGTTTACCTATCCAGTCACGTGGGGCCTGCAGCAAGATAAGTACTGGAGTGACCAGGACCCGATGACTTTTGACGCGTTCGTCGAACTTGAAACACCTGATAAGGAAGACATATCGATCCGGACTTGGAGGGATATCGAGGCCGCGGGCATCCAGGAAATCGCCGACGTCCACCTCTACCGTACGCTTGAACATGACGCCTGGTCACTTGGAGAGGGCTTAGTGGAAGGCAATCCGGCGCTGGTCGCCATTGAGCCTGGCGAGGAGGCGCATGAACCCACGACGGTTTCAGCGATCTTCATGTGTGGAACCAACGTCCACAACGTCAAGTATAACGCAAGGAACGCTGGGACCAACCTGGAAGGGTTCCAGACGCTGCTGCGAACGTTCTCGTGCGTGGGAGGCATGGAAGAAGGGGAGGATTCGATACCCGACCTATCTGCGGTGCCCTTTGTTACTCCTCCCTCGATCCTCGAAGGCACCGGCTCCACATGCCCGCCCTCGGGATTCTACGACCCGACGAGCAATTGGTATGAGTGCGGCCAGTGCACATGGTGGGCAAGTTATTCAAGGCCTGATGTCCCGGACGACTACAGCTGGGGACATGCCTATATGTGGATCGACAGTGCCATCAGTGACCCCGACTTCGGAGAAGGGCTCATCAGTGAATATCCGGAAGTCGGCGCCATCGCTGTGTGGAATTACAGCCCGCCAAGCGACTGCACTTCGGGCAATAGGAATTGCGATAAGGGGCACGTTGGGTACGTAACAAGAACGAATTTTGATGGCACATTCGTGGTCACCGATATGAACTATGACTGCCACGCCTTTCCATGTGCCCCCCGGGAACGAACCGTCACCGATAGCTCCAACATCAGGTTCATCCGCGCCCGGGTGGTCTTCTACGAGCACAAGGAATTCGGCGGACGTTACGAGGGGTACAGGATAGGCCAGCCCAGCATAGGACAGAGCTGGGGGATCAGTTCGGTGTTCATTCCGGCAGGTTGGGAAGTAATTCTCTATAAGAACACCGACTACGATGCATCGTACTGGCGCGAACGCACAGCCGGAACAGCGGTCGACGCGCTCAGTACTTCATTCTGGGACTTGCAGCTTGACTACTACAACAATTCCTCGACGGTCATCAATGACAACGTGCATTCCGCGCGTGTGGCGAACACCACCTTCGGCTGCGTGAATCCTTTGGGAGGCAACACCGTCGAGCCTCTTGGATGCACGACGCCGCCCGATCCCGGTCCGACTGTTTCTCCGCCATCCAATCCACCGCCTCCGCCGGCCACGAACTGGAATCAGGTCTTCTACTCGGACAATCACTTTGGATCGCAATGCGGCACTCGAAGCGAGAGCGATGTCTATGTATTCCGTGATTCGCGAACCGGGTGGAGTCTGCCCGGCGGTTGCCCCTCGGCGTCCAGTGCCTGGAGTGTGCGGATGACCCGGTCCGCTGACTTCATGGGCGGTGACTATACATTTGGACTATTCGCAGACGATGGCGCCCAACTCTACGTGGATCAATATCGCCTTGTTGATAACATCTGGCCCGGGACACAGCACTACGAGGGAAAGAACATGTTCCCCGGTACCCACGAACTGAGGTTGGACTACATCAACAACGCTGGCGATGCCATAGTGCAATTGTGGTGGCAAGGTCCAGGTGCGCTCCCAGGCTACAACCAAACCAAAGATCCCAATCAATGGTGGGTAAACTACTGGGGTAATCAGTTCCTTTGGTGGGATTCGGTTGGCAGGCAGAACGAGGGCACAGGCAATATCAATCACAACTGGGGAGATGGAGGTCCCGGATTTGGGATACCCAGCGATCATTTCAGCGCCTCGTATGAGCGGACAGTGGGATTCGAATGTGGTACCTACAGGTTTCACCTGAGATCCGATGACGGGTCGCGGCTGAAGATTGACGGGACAACGGTTCCAGCACTGGACCACATGGTGACCAACGTATGGGATTCCTATGCTGACGTCCACCTTGCTGCGGGCAATCATGTGCTCCTGGTAGACTATTTCGAGGACGGAGGCGGCGCGAACCTGTACTTCGACTGGACAAAAATCGGCAATTGCATTCCAACCACACCAGCAAACCTTCACGCCAGCGGTGTCAGTTCCTACAGCATCAGTCTAGCTTGGGATAACGTCGCCAACGAGGACGGGTACAACATCTATCGCTGGGACGGAGCAAGCGCGACGTTTGTGTATCAGAACTCAGTTGGGGCGAATCAGACATCCTACACGGAGACGCGGACAAGCTGCGGCTGGGGTCAATGGTATGAGGTCACTTCCTTCAACAGCTACGGGGAGTCGCCGCACCTCTATAACGTCCGCGGGGACACACAGCCCTGCCCGGTGCCGCCGCCCAATGACGATTTCGACGCCCCAACCACCATCGCGGACACTCCCTACATATTCACTCAAGATACACGCGGCGCGACCCAAGCGGCGGATGATCCATCCCTGACCCAGTGCAACCGATTGCCCGGGCAGGCGAGTGTCTGGTTCCGGTACACGCCTCCGCATTCCGGCGAACTGAGAGTGGATACCAGCGGAAGCGACTTTGACACGCTGCTGGCGGTATGGACCGGCACGCGCGGCAGTCTTGCGCCGGTGGAATGTGACGACGATTATGAGTATGCAGCGGGGGGAGAGTGGGATCAGGACTCTGATGTCACGGCCAACGTGGTGGGCGGAACGGCCTACTACATCGAGGTCTCGCAATACAACGGAAAGATAGACACCAATGCGGCCGAGGCCAGCGGCCTGGATGGGAAACCGGAGGCATCCGCCGAGTTCTGGGGCGGGCAGCTGGTGCTGCATGTCAATCTGGCCGACATCATGCAGAATGGCGGGTTTGAAGAGGGCAGCAGTACGCCGCAGGGCTGGATCTCCGACACGTGGAAATCGGGCCCGTCCTTTGTATGGGACGGTACCCAAAGCCACTCCGGCAGCAGGAGTGTCAAGATCGCAATTGATCCCGCATCTCCAAACGACTCGCGCTGGATCCAGACCCTGCAGGTACAGCCCAACGCCACCTATCGAGTGTCCGGCTGGATCAAGACCGAAAATGTAGCGCACAGCTCCGAATCCGTGGACGCGGGAGCGAATCTCTCCATGCTGGGTACGTGGGAGAGGTCCGAGGGTGTCTTTGGAACCCAAGATTGGACGTACGCCTCTTTCCTGTTGGAAACGGGTTCGAGAACCGAGGTCACGGTCGCGGCACGGATCGGGGAGTACAGCGGGACAACGACAGGTACGGCCTGGTTTGATGACCTGAGGTTCGAGTTGCTTGGGGCACCTGTCTGTCATACCCTGACGGCCAGCGCGACCCCGGAGGCCGGCGGCAGCGTGGCCGCGAGTCCGGTGCCCAACTGCAACAGTGGCACACAATACGCGCATGGTAGCGTCGTGAGACTCACCGCAAGCCCGGATGCCGGATACAGCTTCAGTGGCTGGAGCGGCGATGCTTCGGCCGTGATCAGTCCCGCATATCTGGCAATGACCGGTGACAAGGCAGTCACTGCCAATTTCGGGCCCCACGCTTTCGCCGATGTGCCCGTTGCCGGCAAAGAATGGATGGAACCGTGGGTCGTATCCTTCTATGATGCGGGCATCACAACCGGCTGTGCAGCGAACCCGTTGCGCTACTGCCCGGAGAATCCCGTGACGCGCGCGGCAATGGCGGTCTTCATCCTGCGTGCCGAGCACGGCGCCAGCTATGCGCCGCCGGCGGCCAGTCACTTCTTCTCCGACCTGCCCGTGGCAGGCAAGGAGTGGATGGAACCCTGGGTGGACCAGTACTATCGAGAGGGGCTCACCACCGGCTGCGGCACCGAGCCGCTGCGCTACTGCCCGGAGAATCCGGTGACCCGCGCCGCCATGGCGGTGTTCCTACTCCGGGCGCTGGAAGGGGCCTCGTACGTGCCGCCTGCGGCCAGCCACTACTTTGCAGATCTGCCTGTGGCGGGCAAGGAATGGATGGAACCCTGGGTTGACGAGTTCTATCGGCGGGGGATCACTACCGGCTGCGGCGCGAGCCCGCTGACCTACTGTCCCGAGAACCCGGTGACGCGCGCGGCGATGGCGGTCTTCATTAGTCGAGCCTTTGGCATTCCTCCCGCCTGGTGAGGACACGTTGACCCGCTGAACGAGGAGCCCGCCTCCTGGGAGGCGGGCTTGTGCTCTTGGCCGAAGCAAAAGGGCACCGTCTGGTGTTCACGTCATCATTTTGTCTGTCCGGAGGAAATCGGCCGCCATCTGCCCAACCTCCTGATCAATCAAGATTCAGATGGCCAGCCATGCATTCAGTCACACCTGCTTGCAGTGTGAACTGGCACCATAACCCGAATGTTATAATGCCCTCGATGACGCAGCCCGATGAAGGCCGTCTGCTTAATAAACGTTACCAACTACTGGAACGATTCGGCTCGGGCGGAATGGCGCTCATCTACCGCGGGCGGGATACCTTGTTGGGCCGCTACGTCGCCATCAAGATCCTGCGCGAGGATCAGGCCCATGGCGCCGACTTTGACCGCCAATTCCAGAACGAAGCGCGGGCGGCGGCCAATCTCTCCCATCCCAATATCGTCACGGTCTACGATTACGGCCTGGATGAAGGCCGGCCGTTCATCGTGATGGAGCTGGTGCCGGGCACCGACCTGAAGTCGCTGCTTCGCAAGCGCGGACGCTTCACGATCGAAGAGGGCATACCACTCATGGTGCAGGCCTGTGCCGGCATCGGCTATGCCCACCGCGCCGGCCTCGTCCATTGCGACGTCAAGCCGCACAACATGCTGGTAACGCCGGATGGGCGGCTCAAGGTTACGGATTTCGGTATTGCCCGGGCGCTGGCAACGCTCAACCCGGCAGAACGGTCCGAGGTTGTGTGGGGTTCTCCACAGTACTACGCGCCGGAGCAGGCTGTAGGACACGCGCCGAGCCCTGCCTCGGATGTCTACTCCCTAGGCGTGGTCATGTACGAGATACTGACAGGCACGCTGCCATTCACATCCGCCAGCGCCGAGGAGCTGGCCCATCTGCATCTAGAGGCCAAACCGATCCCGCCCAGCGAGTACATCCCCGATATTCCAAAAGCACTGGAAGAGATCATTCTGAAAGTTCTCGCAAAAGAGCCCTCGGCGCGCTATCGGACAGCCGACCAACTGGGTCGCGTGCTCATGAAGTTCGGCACGCAGCGTGAGCTCACCGAGGCCGCGGCCCCGGCACCTCTCCCACGAGACGAGCCAGTCCCCGATTTTGCATTTGAGACCTCTCTGCAACCGGATCTGACCGTTGCTGCTCCTGCCGAACCGCCATTGAACATCGACTGGGCATCCGTTGGACTGGGCCTGCTGGCATTGATCGCTGTCGGCGGGCTGATCCCGTTCTGGATGTGGATCTATTTCGTCTACAACCCGCCGATAAAGTGATGGCGGCCAAGCCCAGAAGGAAGTCCAACGACCCCGGCCCTCAGGAACCTCCATGAACCCACTCATCATTGCTCCATCGATCGTTTCCGCTGACCATCTGCGGCTGCAGGACGAGATCACCGCCTGTGAGAATGGGGGCGCAGACTGGGTGCATGTGGACGTGATGGACGGTCACTTCGTCCCGAATATCACCATGGGCCCGTTCCTGGTGGAGGCCTACAAGCGCGCCACCCGACTGCCCCTGGATGTGCATCTGATGATCGAGAAGCCCGAGCGCTACCTGGAGGCCTATGCCAAGGCCGGCGCCGCCCACCTGACGGTGCACGTGGAGACCTGCCCGCACTTGTATCGAACGCTGCAGGAGATCAAGACGCTGGGCTGTCTTGCGGGGGTAACCCTGAATCCGGCGACGCCTGTATCCGCACTGCAGCCGGTGTTGCACCTTGCGGACCTGGTGCTGGTGATGAGCGTCAACCCTGGATTCTCATATCAGACCTTCCTGCCTGATTCACTTGGCAGGGTCCGCCACGTGCGCAAGATGCTCGACGAGATGAAATCCTCCGCCCACCTGGAAGTCGATGGCGGCGTTTCCCCCGACAACATTGCGCAGATCGTGGACGCGGGAGCAAATGCGTTCGTAAGCGCGAATGCCATCTTTCGTCATCCCCAGGGGACCGCTGCGGGCGTTGAGGCGCTGCGTCGGGCCGCCGGTCGGGCACCGGACAAACGAGCGCGCCCGGCGTGATGGGACACCGCACATAAAGGGGACTTCACAGAGGAAAAACAGAAGCCCGGCCTCGAGATTGAGACCGGGCTTCTGTTTGAAATTCAACCAACCGGCGTGCAAGTTATATGCTTGATCGCCTCAATTCACTGCAAAGCGGCGGACAGGCGGCCGCGATGGAACCGGTGCATGCCTGATGCCGTGCCCACTCATGGACACCGACAGATGACCTGGTCGCCGACGGTGTAGCAGACTTGTCCGGGGCAATCGGAGCCCCCTCCCTCTGCTTCTTGTGCCTCTTTCTCCGCCGTCGCGCACAGGCCGGGTTCTTTTCCGGTCGGGGCAAAACCAATCGCCAACCGGCAAGTATTGTCTATTTCAGCCAGAGCTTTGAGGGGGGTACACCGTATAGTCGGCAAGGGGTGAGCCGGCTTGGGCGTGGGTCATGGCGTCATTGTGGTCAAACATAGCGGAATCAATGTTCGTGCCGGCCCAGGCACCCATGGCATAGGAAGACGGGCTGCCAACCATTGAGAGTTTGAAAGCGATCTCGACGGTCTTTGGATCATCCGGCCTGATGCGAGCCCAGGCGCCGTCGGTCAGGCTGCCGTTGCCCTGATCGAAAACGAGCGCCTCGTAGCCATTGCCGCCGCGCGGCGTGCCGTCAGCCGTCATGATCACCACCCCACCAACGTCGGTATCGGGGTCGTTCCACGCCTGGACGCCCTGCGTGCTCCACTGAGTTAAGGCCGGGTTGGAGGCCCGGATCAGCCAATCGCCCCGCCCGTCCCTGTTGAGGTCCAGTTCGAGGGCATATTGGGCGGGCAGGTGGCCGTCTGAATCAGTGTTTACCAGGGTAATGCTCGCGTAGCCCCAGGTATCATCCATGAAACCCTGGGTGTCCACGATGTCGACATAGGGGAAATACTTGTCCATGGTGTTGGCGTTGAAGGGCCGCTCGTACAGGCCATGGACGAACACGTCGCCGCCGGAAACCAGCTTCTTGTAGGCGTTGGGCGATGAATCCACGTCACCGGCCTGGTCGGCGTGCTCGGCTGGCAGGGCAACCGGGATGGCGCCCTGAAAGGGTGCGGTCGCCGTGTCACTCGGAGGCGGAGCCACACTAGGTACTGAGATGACCTCAACCGGGGTGCTCTTCCCCTGGCAGGCGGTGGCAGCCAGCAATAGCGTGGGGGCCATCCGCGAACAAATGATGCGCAATTTGGCGTTCATCGGACTCCTCCTCTCCTGATCGAATGCCAGAGAGACAAATACATTGTAGTGATTTCTCAGCGAAAAGCAACTACCCCAGATTGGCGACTCAGGGCGGGAGCGCAAGCTGCAGACGGGCCGGACGACCCAAGGATGCAGGGTTCACAAGCGCCACACGGGCGTCGACCAGCATCCTCATGGCATGATCCGCCGAGGGCCGCCATGCCTGGGGCGAGGTCATGTTATCATTCCGCGCGGCCGGCCCCCAGAACAAAACAGAAACACGGCCTTGTGCGGGCCGTGTTTCTTGAAGCTACTCGGGAAGCACCAGCAGACGCTAAACGGTCGACTTGCTGAGCGCCTTGATGCACTTGGCGCACATCACCTGCCTGACCAGGCGCCCGTTCTTCAGGAGGGTCACCTTCTGCAGGTTGGGTTTCCATTCACGATTCGTGGCGTGCTGGGAGAACGAGCGATTGTGCCCGAACGTTGTGGTCTTGCCGCACTTTGCACACTTAGCCATCGTACACGATCCTTCCAATGATTTCGGCGATATCCCCGCTCTAGCGGGCACGGGATTGTACCACAGGAGCCTTGACCTCCGCAATGTTGCCCTTTTCTATCCGCCCGGATAGTGCTCGCGCCAACCTGGTGTGGGCCACGAGTCTCCAAGTTATTGAGAAACTGGCAGGCTACGCCGTCCTAGCGGTACTCACCCGGACGTTGCTCCCGGCGGAGATGGGCAGGATGTTCCTAGCCGCAACCATCTCGGGGATCGCCGCCACAGTGGTCTCCTTCGGCACCGAACACCACCTCGTACGGGCTGTGGCCACCGAGCCGAGCAGAGCCCTAACGAACCTTGGGGAAGTCCTTTCGATGCGCCTGCAGAACATGGCGCCCATCTACGCGGCGGTCAACATCGTGTTCTGGTTTCTGCAGCCAGGACTCGGCCCCGTGCTGCTCCTGGTGACTGCCTACGACTTTCTTGAAGAGCTATGGTATGCCTTCAGCGCATTTTTCACAGGACAGAAACGGATCAAATATCGATTGGCCATCGGCGCCGCTCTGAAGATCCTGACCGTGCTCGCCGTGTCGGTCGTCGCCTATGTGACCCGCTCTCTGGGACCGGTTCTGCTGACGTATGTCGTCCTGGACGCAGGTTTGGTCGCATCCACCTACCTCGTCGTGCAGCGCGATTTCGGCCCCCTGCATCTCAGACTTGACTGGAATGGGGGCCTGGGATTGATGAAGGTTTCGCTGCCATTCTTTGCCTATAACATACTCGCGATTGTCCACCTGCGGCTGGACACGCTGATGATTGGGTTCATGTTGGGCGTGGTGCAAGTGGCGTACTACGATCTTGGCATGAAGATGCTCGAAGTGGCCCGCTTCCTCGTGAGACCCTTACACTCGGTGTTCTACCCGATATTCTCCGAGTTGGCGGCGCGCCGCCGCTGGAAACGGCTGCGCAAGCACGCGCTGCAGGTCATCCTGGGTTCTTTTTTGCTCGGGGTTGCGGTTGCGATCGGGGTGCAGCTCTGGGGGGACTTCGCGATCGTCCTGCTCTTTGGACCGCAGTACGTGGCCAGTGTGGCGCCAACGAAGATCCTGTTTCTCTCATTGCCGCTCGTTTATCTTCACTTCGTTCTCACCACGCTGGCAAATGCCCTGCACCTCGAGCGTCAATCTGCCTGGCTGCTGGCGGTCAGCGCGGCCCTCAACCTGGGCCTGAACATCGTCGTCTTGCCCCGCTACGGGATCATCGGTGCTGCGTGGACCACCCTGGCGAGCCAGGCGGTCCTAACCGTTTCCATGCTGTGGATCAACGCATCGCGGCTACTCAGCCTAAAGCGCGCTTGAGGTGGTCTGCCAGCCGGACCGCCAGGGCAATGATCGTCAGTGTGGGGTTGGCCATGCCGGCAGTGGGGAAGACCGAGCTGCCGGCGATGTAGAGATTTCCCACCCCGTGGACCCGGCAGTTCTCGTCCACGATGCCGAACTTCGGGTCCTGACTCATGCGTGTCGTCCCCATGTGATGCTTGCTGGAAGGCATGAAGATCGGCCAGCCCTCTTCATCGCGTTCGTGCCGGATCCGGCGCGTCTGCAGCCCGCAGGATTCAAGCCCGTGGAGTATCAAGTCTCCACAGCGTTGCACACCATCCAGATCCTGCGGCGTTAGTCTCCAATCAACACAGATCTGATTCACGCCGAGCCTGTCCCTTGAACTGGCGAGCGAAATGCGGCTCTCACGATTTGGGACCGGCTCAATCTGGAGATGGATCGCGTACTCACTCAGCCCGTTGAGTCTCGCCTTTGCTGCCTTGCCCATCAATGCAAGGACAGTGCGTGCATTGACGATGGTCTCGCGTGCGTACTGCAAGATGCTCCTTGAAGGAGCCCTGCGGTGCTCCAGCGTCTCGACCAGGCTGATGAATCCCCGCATTTTGCTGGAATAGAAGCGATCATCGGTCTTGTGGATTGGGCGACGCACAAAGAAGGCGCCCGCGTTTGGCAGACCCTGCTCGCGCATGCGAGATTCCGGCAAGCCAACTGCAGGAGTCGGAGCGATGTGGCGCTGAAAGCTCTCGTAGTTCAGCCGCAGGTACTCGGGGGGAAAGTCGGGAGGAAAGGCGGTCACCGCCGCTGTGAACGAGTAGATGTGCTCCATGAAGTAGCGGCCGACGAGGTCGCCTGAGTTGGCTATGCCAGCAGAATGGACTTCTCTTGAGTTGAGCAGCAGCCGCGGATTCTCCAGGCCTCCCGCCGCCAGGATGAACAGACGGGCGGTCACGGCGAGACGCTTTCCATTTAGAGTGGCGCACAGAATGCGCTCGGCCCTCGCTCCCGCCGGGTCAAGCTCGATCTCCGTGGCATTCGCATGCAACACGACGCGAAGATTGGATGCCGCGCGCAGCTGCTGCAGGTATGCCTGTCCAAAATGCGTGGGAGGACTGAAATGAAAGAGTTTGCTCTCCAGGCCGACAGCAGCGAGCACAGCTTCGTGCACGCGAAAGTCGCCCGGCTCGATCTGGCACAAGCTCAAGGCCCGGAGAACGAAAGGATCAAGTTCGTCCTTGCCGAAAGGCCAACCACTGTTGGGGAACCACGGCCTGGTCTCGAAATCTATGGCGTCCAAAGCGCGGCAGCGCCCGAACCAGACGGCTGTTGTGCCGCCGAATTGCCTCCGCCGAGTGTTTTCAGGAGGCGGATACGCACGGCCGCGGCTCTGCCCGCGATGCAGGAACTGGCTGGGGTGTTCGAAGCTAGTTCCCCCACCCTCGAGCAGGATCACACTGAACTGGGCTCCCGCAAATTCCTTTGCAAGCGAGATCCCTGCCGCGCCCGCTCCCACGATGCATACGTCTGCCTCGAGGGATTCGCGGGTGGACAGGGTGCGGCCATCAATCAGCATCGGTGCAGGTCCTCCAATCAGAACGAGCAGTTTCAACCATTATAATGACCCTCTGCGTTTGCATCGCGTTTGCCATGTACTGGTTCTTCTCTGCACCCGGCTGGGGTTTGATCCTGTGGCTTCTGAGCATGCTGCTGGTACTGGCAGGCGGCTGGTTGGTGGCGACACATGTGTTTGCGCTTGAACCCCGGGAGAGAGTGCTGGTGGGATTCGCCATCGGGTTGGTGTGCTACCTCTGGATCACCAATTGGATCGGAAGATGCCTGCCGCCGTTCTGGGCGTTCCTGGGAGCGGGGTTCCTTGTTCTGCTTCTTGGCGTACTTTCGGCATATCCTTTCCGCAGGCCATGGCTGGACTTCAAGGATCTAAGGATTGGTAGTTGGATCGCCGCAGGCTTAGCCCTGTTCTGGATCTTCCTGCGTATCAGCAAAGGCACGGGCCTCTTCGATGAGGCCAAGAATCTGGCACTGATCTCCACCATGGCCAACGGGCAGATACCGGCCATGGCGTACTTCGGCCAGTCGCTGCTGCTGCGCTACCACTACGGATTTCACTTTCTGGGGGCCGGAATGATGCAACTGGGGCATTTGACCCCGTGGAGCGCATTCGATCTCTCCAAGTCCATAGTCTGGAGCCTGTCCCTGCTGCTTGCCGGGCTGGTAGGGATGCGGTATCTGCGGGTCCCATACGCGCCCGTGCTGCTTGCAGGTGCGGTCGCCCTCTCCGGCGGCACGCGTTACCTTATGTTGCTCCTGCCTTCGCGCCTGCTCGCGGTCATGCAGCAGCATGTGATCTTGAGGGGGATAGCCTCCGGCACCCTCAGCGAAGCCCTTGCGTCCATCCTGCCGATGGAAGCCAGCCCGCGCATCGGTTATCCATTTGCCTTCCTGAGCGGGATCAACCCATCGTATGTCATGGCCCACGGTGGGGAGCAGACAATCGAGCCGCTTCTGCTGATGTTGGTGATTCTCCTGATGCAGCGTTCCGCCAGGCGTATGAGCCTGATCTTCTTTGCCATTCTGTTTTCCTTCTGGGCCCTGGCATCAGAGACATCAATGGTGTTGATCGCCGCCGGTCTGGTCATACTGATATGCGCCCAATACGCACGGAATCGAAGGAAGCTCGACGGCAGCAAGCAACTCACTGCTCCAGCCATAGGTTTGATCCTTTCGATCCCCTTGATCTTGATCCAGGGCGGGGTAATCGGCTCAATGGCACAACAGTTGTTCATGGGTACGCCCGTCACGGGCCCACCCGGCGCGGACATGCCTATGGGTTTCCTGGGCTTCTCCAGCCGCTGGCCCCCCGCAATTCTCTCTGGGCAGTTGGGTTCCTTGCCCCTCACGGATCCATGGGCCTTGTTCGCAGGGATTCTGGAGATGGGCATCGTCGTCGTGATGCTCCCATGGCTGACCTGGTGCTGGTGGCGCACGCAGCGGGACGATTGGCGGCTGCAATTCCTCTTGCCCATCGCATGGTTGGGTGTGCTGGTCCCCTTGCTCCTGGCCTGGGCATCCGATGCGAACATCTCCCATATCACGGATTTTGGAGTTGACGTCACGGTCGTGATCCTCGTTCTGATGCTCGCGGGCGGCGAGGACCCTGTACCACTGCCCAGCCAGCGCAGTTTCGGCCTTGCAGGCGCAATCGTCCTGGCGCTCATGGTGATGCCGGGAATCGTCCTACTCGGCGTCCAATTGACGGCTGCACACACGGCGGTGCTCTCCGAGCACTACGGCGACGCAGAAGCACGGCTGCTCCAGGAGACGTGGGGCAAGCTGCCGCGCTCAAGCAAAATGCTGGGGGACATCGGACCTGGGAGCATCCTCACCGGTCAGCTGACCGGCGGAATCTTCACTCCGCCCCGCGGCGAGGAACGCCAGGTCTGGGAAGAGATGCTTGTCTCGCCAAAACTGGAAACCTTGGTTGAGAACGGATTTGATTTCGTGTTCGTCAATTCGCGCTGGTGGGGCAGTCTCAACGCCGTGTCGCAGCAAGAACTGCAGAAACCGTGCGTGACCATCTTTGCTCGCGGCGAGACATTCGCCGGGGGTAATTTCGCCGAGATACTGGATCTGCGCGGCTGCCGGTGAGCGCATGAACACCGGCCTTTCTATCGCTGTCATTGCCGCCTGCCCGTTTCCCTATCCGCGCGGAACGCCGATCCGCATCCTGCGCATGGCCGAAAGCCTTGTGGCACGGGGTCATCACGTGGAGGTCATTAGCTATCACCTCGGGCACCGCGTGGTGGACCTGCCCTTTGTTGTGCATCGCATCCCGCGGGTGCCAACCTATCACCGCCTTGCTCCCGGCCCCAGCTACCAGAAGCTGCTGCTGGTTGATCCGCTGCTGACGCTGCGGGTGCTTTCCGTCGTGCGCTCCCGGCGCTTCGACGTGATCCATGCCCATCACTACGAGGGACTATTGGCCGCCCTTCCGGCAGCGCGGCTCCTGAGGATACCCCTGGTCTTTGATGTGCACACGCTGCTCTCCACCGAACTGCCTCACTACTCGCTTGGGCTGCCGAAGGCGCTGCTTCGCAACCTGGGAGACGCGCTGGATCGCATGCTCCCGAGGCGCGCGGACCACATCGTGGCGGTGACCCATGCCATTCGAAGCCGGCTGATGCATGAGATCGGCATCTCTGCCGACAGGATCACGACGATCTACACTGGGGTAGAGGCGGAGCACTTCCACACGGCCGCGGCCCCTGATCCGCGAGTTGCGGCTAGAACATTGATCTATACCGGCACGCTGGAGGACTATCAACGCATCGACCTGATGCTGATGGCATTTCGCCGTGTGCTTGACCAGCAGTCGGACGTAAGGCTCAAGATAGTGAGCGACGCCTCACTCGGGCCCTACCGTTCTCTCATCCGCGATCTGGGATTGCAGGAGCATCTGGACCTGATCCAAGCCGACTACTTTCATCTCCCCGAGATTCTCCATACCGCAACGATCGCCCTCAGTCCGAGAGTTGTCTGCGATGGGCTGCCGATCAAGATGTTGAACTACATGGCCACAGGCAGGTCAATCGTCGCCTTTAGGGGTTCAGCCGAGATCCTCGAGCACGACCGCACGGGCATCGTTGTCCCGGATAATGATGTCGAAGCGTTCAGCGCGGCCATCCTGGCGCTCCTCGATGATCCGTTGCGCGCACAAATGCTGGGAAACAATGCGCGCGCTCGCGTCGAGGAATTCTTTGTGTGGGAGTCTGCAGCGATCGCGCTGGAAAAGATCTATGGCGGTTTGCTATCGTCCAGGCTGACATGAGACCGACGTTCATCGGAATTGGACCGGCGCGCTGCGGCACCACATCTGTTTACTACTATCTAAAGCAACATCCCCAAGTCTTTATGAGCCCCGTCAAGGAGACGCATTTTTTCGCCTACGATGTCTCGAAGGCCGATTTCTCCGCCGGCCGCGCCATTCTGCACGAACCGGTGAGATCACTGGAAGACTACGAACAGCTGTTCAAGGATGCGGGTACTGCCAGCGCGGTGGGGGAGATCTCGCCCAACTACTTCTGGTGGGCCGGCGTTCCCACTGCCATCCGCAGAAGCCTTCCAGAAGCCCGTGTCTTCTGCATCCTTCGCAACCCCGTAGACCGCGCGTACTCGTCCTATCGCATGCATGTTGACGATGGAACCGAGACCCGAAGCTTCAGGCAAGTTGTGCACGCCGAACTGGACTCGCCGTCGGAGTATCCACTGGCAGCCGAGAACTACTACGTCCGCATCGGGTTCTATGCGCATCACCTGGCTCGATATGTTGAGCTGTTCGGTCAGCAGCGATTGAACGTCTGCTTCTACGATGACCTGGAGCGCTCTGCAGCGCGATTCATGCGCGCACTCTTCGACTTCATCGGGGTAGACCCGGATCTTGTCGTCGACACCTCCAACCGCTACAACACTTTGGGCGTGCGCAAACTGGAGCAAGGACTTCAAACACGTGGTTTGAAACGACTCTTCAAGAGGCTTCGCAGTCTCATACCCGAGCGGATGTATTATCTGATCTATCGTGGCTACTCCGCGTCTGTCACAGCGGCTGTTCCGGTGCCTCCCATGCCCCGGGAGCTGCGCGAAAGGCTGCGTGATGCCTATGCCGCGGACATTCAGGCACTGCAGTCACTCACGGGCCGAGATCTCTCGCGCTGGTTGAGCGCATGAGCAGCCGCCCATCGGTCAGCGCAGTCGTCACGTATCATGAGAGCCCCGCGACAATCGGCCACGTTGTGGATGCACTGCTTCGGCAGGATTATGCAATCGAAAGAATCATTGTTGTAGACAATGGTTCCCGGCAGGGCCTGGAGCAACTTGAGTCCTCGTACCCGCAGGTATCCGTGATCCGGCTTACGGAGAACACGGGCCTGACGCACGCTCGAAACATCGGCCTTGCGAGGGTCACTTCAGAGCTTGTGCTGCTGCTCGATGATGATATCTATGCGACTCCCGACTGCCTGAGTCTGATGGTCACCGCCATGCTGGAAACGGGAGCTGCGGTTGTGTGCCCGCGCATCGTGTTCCATCCCGATGGCTCTGTCATCCAGTGCGACGGCGCAAATGTTCACTTTGCCGGAATGCTTGGACTCAACAACAAGGAGGCACCTGTCTCCGGCGCGCCGGCAGTTCGACGTAATTGCAACGCATTCATCGGCGCCTGCATCCTTATCAAGCGACAACTCCTGCTTGATTTGGGCGGCTTTGACGAGGACTATTTCTTCTATTTCGAAGACCTCGAGCTCTCGTATCGCCTGAGAGCGCTCGGTCATTCCATTTGGTGTGAGCCGGGCGCGGTCGTGTTCCATGAGCGCGGCCGCGGCACCCCGGACCTATCCTTTCGCGGAGAAGGAACCTATCCCCCGCAGCGGGCGTACTTCATTCTGCGCCACCGCTGGCTCAGCATGGCGTTGCATTATCAGGCGCGCAGCTTGCTGATACTCTTCCCTGCACTGGCCTTGTATGACCTGGCCGCATTCCTGGAGTGTGTCCACCGCGGGTGGCTCCCCCAGTGGGGTAAGGCGGTCTGGTCATTGCTCCGGGGGGTGCGCGGCATCCTCGAACGCCGAAAGTGGTGGCAGTCGGCACGCCGCACGGCGGATGCAGAGATCCTCAGTGGGGGACCCTTGCCATTCGCCGCCGGATTCGCGGGTTCGGGATCTGCGGCGTGGGCTGCCCAGGCTCTCAGTCAGTTGCTCAATCACTACTGGACAAGGACTCGACGATGGCTGTAGCAATCGGCGTGCGCCCCCTGCTTTCCATCATCATTCCCTGTCTGGGGCACGCGCAGGAATTGGTGTATTGTCTCCGGGGATTGGAGGCGCAGGAAGGCGACCTGCCCTTCGAGGTTGTCGTCGTGGACAGCGCCTCTGATTCGGCCGTTCGAGTCTCCGCGGAACGATTTCCTGGTGTCCAGCTTGTGCGGTCCGCCAGTGTGCTGTCTGCTGGCGCGGCCAGGAACCTCGGGGTGGCGCACGCGGCCGCGGAGGTACTCGGATTCCTTGACGCCGACTGCATTCCGGAGCCCGGGTGGGCGAGAGCTGCCCTTGAAGCCATTCACGAGGGTGCCGTGCTTGCCAGTGGGCCGATTCTTGATGTGCTCCCATGGCATTTGATCGCTGCAAGCGACAATCGCCTGCAGTTCGTCGATTTCCCAAAGCGGCGTCCCGCGGGAGCCCACCCATACTTTCCCAGCGCGCATCTTGCCATGCCGAGGACGGTCTTCGGGGCATCGGGTGGCTTTGACCCCGATGCATTAAACGCACAGGACGTCCTGTTCACTCAGTCCGTGGCCGCGGCAAAGCCGGGAGGCGCACGTTTTTGCCCACAGATGATCGTGCAGCACTGGGGTCGTCAACGCTGGAGCGAGTTCATCCGGCATCAACATACATTTGGCGAAAGTCGTGCCGAAAACAGGTTGCGCATGGACAGGAGCTGGACATGGATGGGCAGACATCCGATTATGGCGTGGGCGGTTATTCTTCGTCGGCTCCTCTACATCACACTCCGCGTGATGCAATGGAATTTGCCCGATTTGCCCAGATTCATTCTGCAGTTGCCGGTCCTGGTCGTAGGCTTGATGGCATGGACACGGGGATTCTACGCAGGCATGCGAAGAACTTCGCCCACAGCCGCGCACATGGGGGAAAGCGCCAGCCAGGATTGAAGGACTTCCTCAGCGGGTTGCGCCACGCCTATCGCTAGGTTATAGTTGCCCGGCGGCACTACTCTTGGAGCAGGTCCCGATCTGAAGATACGACTGATCTGCACTCTGACACTCATCGGTCTGGCGTGCCGGACCGATGTGCATACACCCAATTGCCGAGGTCGTCCATGAAACGAGTTTTGGCGCTCCTGCTGGATGCGGCATCGCCGGACTTGATCGAGAAGTGGACGGACGATGGCAGTCTGCCCAACCTAAGGTGTCTGCGCGAGGGGGGCGCGTATGGGAGGCTCGGCTCAGTCGCCGAATGGCTGGCCGAAGGAACGCACTACGCCTTCCACATGGGTCGTAATCCCGGCGCCACCGGCCTGGCTGGCTACGCAGTCTGGCAGAAAGAGACTATGCGATCCCGCACTCCAGCGCCGGACTGGCTGCCCTTCACACCGTTCTGGCGAGCGTTCAGGGATAGAGATCCTCGCGCCGTTGTGGTGGATCCGGCCAACGTCTGTGCGCCAGAGCCTTTCAACGGGGTGGAGATCATCGGATGGGCCGCGCACGATGCGCTGGCACCATATCAATCCTATCCGCCCGAGCTGGCGCACCGGATCCATCAGCGCTTCGGCTCATCCCTGCTGCCGGATGAGATGTACGGCCTCATGAGCAAGGGTGATTTTGCCAACACGGAGCGCCTGCTGCAGAAGATAAACCGGAGGTTCAGGAGGCTGTGTTTGGAGCTGATGCAGGGCGAGGAATGGGATCTCTTTCTGGCATACAACTACACCCTGCACCATGCCGGGCATCGACTGTGGAACACGGTCAATATCACGGATCGGCTGTCCCAGGCCGAAAAGAACAATATGGAAGGAGCACTGCGCCGGGCGTATGTGGATTGCGATGAGGCCGTTGGAGGTATTGTGGATGCCGCCGGCAAAGATACCCGGATCATGATCTTCTCTGTGCACGGCATGGGTGCAAACCACAGCCGGACGTACATCTTCCCCGAGATGCTGCGGCGGATCACTGAAGGCGGCCCGTCTTCGCCTGGGCCACTCAAACGCATCCGGGAGTTGGTGCCACAGCGTTGGCGCCACGAGCTGAAATCGCGCCTGCCGTTCGAGCTCCGCCGCCGTCTCACAAGCTACTGGCGGATGAGCGAATACAAGTGGGCGACCACGCGCGCTTTAAGTCTCCTGTCGGACACAGAGGCCTGGGTACGTATCAACCTCAAGGGTCGCGAAGCCCGCGGCATTGTCGAGCCAGGCGAGGAATACGAGGCTCTGTGCGCCCGGATCACCGAGGGACTGCAGAGCTACGTCGATGCCGACACACGTGAGCCCCTGGTGAGAGACATCGTCCGTCCTCAGCAGGTGTTTAGAGGCGCGCGGCTTGCCGAACTGCCGGATCTGATTGTCCGCTGGTCGGAGTCTCCGGCCGCCGGCCATCGGGCCGTGAGTTCGCCTCGGTATGGCACCATTCCCTGGCCGACGCCCGGGCGCAATCCGGAAGGCCGCAGTGGCAACCACCGCCCGGAGGGCATGCTGATCGCCGCGGGCCCGAATGTCCGATCTGGATCCATTGAGGGCGGCCACATACTGGACTTGGCGCCCACAATCTTGACCCTCTTGGGTCAGACGGTGCCAGACGAGATGGATGGAAAGCCGCTGCATTTGTTTGACTGAGGCCCCAATGGTGGTTGCGGCCCGGATAGATCAACTTGAGCGCGATGCGATATGAGACGACTATTTGCGCTGGTGCTGGATGCAGCTTCTCCCGAATTGATCGAGAAGTGGACTGACGACGGCAGCCTACCCATTTTGAGGCGTCTGCGGGAAAACGGAGTATACGGGAGACTGAACTCGGTCGCAGAATTCCTTGCAGAAGCCGCTCCCTACGCCTTCTTTAGTGGGCGGAATCCTGCTGCCACGGGCCTGCATTTCTATGCAATGTGGCACAAGGAGACCATGCAGGTGCGCCCGCCCGGAAAGGACTGGCTTCCTTACCAGCCATTCTGGCGAGCATTCCAGCGGGGAGGCCCGCGTGCCGTTGTATTGGATCCATCCAACGTGTATCCTCCAGAACCGTTTCATGGCACAGAGATAATCGGATGGGCAACACATGACGCGCTTGCACCTTTCCAGTCGTTTCCGCCCGGGGTCGCGCCGTGGGTTCGCCGGCACTTTCGAGCCGCGCTCCTGCCCGACGAGCGCTATGGATTGATTAGCAAGCGCGAGTTCATCGCGGAACGCGATCGGATGATCGACCTCAATCGAAGGTTCACCGACCTTTGCACAAGTCTCATGGCACGGGAACGGTGGGACCTCTTCCTGGCCTGCAACCTTACCGTACATCACGGCGGGCATCGGTTGTGGAGCACATCGAACCTCAAAGAGGAGTTGAGCCCATCGGAGCGAACCGCCCTCAAAGGGGCCCTGCATGAGGTCTACGTTGCAGCGGATGAAGCGATAGGCAGGATCGCGGATGCCGCCGGCCCTGACACGGTGATCATGGTGATCTCGGTGCATGGCATGGCCGCGAACACCAGTCGAGGCTGGATACTCTCTGAGATGGTGCGGCGTGTTACCGGAGACGCGCATCGCTCCGATGCCTTACTGCGTGCTCGGCAAGCCATTCCCACGGAATGGCGGCATGCCATAAAATCCCGGCTCCCATACCAAGTCAAGCGCGGATTGACGCGGTACTGGCGGACCAGAGAACACGACTGGACGCAGACGCGAGCCTTCAACCTATTCTCCGATACGCAGGGCTGGATCCGCGTGAATCTCAAAGGGCGCGAGGCTCTTGGTATCGTCGAGCCCGGCCCAGAATACGACGAGCTTTGTGAACAAGTCAGTGAAGGCCTGAAGACATTTGTTGATGCGGATTCCGGCGAGGCGATCGTGATGGACACGTTCCGCCCTTCCCAAGTCTTTCAGGGGAAGCACTTGGTCGACCTGCCAGACATCGTTGTTCGCTGGTCGGATACGCCCGCCGCCATGCACCGAGCTTTGACCTCTCCGGAGTTCGGGGCCATACCCTGGCCTACGCCTGGCCGTAATCCCGAGGGTCGGAGCGGAAGTCATCGCGGCCAGGGACTCCTGATTGCCGCAGGGCCAGGACTCAGGCCTGCCAAAATCGAGAACGCACACATCCTCGACCTGGCGCCTACCATCCTGAGCATGCTAGATCAACCCATTCCCGCCGAAATGGAGGGAAAACCGCTCGACTTGTTCCGCTGATCCGGTGCAGACACCGAGATCCACATTGATGAAGAGACCGCCGAATGAGGCGGTCTCTGTGTTCTGGGGACCGGTCTCGAAACTATTGCCCATGACATGGTGGACAATAGACGTGCCATACTCCTCTCAGAACGGGAGGGACTGCCCCCGCCAGATCCCTCTCCAGAATCTGGGTCACATCTGAGATAGATGGCTCGAAGAGACCGTTCGGGGGCGCAGGGCGCCCGCCAAAATCTGGTAACATTAGTGACCGCAAATCCGCCGTACCTCCCCGAGCCTATGCACCCTGGCGTGTTCTCAGACGGCCTCCCGCCTTGGGGTGGATTTGGGGTACGCAGCCCCGCCGTGGCGGTGGAAGGGAACAAGCAATGGGCGAAGAAACCACATCCCTGGGTGGAATTCACATCTCTCCGAACGCCGTGGCATCCATCGCGTATCACGCGACGCTCGAGTCGTACGGCGTGGTGGGGCTGGCGCCGAAGAACTTCGCTGAGGGAGTCGCGTTGACGATCACACGCGTGCCGGCGCGCGGTGTATCAGTGCGCTTTGACGGTGAGAACATTGATATTGACATCTACGTCATCGTCGAGTACGGCACGCGTATTACGACGGTAGCCGACAGCGTGGCCAACACCGTCCGATATCATGTTGAGACCGCAATCGGGATGCCCGTGCACGAGATCAATGTACACGTGGCCGGCCTGCGCATCAGCAACGAAGACTAGGAACACAGCGAATGACCGTGCAGACCGCCCGCCTCAGGGAATTGCGCCTCAAGCCGTATGACGGGCAAGCCTTGAAACGCCTGGTAGAGGCCGGATTGACCTGGCTTCGAACCAACCAGCAGACGGTGAACGCCCTGAATGTCTTTCCGGTCCCTGATGGCGACACGGGCACCAACATGATGCTGACCATGACCTCGGCCTGGAATGAGATCAAGGATTCCGGCGAGAAGCACGTCGGCAGGATGGCCGGAATGGTGGCCAAGGGCGCGCTGATGGGCGCGCGGGGCAATTCCGGGGTCATCCTTTCACAACTTTGGCGAGGGTTTGCGCGCGGTCTGCAGGAGGCCGAGGTTATCGACGGACCGGGCCTTGTCAGGGCTCTGGCGGAAGCACGCGACACGGCCTACAAGGGCGTGGTGAAGCCTGTTGAGGGCACGATCCTTACGGTGGCCAAGGACGCGGCGGCGGCTGCCGCGCGGGCACTGCCCGAACACCCAGATCCGATTGCGATCCTCGGAAAGGTAGTCCCGGCGGCCGAGGCCTCGGTTGAACATACGCCTGAGCTGCTGCCCATCCTAAAGCAGGCCGGCGTGGTCGATTCTGGCGGAAAAGGTCTCTTCTATATTATGGAAGGCGCGCTCCGTCACATCCTTGGTCAGCCTCTGGATACGCCGCTCGCCACCGTACAGCCGCTCTCGGACCTCAACCTCGACGCGGCCATGCAGGAGGTGGAAGAGGGCCAGGATTACGAGGTCGTGGTCGACTTCTTCCCCAACAAGGATTTCGAGATAAACAGGTTCTACGGTCGGCTCCAGCAGATGGGTACGTCGATCCAGGTCGGCGAAGGCGAAGGCATGTACCGCATGCATATCCATGTGCCGCTGGACAAGCGCAACGAACCGGTGGACTATGTCATGAGCATCGGCACCATCACCAAGATCGCCATGGAAAACCTGATAGCACAGATGGACGATGTCAGTTCCCGAAGCAAAGGCTCCAAGCTGGAGTTGGCCAAGGTCGAACCCGGCCAGATTGGTGTCGTGGTTGTCTCACCCGGGCTCGGCCTGAGCCGGATCTTCGCCAGCCTGGGCGCGGCCGCGATCGTGGAGGGTGGCCAGACCATGAACCCATCCACCCAGGAACTCCTTACTGCCTTTGAGAACCTGCCCACCGACCAGGTGATCATCCTGCCCAACAACAAGAACATCGTCATGACCGCCAATCAGGCCCGGGAGGTCACCGTCAAGAAGTTGGAGGTCGTGCCAAGCAAGTCTGTTTCCCAGGGGCTTGCGGCAATGCTGGTCCACGATCCCAACGGCGACCTTGCTGCCGTGGCCGCGAAGATGGCCGCCGCCTTGACGACCGTCAAGACCGGTGAGATCACCACCGCCACGCGCTCGGTGGAGATCGATGGTGTAAAGGTCAAAGAGGGACAGGTGATAGGCCTGCTGGATGGCAAATTGGTGACCGCGGCCGAGTCGGTCGAGCAGGCGGTGCTCGATGTAGTGAATAAGGCCGGCGGCGAAGAGCACGAACTGGTCACTATGATCCACGGCGAGCATCTGAAGCAAGCCGATGCCAACCGCATTGCCGACGTTGTCCGGCAGACGTACCCGCGCCTGGAGGTCGAACTCCAGAACGGCGGGCAGCCGCATTATCAAGTCATCCTTTCAATCGAGTGATGTCATCGCGACGGGCGGCGCATTCGGGCCGCGACGAGGCAATCTCCCGCATAACAGGGAGATGGCTTCAGATCGGGCTGTCGGGATGAAGCGTATTTCCGCATGAAGATAGGCATTGTCACCGACTCCACCGGCGATTTGCCCGCGCACCTCATTGAACAGTACGATCTGCAGGTGGTGCCCTGCATCCTGGTGGTCGACGGCAAGGAATACGCCGATGGAACCGGTATCACCCGCCAGGAGTTCTATGCGCGTCTGCCTGAATTAAAGACCGCCCCCACCACCGCCGCACCTTCGATCGGGGAATTCAGCGCGCGGTATCACCACCTGCTTGACCGGGGCTGCGAGCATGTCATCTCGATCCACGCCTCCCGCGCGCTGACGGCCATATGTGCTGCAGCGCAGCAGGCCGCACGCGACTTCGACGGCCGTGTCACCGTCGTGGACAGCCTGTCGCTCTCCCTCGGCCTGGGTTTCCAGGCACTTGCGGCCGCGGAGGCCGCCGAACACGGGTTGGAGGCTGCATTGAGCGCCATCGAATCCACGCGTCGCAGGCTGCACCTCTTTGCCGTGCTCGATACACTTGAGTACGCGCGCCGCAGCGGGCGCCTCCCCCCGGCGCTGACGATCTTCGGCGGCCTGCTGCACGTCAAACCAATGATCGAGTTGACCAATGGGGAAGTGAAAGCCATTGGCGCGCTTCGTACGACGAGCAAAGCCAACGATCGCATGGCATACTTCTTCCATTCGGGCGGGCAGTTCGAAAGGCTTGCAATCCTGCACACGGACTCGGAGCACCGTGCCCGGGAGTTCCTGACGCGTATCATGCGAGAAAACAGCCGCGCCCTTCCGCGCGACATCTTGATGGTGAACGTGACGCCCGTTATCGGCGCGCACGCAGGACCAAATGGGCTGGGCTTCGCGGCGGTGCGGGCGTGACCATCACGCGCCACGCGTTGCGAGCCGGGATGGTCGAGGGCATGTGCATGTTAGAATAACCTCATGCAGCCTTCACTGGAGAAGCTCCGAAAGTTCTTCGGACTCGAGCGCGAGAAGGGATATGAGAACACAGCCATTATCGGGGGACTGGCAAAGATGCTTGATTACTGGGAGGGGGAGGCCAGAGCTGAAAACATCCGGGAGGAGATCATTCAGGCCGTTGTACAGAGGCTCCGCTCCTACGAGGGCTTGAGTCCCGTGTCCCGGGCCGACGCGCTGAAAGGCCTGTGGAAGCGCATCGCGGAAACATACCCGGAAGCGGGGCAGCGTCCGGCTGGTGGTCATCCGCGCCCTGTCCCCCCTGCTCCAAGGCCTGCACTCCAACCGAAAGTCCAACCTGATACGGCTGCGGCGCTCCCTGCTCGGGCCTCATCTGAGGGCGCGCCGACTCGCCCGCAGCCGACCATGGCCCGACCTCGTCCGACCACCCCGTCCCGTGCCGAGTCCGCGCCGGGCGGAAAGCACAGCCAGACGCCTGCCGCGTTGAGTGCCCCACTCACGGTACTGCAGGGAGTGGGTCCGAGGCACGCATCCACGCTTGCGACGCTCGGCCTTCACACGCTTGGCGATCTGCTCTATTGCTACCCGCGACGCTACGACGATTACAGCAAGTTGAAGCCTATCAAGAGCTTGTGGTACGGCGAGCAGGTCACCGTGATCGGCTCGGTGGAATCTGTCCACTCCCGCCCGATCCAGAGCGGCTCGCGGACTATTGTGGAAGCCATTATTGGTGACGGCACCGGCAGCCTGCGTCTCACCTGGTTCAATCAGCCGTGGCTTGCGAACCGCCTCCGGGAAGGTCAGCAGATCTCCGTCTCCGGAAGGGTTGAGCAGTATCTTGGACGTCTGGTGATGAATCAGCCGGACTGGGAAGCAGTGGACGTCGAGCACCTGCACACCAACCGCATTGTGCCCATCTATCCGCTTACCGGCCGCATCACGCAGAAGTGGCTGCGCGGCATCATCAACCAGGTTGTGACATGGTGGGCGCCCGCGGTGGTTGATCCGCTGCCTGAGGACGTTCGCAGCTCAGGGCAGCTGATGCCTCTGGGAAATGCCTTGCTTCAAGTGCACTTTCCTGATTCACAAAGCAAACTGAAGGCCGCGCGTGAGCGCCTGGGCTTCGATGAGATCTTCTTCCTGCAGATGGGTGTGCTGCGACAGAAGCGCGATTGGAAGAAAGCCGAAGCGCTACACTTCGCCGTTGCAGATGATTGGCTGGAGGCGCGCCTCAAGGCTTTTCCTTTTGCACTGACCGCAGCCCAGCAGCGGGCCCTCACGGATATCCGCCACGACCTGGATTCCGGCCAGCCGATGAATCGACTTCTTCAGGGAGATGTGGGCTCAGGAAAGACGGTGGTCGCCGCCTTGGCTGCTGCCATGATCGCGAGCAGCAACTCCCAGGCAGCCATCATGACACCCACCGGCATCCTCGCCGAGCAGCACTATCGCACTTTCACGGAACTCCTCGCAGGCGAGGGAGGTGCCATGCGCCGTGAGGAGGTCCGTCTGCTGGTTGGGGATACGTCGGATGCTGAGAAAGATGCCATTCGGAGAGGCCTGGTGGATGGCAGCATCAAGATCGTGATCGGAACACACGCTGTCATCGAGGCCCCCGTCCAATTCAAAGACCTGCAACTGGCTGTAATCGATGAGCAGCATCGGTTCGGCGTGGAGCAGCGTGCTGAATTGCGATCGAAAGGCACCAATCCGCACCTGTTGGTCATGACAGCCACGCCGATCCCTCGCTCTCTGGCGCTGACCGTCTACGGCGATCTTGACCTGTCGGTCATTGAGGAAATGCCAGCGGGACGGCAGCCGGTGAATACGCACCTGCTCAGACCACAGGAGCGCGAGCGCGCCTATACCTTGATCCGCGCTCAGGTACAGGAAGGCAGGCAGGCCTTCGTCATCTATCCGCTCATCGAGGAGAGCGAGAAGATGGATGAGCTGAAGGCGGCGGTCGATGACTTCGATGTCCTGTCGAAGGAAATCTTCCCCGAACTGAGGCTGGGACTGCTGCACGGCCGCCTCAAGCCTGACGAGAAGGATGCCACCATGCGCAAGTTCCGCATGGGCGAATACGACATCCTCGTCTCAACCACGGTCATCGAAGTGGGGGTGGATGTCCCCAACGCCACGGTTATGCTGATCGAGGGAGCTGATCGCTTCGGCTTGGCCCAGCTGCATCAGTTGCGCGGTCGGGTCGGGCGCGGCTTGGCACAATCCTACTGTCTGCTGATCCCTTCGCGGGAGGACAGCGCCGAGAACGAGCGCCTGCTCGCCATGACCGAATCGAATGATGGATTCTTCCTGGCGGAGCGCGATCTGCAGCAGCGCGGGCCCGGCGAATTCCTTGGCACCCGCCAATCGGGATATGCGTCCGGGCTGCGCATGGCCAGCCTTTCGGATCTTCCGCTGATCGAGAAGGCACGCGGGCAGGCCCAGAAACTCTTCGAGGCCGACCCGGATCTGCTTCGCCCTGAGGATGCGCTTCTGGCTGAGTCGTTGGATCGCTACTGGGGCAGGACATCGGGCGACGTTTCCTGAGAGGCGGGACCGGGGGCAAACGCTGCCGCCTCCGGCCGATGAGACAGATTGGAGAATGCATGGTTAGAGCACTGTATCCCGGCACGTTCGATCCCATCCACTATGGCCACATCGATATCGCGGTTCGCGCCGCACGGCTCTTCGATGAGGTGGTGATGGCTGTCTATGACCGTCCTCTCAAGACCTTAATGTTTGATCCTGAGGAACGCATGGCACTCGTCGAGGAAGCCTTAAAAGACAGTCCCCGGATCAAGGTGATGGGCTACAGCGGCCTGACAGTCGACTTTGCCCGCAAGATGCAGGCCCAGGTCATTGTCCGTGGCCTGCGCGTTTTCTCCGATTTCGAGTTCGAGTTCCGCATGGCACTTGCCAATCAGCGCATTGGCACCGACATCGAGACTGTGGCACTGATCACTGCCGAGGAACACACCTTCCTTTCCTCCAGCACGGTCAAGGAGATCGCCACCCTAGGCGGGGATGTCTCGAGCATGATCCCGCCATTCGTGGACAAAGCGCTCAGGTCAAAAGTGACCAGCCTTGGGGATCAACATTCCCCTCCCAATGCCCTGCGTGATTGATATATAATACCGACACACCGCCGCACCTCACGCGGAGGCCCCCATGGATATCCTTCAGCTCATCGATCGTTTGGAAGAGCTTTTTAACGACGCGAAGGCTGTGCCTTTCACCCACAATGTCGTGGTTGATGAGGACCGCATGCTCGAGATCATTGACCAGATGCGAGTCGTCATCCCGGATGAGGTGAAGAAGGCGCAGCAGGTGCTCGTTCAAAAGGACCGCGTCCTGGCCCAGGCACAGGAAGAAGCCGACCGCACGCTTGTTCTGGCGCGCGAGAAGGCTGAGCAGGTCGCGGCCAAGGACAACATCGTCGTTGAAGCCCAGCGCCGGGCCGAGCAGATCATCAATCAAGCCCGCCTTGATGCTGAGGCCACCCGGCGGGATGCGGACGACTATGTCGTCGACACCCTGGTGCAATTGCAGGACAATCTCGAAAAGATCCTCAACCAGGTTCGTAACGGCGTGCTGACGCTGCAGCAGGAGCGTGTGCGCAGAGGTGTGCCGGCATCCTCGACCATACCCGAGAGAGTGGACAAGTAGTCCATCCATCATTGGACCACCAAAGAACGCCCCGAAGAGGGGCGTTCTTCGTTTGGCGCAATCTCCTGAAGCGCCTCACATCCCGGATTATCCGTACTTGAACCCGGCTACAAAGGCCGCGGTCATCAGCAATAGCAGCCCTGGCAGTAGCCGCAGAATAGTTGCTTTCGAGAGAATCGGTCTACCGGCTTTCAGGAATGAAAGTAAGAATCCGCCCAGGCCGATCAATGCGCCGCCGACGCCCACGAGCGAGAATGCCGGCCTGGCAAGCCCTTGCGCTGCCAACATGATGGGCAGCACAAAGATGGACACACCTGCGATGCCGTGGATGACAGCCAGTGTGATCGTTGGCATTTTTCCCGGCATTGGCACGGCGCGCGTGAAGGCGATGGCAAGGAAGCCGAAGATGGTAAATGCCAGATACGGCTGCCGCCAGCTGGCGACGTGCTCCCAGACCAGGCCCAGCGACAGGCTGAGCGGGATAACGGTTGAGACGACCGCCACCACGGGGCTATCCAATGCTTCAAAACCAAGAATCAGCAGCAGCAGAGCTGCCAATAGCAGCACCCCAAAACCGATGGTGTACGCGGCGACTGGCATGCTTCCCAGATGGTCAATTCCGACAACGATCTGGTAGGCCGCAAGCAGTCCCGTGATGAGGAGCAGAATGCGGTCCAGCGGCGAGATCTTCAAATTCCTATCCGTGTAAAAGACGAAAGCGGAACGCGAGCCCCGGCAGGCTAGGCCAACGCCTGCATGGACAGGATGATCATGGAACTCAGCATGTAGATCGATGCGTATTTGAAGAGCCCAAAACTCAAGCGCTCCGATTGCACCCGGAATGTGGCAAAGGCCAGCAAAAGCAACCCCGCGGCCAAGACGGCGATCAGACGCAGGTACCCCGCCTGCACGCCGATCAGGACGCTTGCCCAGCCGATTGCCAGCGCTGCCAGCACAGCAGAAAGGGCGATCACCGCACGCGTGGTCGCCTCGCCGTACGTGGAGGGAAAGGTCGGCACGCCTGCGCGGCGGTAGTCGTCCTCGTACTTGAGCGAAAACGTCAGAATGTGCGTCGGGATCCAGAGCAGCACGGAAAGCGTCAGCAGCAAGCCGATGAGGTCCACATGGCCGATGGCCAGCACCCGCCCCGAAAGGATCGGCATCCCTCCGGCGATGCCTCCCCAGATGATGGACCAGCATGTGCGCCGCTTCAGCCACAGCGTGTACACGATCACGTCGACGAACAGCCCGGCAAAGACGACCACTCCATATGACGCGTGAATCACCACGGCGCCGCCAACTCCTGCAGCGGCCAGCAGCAACCCCAGCCGCAGGACCTCGCCCTGGCTTAGATTGCCCGCGGCCAACGGCCGCTTGTGCGTACGCTCCATCCTGGCATCGATATCGTGGTCGTACCACATGTTCAGAATGGTTGAGCCGCCAATCGCCAGGAAGAGGGTCACGCAAAGAACCAGCAGCGCTGGGCCGCTGACCGGCGTGTGCGCGCTGAGATAGCCTGCAATACCGGTGGCGAGCAGCAAGGCCGTCTGCATGCTCTTGATGAGCGGCCAGTACAGCGCCAGCTTTGATGCTGGCAGCAGGACGGTTCGTTTCCAAAGGCTTGGCCGGCTCATTATGCAGGTTGAGGCATTTTCGAACTGATGTAGGTGCGCGCAGGTGCAATCATCGTGCGTACCCGAATCCCACCCCGGGGCTGGCATACGTCAGGCCGCTTGTCTCTTGGCCTGTCGCCGCCCTGCCGCGCACTGGCGCGCGGCAGATCACCCCCAGAACTCGTATGTGGGCATACCGGTGACGTGAGTCTCCATCCTGAAGATGCCGCCAGCATACGGGAACTTGCGGAACGAGGCGGCGTCCATTCCAACCAGGGCTGTGGTGATGAACAGCTCGTTCATGCCAGGCCCTCCGAATACGCAGGATGTCACGTTAACAGCCTCGACCCCGAACTGCGCCAGCAGCATGCCGTCGGGCTTCCACTGGGAGACGCGCGCCCCACCCCACATCGCGATCCAGAGGTTCCCATCTGTGTCGCTGGTCATGCCGTCCGGCCAGCCGAAGCTCTTGTCGAATCGGATGATCACTCGCGCGTTCAGGATCTTGCCCGTATCGGGATCATAGTCAAATGCCAGGACCTGGCGGCTGGGTGTGTCGATGAAGTACATCGTTCTGGCGTCGGGCGACCAGGCCAGCCCATTGGAGATACGGACACGCGTCAAAAGCTTCTTCGCCTGCCCATCGGGAGACAGCGAATACAGTGCCCCGCTGTCCTCCTTCTCGTTGTGGTCCATGGTCCCAGCCACAAACCGGCCGCGCGGATCGCATTTGCCGTCGTTGAAGCGATTGTGCAAAGGCTCACCGCGGGGAGATGGCAGCTTCCTGAGCGTCTTCATGTCGGGCATGACCAGCCGGAAGCCGCGCCGCTGCGCCAGGATCAATCCGCCATCCCGGCGCGGCGCCAGGCATCCCACGTAATCATCCAGTTGCAGTATGCGCTTTGCGCCGGCGTAGATGTGCCTCTCGAGCACGTCGACCCAGTAGAGGGTCTGTGTTTTGGCGTCCCATGCCGGACTCTCACCCAACGTGGCCCGGGCATTGATGAAAAGCTCTGGCAGCATCATATTGGAGGAGCCTGCGTGTCACTCACAATTTCCCTTTCCAATGTTACCACCTCTTCGGTCTGGTCCGATGCTTGTGGAATCATGCCTTCCCGCATATACTGCGCATGGTGAATCTTCTGATCGTCTTCCACCACGTCACACTCATCGACGGCACCGGCCGCGAGCCGCTGTCTGATGCAACGGTGGCTGTGCGTGATCGGCGGATCACCTATGCGGGAAAGTCACGGACCTGGCTGCCTTCGCTGCAGGAGGACATTCTCAACATTGACTTCTCCGGCAAGTACCTGCTGCCCGGAATCATCGATTGCCACGTGCATCTGGCTGGAACCGGCGATCCCGATGGCCGCATTCAGGCCGATGACGGCACGGCCGCGCTCAGAATGCTGCACAACGCGCGCCGCGACCTTGTATCCGGTCTCACCACTGTCCGCGATCCTGGTGGCTGGAATGGACTTGAATTTGCGGCCCGCAGCGCCATCCAGCGTGGGGATTTCTGCGGTCCGCGCCTGGTATTGACCGGCAAATGCATCACGGGCAGCGAATCCGCCGCGGCGCAATATTCAGGCATGTACCGTCTCGCCAAAGGACCGGAGGAGGTCCGAAAGGCAGTCCGTGAACAGATCCGGCAGGGGGCGGATTCGGTGCAGCTGGCGGTGACCGGGATGGCACTGGTCGAGGAGGATGTTCCCGCAGCGACTCAACTCACGGCTGATGAGGTCCACCTTGCGGTTGAAGAAGCTGGGAAGTCCGGCCGGCGGGTCTCAGCCGTCGCTCACGGCATCGACGGCATTCGTCAGGCTGTCTTGGCAGGCGTTCACAGCCTCGAGCACGGCACGTACCTGCACAAGAGCCGCGATGTGATCGAGGAGATGAAGCGCCGCGGCACAATTCTTGTGCCCGCCCTCAAACCCGCGCATGACCTGACGGGCGGAAACACATCAAAGTTGCCGGCGTGGCTTGTTGAAAGGATGAGCCAGCATCAAGAAGCCTCGGAGAAATCGGTCCGCCTCGCTTATCAGGCCGGAATCCCCATTGCGATGGGAAGCGGTGCTGCCACGCCGCTCAACCGTCACGGCGATAACAGCCTCGAGGCGTATTGTCTGCAACTCGCCGGCATGAAACCCATGGATGCACTCGTTGCCTCGACCCTGACTGCTGCCAGGGTACTAGGCCAGGAAGCGGAGACCGGCTCCATCGAGGAGGGGAAGATCGCCGACCTGCTGATTCTCGATACCGATCCACTGGACGACCTGCGCCGACTGGCAGATCGCAAGCAGATCAGGGCCGTCTTCCTGGGCGGGAAGTTGGCCGCCCACCAGCCCACTGATTCCTATCCCAAGACGATCCTTGCCCGAGACCCCCTGCTGATCGTGCCGTAGCAGTTGCGACGGGCCCATATTGCAGGCAACCCAGCGCCGTTCAAAGCGAACAGGGACCTCTATTTGGGTCTGCGGATCACCGCATCGATTATTGTAAGTCCGCCGGCTTGATTGAACGTGTGAGTGGCGCGTATCTTGCCGCCAGTGGGGGCAAAGGTCGCAACAGTTTCCTCGCCATAACCTTCTTCATCCAATCTTGTGATGCGATTGAAGTTCAGGGCATGCCCATAGCGACGCGTTGAATCCTGCGATGGCCGGATGAGTTGTCCGTCCTGTATGAAGATCCGGCCAGCCGGCCGCGCCGAACCGATATCGCGGACGATCGGATTTTGAGGATGGGAGTTCCAGGTCCCTGCAAGCGGACCTTCTGCCCAGTAGAGATGGAGGGCGTTGAGGCTCGAGCCGCTCTCTTCCTTGATGTTCGCGAACAGCCAAGTCCTGCCTGCATGCTCCAGCAGCGTGGCGTCAACTGCATAGATGTCCCGCAGTAGGACCTTGACGAACTCCCATCTATCGGGGAATTGCATGCAGCGATAGAGCTCCACCGTCCGGTTTGCGGACGACTCCGGGATCATGAACACCTCAGCCCCATGCTCGAACACGAATGGATACGAGAGATGGTAATCGCGATCCAGGACGACTCGCTGCGAGACCAGACTTCCATCCGGGGCAAGTTCCAGGCACGCGATGCGGCCGCGGCCTGTGGCGTAGAGCTTCTCTTCGACGAACACGAAGTAGCGGCCGTCTCGCTGAAGCACGAACGGGTCCCCCCAGTAGCGGTCCTTATCCGGCACGAGCGGTGTGAACGACTCCCAGCGCAGGGCCGTGTAGTCGATGCCGCGAGCGGTCAGGATGACCCATTGATCGATGAAGAAAGCCGATGCCAGCGTCTTGTCCAGTTTGCACATGACCCGCTGGAGCAGGCTTGGGCGCATCATCTCCCCGTCTCCAGTGTGCTCTCGCCATCGGTGAGAAGGTACAGACCGCGCGACGCCTTGCTTTCGTGATCGAAAACGAAATCGGTGACGATGTAGCCCTGCGCGAAAGCCGTTTCAAAGCACTCCCGTGCGAAGAAGCGCCAATCCCGGGCAAGGGCTAAGTCCGCCGCCTTCATGGCCATGAAGTCCGCCGGGATCTCCGCCGCCAGGAGTTGGTCTTGGAGTGGAGGGACATGCTCCGGCGGCCGCGGCAGCCCATTGGGCCCGTGATGCAGGTCGTACAGCGGATGCACGCCGAGGCGCATCAGTGCACCCAGTGTGAGACTAGGGCGCGCTCGCTTGCTCAGCCGCCTCTGCACTCTATTGGTGTTCAGCCACCAGTCGACCTGGAAACGATCCGAGGGCAGCCCGGCGTTCAATCCGTCTCGCATGTCGCCATATTCAGAACGCCGGTACGTCGAGCACACCGCACCCAGTCTGCTGATATTCAGGTACGCGTTGCGACCAAGCAGTAAATCGTAGGTCCAGGTGATGTGATCCAATCCCTGGTGACGCACCATTTGCCACTGCGCCCGCTTTAGCGCGAACCCCAGCCCGCGGTCGCGGTGCGATGGAAGCACGCCCGCCATGTGGGAGCAATGCTTGGGTCGGGGACCATCCGGCGTTGATTCGATGCCCGGGAAGCCAAAGATGAATCCCACAAGCCGCTCACCTTCAAACGCGCCCAACACCAAGCCGCCGTTGTGAACGGCGGTGAGCAGCAGGTGAGCCGGCACGACATCGGTCTCGCTGCCCGGCCACACCTCGCGCTGCAGCGCCTCGACAAGCGACATCTCGTCGGGCGTCTCAAGGACTCGGATGATCCAAGCAGGCATGTTTATCCAGTCTCACCAGGCGTCATGGACGCCAGGATTGCACCTTCGTGGCGGCAGGCATACGCGAACCTATGGATGAAAAGTGCGCATCCGCTCAAGGGCCTTTTTTGCCGCATCGAAGGTGCGTTGCGACAAACCGTCGAGGGCGGCCGTCAGCCGCGACCGGCGCTTGAGATAGTCCAGTCGGTACGTGAAGCGCGCCGGCATCAGTCCGAAGCCGCGCGTGAGGTTGTCCACTGCGCACGTGCGGCTGACTGCGATGTAGTCCAGCCAGAATGACGATACGGGGTAGTTGGGTATGAACGACTCAAGTGTCACGATCAGGGCGCGCACAAGCACCGGATGCATTTCAAAGAGCGTGCGCGGCCGGTGCGTCACCTGCATGATGGTTTCGACGACTTGCCTTACTGTGAAGTACTCGCTGCCGCCGATTTCATAGGTGCGATTGATCGTCGCCTCATCATCCAGCGACCACATCAGGACTGTCACCAGATCCTCAACCCAAAGCGGCTGGAGCACGGATCGCGAACTTCCCGGCAGTGGGAAGAAGAAGGGCGAAACCCGCAGCAGGTTTGCCAGGGGCGTCGTGAAATGGTCCTCCGGGCCGAACACCACGGAGCTGCGGAATATCGTGTGCGGGATGCCGGAACGCCGGATATGCTCCTCGGCGATCCCTTTGGCCTTGAAGACCGGATAGCCCGAGGCGCGGCTGGCGCCCAGGTGGCTCACGGTGATGATCCGTTTGACGTTTGCATCCGCAGCCACGCGGACAAGGTTCTCGGTGCCGCGCACGTCCACCGCCAGCAGGTTCGCGTTGCGGCCCTGCCATTCAGCGCCCGCAAGATGGAAGATTACATCGACACCTCGCAGCGCGGCTTGAATGGCGCGCTCGTCCGCCAGGCTCGCCACCGCTACGTCAATCGGCCGCCCTTTTGGCAGCCGCGGCGAGCGCCGCGAGGGTCGGATCAATACTCGCAGCTCGCGCCCGGATTCCAGCAGGTGCCGCATCAGAGCCCGCCCAATGAAGCCGGTAGCGCCGGTCATCAAGATCATGCAACAGATTATAGCTTGCCCGCCTGAGATCAGGCTCTTTCCCCAGCGCTCAGCGCGATGCCGAAGACGCCGATCGTGTGGACAAAAGCGCCTCACCGGGCGTGTCACTGGCTTGCGGAGAAAGTTGCCCGGCCGGAGGACCTCAACGGGAGACACTCGGCTTCTAAACGGAATCTTCACAACCGATTGTTATCCTTCCGCCGTACTTCAGCCTATGGAGAGGCCTATGTTTGCACAGACACCGCGGGACTGGATGCACGGCTTGACGAACGACTGGCGCAAACTCCTGGGAGCCGCTGCCTTGGCAGCGATCCTTGTCTTGGGCGCTTTCGTTTGCGGCCAATAGGCCGCACAAAGGTGTCCGATGCGCATCCATCAGCACTCAGCCTTCATTACAATTCTGGCGCTTCTCACCTTCGCCCTCACTGGCTGCGCCAGCCCGGCCTCGGCCAACACGGACTTGGTACTCACCGACATCCATACGTCAGTTGCCCTCACCGTCGCGGCCGCGACCGGCCAAGTCACACCGAGCGCAACACTCGGAGCAACACCCACGCCATTTCCCACAATCATGCCCTTTTTGACATCCTCGGCGACCGCCACCTCATCCGCAAGCTACTACTCCTATGCGAGCGGCTGTGACAACGCGGCCTACGTAAGAGATGTCACCATTGCGGATGGCGCCGAAGTTGGACCCGGTGAGACCTTCACCAAGACGTGGGAATTCCTGAACACAGGCAGCTGCGACTGGAGCAGCAATTACTCCATCGTGTTCATTAGTGGCAATGACATGGACGGGTCCGAGACCGAGATCGATCAGAGGGTCAGTGTCGGCGCGTATGGAGAGATCTCTGTCTCGCTGACGGCGCCGGATGATGAGGGTACGTACACCGGCTATTGGAGCCTGGCAAATGCCGGCGGCACCGCCTTTGGCGAGCAGGTGTATGTCCAAATCGTGGTCACAGGCGATGCAGCAACAAGCACCCCGACGCCTACGCCCGAGGAGGCCACTGCCACAGCCACGGACCTTCCTGCAACGGCGCAAGCCACGAGCACTCCCAATCCCACCGAGACTCAGGTTGAGACAGCCACATCCATGCCGGATCTTACCCTCAGTCCCACAATGGAGGCAGCAACCACATGCATACTTCACGACTTGACCAAAGGTCGGGCAATCGGCGGTTGACTCCCGCTACACCCTGCAGCGTCGCGCCAGATGAGACCCCGCGGATCTCCGTAGGTATAATGAATTCAGACCCTGGATCCGTGCGGGCAGCCACACTCATCGGAGCGATCCCCATGTCCAAAACCATCCTGGTCGTGGACGACAAGGCCAACGTACGCACACTCGTGCGCGACTACCTGACGGAGCAGGGTTTCCGCGTGGTTGTCGCAGACAACGGCCGGAACGCGCTGTATACCGCTCGCCACGACAAGCCGGACCTCATCCTGCTGGACATCATGATGCCGGAAATGGACGGCTTTGAGTTCATTCGCGCCTTTCGTAAGGAGAGCGAGACGCCCATCATATTGTTGACTGCCAGGCTCGAGGAGTCCGACAAAGTCGTGGGCTTGGAGCTCGGCGCGGACGACTACGTGACCAAGCCGTTCAGCATGCATGAATTGCTGGCCCGGATTCGGACCGTCCTGCGTCGGGCGGGCAAGACCCCAGAACCCAGCCGTGTGCTGCGCGCTGCAGATATTGTCCTGGACCGCGAAAACCACTCTGTTTCCGTCGCCGATCGTCCTGTGCAGCTGACGCCCTCCGAATTCGATCTCCTGGCGGTGCTCATGTCATCGCCTGGCCGCGTGTACTCCCGCATGGATCTTCTGCGGGAGCTGGAGGGCACATCCTTTGAGGGCGTTGCCCGGACGATCGATCAGCATATCCGGAACCTGCGCACCAAGATTGAAGCCGACCCTTCCCATCCACGCTACGTCGAGACCGTCTTCGGCGTGGGCTACCGCTTCACGGCGAGTTGATATGTTTCGTTCGATTACCACGCGGCTTATCCTGGCATTCCTGCTGATCGGCATCACCGTCGTGGCGCTCGCCTCGGGTATTACCTGGTGGCTCACCTTCAGGGAGTTCAAGCAGTTCAGCTTTGATCAGGCGCGGGACCGTTTCGCGGCCGAGATGACCTACTACTACCAGACGCACGGCAGCTGGGAAGGCGTGCATGATTACTATCAACAGCGGAACACGGTGATCTTCCGTTTCAATGCCCCGCGTGACATTCCGGGGCCACAGCCGGGCGAGCCGCTGCCGCGGCCTCAGGCCCTGTCCTTTGCCCTCGCCGGAGAGGATAACCGCGTTGTGATCCCCGCAGGCGTTTATCAGATCGGCGATGTTGTTCCGGAGGCAGCCCTGGCGCAAGGTTCCGCAATCATCGTTGACAATGTGACCGTCGGTACCGCGCTCGTCATCGGCAGCCCTCCGCCCTTGGGCGGGTTGGAGGAACGATACCTCACTCGTACCAATCTCGGGTTGCTGTACGCGGCGCTGGGCGGCCTGGCGCTCGCTCTGGTGCTCGGCATCGTGCTTGCCCGGGCACTCACACATCCAATTCGCGACCTGACGGCGGCCATCCGCTCGATGGCGGCCGGCGATCTCAAGCAGCAAGTTGCCATCCGCTCCAGGGACGAACTGGGGGAACTGGCATCTGCCTTCAACCAGATGAGCGCGGATCTCGACCGGCTGCAGTCGGCTCGCCGCCGCATGACGGCCGACATTGCGCACGACCTTCGCAATCCGCTGACGGTCATCGGCGGATACGTCGAATCGATGCGCGAAGGCGTCCTTGATCCGACCCCGGAACGCCTGGATGCAGTTCAGATCGAAGTGAAACACCTCGAGCGCCTCGTGGATGACCTGCGCACCCTTTCCCAAGCAGAAGCGGGGGAACTGAGTCTCAACCGCGAGGCGGTCACGCCAGTCCGCCTTCTGGAGAGGATGGCCCAGTCCTACCAGCCGCTTGCGGAGAAGCAGTCTATTGCATTGCGGATTGAAACGCAGGCGGATCTGCCCGAGATCCACGTCGATCCGGATCGAATGGCGCAGGTGCTGGGGAATCTGATCACGAATTCGCTTCGGTACACCCCTGCGGAAGGAGAGATTGTTCTGGTCGCGCGGCGCGAGGCTAATTCAGTTGTTCTTTCGGTCCAGGATAACGGTCTGGGGATCGCGCCTGAAGCGTTGCCCCTCGTCTTTGACCGGTTCTACCGCGCCGATTCCTCCAGGACCCGTGCCGATGAGTCAGGGTTGGGCCTTGCCATTGCCAAGTCGATCGTGGAAGCGCATGGGGGAAGCATCACGGCCGAAAGCTCGCCTGGCAGTGGTACCAAGATGAAGATAATCCTGCCCCTGTAGAGACAGGATGCATGGTTCGAGCCGTGCCGATCCGTGGGCCGCAGTTGCCTGGATCAGCTTCTGGCGAACCGATATCCCAAGCCGTAGACCGTGTGGATGTAGCGGGGCCTTCGGGGGTTTGCCTCGATTTTGCTGCGCAGATTCTTGATATGGAGATCAATGAGACGCTGATGGGAGGTCTCGCCCGCGCCTCGCAGCACATCCAGTAGCTCTGCCCTTGAAATTACGCGTCCCGGCGCTGACATCAGCATTGCCAGCAGGTCGAATTCAGACGGTGTCAGATCAACGAAGCGGCGCCCAACCCGGACGCATCGATTCGCGACGTCGAGCATCACTCCAGCCGCCTCCACAACGTCTTCCGGCATGTCTGAGTTGCCGGCCTGGCGCAATGCCGCGCGAATGCGGGTTATTAGCTCGCGCGGACGAAATGGCTTGTTGATCCATGCCTCCGGTCCGAGCTGCGCAGCGATTCCTGCGTGGTTGACCTCCGGATCCCCCATTGGCAGGATGACGGACGCCGGTCGCTCGCTGCGTATCACATTGATGATCTCCCGGCATGCCGGTTCAGACTCCGCCGTGATGTCGATCAGGATCATGGCCGGAGCCTCAGCTCGAGCCGAGGATAGCGCCGCGTCGGTACTGCTGGTCGTTATGACGTGCCAGCCTTCCATTGCGAGGTAGCTCCGCAGGATCCTTTCCAGTCGTTTCTCTGCTCCGACCAGCAGGATCTTGTGCGCCGTCCTTCTCTGTAGTTCAAGGATCGCGGGCGCTGCAGCCACAGGAGATCTCCCCTACTCCGCTTTCACCAAGCCCGTGGTCACCACTTCACCGGCCTCCAGGCCTGACGTGATCTGGGCATAGGTTTGATCCTTCAGTCCCACTTCGGCCGCCCGCAGCCTCACCTTGCCGTCTTCCAGCACAAAGACCATGTAGTTTCCCACGGTGGTCTCGTGGAGGGCCTCTATCGGGATCAGGATGGCGCCCTCTGCACGTTGAGAGATCACTTCGACCGACGCACTCGCGCCCACCGGCAGGCTCAATTCGGCAAACGGGCTGTCGAGGGAAACCTCTCCGCGGATGGCTGTCGAGTTGTAGCTGGTGTACAACTCGCGATCGATCTCTGTGATCTTGCCGGTGAAGACATCATCCGGCCGATCATCGAAGGTGATCTCGACTTCGTTGCCCAACTTGAGCATCGACCAGTCCGACTCATCCCAGAAGACCTCCAGGTATGGCTGATTCGTGTCCGCCAGCACGACAACACTCTCGGCGCTGAGCGTATCGGCGTCGGTCGAGTTCACCACGACCGTGTCGCCGCCGGCGGCATTGACCGCCATGACCGTGCCCGAGAACGGCGCCGTGATCTTGCTGCCCTCAAGATTCGCCCTTGATTCCTCCAGGAGCCGCCGTGCCTGTTTGATCCCGTTCAGCGATTCATTCAACGTGTTGTCAGGCATGGGTGCACCCATCAGCACGTCGTACAGTTCCCTGCTATCCTGCAGTTGTTTCTCGGCTTCGTCAATCGCCGTACGCGCCTTAGTGATCTCGAGCTCGGAAGGGACATTGTAGGTGTCCACGTCGAGATCCTCAGCAATTCCGAACGTCTTGGGAACGTACTCGTCGTAGTACTCCTCCCAGGCGTCTGAAAGCCGGTCCCCGGCAAAATCCAGGAAGGCCTCTGCCTTGGCAACAGCCTTCTTGGCCTGTTCGTCCGATGGCGTCTGCTCCAATTGAGCCTCCGCCGCCTTCAGTGTTTCTTGACCCTCAGCGATCTGGGTCTCCCAGTACATCAAGTCCGGGCCAATCAGGTACTCGAGATTCCATTTAGCCGACTGCAGCTTTGCCTGCGCGTCCGCTACCTGGCGTAGCGCGGCGGCCTGTGCGGTGGTGGAAGTGAGGTCCGCGTACGCACGCTGTGCGTCGGCATACTCCAGCTCCGCCTGCTGGCCGTCCACCTCAGCCAGAACTTCGCCCTTTTGCACCAGTTCCCCGGCGCTAACGTACACGCCGGTCACGGTCATTTCTCCGCTGCCCGTGAATCCCAATTCCTCCTCTGGCGCGGTCAGTGTGCCGGATCCGGTGGCGGAGATGATCAAGTCACCCTGGCGGACGACTGCGGTCTGCAGTGTGGCCTCTTCGGTCTCTGCAGGTTGAGCCAGCCTCACGTAAGCAGCCATGCCCGCGATGAGAACTACCGCCAATATGGCCATCGCGGCCAGCATCCGCCTGCGATCCTTGAGCACAGCCAGGCGGCCTGCAAGTCTCACTGTCGCCAATTGAGTAAAGGACCCAAACACTGCCCTAAGCATTTCTTTGCCTGTCGGCGCCTTGTGTTGGAACGCCTGTCGGGCGCCAAGGGCGGACTTTCACTATGAGCCGGCTTTTTCTTCTAGATACCTGATCAACGCGTTGAGCAGGGGAGCCGGAACGCCGCTGCCCCTGGCGCCCGTCTGCTGACCATTGGCCTGTGGCGTACCCGCGGCTTGGGTGCCGCCCCCGAATCCTCCGCCCGGCCCAAAGCCACCATCGGGCATCCCACCCGCGCCGCCCGGGGGCATGCCGTCGCCGAAGCCACCGCGGGGGAATGCATTGTTACCCTGCCCCGTGGTGCTGGAGCCGCGCGCAACTGGACCAGTACCCGCGCTGAGGCCCTCTTGCATCACGGCCATGACATCCTCCCGCGTCAGCTTCATGGCGCTGATACTCTTGCGCTGCGCGTCGGTCATCGCCTCTTGGATCTGCTCTGTCAGGCCGTCGATCTCCTGCTGTGCCGCGGTGTCGCTGGTGCTCACGTCCCGGTAAACCTGCCACAGGGGCAGTAGTTCGGCTGCCTGCTCCTTGGTGACGGCCTCATTGGTGCCTTCGAGCTTGAGCGTACCCACAATCAGTTCCGTCATCGGCTGCATGGCGCCGCCCCCTCCAGACGCCATTGGGTTTGCGCGGGCGGAACCACAAGCCGTGATGGCAACGCTGAACACCGCCAGGATTAAGGTCATTCTCTTCATGGTTTGCTTTCTCCTTGATAGGTCTCGGACTACTCGTAGCGTAGCGCCTCGATCGGATCGAGCTGCGCGGCTTGGCTGGCAGGGTAGTAGCCGAAGAAGACGCCCACCACTGCGGCTGAGCCGAAGGCCAGCAAAATGGATGCCGGCTGGATGACGGTGCGCATGTCGCTCACAGCCCCGAAAACGTAGGCGCCGCCGATTCCAACGATCATGCCGATCAATCCCCCGACGACGCTCAACAACAGCGCCTCGGTGAGGAACTGCAGGCGGATATCCGCCGGTGTGGCGCCGACCGCCTGGCGGATGCCGATCTCCCGTGTGCGCTCGGTGACGCTGACCAGCATGATGTTCATGATGCCTATGCCGCCCACGATAAGCGAGACGCCCGCCACCCAGCCCAATAGCGAGCGGAAGGCCGCCGTGGTTGATTCCCGTGTGCTGATAACGTCCTGTTGGGTCGTGATCGTGAAATCCTCGGTATCCAGCGTCACTTTGTGGCGCTTTACCAACAGCAGCTCGATCTGCGTGATGATCTGCTGCTGATCCGCTTCGGGATCCACTTCCACGTAGATCATGCGGATGCTGTCGCCCATGAAGCGCGCAAAGGGATTGAAGGTGAACTTCTGGAACACCACGGTGATCGGCAAGTACACGCGCGAGTCGAAATCCGTGTTGCCCACCAGCCCCCTTTCCTTGAAGACGCCGATGACCGCAAGTTTGGTGGTGCCCACGGTAATGTATTGGCCGACCGCATCGCCCCCGACAAACAGCTCTGCTGCCGCGGCGGAGCCCAGAACGGCCACCTTGGTCTTGCGAGTGATCTCTTCTTCTGTGAAGTAACGCCCGGTCTGGATCTCCATGTCGCGCACTGAGGGAAACCCGGTCGTCGTCCCAAGCAGCTCAACGCCTTCGAGTACCACGTCACCCGCCTTCACATTTTCGGACGAGTACTGCTCCACGACCACGGCCTTCACACCATCAACACCGTCCTGGATGGCGGCCGCGTCGTCGAACACCAACCCCCCCTGTGGAGCCTGGCCTGGTCCGCCGCGCACCATCGCCCCCTGTACGAAGATCAGGTTTGATCCGAGGCTGGTGATCTGCTCCTGGATTGTGGCCTCAGTACCAGCGCTGATGGCGATCATGATGATCACCGCCGCGACGCCAATGATGATGCCCAGCATCGTCAGGAAGGATCGCACCTTGTTCTTGAGTATCGCGCCCCAGGCGATGCGCATTGCCTCGGAGGGCTTCATGCTGCACCGTCCTTGCCGGAGGCGGTGGGACGCTTTCCGTTGTGAACGACCTCCGCCACCAGCCCGTCCATGAGGTGGATCGTGCGTTGAGTGTGCGCCGCGATCGTCGGGTCGTGCGTCACCATCACAATCGTCGTTCTCTGCGCGTGGAGCTTGTGCAGGATGTTCATGATCTCGACGCCGGCACGGCTGTCGAGATTGCCCGTCGGCTCATCGGCGATGACCATGACCGGATCGTTCACCAACGCCCGGGCGATGGCCACTCGCTGCTGTTGGCCGCCTGAAAGCTCGTGCGGTTGATGTTCGATGCGGTCTCCCAATCCGACCAGTTCCAGCATTTGTCGTGCTTTCGCGTCGCCCTCCTCGGGCGTAGTGCTCTTTTCGTGGTCATAAAGCAGCGGCAGGGTCACGTTGCGCAATGCCGTGGTGCGGGCCAGCAGGTTGTACGACTGAAAAATGAAGCCCAGTTTCTTGTTCCGCACCGCCGCCAACTGCACCTTGTCCAGATGGCTTACATCCTCACCATCCAAGACGTACTGTCCCGTCGTGGGCTGAGAGAGGCAGCCGAGTATATGAAGCAGGGTGCTCTTACCCGAGCCCGATGGACCCATGATAGCCACAAATTCGCCGGGATCGATCTGGATGCTAACCCCGCCGAGCGCGGTGACGCTCACGTCACCCATGCCGTACACCTTGGTGATGTCACGCGTTTCGATGATCGCCCGTTGGGCTGTCATTGAGTCTCCGTGATACCTGTGGTGACCACATCGCCTGCCGAGAGTCCCGAGGTTACCTCTGCATATAGCAAGTCCTGGATGCCGATCTCCACAACACGCAGCTTGGGCTTCCCATCCACCATCACGAACACCGTGTATTGGCCGCTGTCGGTCTTGTGCAATGCCTCGACCGGAACGAGAATGGCGTTCTCTGCCCGCGCACCAATTACCTCCACCGCGCATGTCGTGCCGAGAGGCAGGCTCAAACTGGCGGTATCCTCGTCCACCAGTTCCACGTATGCTCTGACGACCGAGGAATTGCCCTCCGTGTACAGGCCAGGATCGACCTGGGTGACTTTCCCTGTGAAGACTTGATCGGGCAGGATGTCGAAGGTGACTTCCGCCTCGGCGCCGATCTTGATGTTGCTCCAATCCGATTCGTCCAGGAAGACCTCCAGGTACGGCGCGCTTAAGTCTGAGATCGTGATCACTGTGGTCCCGCTCTTGGCTGTGTCACCCACGCTCGTATCGACCGACATCACGGTCCCCGCGATGGTGGCGCTGATGCTTGTGCCGTCGAGCGTCGACTGCGATGTGTCCACATCGATCTTGGCCTGCTCCAGCGCGGTCAGGCTCGAGCCTGTCGCATCTTCGGGCACCTCGCCCCCCGTGAGGGCGGCATAGTAGTAGTTGGCCTCTACCAGCGTCGCTTGCGCCTCTGCCACGTCGGCGCGCGCCGTAAGGATCTCAGCATCGCTCGGCTCTTCCACGTACTTTTTCACTCTACCCGTGTACTTGTCGACATAAGCTGTCACAGTGAAGTTGTTCTTGACATAGGTATGCTCGTAGCTGTACTGCGCGCCGGCCAGGTTCTTCTGCGCAGAATCCACAGACTCCTGCGCAGCGTCGACCACAGCTTGGGCATCTTTGTCGCTTGGATCTGTGGCAGCCTTGGCTTGCGCCTCCGCCAGGATCTGCTGCCGCTTTGCCAGTTCATTCTCCCAGTAGTACACATTGGGACTGATGATGTACGCAAGGTGTCCGGTGGCGGAGTCCAGTTCAGTTTGTGAGCTGGCGATATTGCCCTGTGCCGTGGCAATCGCCGCCGCGGAGGTCAGTTCCTTAAGGGCGCGCTTGGCCTGTGCATACTGGATCTTTGCATCCTCGTCCTGCACCTTGGCCAGCAAATCACCCTTATTGACCACATCGCCCACGCGGACAAGAACTTCGGTCACCTCTCCGCCCGTCTGGAAGGCCAGGTTGACCTCGTCGCGGGATATGAGCGTTCCCGATCCGCTGGCCGATATCACCAGGTTACCCTGCCGTATGGTCGCCGTCTGTAGCGCAGGTTCAGCGCTCACCTGAGACGGGAGATACACGAACTGGTAGTAGGCGAAGGCTCCTATTCCCACGACCACCACGGCACCTGCTATCCAGATTGCTCTGCGGGGGAGCTTCCCAAACGCCCCGAGGCCCTTCGCTCGACCCAGCCAATTCGATAGTCTTGCGCGCAAATTCGTCATCGCCCGTTCCGCCTTTTCTGGGAGGTAGGTCTACGCTTCACTGCTGGAAGTATATTGAATCGGCATCAAGGACCAGTTGCCGAATTGTCTAGAAATTGTGTAGGTCCCAAAAGTGCCGATGACCCGGCGGTCGCCGGGCCATCGGCACTGTCTCGGCAGGTGAGCCTCCTAGCTCTGCAACTTGCTCTGCAGAAGGGCAACCACACGTTGGAACAGCGCTGCTGAACCCATATTGCCTGGCACCGCTGCGCTGGCCACCGCGCTGCTCGAACCTGAGCTAGCCTGTGTGTCCCCGCCCGGCATACTGCCATCCATGGGCATGCCTCCGTCGGGTGGCATGCCACCCCCCATCTCGCCTCCCAGCGCGGGATCCATAACGACCTGTGCAGACTGGGTCCCGGCACTCGCGTCACCCGAACTGACGGCGGGGGACGTGCCTGCCCCTTGCGTCACAGTTGCGATCTCCGTATTGGAAAGATTCATTGCTTTGATGGCGCTGAACTGGTCAGCCGTCATGGTTGCCTCGATTTCCTGCACGACGGCCGCCAGCTCCTCGGGCGCCGCCGACGTGCTGGTGCTCAGGTCTGAAAACAACTGCCACAGAGGCAGCAGCTGGGAGGCATGTTCGGCGTCAACCGCCTGGTCAGTCCCTTCCAGATTGATGGTGCCGAGAGCCAGCTTTGCTGCCTGGGTCATCGTCGCATTGTCAACGCCAGCCGATGACGCGGTGCCGCCGCACGCGCTGAGCGTGAAGATCAGTGCCAGGGCAGTCAGGGCGAAGCCTGCTCGCCTGGCAGGCGCCGCCGACCTTTTGGGCGGTCGGATGACGCGGCACGTGAGTGTGATCCTGGGGGACATGGGCATTCCTTCCTGATTGGTATTCACATCCTGCAATGACTGCAGTATATGCATGCCGCCAATAGAAACCATCATGGACTTGTCTCGAAGCCGTGTAGGTTCGTGATCGGATAGGCGGCCTCACCGGCCAGCGCGCTCTTCTGCCGCTGGTGCCTACCACCTCACAACCTCTGAGTCTGAGCCGCTTCAGGCTGCAGAGAAGAACCTCTTCCAAAGGCAGGAAGCAAGGATGCGCGGAACGCCGTATAATGCTCAATAAATCAGAAAGGGAGTGACCATGGCCAAATCAGCAGGATCGAAGGCGGGCAAGGCATCATCTCCAAAGCAACGTCGCGCCCGAAAGGCAGCTCGGGCGGCGGGGCGCGACGACCGGAGTGATTACCGCAACACGAGGCGAGCTGAGAAGATCGAGGCCGCCAGTAAGAAGGGCAGCTGCCTCCCGAAGCTGGGTATGCTGCTCCTGCCGTTCATCGCGGCCGGTGCATACCTCCTACTGCGCTCCTAGAGCCATCTGAAACCATTCCCCAGCCAACGCGCAGAAGCGCGAATCTGTAGCGCGCCTGAAGACAGGCGCGCCCGCCATTGCCAACCTCGGACGGACGTGATTGACGCGTTCTGGGCCTCTGAGGGAGGCTGGATCCGCGGCGGCAGTCTAATGTTTCCAACCTGATAGAAAGAACACACCCTCCGGAATGGAGGGTGTGTTGCCTTGCGCAAATTCCCGCCTGCGATCAGGCGGCGATCTTCCTTTTCTTCTCAGGCGTGCTGGTGCGAAAGGTCAGGCCCTCCTTGCCCCGCTCGACCTGGATCGTCTCGCCTTCATGAAACTCGCCAGCCAGGATCTTGAGAGCCAGAGGATCCTGCAACTCACGTTGTATGGCGCGCTTCAAGGGGCGCGCACCGAACGTTGGGTCATAGCCCACATCGGCTAGGTACTCGCGTGCGGCCTGCGCAACCTCCAGACCGTATCCCTTCTCCGCCAGCAGTCCGGAGACCCGTCGCAGCTGTATGTCCACGATCGAGCTCAGCTGCTCCCTGCTCAGGGTGTGGAATATGACAATCTCGTCGATCCGGTTGAGGAACTCCGGGCGGAAATGGCTCTGCAGCGCGTGCGTGATCTCATCCCGCGTGGCATCCCGACCGCCTTCCCATAGTTGACTCCCAAGGTTGGATGTCATGATGACGACGGTGTTGCGGAAGTCCACGGTGCGGCCCTGCCCGTCGGTCAGACGTCCATCATCCAGAAGCTGCAGCAGCACGTTGAAGACCTCGGCGTGTGCTTTCTCGATTTCGTCGAACAACACGACGCTGTAGGGACGGCGTCGGACCGCCTCGGTCAACTGACCGCCTTCCTCGAATCCCACATAGCCCGGCGGGGCACCGATCAGCCGACTCACCGTGTGCTTCTCCTGGTATTCGCTCATGTCGATGCGGATCATCGCCCGTTCATCGTCGAACATGAATTCAGCCAGCGCGCGTGCCAGCTCCGTCTTGCCGACTCCTGTAGGGCCCAGAAAGATGAACGAGCCGATAGGACGATTGGGATCCTGCAGCCCGGCCCGTGCCCTCCGCACGGCATTCGACACAACGCGGACGGCATCCTCCTGGCCGACGACGCGCTGACGTAGATTGTCTTCCATGTGGAGCAGTTTCTGGGTCTCGCCCTCCAGCAGCCTGGAAACCGGAATGCCCGTCCAGCGCGCAACAATAGCCGCGATCTCCTCAGCGTCCACCTCTTCCTTCAGGAGGGGATGATTGCCCTGCATGGCTTTCAGGCGCGCCTCGGCGGATTTGATCTGCTCATCCAGCTGACGCAGTTCACCGTAGCGCAGGCGCGCGGCTTTCTCGAGGTCCGTGGCACGCTCAGCACGTTCCATCTCCGTGCGCGTCTGCTCCAGTTTCTCTTTCAGGGCGCGCAGGTCGCCGATAACCTGCTTCTCGGCCTGCCAGCGCGTCGTGATGCCTTTGGACCGCTCCCGAAGGTCCGCCACTTCTTTCTCAAGCGCTTGCAGTCGCTCCTTTGAGCTCTTGTCTTTCTCCTTCTTAAGCGCCTCGCGCTCGATCTCGAGCTGCATGATCTGGCGATCCACCTCGTCCAGCGCCTGTGGTTTGGAGTCGATCTCGGTGCGCAGGCGGGCTGCCGCCTCATCGATCAGGTCGATGGCCTTGTCCGGCAGATGCCGGTCTGAGATGTATCGGTGACTTAGCGTCGACGCTGCGATGACGGCCGCATCCATGATGCGCACACCATGATGTACTTCATAGCGTTCCTTAAGGCCGCGCAGGATCGAGATGGTATCTTCAACACTCGGCTCCTCCACGAGGACTGGTTGGAAGCGCCTCTCCAGCGCAGGATCCTTTTCCACATTCTTTCGATACTCGTCGATGGTTGTGGCGCCGATCATGTGAAGTTCGCCGCGCGCCAGCATGGGCTTGAGCATGTTGCCGGCGTCCATGGCTCCTTCGGCGGCACCCGCACCCACCACAGTGTGCATTTCGTCGACAAAGAGAACGATATCGCCCTGCGACTCCGTGATCTCCTTCAGGACGGCCTTAAGCCGTTCCTCGAATTCTCCACGATACTTGGCGCCGGCGACCAGTGCACCCATATCCAACTGCACGATGCGCTTTTTCTTCAGTCCCTCCGGCACGTCGCCGTTGACGATACGCTGCGCCAGGCCTTCGGCGATGGCCGTCTTGCCGACCCCGGGCTCACCGATCAACGCCGGGTTGTTCTTCGTTCTCCGTGAGAGGATCTGCACCACACGACGGATCTCCTCGTCCCGGCCAATGACCGGGTCAAGTTTGCCCTTGCGGGCCATATCGGTGAGGTCGCGGCCGTATCTTTCAAGCGCCTGATAGGTGGATTCGGGATCCTGGCTGGTGACGCGTTGAGAGCCGCGCACTGATTTCAGCGCGTTGAGGATCGCATCTTTGGTCAGTCCGTGCCCGGCCAACCGTTTGGATTCGATCGAATTGCTGAGGCCGAGCAGCAGGTGCTCGGTTGAGACATACTCGTCCTGCATTCCTTTGGCATAACGCTCAGCTGAGCTCAGCGCGTCTGCGGTCGTCGGTGCAAGCCCCACTTCAACGCCGCCGCCCTGGATCTTGGGGCGGTTGTTCAGATCACTCTGCAGATCGGCGCGCAAGGCCTGCACGCTGCCGGCCACTTTCGTGATGATGGCCGGCACGACGCCGCCTTCCTGCTGCAGCAGGGCCATCAGCAGGTGAGCCGGCTCAATGGACTGATGGTTCAGGTCGTGGGCGATCTGCTGCGCCTGAAGGATGGCCTCCTGGGACTTCTGTGTGTAATTGTTGAGATTCATGTGGGCCTCCCCTATCCGCCAAATACGGTTCCATTATAGACAGGGTGCATTTGAAATATATAAGTGTAGCGCAAGAGCGGCATAGGCGCCATCATCCATTGGCGCCCGCTGGAACTACAAGACCTCCGAGCTTCTGCCCGGAGGTCCTGTTTCGCTCACTCGTTGCGCCTCAGGCTGCGAACATGTAGGCCGTGTTGTTGGTGGACGACTTTGGGGATGATCCACATACTGCTGTTGTTTCGCCAGATGCCCGCATCCGACTCCAGCGTCCGTGATTCTTGGCGGATCCGCTCAGGTCTTGATCCAGGGAAGATCCTCTTGCACCAGTCTTTGTATCTCTTGCGAGTTCCCAAGCAGGAGCGCACGCCGGGCCAGATCTTTGCATTCGGCGGTCGTCAGTTTCCGCAGCACCTGCTTGGCAAGCGGGATCGTGGGTGAATTCATGCTGAACTCATCCAACTCGAGGCCAAGAAGGATCGGGATCGCCAGAGGCTCACCGGCCAGCTCGCCGCATACCCCCACCCATTTTCCGTGCCGGTGAGCAGCCTGGATCACCCAATCGATCAACGTGAAAACGGCCGGCGAAAATGCGCTCGCCAGGCTCGCCAGTGCAGGATTGGTGCGGTCGGCGGCCAGCGCATATTGCGTAAGGTCGTTCGTGCCGATGGAGAAGAAATCCACGTGGGGCGCAAAGACCTCCGCCATGATCGCTGCCGCAGGCACCTCGACCATCATGCCGACCTCGATCTCCTGGGCGACGGGCTTTCCCTCTCGATGCAGTTCCTCCCTGCAGCTGTCCAGCATTTGGCGCGCCGCCCGCACCTCATCGATAGCGGTCACCATCGGGAACATGATCTTCAGGTTGTGACCCGCTGACGCCCGCAAGGCAGCCCGCAGCTGTGGCTTGAACAGGTCCGGACGTCGCAAGCACAGTCGCAGACCACGCACGCCTAGGAACGGATTGCTCTCTGTAGGCAAGTTGAGATACGGGATCGCCTTGTCGCCTCCGATGTCCAGGGTTCGCAGCACGACCGGCTGGCTGCCAAAGACGTCCAGGATCGATCCATAGGCTTTCGCCTGCTCGGCTTCATCTGGCAGAATCTGCCTCTCAAGATACAGGAACTCCGTGCGCAAGAGGCCGACGCCTTCGGCTCCGTTCGCAAAGGCCGTGCGGGCATCATCGATATTGCCTATGTTGGCGACGACCTCCACTCGCCTGCCATCGCGCGTCACGGCTGGCTCTCGGGATAATGCGTGTGCTTCGGCCGTCAGTCCAACGCGCATGATCCGCTGCGCTTCCCAGTGAGTCACGACATCTGGCTCCGGATCGACCAGCAGGAATCCGTCGTCGCCGTTCACGACAGCCGTGGCACCATCAGGCACGCTCATGAGGCTCTCCCCGGCGCCCACGACAGCAGGCATGCCCAGGCCCCGCGCCAGGATCGCTGTATGTGACGTGGCACCTCCGCCCGCAGTGCAGAACCCAAGGACCAGCGCCTTGTCCAGCATCACTGTGTCGGATGGCGTCAGGTCATCGGCGATGACGATCGAGGGCCGCCGCAGACTGGGCGGCTGCTGCTGACCATTCGTCAGAAGTCGCAGAACACGTTCGCCGACATCCCGTACATCGGCGGCTCGCGCCCGCAGGTAATCGCTCTCCAGCGCCTCAAGTGAGATGGCGAAGTGCTCGACCGCGTCCCGCCAAGGCACCTCGACATTGACACGCCGTGACTCCAGCTCTTTCCTACATACGGCGAGCAGTTCAGGATCTGCCAACATGGCAGCCTGCGCCTCGAATATCGCAGCCGAATCGGCTCCCGTTGACATCATGGCTTTCTCGCGGACGGCTTTGAGCTGTACGGTGGCAGCCTCCAGGGCAGTAGTGAGACGGTGCCATTCTCCATCCAAGTCGCTGACGCGGCGCACCTCAAGCTCTACCGCATCGGCCACGTATTTGCAGATCGGGCCGACTGCAATGCCAGGAGCAGCTGCAATACCGCGTATCTCCATCACTGGATCACACCTCGGCGATGATACGAATCCAAGACTGTTGCTCTCTTATGAAGATGGACTAGCCCCGCATGCCTCTCGATAGCCGTCCAGCACCTCCATTATGTGATCGACTGCCAAAGCGCGCGGTTGGTTGGGTATGGAGCCATCGCGAACGCGTCGATGCTGCGTGGGTAGGTGCTGGCTGAGCAGCGTCTGGGGCGCCGGGTATTGCTCCAGGTTGGCGAACAGACGGTTGAGAGCCTGCTGGACATCAGGGACATCCCAATAGTACCGCACGCGATCGAGCCGACTGAAGACGCGGGCGAAGGCAATCTCATCCGGCGATCCCCGGTAATACTCCCGCCAATATCGCGGGTTGCTGATCATTGCGGAGTCGATCGTTTTCGCCAACCCTGAGAGCTGGATGCCGCGGCGTCGGCCCAGCCACTCCTCTTCCATGCGCTCCAGCGAAAACACGGCTTCCCGAAAGGCAAATGTGAGGGCGGGGCCCACCTTCAAGATGGCAAACTGATCCGCCACCATCGCCTCCAAGGCCCGCACGGGCTGAAAGTCAGTGGAATGGGCCTCGTAGACGAGGCTGGGATTCCCCCGGATGAAACCGGCAAGCGGGGCGGCAGCAATTGGATCATATTCAAACACATGTCGATCACCGAATTCAACGCCAGGCTGCACGACCACGGCCTGGACACGCTCCCAGGCATCGGTCAAACCTTGCCTCTCAAAGGCGGCTCGGAAGGTCTCGATGTTCACGGCCACATCGTGTGGATTTGTAGTGCGTGGCGGGGACTTGTCGTCGGCTGTGCCACCCGGGGCAGGCACCTCAGTCCCAATCACATAGACCGGCTCGGGAAGGTCCGGTACTGACCCTCGGGAGTTCTCGGCCGCCTCGCACAGCATGGCGGCTCGCTCGGCGACTGCATCAGCAGGGATGGATTGGCCGGGATCATCATCCGCGCACGCCATGCTGGCATCCAGGTGTATTTTGGCGAAGCCTGCCCGTACATACGCCCGAACCATGTCCGCAGCTTTGATCATCGCTGCCGCTGCGGGTTCGTCCCTCCAGGGAAATGGGCCCAGGTGGTCGCCGCCCAGCAAAACCCACGCCGCCGGACAGTGGGTCTCATCGACCAGCCCAGCGACGCTTGCGGCGAACTGCTCCGGGGTCTTGCCTGAATATCCGCCAAACTGATTGACCTGGTTGCAAGTGGCTTCAATCAGAATGGGCGTCTTGTGGATTGCGGCCTGTCTGAGGCCGGCCTCGACTACAAATCGATTGGCAGAGCAAATCGACGTAAGCCCAACGGGATCGCCGGCTTTCTGCCGCCGGACGATCTCTGTCAGGATCTGGGTCCCTCCGAATTGAATCATTGAGCCAACCGATCAGAGGTCATGGTCCGGAATGGATGGATAGTCGAAATCCGGAGAAGATGTTTGCGCGGGGCGGATCCGATCCCCTATTCAAACCTCGACCGCGAAATTGGAGATCACCAGAGCCTCCA
>Ga0315289_10000166_pt1 | contig 104456 bp, 163 predicted proteins | sample YL17G11_40_MG_FD_203452 | JGI IMG/M metagenome (GOLD analysis project Ga0315289, IMG submission 203452) | Sediment microbial communities from Yellowstone Lake, YNP, Wyoming, USA - YL17G11_40 | ecosystem: Environmental > Aquatic > Freshwater > Lake > Sediment | place: USA: Wyoming | collected... | reverse complement strand
AGCCAAACTTTAAAAGAAATGGGTATTGAAAATATTTGTAGGTAGACTGTAAGACAGAGTGAGTAATAAATGCAAGAAATAGAGGTAGCTGAGCCAGGGGTGAGCTCAGCTCCTCTATATGTAAAATTAATAGAGAAATGAAATTTAGTTTGAGTATAATATAATAGTAAACAATTAAAGGAGGTTTAAAATGAAACAAGGAACTTTTTACCAACAAGGAGATGTTGTCATAGAAAGCATCTCTGAAATTCCTAAGAAAGGTTTAAAGAAACTCAACCATAGGATTTTAGCAGAAGGAGAAGTAATTGGTCATAAGCATGAGGTTGTAGAAAAGGAATTATCCAATCTTTATGCAGATGAAAAAGGTAATTTATTTTTAAAAGCAAATGGTGAATTAACTATTACTCATACGGAACACAATCCTATAACCATACCTGCTGGGACTTATAGAATTAGAAGGGTTCAGGAATATGATCATTTTTCTGAAGAAGCTAAAAACGTACAGGACTAAAAAAATGATAACAAAATTAACAACTGAACAAAGAGCAAGATTTCCTGAATTTGTAGAAAAATGGAAAAAAATAGGGTTATCTACTGAACCAGTAAAACGTGATTTACAAATTCCAAATGAGATTAGAAAGAAAATTTTAAACTTAGAAGAAGCACCTGTAGTTTATATGAATAATCCTTTATCAACTTGGATGACTGTTTGTTTATTATTTCAGATTGGGAATCAGATTGGGAATCAGGTTAGGAATCAGATTGGGAATCAGATTTGGAATCAGGTTAGGAATCAGATTGGGAATCAGATTGGGAATCAGGTTAGGAATCAGATTGGGAATCAGGTTAGGAATCAGGTTAGGGATCAGGTTGGGAATCAGATTGGGAATCAGGTTTGGAATCAGATTGGGAATCAGGTTAGGGATCAGGTTGGGAATCAGATTGGGAATCAGGTTTGGAATCAGATTGGGAATCAGATTGGGAATCAGATTGGGAATCAGATTGGGAATCAGATTGGGAATCAGATTGGGAATCAGATTTGGAATCAGGTTAGGAATCAGATTGGGAATCAGGTTAGGGATCAGATTGGGAATCAGATTGGGAATCAGGTTAGGGATCAGGTTGGGAATCAGATTGGGAATCAGGTTAGGAATTTTATTTATCCATATATTAATGGTCATTTTTTTTCATCACATTTTGCATTTTATGATTTTATGCAAGAAGTATTAGGATTAAATTTTGGACCTTTGTTTGAATTATATAAAAAAACAACAGAGTTTGGATTTTTTTATCCTTTAAAAAATATTACAATTATTTGTGATCGCCCAAGAGAAATTAATATGAAAAATGAGGTTTTACATTCTGAATTTGGTCCCGCTATTAAATATACAGGAGAGCCAATATTTGAAATTTATGCTTTAAATGGTGTTCGAGTTCCTAAAAAAATTGTTTTAACGCCTGCTGATAAATTAGATCCAAAGATTATATTAAAAGAACAAAATGTTGAAGTTCGAAGAGAGATAGTTAGAAAGATAGGAATCGAAAAGGTCCTTTTTGGACTCAAAGCTGAAATATTAGATGATAAAGGTTCAGAAGGCTATGTTTTATACAACCTTAATTTAGGAGACGGTAGAAAGAGACCTTACCTTAAAATGTTCAATCCTTCTATAAAGATTTGGCATTTAGAAGGAGTTCCTCCAGAAACAGAAACAGTTGAACAAGCTTTAGAATTTAGAAATGGAACTAAAGAGAAACCTGTAGTGTTAACTTAATAGGAATAAAAGAGGAGAAAACAATTGAATAAAAGAAATTTAAAAGCGATTTTCAAATGTATGAGAGATAAAGATTTGAAAAAAAGTGAACCGACTTCTTTAAAGAATGTTCCAGAAGGAACACTTATTACTAAGAGAGGAAGAACTATAAGAATAAAAAATCCAGCAATGAATAGAAGAGGTAAAGATTCGTAAAGGAGAACAAATGGATACAATTATTTTAAAATGTGATTGTAAAAGTCCTTATCAAGATGAAAAATATGGTTCTGGTAATAGAGTTCATAATATTAGAAAAGATGTAAGAACTTGCCGTTGCACTGTTTGTAAAAAAGAAAAGAGTGTTAAATGAAATTTTTTGTTTTGATATTGATGTTATTTATTGCTTTACCTTCTGTAAGTTATGCACGAAATGTTGTTGATTATTTAAACCATTGGTATAGACTTCCAGAAGATAGTTTGACAATTAATATTGACAAAACTTGGATTTTGATTAACAAATCTGAAATTGTATTATATTTGATGATGGATTCTGATACGGTATGGAAAGCTATGTGTGGAATAGGAACTGGAAAGGTTTTAAAATATGGAAATAGAATATGGAAATTTGATACTCCAAAAGGAGAACGAATTGTTGTTAAAAAGATTGTGGATCCTGTATGGGTAAAACCTGATTGGGCATTTATTGAAGAAGGATTGCCAATACCTTCTGAACATAATCCTTCTCGACAAGTAAGAGGACATCTCGGTAAATATAAATTAGATCTTGGAGGAGATGTAGGTATTCATGGTATTAGAGGAGAGAAAGTTGAAGGAAGAGTTTCTCATGGATGTGTACGATTAAAAGATGAAGATTTAGAAATTATTTGGAGGTATAGTAAAGTAGGGACTAAAGTTTTGATAAAGTAGAGAAAAAGAAAATGACTAAAGATACTTTTTTAAAGATAGTTGATAGGAAAGCAAAGAAGTTAGGTATTCAAAAATACACTATAATATTTGTAAGGACATATTCTTATATAGGGCAGGTAAATACTGATATTAACGAAATGCATTTTATACTTGAAATTTTATCAAGTTGCCTTAGAAGAGATTTTGTTGAAGCTTGTATTGATCATGAATTAGAGCATCTAAAAAATCCTTATATGTGTGATGGTTATCGCTTTGAAGCTATGTTAAAAAAGAAGTATCCAAAATATGCAAGAGCGACAGGTTGGGCAAAACGAAATAGAGAAACAATATTAGCTGATGTTTTTAAATTTGTACCTTGTTTTTATTGATATTTTGTGAGTATAATAATTAGGAGGAATAATGAAATTCAAATTAGAAGAGGAAACTAATCCTTTGTTTAGAGGAAGGCTTCAGAAAAAGATTTTTTTGGAACTAACTTTAGATGAAGCAAAGAAGTTAGTGAGTTCTATGGAATCGAATTTGAGCGATCGGGTTTCAAGATCTCAGAGTCAGGATGAGGCCGACATGACTGATTTTTCTGAGATTGAAGAGAATGTGGTAAAAGGAATTGGAGCTAGCGAACGAGCGTATGAGTTGTGCGAAATTTTTATAAGCTGTGGAATAAGAGTTTCTCCTGAAAAGGTGTTGAAGTGGATCTTAGATGTTGATAAGACCAATTTACAATGTTTTGTAGTTCCTGAAGGAGTTCTTTCTTCTGGAGATTTGATTATGTATCGAGGGTATTTTGGTGGTTATTTAGTTTCTTATGATTTTGGTGTTGAAGAAGATGAGGAGTTAATAAGTAGGCTGAATAATAAATTGAGAAAGAAATTTGGAAAGTATCAGCCTTTGAAGGAGGCCTAATTGTATTCCATTCAAGATATTGTAGAATTGAAAATAAAGATTTTAGATAATTGTAAAAAATGTGATGGCAAAGGTCGATACATGACTCTTGAAGGTTTTGTTTTGTGTGAATGCATTGATGCATTTAGATGTTATGTTGATATGGCTACTGCTAATATACCTAAAAACTTTTGGGACCTTGAATTAGATTTTAAGTATTTTACTCCGAAGTTTATAGAAGAAAACAAAACTTCTTTAAGTATGATCGCTGAGTATTCAGAGAAATTACCTGAAGCTGTTAAAACTGGTGCTGGTTTGTATATTTATGGTTCTTATGGTGTTGGTAAAAGTTTTTTAGGATGTTCTATTTTGAAAAAAGCTTTAGGCCAAAAATTTAAAGCACATTTTATTCTACTTTCAGAGTTGATTAATTTTGCTTTCAGAGCTTTGCGTGATGAGAAAATGAGGATATATCTTGATCATATAATAATGGAAATAGATTTTTTGTTGGTGGATGAAATAGATAAAAAGTATAAAACTGATTTGATAGATGCTTTGTTAGATGAGTTATTTAAGAAACGCTATTATTCAAGCAAACCTTTTATTGTCACATCTAATAGTGGTCCTAAAGAAGTTTTAGAAGGTTTTGGAAAAAGTGTTTATGAACTTTTTTCAGAGCGGCTGATCAATATCCCTTTGATAGGAGAAAGTTTTCGCCCAGAGATTTTAAAAGATATAAAGAAAGATTTATTAGGAGAAAAATAAAATAGGAGGTTAGGAAAATGTTAATTGATGGATTAAAGTTTCTTTTGGTTATAGTAGGGGTTGCTGTTGGGTTGATAGTACCTCCAACGCTTTTTATTATATTTCTTGAATGGACAGATAAAAGAGAATTAAAAAAGAAGACAAAGTTAAAGAATTAAAAAAGAGTAAATAATGGCTAAGAAAACACTAGTAATTTCTTTTGAAATTGAAAAAAAGGAATGGATAAAGGCTATTCAGGATGGTTGGAAAGAAAGATTTAATGAACAACTTTCCGAAAAAGAGATAAAGGAATTAGATTCCGTTGTTGATTTTGTTTGGGCTATAAGACATTTATCAGAGTCAGATGTAGAAGATTTAACAGTGGAAGATCTTTAGAAGAATAATATGGGTAAAAAGAAAAAGAAAATTAATTGGTGGGAAAGTAAACATGAATTAATTATGCGATTAGATGCTATAGGGGAACAGTTGCGATGCTATCCAAAAAAGATTGTAGGAGACGAGTGGGTTATGACAAGATTGAATATAATAGGAAAAGCAATAGTATGTTTGAGTCATGGGTTAAGATATCTTGAGAATTCTGTGGGCCTTGAGAAACCTGAAGAAGAAGATTTTATTTATTATAATATGGCTATGAAGTATTTTAAAGATTGAAAGAGAAAAAATTATGTTCGAAGAATTAAAATCAAAAAAATTCGATGTTATATTAGCAGATCCTCCTTGGGAATATAAAGCTTGGCCAAGTAAAAAGTGGGGAGTTACATTTACGCATCATTATGCATCAATGAAATTAGAAGATGTTAAAAATCTTCCTGTTCAATCTCTTTGTAAAGAAAATTGTGTTTTATTTTTATGGACTACTTGTCCTAATATTCCTTCTGCTTTAGAAGTAATAAAAGCTTGGGGTTTTACATATAAAACAATTGCTTTTGTATGGATTAAACAAAATAAAAAGAATAATAATTTATTTATGGGATGTGGCCATTATACAAGAGCAAATGCTGAGTTGTGTTTGTTAGGTATAAAAGGAAGACCTAAAAAATTGTCTTCGGCAGTTCATCAAGTTATTATATCACATCGGAGAGAACATTCAAGAAAACCTGATGAACAGTATCTAAAGATTGAACAATTGTTTGGAGGAAATAAATTAGAATTATTTGCAAGGTATAAACGTGAAGGTTGGAGTAATTGGGGAATTGAAATTGAAAAGGTTTAAAAATTATGTCAAAATTTAATGATATAACAGTAGAAAAAACTATTCTTGTATATTTACTCAAGAATAGTGATTATGTAGAAGAAGCAGTTACCAAAATAACTGCTTCAACATTTTTTGATGAGAATAATCGAAAATTATTTGATTTGATAAATAGATATTTTAAAAAATATCATAAAGCGTTATCTCGTGATATTTTAGAGAAGTTTTTAAAGAAACGTGAAAAAGAATTTTCTGCAGAACTTCAACTTGCTTTGTTAATGTTGTATGATGAGATTTTGAAAATTCATATAGATGATTCTGGTTTTAGATTTTATCTTAATGAATTGAAAGAGTTAGAAATAAAACGTGAATTGTATGCTACTGTTTCTACTATTATTGAGGATTTAAGTAATGATAGAAGTATTCCAGAATCTTTAGCAGATCTTACGGAAAAAATATTGGATATTAAAACTCTTGATTCTTTTGAAGAAGTTATAAGGAAACCCATATATGGTAGTGATACAGAAGAACGCTGGGAAGAATATGTAGATAAAAAAACTTATCCCGAAAAGTATAAAGGGATTCCTTATGGGATTGAAGAACTTGATCAAGTAACTGGAGGTCAATTTCCTTCAAAACTTGGGATGGTCTTCGGAAGAATGAAGAAAGGAAAAAGTCGCCTCTTGTTTAATGTTGGATGTAATGTTTCCGATTTAAGTTATAAAGTTATGTATGTGACTATTGAAATGGAATTAAAAATGTTACAAACGATGTGGGAAAGTAGATATACTGGAATTACTTTTAATGATATATTAAATGCAAAATTGACAGAAGAAGAAGAGTGCATTTATAAAAGTACTTTAGAGCAACTTAAAAATAAGGAATGCCCTTTTTATGTTGTAGATATTTCAAGAGGAGTAACTCCTGCAACAATTGATTATGAAATTATATTACATCAAAAAGTATTTGGTGTTAAACCTTCTGTTGTTTTAATTGATTATGCAAATTTAATGACTCCTAATAGTCGATTTAAAGATAGATCTGAGAAATATGATAATATATTTCGTGAATTAAAAGAAGTTGCAAGAACACATAAAGTTTCTATTTTGACAGCTGCTCAACAAAATAGAAAATCTTTGGATGTTAGACAAGATGAAGTAGACACAGAACATATTGCTTTATCTGATATGGCGGGTGCACATGCCGATATTATTTTTAATATTTGGCATGGATCGAATCCGACAGAAGAAGTTGCAACACAGCTTGCAAAACGAGTGTATTTAAAAATTGTAGCAAGTCGTTACAGTGAATCAAAAACAATTGAATTGTTTGCTGATTTTAGTGTAAATTTTATAGGTGATTTAGAAAGATTACAAAAAATTTGGAAAAAAGTGAAAAGAAATGATAAAGAGTTTTAAATATGAGTGATAAGCGTAGAATAGTGAAAAAGTTAATTTGTCAATATCCTGTAGTTAAAGGCGCTGATATTAAGTGCGCAGAAGTTGCAACAAAGTATGATCGTTGGGGATTTGCTTATTGTAATAAACATGCTCCTGAAAATTGTAGTAACCTTAGGTATGTTGATGAATAATTTTAAAAAATTAGATTTGAATGATCTTATATCTCAGGTTGATATTGTTGCTTTAGTAGGAGAATATGGCGTTGATTTAGAAGCTTCCGGAGATAATTTTGTAGCTTTATGCCCTTTTCATCCTGATAATAAGACTAAAAGTTTTTTTGTTTGTCCTTCTACTAATACTTGGCATTGTTTTGGATGTAAAAAAGGGTCAAGTGTTTTTGATTTTATTATGGAAGCTGAACATAAGACATTTTGGGAAGCTGTTCAGTTTTTAGCTGAGAAAATAGGATATGTAAATGTTTTTTCTTTGGATATGTTAACACAAAGATTAAAACGTTTAGACAATGAAAAAGACAACAGTAGTCTATTAAGGTTTCGTAAAGCACGGGAATATGTTGAAGACCAGATTTTTAAGAAAATTAAAGAAACCTATAAAATTTCAAAATCTTTTGATCGTGAAAAATATATGAATGAATTAAAAGAATTATGGCAATGGTATGATGAAGGACAGAGGTGGTTTGATTTACAAATATGTTATTATAAGAGTGGTGAAACAATTGACATAGATTTTTTGATCAAGAAACTTCAATCTTTTTATTCTAAATTTTTAGAAAAATTCTCAAATCTTGCGATTCATAGTGTATTATATTATGTAAAGGAGCTGTGATGAAATTTTATTTTGGAGGTTTTAAAAATGAAAATCAAGGAATATGTAATTTTGTAGTTTTTGATTTAGGTTTGTTGCATCGTAGTGTTATCGATAATAAAACTGATGAATTGACAATAAATTTTTCATCTCTTTTTTTATTATTTGGATTTATAGCATCGAATCCAGAAGTATTTAAAGAAACATCTTGCTTTGACATATATGGTGATCCTGAGGTTCTTCTTTGTTTTAAAAAGAAAAAAATACCGCGACGAGTGGAATCTTATAAAGAGGAAATTGTATCTTTTATGTCCCAAAATTTCAATAAGAAGTTTCAATTTTTTAATATTTCGAAAAAAAGAAATAAAGCTTTTTTTAGAGTAGATACATTTGATATTAATTTAGATTTATCAAAATATATCAATGAAAAAATAGAGGGTGCTAAAAATGATTCAGATAAAAATTAAAAACAGTACTTTTATAATTCCAAAAGTTGTTCGCCAAAATGAATCTTTAACTATTGTTGATTGGTTAGCTGTTCACTATTATAAAACTAAAAATAAAATATATATAGATCCTTTAATTAGTACGATTACTCCTTATATATGTAAAGTTGCAAATTCTTTTTGTAAGGACAAAGAAGATGTAAAAGAGCTTGCGCAGGAATTAAAAATTGATTTAGTGAGATTACTTTTACAATGGAAACCAAAAAATAAAATGCGTTTTAATTATTTAATGAGGAGTCAATTTTATAATTACTCTTGTAATTTTGTTAAAAAATTAAAGAAAAATTATTCTTTTATTAGGATTGATCAAGAAGACTTATTAACTCATCCTGCTTTTATAAAAAATGATTCAGAAAGAAAAATTGAAAATAAAGATTTAGTGCAAAAATTAATGGCTTCGGTAGATATTGATACAAAACAAATCCTTGCATTGTATTTAGGTGGTAATAATTATGAACAAATAGGTGAAAGACTTCAAATAACTGGAGTAACAGTTCGTAATAAAATAAAGAAATGTAAACCATTAGTGCAAAAATTGTTAGGAGGAAAATAATGTATAAAGTAACCAAAGAAGTTAAGTGGGAAGCGGCACATCGGTTGCTAGGATATAAAGGTTCTTGTGGTAATATCCATGGACATTCTTATAAAGCAATTTTTACTTTTGAAGCTAAAGAGTTAGATGAGATGGGAATGGTTCTTGATTTTTCATATATAAAGAGAGAAATTAAAAATTGGATTGATATTAATTGGGATCATTCTCTTATATTATATGATAAAGATCCTTTAGTACGTTTACTATCTGAAAAAACAAAAATATTTACTTTACAAGGTAATCCTACAGCAGAAAATATGGCTAAGCATTTGTTTCATCTTTTTTACATTGTAACTAATTGGGGGCCAAATCATTTTGGAAGTTCTATTCAACAAGGAGTTAGTAAAATTAAATTTGTAAGTGTTGAAGTTTTTGAAACACTTACTTCAAGTGCTATATACGAAAAATAATTATTTTGAATCCTATAAAAGAAGGAGATTCTGTAAAATGCAAAAAGAAGAGCAGTTGCCCGATGTGCAAGCTACGAAAGATGAACGCGGAATTCCTCTTCATAGAGTTGGTATAGAAGATGTTAGTTTTCCAATATTAGTAGGTAGGAAAGAAAAAAGAAAATATCAACATACTCAAGCGATTGTATCAATGTATGGTGATCTTTCAGAAGATATAAAAGGTATAAATATGAGCCGTTTTGCTGTTACTTTAATGAATTATCGTTATAAAACAATGAATTCGAAAAAGTTAAAGAAATTTTTGAAAGAATTAAAAAGGAGCCTTAAAACAAAAGATTCATATGCAAGTATAAAATTTAAGTATTTTATTCCGAAAGAATCACCTGTAAAAAAAGTTGCTGGAATTCAAGGATATGAATGTGCTTTTGTTGGACGATTAACTTCTGAAGAATATGAGTTTTATTTAGAGGTATCTGTTCCTATAATTACTTTATGTCCTTGCAGTAAAGAAATAAGCAAATTTGGAGCACATAATCAGAGAGCGCTTGTAACAGCACGTTTGAACTTTGTTGGAAAACCTTTATGGATTGAAGATGTTGTTTCGATATTAGAAAAAATGGGTAGTTGTGGAATTTATCCTGTACTGAAAAGACCAGATGAAAAGTATGTTACTGAATTTTCTTTTAAGAATCCAAAGTTTGTAGAAGATGTTGCAAGGGATACTGCTCTTGCTCTAGATAAAATATCTAATATTAAAGGTTATAGTGTTAAAGTTATTTCTTTTGAAAGTATTCACGCACATAATGCAGTAGCTTATTTTAAAAGAAATTGGGATTTTTAAAAGGAGAATAAAAATGGAATCAATTAATCTTGGATTAAAACTTAAAAAATTACGTAAAACTTCTGGCGCGTATCCTTCTCAATGGGAAGGAGAATTAGACATTGGAAAGATATTTTACGCGCGATATGAAGGGGCACAATTAAATTATGGAATAGAAACTAATCTAAATAATTCTGTAGATGAATGTTGGAAAAATGAATCAATCAAAGTAGATACTGGAACTGAGGGTATGAGCAGTAATCAAATGATGAGATTATTAGGAATAACCACAGAAGAATTGATGGACCCTTGGCCAGATAGCGGAGATGGATGGTAATGAAAATATTTAAACATATAATTGGATGTGATGCTTGTGGCTGTGGAAGTTTGGTAGCCTCTGTCGTTGCAGGTGCTATATGGTGGGATAAAAAATATAATATCGAAGGATTAAATGATTCAAAAAAATTAAATTTTAAACAAAGAGAAGAAGTTTTTAAACAAATTGAAGATTTAAAAATTACTTTTGCAATAGGTCATGCGAGTGTTGAGGAAATTGAAGAATTGAATATTTATTATGCAGAACGTTTAGCTATGAAAAGAGCTATTGATAAAGTAATTGAAAGAAAAGGAATTCCAGATAAAGTATTAATAGATGGAAAAGGACATATAGAAAAGTTACAAGCATCTCAAAGATGGATTGTGAAAGGGGATACAAAAATTTCTGCAATTATGGCTGCTTCTGTTATTGCAAAAGTATTAAGAGATAGATATATAAAAAAGTTAGTTGGCGAAAATCCAAAGTATAAAGTATACAGATGGGGAACTAATATTGGATATGGTACAAAACAGCATCTTGAAGCAATTAAAAAATATGGACTTACTCCATATCATAGAAAAACTTTTGAACCTATAAAAAGTTGGTTGAAACAAGGAGTAATTAATGATATTGAAAGATGATAAATTGAAAATTAATGAAATATATTATACTTTATCTGGCGAAGGGAAAACTAGTGGAACTCGTATTATTGTTATAAGAACTACAGGATGTAATTTACGTTGTAATTATAATGGAAAAGGTTTTTGTGATACTCCATATGCTTATAATCAAGGAAAAGAAATGTCAATAAATGACATTTTAAATCAAGTAAAAAAATATAATTGTAAAAATATATTACTTTCAGGAGGAGAACCATTGTTAGATCCTACTTCTTTTGTTCTTGTTGAGAAATTATATAATAATGGATATTTTATTTTAATTGAAACTAACGGAAGTATTCCTATACAAAAGTATTTAGCATATGTGACTTTTAGCATGGATATAAAATGTCCTTCTACTGGAATGACTGAAAAAATGTGTTGGATTAATTTAAAAGATATTCGTCAAGATGATGAGGTGAAATTTGTAATTGCTAATAAAAATGATTATAATTTTGCTAAGAAAATTATTACAAATTTTAATATTAAAGGAAGTATTTTGTTTTCTCCGGTTTGGGAAAAATTGAATCCAAAAGATCTTGCGAAATGGATTTTAAAAGATAATCTTAATGTAAAACTTAGTCTTCAAATACATAAAATAATCTGGGGAAACAAAAGAGGTGTATAGTGAATTTTGGCGAATTTTGGACTAATGGAAAACATCGAGTAATGTGGGGGGATGCTACAAATCCTGCGCATATTAAATATCTTTTAGGAACACATTTAGTTAATTTAGTAGTTACATCTCCTCCTTATCCTATGTTTGAAAAGTGGAATTGGGAAGGAAACTTTCAGTCTCAACATTTATATTTGAATAGAGTATGGGATTGTTTATTTGATAGTGTTATTGAAGGAGGTATTGTTTGTATTAATATAGGAGATGCGTTACGGAAAATTAATGATAATTTTCAATTATGGGAAAATCATTCTATAATATTGAATAATTTTAGAAATTTGGGTTTTAATGTTTTACCTTATATTTTGTGGAAAAAACCAACAAATAAACCTAATAGTTTTTTAGGGAGTGGAATGCTTCCAACTAATGCTTATGTAACTCTTGACTGTGAATTTATTTTATTATTTAGAAAAGGAAATATTAGAAAGTTTTTGTCAAAAGATAAAAATAGATATGCAAGTGCTTATACTTTTGAAGAAAGAAATAAGTGGTTTTCTCAAATTTGGGCAATTGCAGGTAAAAAAGATTATGAAAAAATGTCTCCATTTCCAAATGAAATACCTTACAGACTTATTCGAATGTACTCAGTTATTAATGATATTATATTTGATCCTTTTGTAGGATCCGGCACTACATTAGTTGAGGCAGAAAAAACAGGTAGAAGATGTTTTGTTATAGATATAAAAAAAGAATGTTGCGAAAAAACAATAAATAGTTTATTAGAGGTTAATAAATGAATATAGAAAAAGTATCTTGGGAATATTATTTACAACTAATTAATAAACTTAAAGAAATGTTGTTGGTTCATGCTCAAGAAGAAATTGATCTTGTTGTTGCGATTTCTCGTGGAGGACTTCTTCCAGGACTTATAATATCTGAAGCTTATAACGTTCCACTAGACATAATTGTTGCTAGTTCTTATACTAAAGAAAATAAACAATCAAAGTTAAAACTTGGAAAACCTTCATATTTGTGCTTTCCTGATATCACAAAAGAAAGTAAAATTTTGATCATTGATGATTTATGTGATACGGGAAAGACAATGCAGGTAGTAGTTGATTTATATAAAGAAAAAGGGTTCAATAATATTAGAACAAGTGTATTATATTATAAAAGAGGTTCGCAGTTTGATCCTGATTATTTCATTGCAGGGGCAGACGCAGATAGTTGGATCGAATTTCCTTATGAAAACAATAAGAAATAAAGGAGAATAATAAAATGACAAGACCAAGATGTATAATTCTTTTATCAGGTGGTATGGATTCGGCAACTTTACTCGGTTATTTGTTAGATCCTAAATTTGAATTTGTAATGAGTGAAATTTATTCTTTGAGTGTTAATTATGGTCAAAAACATGTCGTGGAATTGGAAGCTGCAAAAAAGGTTGTTGAAGAGTATCAAAAAAGGTATGGAGATTATGTAGTAAAAGATTTAAAGGTTTTAAATTTTGATTTAACTCACATAGGTCATAGTGCTTTAACAGATAATACTTGGAAGGTTCCTGAAAATATGGAAGATCAGATTCAAACAGTTGTTCCTTTTCGTAATGTAATGTTAGCTACATTAGCAGCGGCATACGGAGAATCTTTAGAACTTAATCCTATTGAAATTTATATGACTCCTGTGAAAGAAGATTATGAATCATATAGAGATTGCCGTAGACCTTTCTTTACTTGCTTAGAAAAGGCATTAAGTTTAGGTTCTACGCATGGAGTGGAAGTATTTATTCATACACCATTTGTTGAAAAGACAAAGATAGAAATCGTTGATATAGGAATGAAATTAGGTGTTCCATATCATTTAACTCATTCCTGTTATAAAGGTAAACCTTCTTGTGGTAAATGTCCCGCTTGTATTGAAAGGTTAGCAGCGTTTGAAGCAAACAATTTAAAAGATACAATAGAATATCAAAAGGAGTAAATATGAAATATAAATTTTTAGAAAATGAATTAAAGTATGATGGTACACAGCTGCATTCGCTTTTTGGTTATGAAAATGATCTTGTAGGTAATAGTATTGTTTGTTTTATAGGACCTGCGAAAGTGAGAGAACATTTGGTTGATTGTGAAGATCGTTTAGCCGGAGATTATATTAGTAGTGAAAAAATGTTACATTTTATTATTGAAATTTTTGATGCCTCTTTAAGAGAAACAGTTGCTTTTCAAAGACTTTTTATTTCAATAATTGTTGATCATCTTCAACGGAGAGCTAGTTTGGAAGATATGTCAATAGAACGAAAAGGAGATGATATTTTTATTAATGATAAAAAGTTTTCTGTTTCAATTGCAACAAAGTCTTTGGTTTCAGGCCTTATACATATAGGATTAAATATTGAAGTAGGAGAAAATTGTCCTGTTAGGGCTACTGGATTTTTAGATTTTGATAAAGATTTGGATTTAGCTTCTTGGAGTAGGTTTGTAATGCAAAATTTTGCAGAAGAATTTGATAATATTCAACAAGCTTGTTATAAGGTTAGGAGTGTACAATGAGACCATTTTATGTTGCAATAGATTTTGATGGAACTATAGTTGAAGATACATATCCTGAAATAGGACCTTTGAAGGAAGATGTTGTTTATAGTATTAATTTATTGAAAGATTATTTAGGATGTTTCATTATTGTTACATCTTGTAGAACAAATGCTATGATACATTCAAGTATTACTGAAAGAGCAGCTCAAAAACAAATTATGGAAAAGTTTTTGAGAGAAAATAATATTCCTTTTGATAAGGTTGATGAAGGAATTGAAGGAAAAGTAGTTGCAGATGTTTATATTGATGACAGGGGTATAAGATTTGAAGATAACTGGAAAGAAATAGTTTGTATAATTAATTCGATGATGAGATGAGAGGATAAAATTATGATTAAAGTAAAATGTAAGTTATTACATCCAGATGCTAAGTTGCCAACTCAAGCGTATGAATATGATGCTGGGTGGGATTTGTATGCGACTGAAGATGTTATAATTCCTTTTGGTAAATGCACTGAAGTACATACTAGAGTGTGCTTTGAAATTCCTCCTGGATGGGTTGGTATAGTTTTTACTCGTAGTAGTTATGGAAAAGAAGGTAAAGTTGTGCATCATGGAGTTATAGATTCTGGTTATAGAAATGAAGTGTCTATTTTTATTCGGAATAGTTCACAATGTTCGAATAAAGCAGAAGCTATGGAAATTTTAAAAGGTGATAAGATAGCTCAAATTATTTTCTTTAGATTACCAAAAACTAAGTTGATTCAAGTTGATAAACTTTCAAAGAGTGAAAGAGGAAAAAAAGGATATGGAAGTAGTGGTAGATGAAAATAAATATTAAAAAAATATTAAAGCGAATTATTATTTACTTTATCGTTTTATATTTAGTAATGTTAACAATGGGGATAATCCAAGATATTGATCTACAAAAATTTGATACTCAATATGAAGAAATAGAGGAGATAAATTAGATGAGTAAAAAAGAAAAAAGTAAAACAAAAAAATTAACGGTTGGAATATTTGTTGATTTTATGAGGCCATTAATTATAGAAACAACTCCAGAAGATGAGAGAAAAACGATTAAGAAATATTTTAAAGAATTTATGCCGGAGATTGATTTTGTATTTAGAGATCTTAGGGACCTTTCTTTAGATAATGAAAATTTTGATATTTTAGTAGTAGATTATGGAGGAATAATGTTAGGCTCTCCAGGATTAATAGATAGTTATGGAAGAAGAATAGAGAAATTTTTAGAAAATAATCCTAATTCTATTTTAATTATATGGACTTTTATGACTAAAAACTATCTTGAAGATAGTGTTGCGAATGATAAATTTTTTGAGTTAAAGAATATTTGGCAATATGAAATAATGGCTGCAAGTCCATGTGCTTTTTGGGAAAAATTGAAACAAAAATTAATTGAAAATAAAAATAAATAGGAGGTGACTTATGGATAATACTCTTATTCCAGAATTGGAATTGTGTATTACTCCAACAGAGAATAGTGATCTTAGAGTTGAATTAATGCATGAAGGATTTATCAAGTATTTAAAAGAAGAGAATCTTTTAGTAACTGATTCTGACACTGGAATATTTTTTATTAAAGTTAGGGAATTGTCTTCATTTATAGAACATTTACAAAAGATGTATGCATCTTATAAACTCAGCCAGAATAAGTAGTAAAAGGTATTTTATGGCTACATATGAATTTTTTTGTAAAAAATGCAATATTAAATGGGAAAAAGAAATGCCTATGAATGTTGAACATGTTGATAAATGTTCACAATGTGGTGAGAAAATCCCCAGTCTTATTACAGGAGGTTCTGGAGGTATTATTTTTAAAGGTTCTGGATTTCCTGGAAATGATTCAAAAAAAGCTAAATTTGTTGAAGGAAAATAATTGTATTATTTAAGCGTTGTGTTTTTAATATTTTGGATTGGATTTATTTTTTATCTTTGGCATTGGTGGTATAGAATTACTAAAAGGTTCATTTTGATTTTAAAAGAAAGAAAGTATCTTAATTTAAAAACATTGAAACAAATATTTTTTAAGTTAAAATAGAAATTAAGTTTGAATAAATTTAAGAAAATTTTATATCGACTTATTCATTTGTTTAAAATAGTATTTTCGTTTAAATATCGTAAATACTTACGGTATATTGAACTTCAAGCTGAATTTGATAAGATTGAACGTATGATAGAATTAAATTTTGATCCTTTTAAGTCAGTTAAAAAAGCAGATAAAAAGTATTGGTAAAGTATATGAATTGTAATAAGTGTTCTTTATTTAAAGAGTGTAAAAACTCTTGTATTAAAGGTATAGGTCCTACTCCCGCTAATATAATGTTAATTGGAGAAGCCCCAGGAGTAGAAGAAGACGAAATAGGAGAGCCTTTTGTAGGAGCTGCTGGTAAGCGCCTTAATATTATTTTACAATTAATAAAAGCACGTAGAGAGGATTTTAGAATTGATAATGTAGTGAAGTGTCGTCCTCCCGATAATAGAAACCCCGAACCAGAAGAAATAAATGCTTGTGTTCCTTACCTTGAAGAAGATATTAGAATAACTAAACCAAAAATTATTGTTCCTTTAGGTAATGTTGCTCTTCAATATTTACTTAATTTAGATGGTATTACAAAATATGCAGGATCTCGTTATTGGAGTGATAAATATAATTGTTGGATAATGCCTACTTATCACCCCGCATATATTTGTAGAAATTTAGGAATGCAAGAGACAATGATAGACCATTTAAGAAATGTTTTAAAATGGTTGAATAATCCTGTAGAACCAGAACCTGCAAAATATGTAGTTGCGAATACGATAAAGAAAGCTAAAACACTTTTTGAGAAATTAAACAGTGCTGAAGCTTTTACTTTGGATTTAGAAACAAGTGGTTTAGATCCTAAAAAAGATAAAATTTTGTGTTGTAGTTTTTCTTGGAAAGAAAGAACAGGAGTAGTTTTGCCTATATTGCAACAATATTGTCAAGAGTTTTGGAACTCCGAAGAAAAAGAATATGTAGTGAGTGAACTAAAAAAAGTGTTAGAAAATAATGTTTATAAAATAGGACAAAATTTATCATTTGATATTCAGTTTTTAAGAACTTTTGGGATTGAAGTAAATAATTTTGCGTTTGATACAATGCTTGCGCATCATCTTTTAGATGAGAATGCAGGAAGAGAAGGACATGGATTAACTCCTATGGTCTTGCGCTATTTCCCTGATATGGGGCGATATGAAGATGTGTTGGATAAATATTTAACAACAAAAAATATTTCTTATGCAATTATTCCAAATGATATTCTTTGGAAATATTCTGCGATGGATGCTGATGCAACTTTTTGTTGTTATAAGAAATTTAAGCCAATGCTTGAAGAACAAGGATTAATGAGGCTGCTTAACAAGATTACCATACCATTTCAGAAAGTATTAATAGATACTGAATATGATGGCGTCCGATTAGATATAGAGCGCCTTAGAGAATTGGAAGTTAAATATTCAGAACGTTTAAAAGTCATTGAAAAAGAATTTAGAGAAACAGACGCAGTGAACATTACTGAAAAAAGATTGTGGGATATTGCTGCGAAAAAAGTTGAAAAGAAGTATGATAGTTTAAAAATAAAATCAAAACTTACTAAAGAACAATATGTGCAAAAATATGTAAGACCTATTGTTTTTAATATGAATTCTCCTACACAATTACGAATATTGTTATTTGATGTTCTTGGACTTGAACCGGTAAAAGAAACTAAAAAAGGGAATTTATCTACAGATGCAGAAACTTTAGATGTTTTAGTAGAATACTCTCCAGAATTAACTAAATTGAAAGAACATCGTGATTTAAGTAAATTATATAGTACTTATGTTATAGGAATGCTTAATAGAGTAGATGAGAATGGTAGAATTCATACAGATTATCATGTAGATGGAACAGTAACTGGTAGACTTTCGAGTACGAATCCTAATCTTCAAAACATTCCTCGAGGCAGTGAAATTAAAGAATGTTTTATACCTAATTCTGGATGTGTTTTAGTAGAAATTGATCAAAGGCAAGCAGAATTTAGATGCTGGGGCCATTATTCTAACGATCCAAAAATGACTGAAGATATAAAATCTGGTATTGATATTCATAAACAAACAGCATCTGTTTGTTTTGGTAAGAAAATAGAAACGATTACAAAAGAGGAAAGGCAGCAAGCAAAAAACTCTGTATTTGGAATTATGTTTGGCCGTGGTGCAAAAAGTTTAGCAGAAGAGCATGGAATGACAGAAAAAGAAGCTGAATATATTAGAAAAGTATTTTTTGATCGATATCCAAAAGCAAAGGAATGGATATTTAATATTCAAAAAGTAGCTCAAAAATATGGTGAAGTAAGAAACGCTTTTGGAAGAATTAGAAGACTTCCTGCAGCACAAATTCCTTGGAATGATAATATGGATATGCATGATAGAAAAGAACGAAGTGATGCAATGAGGCAAGCTGTTAATAGTCCAATACAAGGGATGGCTGCTGATATTACTGCTATAACTGGCATTAGAATTTATAATCGTTTAAAACAAATAAAGAGTAAAGCAAAATTAGTTCTTACTATTCATGACTCTTTAATTTATGAAGTTCCAATAGAAGAAAAAGATAATTTTATTAAAATAATAAAAGAGGAAGTTGCAAGAGGCTATGATACTATAGCAGGTCCTATTCGTGTTAAGATGGGTGTTGATATTTCTGTAGGTGATAGATGGGGTAAATTGGTAGAATTAAAGGAGAAGGGATGAGTAAATATATAAAGGGGCATATTCCATGGAATAAAGGTAAAACTTTTGAAGAAATATTTGGAACTGAAAAAGCAAATGAAATAAAAAAGTTAATAAGTAATCATACAAAAGAGGTAATGAATCGCCCTGAAGTAATTAAAAAAATAAAAATTGCAAATACAGGTCAAAAACGTTCTAATGATACAAGAAAAAAATTAAGCAATTTAAAAAAAGGTAAAAAAAGGAAACCCCTTTCTGATGTTATAAAGAAAAAAATAAGTATTGCGAATATGGAGCGTAAAGCTTGGAATAAAGGATTAACAAAGGAAACAGATGAAAGAATAAAAAAGGGAAGTGAAAAACTTAAAGGAAGAAAACTTTCTGAAAGAACAAAAAATAAAATACGCGAAAAAACATTATTTCAATTTCAAAATTATAAAGGTCCTTACAAAGATACTAAACCTGAACTTAAAATGGAAGAGATACTAATATTTTTGAACATTCCTTATGAAAAACAATACTGTGTAGGTAGCCATTTAGCAGATTTTCATTTTTTGAACACTAACGTTTTAGTAGAAGTAGATGGAGATTACTGGCATGGTAATCCGAAAATTTATAGTAAATTAAATGAAATACAATTAAAACAAAAAGAAAGAGATATTAAAAATGAGCAATTAGCAAAAGAAAATGGATTTATAGTATTGAGGTTTTGGGAAAGTGATATTTTGAATAATAAAAATATAATTGTTAAAGAGTTAATGAAAGTTAAAGTAAAATAATTAATATAATTGTTTGGTTTTGGAAAAAATTTGTGTATTTAAAAGTAAAAGGAGGATTTTGTATGTATGAAGAATTAGATTTTGCACCAGAAAAAGAATGTGTAAATGTGTTAAATATGGAAAATGCACTGCAATCAATTGAGCCATTTGATACCACTTCTCAGAAGGTGTCTTTTGCTGACATTCAGGTTTCTTTAGATGGTATTGCTAATTTAATTGTAGATACTAACATTAGAAAGATGACGCAATGGAGTTTACAATCTCTTTGTAGGTTTTTACAAATTCCAGATCCATTTGCAAGAAAGATTCCGATCGATTTGTTACAGAAGAATATTACTCGGTTACTTCGAGAGAAAAAAGATGAAGGTATAATTCTTCTTATAGGAAAAGAAAATGAAATTGTAAATATTGTTAAGTCAAAATATAGACCTTTTCCTAATAAAGAATTTTTGACAGAAATTGACAAACTTTTTAAGAATATGACTACCATTGAATGGGAATCAATGAGAATAGGGCCTCGTGGTTTTGACCTTAATGTAATAAATTCAGCAATAAAACCTTTAGAACCGAAAGTTGGAGATATTACAAAAATAGGTTTTCGTATTTTAAATTCAGATACTGGAGATAGAGATGCGATGGCACGTCTTTATCTTTACAGACTTACTTGCCAGAATGGTGCTACGATGACAAGCGATTGGGGATGTGTAAGAAGGGATTCGAATAAGAATATTTCTTTGAATAAAGATTTTCAATATTTCATGCAGAATGTTCAAAATTTAAAAGTGAACGTTGAAAGACTAAGTACTGTTTATAGTAAAATACCAGAAACTTCTTTGACTGATTTTCAAGTTGAGAGTGTTTGGAAAGCTGTTAATCGAATTGCGGGTAAAGAACAAGCCGATTCTGTTATAGGAAAAGATGAAGAAGGACGAAAAACAATTCTTCATTTAGTTGATTTTAAGAGATCTTATAATAGACAATTGTTTGCAGAAGGTCAAAAAGAACCGGAAGCTACTGATGTTAATGTTTATGATGCTTATAATAGAGTGACTGATTGTAGTAAAAAATATGAATGGAGAAGTTCTTTACAACTGCAAGCGATTGGTGGTAGAATATTATCAATGCTTACAAAACATTTTTTGAATGAAAATTGAAAAGATATAGATTGTATAAAATAATATGCAACTATACCTTTGAATTTGTGTATAATATATTGTAAGAGGAGGTATAGTTATGGCAGAAAAAATTGCAGCAAAAGACGCACAATTAGGATCTATTTATTTAACAAGAGGTGGTAAACAACTTGATAATAACAAGAAAGAATGTCTTTGGGGTTTTTATCCGGTTCAAATTTTAAGGCGTGAAAATGATTCTGAGGGTATTCTTAAAAAGGTTGTTGTATATACTTCTTGGGGAACTGAATTATTTTTAGATCCAGATTATCCTTTGGAGGCTACTGACCTTCAAACATTACCTTCAGTTAAGAATGTTAATTCTATATTAACTGGTGCTAAGATTTCACATGATGATGAAGTTTCTGAAAAGTATATTCTGCAATTAAAAAAAGTACCGGAAACTGAAGAAGTGGAAGAAGGTTCTAAAAAAGAAAATAGGAATAAAACTGGTAAATTTGAGAATCAACAAATTCTTGAAGAACTTAAAAAAGGAACTCCAGTGAAAGAAATGGTGAAAATATTAAAAATGGAGTATCGCACTATTTATGGAATTATTCAGCAGTTAAAGAAAAAGTATAGAATTCAGAAGATTGAAAAAGGTGTATTTAAAATAGTGGATAAATAAGTAAAGGAGGTTATGAAATGATTTGGCATATTTTAGAAATAGCTATGGGAGTATCATTGATATTTATATTTTTACTAGTAAGTGCATTCGGAGTTCTTCTGATTTCATCAGCATTTATACCAAAAGCGTTTCAACTTCTATATAGTATCTATAGCGGGACTGAGTTTACTGCAGCTGCTGTAGTTGCTGGATTAATTGGTGACGATGATTTCCCACCATTTCCACCGAAGGAATATGAAATAGAAAATGATTGGTTCGGTAGAATATTTTTACCAATTATGGGAATATTTATGTTATGCATAGTTTATATGATACTTACTTTTCCAATATCAATTTTCCCGAGTAAATTTTAAAATTTGAATAAGGAGATGATGATCAAGTGTTGTTTATATCAGTTCTGTTGTAAATTATTTTTTGGGAATCCTCAACCTGGACATCACAGAGATCTATAAGAAAAGAGGAATAAAAATGGAAATGGTTAAAATATTATCAGAAATGGGAGGAGGAGCAGAATTATATGCTCAAGAAGGTGGATGGGATAATGTGGATCAATTTTATGAAGAAACTGGATTAAATATATTAGATTTAGGTGGCAAGGATTTATATTTTCCTACAAATGAAACAAAAGAGATTCCAGAAAGTGAATTGAAAAAGTTAGGTGAAGTTAATCTTTTTGTTTACGTTGCTCATAGTGTTTTTATTGAACATATAATTGCTTATAAGGATAGAGAAGGAAACCTTTGGGTGGAAGGTTCAAAATTAGATGAGATATCATCGTGAGGAGAAATAAAAATGTCTAAATGTTTATGTTTATGTATTATTAAACCAGATGCAGTTAAAGAAGGTAATGTTGGAAGAATAATTGCAATAATAGAATGGTTAGGAAAAAGTCGTATTACAATTGCACAAACAATGCTATTAAGTTATGAAAGGGCTTGTGAGTTTTATCAAGAACATAAAGGAAAAGATTTTTTTGAACGTAATGTTAGATATATGAGTTCTGATCCTGTTTTAGTTTTAGTTGTTGAAGATACTTCGGGTATTTCATATTCTCAATTCATTTCTAATTTAAGAAGACTTGCGGGTGATACTGATCCAGAAAAAGCAGAAGAAGGAACAATTAGACAATTATTTGGTTCAAAATTACCAGCTAATGCTATTCATATTTCTGATTCTCAAGACTCTTTTTTAAGAGAGTTAATGATATTATTTCCAAATATTATAGGAATTGTTTAAGAAGGAAAAAATATGAAAATTTTATTAGTAGGTGCTCAAGGAACAGGTAAATCAGTTTTAGCAAAGGAAATTCAAAAGAGACATCCTTCTTTACACCTTATTGATGGTATTCATCGTAATGCACAGCAAGAAGGATTTCAAATAAATAAAACTAATGACATAGAAAGTCAGTTAACAACAATTAGAAGGTATTTGAATCAATTAAATACAAATACAAAACAAGATTTTATTTCTGTAAGTTCTATAATACGGCAAACTGCTTATGCAGTAAATAATAAATTACCTGATTATGTATTGAGATTATTATTTGCATTGTGTCAATTAGAAGCACAACATTTTGCAGATTTTGTTTTTTACCTTCCAATAGAATTTCCATTAGTTAGGGATGGTGTTAGAGCTGAAGATATTGAGTATCAAAAAACTATTGATAGTGAGATACAAAAATTATTAGAGACTTTTTATTCATTGTATCCTAATTACTTTATAATAAGAGGCTCTGTTGAAGAAAGAGTTAAACATATTGAAGATATTATTTGCAAGGAGTTTTAAAATGAAGATTTGTCATATTGTTCCTGTAAATTATGTAAGAATGTGTACTCAAAATTCTACTATACATCTTTTAATTGCACCTGAAGTTTTGAAAAACAAGCAGTATGAAGAGGTGTATCGAGAAAAAAGTTTCAGAAATGATTTTATTATAATGGATAATGGTGCTTTTGAATATGGTAATGCTTTTCCTTTAGATGATGTTATTAAAGCAACTGAATTGGTTTGGGCTAAAGAATTAGTTTTACCAGATTGTTATCTTGATGGTGCAATAACTATTCAACGTGTGAAAGAAGCTCTGAATGAATTATCAAATAACACATCATCAATTATTCAGTCATTAAGTTTAATGGCAGTTCCTCAAGGAAAAACTATTGATGAGTATGAAAAATGTTTTTTAGAGTTATTACAAATGAATGAAGTAGATACTATAGGTTTTTCATATGGTGCTATAAATGAAGCATTTCGAGCGTGGGGTATTCCTAAAAGTTTATTAAGGATTGCAGTTATAAGTTATTTGAATAAACATTTTAATTTCTCAAAATATAATAAACAATTTCATTGTCTTGGTATAGGAGGACATCCTATTGAGATTAAGTATTTGAAACGTTTTGAATTTATTAGAAGTGCTGATTCTTCAAAAGCGTTTATATGTGCTTTGAATGATATTGATATTAAAGAAACACACGATTTATATTTTGAAGCTCCGAAAAGGCCTGATGATTATTTTGGTATTAAAACTGTTTCGGAAAGTGTTGAAAAACTTGTATTAAAGAATATAGAGACGATGGAAAAATATAATAGTGAAAGTTAAAGAAGGAGAAAAAGTATGCCATGTATTGATGGAAAAGATCATGAGTTAGAAATAATTTATGAAACATTAGAAAATGGTGTAGGTTGTTCAACTGTTGTTAGATGGTGTTCAGTATGCGGAGGTATTGTAGTAGATTTAGATGTTGATAATAGAACAATGCCTGGAGGTATTTCAAAAATGAAATTTCCTAAGATTTTATTTAAGAGGAAGAAGGAAGAAGATGTTCCAAGGATATTCTTTAATACAAGTGAAGAAGATAAAGAAGCAGTTTTAGAATTATTTAAGTCCGGAGTTAACTGTGTGCTTTGCGGGCCAATTGCCGAAGAACGAACACCATTGTTAATTTACAAATCCATGAGATTTTATGGATTAGATACAATTAAAAATTTTGCAAAAAGGTGGAAAGAAGAAAAGGAGTAAAAGATGAAGATATTACACTTAGACTATGATAAGGATTCAGATGTTCTTTATATTGCTTTCGATAAACCCAAATCAGCTATTGGTTATGATCATAAATCTGGAGCAGTGCAAAGAAGGGATATGGATACTGGAGAAATAGTTGGTTACACTATTGTGAATTTCTCTATGTATGAAACATCTTTCGATTTAGAGATAAAGAAAGGAGATAAAGAATGACTAAAAGTAGTAAAGGTGAAGTTCCAAAAGATCCAAAAGTGTTTAAGAAATACATGGAGAATAAATATAAAGACAAAATAATAAATTTAGATAAAGTTTCTAAGAATGCTTATTCAACTGGTATTATTACTGTTGATATTGCTTCAGGTATAGGAGGTTTTCCTCAAGGTAATATGATAGAAATTTTTGGTCCAGAAAGCAGTGGTAAAAGTTTGTTAACACTTCAAGCAATGGGCAATGCACAAAAGAAGTATAATAAACCTTCTGTCTATTTTGATTTAGAGTATGGCACTCCAAAAGAGTGGATGGAAATTTATGGAATAGATACAAATATGATCGAAGCAGTAGGTCAAGTAAGTGCTGAAGAAGCTTTTGATATGGCTTTAGAATTTGTTCAAAGTAATATATTTGCATATGTAGTTATTGATTCTGTTGTTGGATTAGTACCTCAAGCAGAAATAGAAGGTGCTATGGAAGATCAACAAATGGCACTTCTTGCACGTATAATGGGTAAAGGGTTACGAAAAATTGCACCTGAATTGAATAAAACAGAAACTTGTTTAGTTTTTGTTAATCAAGTAAGAGATGCAGTTGGAGTTATGTGGGGCGACCCTGAAAAGACTCCTGGAGGTAGAGCTTTAAAGTTTTATGCTTCTCAAAGATATAAAGTAAAGAAAGTAATGAAGTCAGATGTTAAAAAAGGAGACATTCTTTTGGGCCATAGTATTGATGTTTGTGTTGTAAAAAATAAGTTAGCTCCTCCAAGAAGAAGAGGTGAATTTCCTGTTCTTTATGAAAAAGGTGTTAATTTTGAACTTTTACTTTTAGAAGAAGGATTACGTAGGAATGTAATTCGTAAGTCAGGACCTAAATATACTCTTATTGATGATGACAGAGTTACTGCAAATGGTAAAGATGGATTTATGTCTTTGTTAAAAGATCCTGTAACATATGATTTAGTTTATACTAAGATTTGGGAAAAGAGAAATAGTGATATTCAAGAAAATAAAGAGGAGGATTTTTAAGATGGCTTTAAAAATTATTAAAATAACAAAAGGATATGGAAGAAAAATTGCGAGTTCTTTAAGTTATAGTTTTTGGGATTTTCTTCCTACAATTTTAGAAGCAGAAATTGAATTAGATTTAGATAAACTGGAAGATAAAGAAAAGTTAAAAGAAATTAATAATCAAATGTTTCAAGCTGTGAAGGCTCTTGTTAATATAGATATAAAAATGACCAGAGAAAAAGATAAAGAATTAGATTTATCTTTGAAAAAAATATTGGAGAAAACAGATGGCAATTCAAAGTAAGGTTGAAAATATTCCTTGGTTTGCAAAATTAGAAACATTACAAGAGAAATTTGAGAATACAGAACCTTTAGATTATTCTGAAATAGAAAAAGAATTAGATAATTATATTATTGCATTAGACCCAGACCCTAGTTCTGTTGGTTTAGATAAATTGAATGCGAAAATAGCTGCAATTAATAGTTATATGGAGCGTATTGTTACTATTGTAATGAATGCAATTGCAAATGAAAATAAGTTTAATTCTTTATTTAATGATACAAAAATGTTTTATGAGAAATATCTAAGAATTCAACTCAGATCTGAAGATGTAGCTGCTCTTTCAAATCAAAATTTAAGACAAGCAGCTGCAGAAGAAAAAATTGAAGATATTGGAAAGTTAAAGTTTTTTGCTGAAAAAGCATTAAATGATGCGAAAGCGCATACTGAAATTTGCCGTGAAAAGTTGAAAGGATTTGAAAAAACAGATAAAAACATATCAAGACAATTAACAGTAATACAAACACAAATAGAGATAGGAGAAATTCAACGAAAAGTAATTGGCAAAAAATATGATGATAATTTTTAAACTATAAAATTAAAAAATTAAGGAGGTGAACAATAGTGGTGATTAAAGGGGAAGTTGAGAAGAATGATTATTTGGAAACCGAAGGATCTTTTACTGCGAAGTTATTTGATGTAAATGAGAAAGAAGGACAATTTAGTCCTCTTGTGCAATTTACTTTTGAAGTCTTAAATGATCCTGATAATGAAGGTAAGAAAGTTACTGGTATTACCAGTAAAAAGGTGACTCCAGATAATAAGACGTCAACTTGGATTAAGGCTTTAGATTCTTCTTTTGAATTAGAAATAGGTGCTACGTTTACTTTTGATTCTCTTGTTGGAAAGGTATGTCGTATTTTGGTTGAAGAGAAAGAAGGAAAAACACAGACTTATTGTAACGTTGTAAAGTGCAGAGCTTTAAAGGCAGAAGAGTTATCTGCTTTAAAGAAAGCTACACAAACTGCAGAACCAAAGAAAGAGGAAAAGAAAGAAGAGAAGCCGAAAGTAAAGCCTAAGGCTGTGGATGATGATATTGACTTTTAACTTTAAGGTTTTTATTTGAGAGGGAGATGTTTGGAAAAATTGATGAAAGAATTAATAAAAAAGTAATTGAAATAATTAATATTGAAATAATTAATATATCGTCCTACTCCTACATCTCCCTTTATAATTTAAAGGAATCTAATGAATATAGTAGATTTTAAAAAGTATCCATTTACCTATAATGGAACTGCTTTACGCTCTTTTGCTTCGCGCGGGCGTAAAGAAAGATGGTTAATAAAAAATGCACCATTAAGTCAAGTGCCATTTTTAATTTATTTTGGCCATGATGTTGAAAGAGAAACTATCAGGAAAGACATTGATTATGGATTGTGGACAATTTATTCTATTGAAGAGATTTTGGAATGGATAAAACGAGCACAAGAAAATAATTGTCTAAGAGATTTAATAGAAATGTTTGCGTCATTTACACCTATATGTTCTGATATTTTAATGCAAGCGGATTTAAGCGGTATTACTAAAGATAAATTAACAAATAAAACTGTAATGTCAAGTTTCCATTCTTATAATAGGTCTTATGTTCGTGAATTGTTAGATAAAATGTGCAATTTTAAAACTGATAAAAAGAAGTGCTTGTTATTACCTTGTTCTGCTAAGAGACCTTATAATGTTTCTAAAACACATCAAGAAATTTATGGAAGTGTAGTGAATAATATTTTTCCATATCCTTTAGAAGATTATCATAAAGTAGTAATAACTACAATAGGAGTTGTTCCAGAAGAATTTTGGAATGATCCTTTTGTTTTATCTTATACAAATAGTTATCCAGATTTGTGGCAAGTGTATTTACGATGCAAACAATATTTTTCAATTAATAAATATGAAGTGTTTAGAAATTTTCATAGATATGTACCTTTTCTTGAAATTATTAAATTGTGTGATATAGATATATTAACTGAAGCTGAAAAAACAAAAGATATAATATAAAGTTTGTGTATAATATAGAGGAAGATGAAATATATCAGTTTTATATTCATTGAGTTAATAAGGAGGAAATATGGTTATGTCTATGTTTGCTGTGAATATTAATTATAAAGGGAATCTTGCGTGGATTAGATTAGAAGCAATAGATGAAATTCACGTAACAGAAGTACTCATGGAAGGATTGAAAAAAGCAGGGCATGAAACAGATAAAGTTGAAGTGTTGAAAGTTCAAAAGGTGTCTAAATATATAAAGCCAGTTTGGACAGATATACAAACAATTTGTTTAACTGTAAGACCTTGCAGTTGGCGAAAATGTTGTTTTTGTGGTTTTGAAAAAGGTACTGATTTAACTACTACAGCATTAAATGTTTGGGAACAATTAGATGATTATAAAATAAAATATGGAGGTTTTCCTCCTTGGTTTAAAATTTTTAACTCTGGATCATTTTTTGATTTTGAACAATTACAAGTTTCTTGGAAAGATATTGTTAAGTATTTAAAACAAAATGGAGTAGAGAAACTAAGAGTAGAATCACGTCCAGAATTTATTCCGGATGAAAAACCAGAAATTGAAATGGAAGTTTGTATAGGATTAGAGACGGTATTTCCAAATAGGAGCAAAGAAATTAATAAAGGATTCAATTTTGAAAAGGTTAAAGAAGTAGTAAGTAAAAATGATAATTTTAAATATGTTATTTATATATTAGCAAAGCCTTATGTTTCTGATAATGAAACTGCGAAAAAAGAATTTGAAGAGTCTATTAAACTTTCTTTATCTTTACCAAATGTTATTCAAGTGCATGCAATGTATTGTCGCCCTGCGAAAGGTACAAAATTGAATGAACTGTGGAACGAAGGTAAATGGCTTGGAATACCTTTATCTGATTATTATGAAGTTTGTAAAAGATATGCTAAAAAATATCCTGTTGGAGCAATAGTTCCATTTTTTACTTATGATAGAGCAATGCCGTGGTTTTGCAAACCACCGAAGAAAAAAATTAAAGGAGGAAAATAGAATGTCATTGTTTCCAAGTAAATTAGAGAATTTAGAAGCTAACGTGAGAAGGTTAGAAAAAGAAAGAGAAATTTTGATATCTGAGATGTTGAAGATGACTCAAAAATTAGAGAATACTATTAAGGAAAAGAAGAATAAAATTAAAGAGCTTGAAAAAATTAAAAAGAAATTATTTCAAGAAGAAAGTAAAATTGAACGTTTAATACAGAAGCTTGGTTAGGAGAATAAAAATAATGAATTGGTATGATGAATATATAGAAAAACCAATTAGATCGATAGTTAAATTATTACGCGATAATGGTTTTAATACTTGTAGTTCATGTGGTCATGAAATGTATATTCAATGTGATCTTCTTTTAAATGGTGAAATGAAACGGTTGCATGATCTTTTGTATAATAATGGTTATAGAAATTATACTATTACATTAAGTATGCACGTTGTAGATGGTAAGATGTATTCATTTGTAAATATAGAACTACCGAAAAAGAAAAACAAAAATGCAAATAAAAAAATTAAAAATTAAAAATTTTCAATCTCATAAAAATACAGTTTTGGAATTCGTGGGGGGACTAAATATTATTGTAGGTCCTACAAACACAGGAAAGTCATCTATTCTAAGGGCTTTAAAGAAGATAATAAGAAACACTCCTGACGGGAATAATTTTGTAAATGTAGATGAAAATGAATGTGTTATTAGTGTTGTAACAGATGATGATAATGAAATTGGACGCAGAGTAATTGTTTCAAAAGGAGAAACTAAGACAAATGAATATATTTTAAACAATTCAACTTTTGGAAAATTTGGTAGAGAAATACCTGTTGAAATTACTCAAGTATTTAAAATACCTGAAATTGATTTTGAAACTATTCGATTAGACTTGAACTTTGCAGACCAACTTGATGGTCCCTTTTTATTGAATTCTCCTCCATCTTTAAAAGCTAAAGTATTAGGAATGCTTTCTGGAGTAGATATTTTAGATCGTGCTATTATTCAAGTAAATAAGCATATAAGACAATTGTCTACAGAAATTAAGGGTAATACTGAAGTAGCTGAAAATTTAGAAAAAGAAATATCTGAATTTATTGATATTCAAAAGTGTGAAGAAGAATTACAAGATCTAAAACAAAGATTAGAGAAAGTTGATAAAAATATTTTGTTGTTAGAAAAATTGCAAGCTTTAGAACTTGATTTAAAAGAGGTAGTAAAGCAAGGTAAGAAAACAAAAGAGGACTATGAAAAATTAAAAATAGTTGATACTATTTCTCTTGAAAATGTTGAGAAAGCTTTTGTTTTGTTTCAGAAAATAAATAATTTGAGTGTTAGTTTTAATAATGTTAATGCTGAAGAAAAAATATTGCAAGAGGAAGTAAAACGTTTAAAAACTTTAGTTGACCAAGAAATTAGTTTTGAACCTATTGAGATTAATTTAAAACTTTTAGAAAAAGCTTTTGATTTAGAAAACCAATTAGAGGTTTTTAACGAGATAACAAAATGTGAAACTGATATTGAGAAATTAGATAAAAGCGTTAAAACAAAAGCTAATGAATTAAAATTATTTTTAGAAAATTTAAAAATATGTCCTATTTGTGAACAACCAATATCCGAAAGTGTTATAAATAAAATAGTGGAGGAATAAGAAATGTCTTATCGAGAACTTTCTTATGAAGAAAAAGAAGAGTTAATGAAGGAGTTAGAAAAGTTGACTGGTGGAGATGATCGCGTGTTTTGTTATAATTCATTAAAAAATGATTTGGACGAATTGTGTTCTGAATATGGGTTGTTTTATGTTAAGTCGGGAGGGAATCCTGTTCATAATGATAGAGTTGTTTTAGGATTTGATGTTTCAAGATTTAATGCAATAGGAATGATCCGACTTGGAATGAGGGTATCAGATTATGGTGCAGATAAAGTAGAGTTAAACTCAGGGACTTCAATAAAGGAACATCATATTTATTTTGAATTATGGTGGGATTAAAGATAAGAAAAAAGGAGGAGTAAAATTGAAAGGTAAAAATCACATATATTATTGGTTAAGAATTGAGTGTGATGAGTGTGGAAACTATAACGATGTTAGACAGAATCTTCCAAAAGGGCGCTTCGGAAATACCCGATGTAGACATTGTAGATCAGACATAGGAATTCTGCAATGGGAAATTCTTGATAAAGTGAAAGAAACATCTGAAGAGAGAGCTTATCAAAAATTTAAAGAAAGAGAGAAAGCAGGAATTCAAGATAAACCCAAATATAGTTTAAAAGATTTTGTTTTAATGTCAAATGAAGAGAGGAAAAAAATTATTGAAGGAGGAATAGAAAATGTTAATTAGAGCAACAGATTACGATGCAGTTGATGCTGGCGAAGCAGATTTTGAACATTATTTTTGTAGTTTTGAGTGTGCAGAACAAGCAGGTTATGAGGATGAAGATTGTGAAGAGATGCCTTTAGAAGGATAGAAGCTGGAGATGAATATAGTTGCGAAAATTGTGGATGTAGCATAATATAAGGAGTAAAATGAATTTATTTGATAGAACAAAATTGTATAGCGAGTGTTTTCCTAAATATCCTCCTTTGGTAGTATCCGGCAGATGGCTTTATGGAGTATGGATGATAGGTAATAATTATCAATCTAAAAATAAATTTTATGGAGAATATCCACCTACTTTTTTAAAAAGAGTTATGTGTATGTTTCCTGATTGTGAAAAAATTGTTCATTTATTTAGTGGAAGTCTTTCTGAAGATGTAAAAGGGATTCGATTTGATATAAATCAAGATTTGAATCCTGATATTGTAGGAGATGCTCATGAATTATCTAAATATTTTGAATCTAATTCTATTGATTTAATTGTTGCAGATCCTCCTTATTCTGAAGAAGATGCTTTACATTATGGAACTCCTTTAATTAAACGTAATAAAGTTGTTAAAGAATGTTATAAAATATTGAAACCTGGAGGTTTTTTAGTTTGGCTTGACCAAGCATATCCTATGTATAGAAAAGAAGAATTACGTTTAGTAGGTACCATTGGTATTATACGTAGTACAAATCATAGGTTTCGTGTTTGTTTAATTTGGGAGAAAGTAAAATGAAAGTATTATCGGAAAAAAGTAAAAAACAAGTATTTGAAAAGACTTTAGCATTAATTAAAAACAACGAAACTCGTAAATGGGTTAAAGAAACATTAGATATTTTTCCAGAATATTTCTGGACGCAACCTGCATCAAGCACTGGAAAGTATCATCCAGCTTGTGCTCTTTCAACTTCAGGATTGCTTATTCATACGAAAAGAGTAGTGTGGTTTGCTTTGAAATTTATAAGTGCTTTTGGAAATGAAATTAATGATGAAACACGAGACAATGTTATTGCAGCTTGTATTTTACACGATGGGTGTAAAGGTGGAAAAGGAAAAGGTAGTTATGAGGATTATGTAAACCATCCTATATTAGTTGAAAAATATTATAAAGGATATGCAGGTGATAAATTAGAACCGTGGCAACAAGAAATTTTTACTTTGATTAGATATCATATGGGCCCTTGGTCTCCTGAATCTGTAAAAAAACCTTTAGAAAAATATACAAAATTGGAATTTATAGTTTATTTGGCTGATTTTTTAGCAAGTCGTAAAGACTTAAATACAAATGTGGATTCGTTTGGAAATATTCAATTAGAATATGAGGAAGTATGAAGATATTGTTTTTTACAGATCTCCATTATAGAGGAAATAATCCTTGCAGTCGTATAGATGATTATCCTAAAACTTTACAAAATAAACTACAAGAAATTGGACAGTTAATTAGAAATAATAAAATAGCTGCCGTTTTGAATGGGGGTGACCTTTTCCATTCACCTTGTCCTTCGCTGTCTTTAGTTAATGAAATTATGGGAATATTCAAAAGTTGGAATGCCTCAATTTTTTCAGTCCTTGGATCTCACGAAATTATCGGCTATAACTATGATACTTTGTATAGAACTGCATTAGGTGTTTTAGAAACTTCTGGTGTAACTTGTATATTAAATAAAGAGAAAGGAACTATTGTAGGAGAAAGTTTAGGAAGAAATGTAGTTGTAAAAGGAGCGCATCATTCTTATAACCTTGATTCAAATCCTAAAAACTATTTTGTAAAGAAAGACAATCCAAGTGATGTTTTAATAGAAGTAGCACATGGAATGGTAGTTGATAAACTTTTTTTTGATGAATATACTTTAATAAAGGATATAAAAACTGAGGCAGATATTTTCCTTTCAGCTCATTTTCATCCTGGATGGGAACCTCAAAAGATAAACAATACATTGTTTATAAATCCAGGGTCATTAGGAAGAGTAGAAAATATAGAAAGAAAATGGTTACCATCTGTTGTTATTTTAGATATAGAGAAAGATATTGATTATGAAATTGTTCCGTTAAAATGTGCTGAACCTTCCGAGAAAGTATTTAAGAATGCTACTAAGTTAGGTTCTGAAATGTCAGGAAGAATTTTAGAATTTATGAAAACACTTTCCGAAAGAACAGGAAATTTAGAAAGACAAGATGTTAAAAGTTTAGTATTAAAGATAGCTAAAGAGGAAAGTGTTGATGAGGAAATAGTTAAAGAGGCAATTAATATAATTGATGAGGCAATGGTTAATGAATAAAGTATTAGAACATTTAATTGAAACTAATAAGATTGCTATGGAGTATTTTCAACAGCAATTATTAAAGTCTTCTAAAGCTCTTGAATATCTTCAGAAAAGAAGTATTAATAAAGATATGATTGAGCTCTTTAAGTTAGGTTATGCTCCAGAAGATTCACGTTATGAATGGTCTTTAAGTGACCGTTTGATTTTTCCTTTTTTTGATATTTATGATAATCCTTGTGGTTTTGTAGGTAGAGCTTTGTCTAATGAAGATGAACCAAAATATAGAAATTCAAAAGAATCTCCAATTTTTCAAAAAGGTAGAATGTTATATGGATTATTCCAAGCACAATCTGAAATAGACAAATTAGATTATATTATTTTAGTTGAAGGACAATTTGATGTTATAAGTTTAGTTCAAAATGGAATCACTAATGTTTCAGGATTAGGAGGGTCTTCATTTACTTCGGATCAAGCAAGATTGATATGTCGTTATGTAGATGAAGTAGTTATTGCTTTTGATCCAGATACTGCGGGTCAAAAAGCAACTGAAAAAGCTATAAAACTTTTACAACAGGTGGATGTGAAAGTAAAGAGTGTAGAATTACCTGAAGGAGAGGACCCAGATAGTTTTGTTTTAAAACATGGTAAAGATAATTTTTTAAAATTGATAGGTAAGGAGAAAGTATAAAATGAAAAAATCAAGATTTTGTGAATATTGTTTACAAGAATTTGAAGATTTAAAAGAAATACAAGTAAGAGCTAATCCAAAAGATAAATGGCAACATCCAATGATGGTTGGTCCTGGTTGTAGAAAATATTTAAAAGGCTTTTTTAAATATGTTAAGAAAAATTAAATTAAGGAGAAAAAATGAATAGTGAAGAGAAATTAAAAAGTCTTAAAAAAGACCTTGAGAGATTAAAATCTGAGAAAATTCGTAAGGAAGAGCAATTAAGAAATTTAAGACAAAAACGAGATGATTTAAGATCAGATATTACTACATTAGGGTATACTCCAGAAAACCTTCCAGATGAAATTGAAAAACTTAAAAAGACAATAGAATCTGAGTTGTTAGAAATTGAACAAAAACTTCAAATATCTTTAGGTATAATAAATGAAAAATAAATTTGAGCAATTAAAAAGTTCTTATAATCAAGAAGTTTTAAAATTAGAACGGATCAAAGGGCGGTATGAAGAGAAACAGAAGCTCTTTGAAAATATTACTAATAAACTTAAAGAGGATAAAGAGAAAATAGAAATTTATAAAAATGTGCTTCTTTTATTTGAAAAAGCAAGCGTCGTTGCACGAAAAAAAATAAAAGATGAAATAGAAATTTTAGTTACTCATGGTTTGCAATCTGTATTTGAAGATCCTAATATTGAATTTAAAGTTGAATTTGTTTCTCGTAGAAATCAAATAGAAGCAGATTTTTATTTAGAATGGACAGATCAAGAGAAGAAAATTAAAGGTCAAATTACAGAAACGTATGGTGGAGGTGTAGTAGATATTGTATCTTTGATTTTGAGATTAGTTGTGTTAGAATTACTTGGAATCCCTGGCCCTTTATTTTTGGATGAGCCAGGTAAAATGATTTCATCTCAATATATTTCTAATTTTGGTAAATTTTTAGTAGAGGTAACAAAAACTTTTAAGAGACAAATTATACTAATAACTCATAACGAATTACTGTCCGAGTATGCCATGAAGACTTTTAATGTAAAATTGAATGAAAAAGGAGTGAGTACAATTGAGTAAGCGTAACACAATTTTTAAAAATTTTGAAGCTCAAATTGGGGAATGGTTTGGAGTTCGTAGAAATCCATTGTCTGGTCGCAACAATAGGGATGATTCTGGTAAAAAACGCTTAGGTGACGTTTTATATAAACATGCTTTAGTTGAAGGAAAAACACGCAGAAAAAATTCTGTTTTTACTAGAGTATATGAAACTAAAAAACTTGCAGGAGAAAACAAAGTTCCTTGGATTCATTTTGAACGTTTAGTAGGAGATACAAAAACAATTATAACTGTTTGTGATGAAGACCTACTCATTAAATTTATAAAATTAATTGATTTACTATTCCGTGATACAAAATTTGCGGAAGAGATTTTATCGTTAATAGATCAACGTTTAAAGGAGCTAAAAGAAAATGAGAGTAAAGATTCCAATCCTAAGTGATTTGTTTGATCGTTTAGTGAAGAAAAGATTGCAAGAATTTTGTAATGTACAAGATACATTACGTGAAGTAATGTTACAAAAGTTTTTTGATAAAGTAAGAGACATTATTTTAAATGATGATATTTTACTTAGTGCTATGGCTAAACAAAGAATTATTTTATTGAAACAAAATAGAAAGCCTATTGCAATTTTTATAAGTAAAGATATTTTTGATACTATTATATTATCAAAAGTATCTTTTCCATTTGATATGTTCAATCAAATTTATAAAGGTAAGATACCTATAACATATATTGCAAAAATACCAGTTTATGTAAGTACAATATTGACGGAAGCGCCATTGCTTGTTGTGGGGTCAATAATTTGGAAAAGTTTTAATAACATAAGTGAGGCCTAAAAATGGATGAAGAGAAAAAGTTTTTAGATGCTACTTTAGGTGAATTATATGAAATAATACGAGACGTGAATGATCCTCCTAATATTAAAGAAAGAATACTAAGTGATTATTTTGGAGTTTCTGTAGGTTCTCTTTATAATGTTAAACAAACGTATCCTATATTTAAGTTACCTCTTGTTTGTTATTTTTTACCTAAAGTGTTAGAACAAAAAGGTTTTAAAGTAGAAAAATTAGTTTGGTGTGGATATGAAGGGATTAGAAATGTTTCTAGGCAATTAGTTGAAATAAGTCTTGACAATTTTGTGGAAGTTGTTACTGAAGGGGTTTATTTTTTAGTTAAAGATAATAAAAAGTTTATTGTTTCTGTAGATTTTGGAGAAAGTGATTTTGTAGGATTTTTAAAAGTTTATTCTACTGAAGAAAATAAAGAAGAAGTGGTTCAAATTGTTAAAGATTTTAATATATATATTTGTGAACATAGTTTTTTGAAAAATAAAAAAATTACTCCTTACGGAAAGTTTTTAAAAGTAAAATCTCATACTTGGGATGATATAATTTTATCATCTGAACTGAGAGATGAAATAACTCGAAATATTGAAAAGTATTTAGCAAACTTTAAAATATATAAAGAGAATGGATTACCTACAAAGAGGGGTATTTTAATAACAGGTCCTCCAGGTGTAGGTAAAACTCTTTTAGGAAAAGTTTTAGTTTGTACAATTGAAGGTGCAACTTTTATTTGGGTTACTCCGAAGTATATTGTTAGTAATGATCCTTATAGAACTATTGAAATGTTATTTGAATTAGCTATAGAAACTGCTCCTTCAATATTATTTATGGAAGATGCTGATTTTTATGGTATGGGTAGAAACCAAGGAAACAATTCATCGATTTTAGGAGAGTTTCTTAATAAAGTTGATGGCCTTATTGAGAACGAAGGTGTATTGATAATAATGACAACAAACCATCCTGAGCTTTTAGATGAAGCAATAAAAGAAAGACCTGGAAGATTTGATAGAATAATAAAAATGGAATTACCTAATAGAGAAGAAAGACAAAAAATGCTTTTTCGTTTTTGTAAAGATTTAAAAGTTGATAGTGAAATAAATTGGAAGAAGATTATAGAAGGATCAGAAGGTTTTACTCCAGCCCTCTTAAAAGAACTTATAATAACTGCTGCAGGTTTTGCTATTGATGGTAATTCTTTAGAGAACAATAAAGTTATTTTAAAGCAACAATATTTTGAAGCTGCTCTTGATGTTTTGAAAAAATACATTAAAGTTAGTCCTATGAAAAAACCTGTAGGTTTTCGTGATAATTTGGTTGAAGAAGTTTGTCAAGAAAATCCTACTGAATTGAGTAAAAAAGGTTACGAAGAAGACACAGGAGTAATTGAATGACAATAAAGGATAAATTCGATGGTTGGAAAGTCATTGATAATGAACTACTTAAAGAACGTAGGAAGCAAATGATTAAGCCTTTTAATACAAAGAAAAAGATGGCTCAAGAAATAAAAATTCATCGAAATAGAATTAAGCAGTATGAAGATTTAAAAAAATATCCTTCTCTGAAGACTTTCAAGAAATTGTGTTTGTATCTTCAATTGTCTGCTGACGATTTGTTAGGTCTTGTGGGTGACAGTAGAGATACTGAAGACAATTCTAAAAAAGCACTCTAAAGAGCTCTTTTCTTCTATTTTTCCTCTTTTTTTCCTATAATATAATATGAATATATAATTAAGGTTATCTTAGTTTTTGGATATTATTTTATTGTTTTGGAGGAAATTATGTTAAAAAAGAAAGCCAAAGGAACACAAATATTGACGAAATGTGATAAATGTGGCAAAAAAGTTCGTGTTCTTTTTGATTCTGATGGAAAAAAAGTTTGTGCGGAATGTCTCGAGAATAATGGTGGAAAATAATTTATTAATTTTAATTAGGATAAAAAAGTGTCAAATAGAATGTTTACAAAAGAACAAGAAACGCAAATTTGTAAACAATATGTTGAAGATAAATTAAGTACTATTAAATTAGCAAAAATAATGGATTGTACTCAAACAACTATTGGTAATGTTGTTAAAAGAAATGGGTATTGTTTAAGAAATAAAAGGGATTCTCATATAGGTCAAAAAGCATGGAATAAAGGATTGACAAAAGAAACAAACAAAGGTGTTAAAAGAATAAGTGATTCAAAAAAAGATATACCACGTCCAAAATGGATAATGGAAAAATTACGAAGAATTAATACAGGCAAATTTAGGTCTGAAAAAGCAAAACAATTAACCAGTAATTCTCTTGAAGGACATATTTGTTTTAGATAAAACAAGAAAAAAGTTAAAAAATTCTCTTAAAGAGTTTTATAAAAGTGAAAAAGGAATACAAAAAAGAAAAGAACAGCAGAAATATATGCTACAATATGTTAAAGATTATAAAGGTCCTTTTAAAGATACTAAACCTGAACTTAAAATGGAAGAAATTTTAATATTTCTACATATTCCTTATGAGAAACAATATCGTGTTGGTAATCACGTTGCTGATTTCCATATTCTAAATTCTCCTTTTCTTGTAGAAGTTGACGGAGACTATTGGCATGGAAATCCAAAAAAGTTTAGTAGTTTTAATAAAATTCAATTAGGGCAAAAAGAAAGAGATGTTAAAAATGAACAGTTAGCAAAGGAAAAAGGTTTTGTAGTTTTAAGATTTTGGGAAGATGATATTTTAAGAAATATAGATGAAGTTAAAAATAAATTAATGGAGGCATTTGACTATGGTAAATAAATCATATTTGAATCAGGTAAGAAAAATGGAAGAAATTCCAAATTTTGTTAATAAGGCTCTTAATTTAGTAAAATATAATGAAAGAGTTAATGTTTTACGAAAACGAGGTGCTATTCTTTTTAAAGGAAATGAAGAAGATTTTGAGAAAGTAGGCTATGATATATATAAAAAGAAAACAGATGCTGATGCTGGAAGTATATGGGTTATTGAAACAATAAAAAATGCTAATGGTAAAGATGAGCGCTGGGTTGTTGTTTATACAGGGGAAGATGATAAAATTATACGTCAAGTAAAAGCTTCAATACAGAAAAAAGAGGAAATTATTGAAGAAAGAACAAAAATAGAAAAGACTTCTTCCAAAAAAATTTCCTATACTCCAGGAACAGTAGTTCAAATAAATGTTCCTTTTGGTCATCTTTATGAAAAATATAATGGGAAGATAGGAGAAGTTAGATCTGCTGTTCCAGATCGTTCTCAAGTTATTTTTAAAGATATGCCTTCTTCATGGTTTGAAGATAATACCATAAGAGCAGTTGCTTCTTGTTCTGTTTGTAATAAAGAAATTTCTTTGCAAGGTTTGAAGACTGTTGGAAAAATTCAGTGTAAGTGCAAAGCTTCATACAATAGAAATCAATTAGAAAAAGTTGTTTATACTAAAAGAGTAAATGAAAAAGCTTCTTTAAAAAAGAGAGCACAATTTGTTGATAGTGATGTTGAAGATTTACACGATCAAGTTTTAGATGCATTTGGTATTAATCTTACACCTGAAACATCTAAAGAATTATATGATTTTTTAGTTGAAAAAGATAAAAATGAAGGTGTTGGTAATTATAGTGAAGCAATTAAAACTTGGTTAAAAGGAAAAAATTTATTAAAATTTGCAAAAAATAAAAAATCTCAAAATGTTATTATGTGGTTTGACAATCCTAAAGCTTTAAAATATTTAAAAGAATTAAATACTCCATCAAGTCCTGTTGAAGAATCTTTAGAAAAACCTGAAGAGGAAACAGAAGAAGAGATAGAAAAGGAACTTGGAGAAGAAGTTGAAAAAGAAGCTTCGATAAAGAAGATTTCATTTAAGGTTGGTGATAAAGTTCAAATAATGGATAAAGAAGAGAATACTACTATTGCTCCAAGTGTAACAATTGCTCAAGTTGATGAATACCTTGGTAATGATGGTGATATGCACGAAACTATTGAAATTACAGGATCTGGGAACGAAGACGAGCAACTATGGTATAATGAAGAAGAATATAGTATTGTTTTATTGAAAGAAGCTTCTAAGAAAACAGCAGAACACGATAATCTTATAAACATATTTACAGCTGATGAAGCAAAACGTATAGGAGATTCTTTAGGTGTTGATTGGAAGCTCGTGAATTTAGATGAATTTACAAAAGGAATGAATGTTGAAATTGAACACTCTGGAGTTGTTGGTGAAGGCAATGCTACAAATTATGCAAAGATTGCTTTAGACCATCTTAATGAACTTCCTGATTATTATACTCGTTTATATAAGATGGAAGAAGAAGGTGAAGGAATTGAGAAAGAAATTCCATTAGAAGCAATTAATGAAAAAATTAGTAGTATTATAAAAGAAGCAACTATAAAAACAGCAGTTGAAATATCTTTAATTAGAGTAGAAAGAGAATTAGTAGAGAGTGAAAAATTTCTTGAAACTCTTGGGTATCTTGGTAATGAGATAAAACATGTTGAACAAGCTTTAAGAGAATGGTTAGATCAAAATGGATATTTAGTAAATGAAAAAGAATTTCAACATCTTTTTGGAATAGCAAAACGAGTAGTACAATTATATGGTAGAGCGAAAAAAGAGAATTTGAAGAAAACAGCTGATGGAATGGAAGCGTTAAGAGGTGGGGGAGGCGCAGGAAGTTCAAGTAAACTTCAGCCTATGAATTGGACCGTAAAAGAAACAGGTCATCCAAAATTACCTGGAGAGCCTAAAAAATTATTAGATGGAGAAGAAGAACCTGAAGAGGAAGAACTTGAAGAAATAACAATTACTTTAAATCCAGAAACTAAAGATTTTAGTATAAATTTTGGAGATCAAGAAGGAGTAACTGAAGAAAAAAAAGAAGAAGAAGAACCAAAAGGTGCTGAAGTTTCTCCTTCAGAACAACCTATAGAACCAGAAGAAGAGGAAACAGAAGAAGTGGAAGAAGAAGAATCAGATCTTGAGTCTCCTGAGGTTTTTTAAAAAAGAAAATAAAATATAAATATAAAATATTGGAGGTTTTAAAATGTTGATACCTAAAGAACAAAAAGGAAATAAAGGAACCCGAAAGTGGTTTAAAGCTGAAAGATTAAAAAAGATTGCAAGTAAACAATCTCAAAAGAAAGAAGAAGCAAAAAAATATGTTAAAGATAATATGAAAGAAGTTGTTTTATCTTATGCATGCCAAGGATGTAAAAAATCTTTTGGTGCTTCTTCATTACGAAAACAATTTATCGAAGCTGTTCGTAATGGCCAAAGTTTTGTTTCTTGTCCTGTTTGTAGCTCTGTTCTTATTAAAGATCGTATAATTAAAGTAGCTACAAATATAAGTAAAATAAATAGGAATGCTGATTTATACTTAAATCAAAATATAGTCCCTGGCTATGTTCCTAGTCAGTGGGTGGATCGTGCAATTTTAGAAAGGGTTGCACATATATTAGGAAAGTTTGCAGTTTCTGTTGGTATGTTTAATCCTCAATTAAAGTTTCAAAGAGGAATGAGAGAAGCAATTTATGAAGGTGGGCCTCAAAATGTTAAATATGCAGAATATACTATAGAGTCAGTAGATAATAATGATGTTAGATTTAGGGTGGTTGCTGTTGCAGGTATTACTCCTTCTGGAGAAGTTATGCTTCCAAAGATTTTTAAGACTTTACAAGGTAGTGAAATTCCTTTTACAAAAGAAGGCGTTCAGAGTTTTACATCTGGTAAAGTTTTTGGAGCTCCTGAACCAAACTTTATTGTTCCTGAAATGCATTTTCGTGAAAAAGATTTTACAAGATTTAGAGAAATTGTTGCTAAAAAGAAAACAGCTGAGGAATTATATTACGAAGGAGAAACAATTCAGGTCGATTCACTAGGAACTGAAAGACATGGAGAACTTGCAGTGATTACTTATATAAGTCCTGAGAGTGGAAACTTTGTTGTTCAATTTGAGGATGGAGAAAAAGAAGAATATTCTCAAATTCAGGTGAAAAAGATTGCTTCTACTAAAAAGAAAACAGCTGCTGGTGTTCCTGTTCCGGGACAGCAGGTAGAATATCAAGGAAAGATTTATACTATTGATTCTACTACAGGAATTGATGCTATATTAACAGATGAAACAGGAATGAAAACTGCTCCTATTCCAAGTGCTGATTTAAACATTCAAGCTACTCCTGGTGGAGGTGTTACTCAAGAAACTTTACCTGGAGGACCTATGGTAGCTCCTACAGCTCCTATGGCTTCAGTTGATGAAAAAATTGATAAATTAGTGAAAAAGAGTTTAAGAGACGAAAAGACTTTAGTTCCTTTTACTGATCCAGATCCAGATTATAGTGTTGCAAAACAAACAGATGTAGATCCAGATTTTGGTGTTCCTTATGAAGAATCAAATCAAGGAATTCTTCCTGAAGAAGATAGAGCTGTTCAAAAAATGTTTAGAGGAGGTTCTTCTATAATACCTACTACTACTAAATCTGCTGCGGAAGAAGAATCAGAGGAAGAAGAAGAAGAATATAGACTGGGCCTATGTTTAGACTGTGGAGAAACTATGACTCATGAAGAATGGGTAGAAAATGAATTTAAATGTCCTTATTGTGGAAGTGAAAGAATAGAAGAAATGGAAAAAGCAGCTTCTTTAACCAAAACCGCTCCAGAAAAAGAAGAACTTGAAAGTATGGTTCAAACCTGTATGCGAGAAAAAGGTTGGAGTCATGATAAATGTATGAACTATGTTGCTGGAGGTATTTGGCATAGAAAAGGAGATAGACATAAAACAGCTTCGTTACAAAAAAGAGCAGTGAAATGTGAAGAGTGTATGTTAGAAATGACAGATCCTAAAACGGAAACCTGTACAAAAGAATATATTAATTTGAAAGGAAAAGGATATCTTAGAGATACATCATATTTCGATGTGAATGAACGCTGCCATGATTGTAATATAGTAAATAAACTAGGTAACATTCATCATTTTGGTTGCGATATTGAAAGATGCCCTATTTGTGGAGGTCAGTTAATAGGTTGTGGTCATGCTGATAAAGATACTTTTGTTTTTTCTAAGAAAGCTTCTTCAAATAAAAAGGTTAAAAAAGCTTCTCCAGCAGAAGGCATTGCACCTTTTATTTATGAAATTGTAACTGAAGGCGTGAAAGAAGGAAAATCATTTAATGAAATTAAAAAGATTATAGAAGAAAAACATCCAGGATTTGAATTTAAAGAAGAAGATTACGAAGAAGCAAAGTTTGGAAAAGAAGCTTCAATAAAGAAAAAAGCTGAACCTACTGGTTATCATGAAACCGACGAAACAGGAAAACAAATTCCAATAGAGCGTTTAAGAATGCTTGTTGAAGATTATGTAAGAGCAGGCCAAATTCCTTTAGATTTTGATTTAACTAAAATTACTTCAGAAGTTTCTCGTATGACCAGAAAAGAGTTAGAAGAAATTATTGACAAGAAACTTAAAGATCAACACTATCCTGTAGTGCATGCAAAGAAAGAAAATTTGGAAAAAATAGTTCAGAAAAAAGATTTTGATTCAACAAAAGGTAAATCTTCTAACGAAATAGTTCAAGAAATACGAAAAAAGGCTGAAAAAAGTTTTACAGTAGGTGATGAGGTAAAAACTATTGCAGGTTTAAAAGGAAGCGTTGTTGATATTATTCCAAATTATAAATCACCAAGAACGGGAATAGTATATACTGCTTATGAAGTTCTTTTGGAAGATGGAAGAAAAATGTTATATTCTTTGGTTGATCTTGAAAAGGCTGCTTATGCTTTTTTAAAAGAAAAAACAGCTGATCTTTTTGAAAAAACTCCAGAAGAAAGATTTGAAATTTTTGCTGATTATGTTCTTACAGATGAAGATTTTGCTATTGATGTTGTTAAAGCAGTCACAAGGTCTAGAAGTGTTCCTCAAAATGTGAAGAACAAAGTTGCTTCAGATTTAGAAGAATTTACAGACGAAAGAAATTATGATGCTCTTGAAAGAGCTGCTCAGACAGTGTTAGATTATTTTAAAAATCATTTAAGTTTAATGGAGAAATGGTATAGAAAGGATATTGATGATTTAATTACTAATTTAGAAGAAACAGAAGAAAAAGAAGCTTCAATAAAGAAAACAGCTGATCTTTCTGAAAAAATGGTAGAGGAGCATATTGAAGAAGAACAAGAAGGCGCTGAAATGTATAATGATATGGCCAAAGAAGTTGAATGTCCTAAAGCAGAAAAAGCTCTTAAAGATATGGCAGAGGATGAAACAGAACACGCAGAGAAGTTAGAAGAAGTTGTATTACCTGCTGTTGAATACGAACCAGAAGAGGAAACAGAAAAAGAAGCTTCTAAACTTTCAGTTATGAAGAAAGAAAGTGTTTCAGAAGAAACAATACAAGAAATATTAGATAAAATAAATAGAGGCTTAGATGTATTATCTGGTTGGGATTCAGGGAAAGTTAAACTTTTAGATCCTGCAAAAAATGCAAAAAGAATTTCTAAGTGGATAGAAGAAGTTGAAAGTGTGTTTGGAACTTTAAGTCCTCAAACGCAAGTTCATTTTCGGCCTACTTTGGACAAATATAAAGAAGAATTAGATATTTTAGGTGGTGAGTATTTATTAGAAAAAGAAGCTTCATTAAGATTTGCACTAGAAGAAGTTGATGTTAAAGAAAAACCTAAAACGGAGTTTAAAGAACTTAAAACAAAGCCCCACGGCGAACCTTCATCAGAAGAAGTAAAAGAAGCTCCTGTTGCTACTCCTGAAATGCAGAAAACTTTTCATGAAGTTCAAAATCACAAACAACGCTTAGGCGAAATTAAATCTCTTGTAGATGAAGCAAGGGCAAAAGTAGAAGAACAAATTAGAAAGATTCAGGAAGAACATGGATCAGTAACAGAGGCCGCTGAATTACAAGAAGGAATAGAAAAGCTCTCCTCTTTGGTTGAACAAGCTCAGACTCAAGTAATTGATCTTGGAGAATTTTTCTTGTATTTAGACACTTCTGTAAAAGAAAAGAAATTTAAACCTTCGGATAAATGGAGAGTGGAAAAGCTTTTGGAAAAATTCGGTGAAGATGCAAAGATCTATTTAGAAAAAGCAGAACGTGGAGCGAGTTCATTGAATGAAGAGGTTCAGCAACGAGTTCTTACTATGTTTCCAAAACGAGAAGGTTCTACAAAAGAAGCTAATGTATTTGATGCAATTCGAGAATTAGGATCAGGATTATGGGCATATATTAAATCTTTAAGTGAGATTGTAGAAGAGGGAAATCAATTAGAATTAGCTTTGTAAAAAGAATTATTTTTAAGTAAAGTAACATAAAACCTTTTAGGAGGCTTTATATGGATATAGTAGAAAAACTGAAGGAAGCGCAGAATCCTGAGCTTTATAAAAAGTTGCACTGGCGTGGTTCCTTTAAAGACTATATTGAAAAACTTGAAGAGAATCCAAATTTGATACAAACAGCTTTTAGTAGATTGTATAATATGATTTTGTTTTATGGTACCGAAGAAAAAACAATTGGTAAGAAAAGAGTAATAATTTATAAATTTTTTAGTGACCCCCTTAATAATGGAAAGGACGCAATTTATGATTTAGAAGAGTCTTTGATGAATTTAGTAAATTTGTTTCGTTCAGCTTCTTTAGGTTATGGTCCTGAGAAACGAATTATTTTGTTGCATGGACCTGTAGGATCTTCTAAGTCAACTATTGTCCGTCTTTTGAAAAAAGGTCTTGAAGAATATTCTAAAACTGATGCAGGAGCTATTTTTACTTTTGGTTGGAAATCAACTCCAGAAACAGAGAATATTTTTGGTCCTGATAAAGAATTTAGATGTCCAATGAATGAAGACCCTGTTCATTTGATTCCTTTAGAATTACGTCAAAAGTTTTATGATAAGTTTCCAGATAAAAAATTGATGGCAGAAAGTGAATTATGTCCTCCATGTAGATATATATTTAAAAATTTGATGGATTTTTATAAAGGAGATTGGGCGAAAGTTTTAGAACATATAACTGTAAAACGAATTACATTTTCTGAAAAAGATAGAATAGGAATAGGGACGTTTCAACCGAAAGATGAAAAGAATCAGGATAGTACAGAATTAACAGGAGATGTTAATTATAGAAAGTTAGCAATTTATGGTTCTGATTCCGATCCAAGAGCTTTTAGTTTTACTGGAGAATTTAACATTTCTAATAGAGGTATTATAGAGTTTATAGAAATTCTTAAATTAGATGTTGCTTTTTTATATGATTTGCTTTGTGCAAGTCAGGAACATAAAATTAAGTCAAAGAATTTTGCACAGACTGATATTGATTTAGTAATAATTGGTCACACAAATCAAGCTGAATTTAAAAAATTACAATCTAATGAATATATGGAAGCTTTGAGAGATAGAACAATAAAGATTGATATTCCATATTGTTTAAAATTGAATAATGAAATTAAAATTTATGAAAAAGATTTTTCTCCGAAAAATATTGTAGGTAAACATATGGCCCCGCATACATTAGAAGTGGCTGCGATGTTTGCTATTTTAACACGTTTGAAAGATCCTAAGAAAGCTTCTTTGACTTTAGTAAATAAAATGAAGTTATATAATGGAAAAACAATTCCAGATTTTAATGAAGAAGCTTTAGATGAAATTAAAGATGAATCTATTGGTGAAGGTATGGAAGGAATTTCTCCTCGTTTTGTTCAAGATAAAATATCAAATGCTTTAGTGCATGTAGAATCTGGAAATTGTATAAATCCATTTTTAGTTTTGAGAGAATTTGAAGAAGGCTTAGATCACTATTCATTAATTTCTTCTATTGATGTGAAAAAAAGGTACAAAGAAATTATTGCTCTTGTCAAAGAGGAATATACAGAAATTGTAAAAAATGAAATACAGCGTGCAATGTGTGCAGATGATAGTGCTTTAGCACGCCTTTGCAATAGTTATATAGAAAATGTTAGAGCGTATATTCAGAAAGAAAAGGTTAGAAATGAATTTACTAAACAATATGAGGAACCCGATGAAAGGTTAATGAGATCTATTGAGGAAGAAATTGATATATCTGAATCTCGAAAGGATGAATTTAGAACTCAAATTATGAACTACATTGCAAGTTTAACTATTGAAAAGAAAACATTTGATTATAAGGCAAATGAAAGATTGTACCGTGCTTTGGAGTTGAAATTATTTAAGGACCAGAAACACAATATTAAACTTTCTGGTGCTGTTTCAACAGTAAAAGATGATGATACACTTGAGAAATTAAATGCACTAAAGAAAAGGTTAAAAGAAGTTTATGGATATTGTGATGAATGTGCTGAAAATGTACTAGCATATGTAGGAAGTATTATAGCGCGGGAAGAAAAATAATGAATATTACAAGAGATAGGTCTAGATTTAAAAAATTGGTTGAAGGATATATAAAATCAAATATTCGAAAGTTTATTCAAACAGAACATTTTGTTGGAAAAGAAGGATCAAAAGTTATTAAAATACCAGTTCCTCAGATTGATATTCCTCATTTTAAATATGGAAGGAAAAATACAGGTGGTGTAGGTGCCGGAGAAGGAAATATTGGAGATCCTTTAGATATGAGCCCAGATAATACAGGTGAAAAAAAAGCAGGCAGTTCTCCTGGAGATCATGCAATTGAAGTAGATATTACTTTTGAAGAATTAGCAAATATCTTAGCTAAGGAATTGAATTTACCTCGATTAAAACCTAAAGGACGTAAAAATGTTAAAGTAATAAAAGATAAGTTTACAGGAATAGGGCGTATTGGGCCTGAATCATTAAAACATTCTAAAAGGACATTTAAAGAAGCATTAAAACGAAGTATTGTAGAAGGAACTTTTGATTTTAAAGATCCAAAAATAATTCCAGTAAAAAAGGATAAACGTTATAAAACTTGGAAGACTATTGAGGAACCTATAAATCAAGCAGTTATAGTTTTAATTCAAGATATTTCTGGATCTATTGATGATGAATTAAAACAACTTATACGACAAACAATTTTTTGGATAGATATTTGGATAAAGGTTCATTATAAACAAGTGGATGTTGTATATATTGTGCATGATACAAATGCTAAAGAAGTTAATCGAGAACAATTTTTTTCTTTATCTACTGGCGGCGGTACTTATTTTTCTGATGCTTATAAATTATGTAATGAAATTTTAAGAAAAAGATTTCCTCCAGAAACAGTAAATGTTTATGTTTTTCATTTTTCTGATGGAGAAACTTTTGGTGGAGAAGATGATAAAGATTCAAAAGGATATTTGGAAAAAGATATATTACCTAATATAAATCTTTTTTGTTATGCAGAAGTTGGAGAACCCTCATACTATGAAAACAAAAGGTTTTCAGAAAAGTTAGAAGATTTAACAGGAAGTTTTGATAATTATTTAATAAGTAAATTGAAAGATAAAGATGGTATTTTTCAAACATTGATTGATTTTCTTGGAACAAGAAAGGAGAAAGTCAATTGATAAATTTTGAAGACTTAGAATCTATTGCTCAAGATTTTGGATTAGATTTTCATCCTGTAGAATTTTTATTTGTTGATTATAAGGAACTTTGTAGTTTAGCAGCATATTCAGGATTTCCTAATCGTTATGCCCATTGGCGGTGGGGAGAACAATTTGAATATTTATATAAATTGCATGTTTATGGTTTAAGTCATATATATGAAATGGTTTTGAATACAACTCCTTCTATTGCGTATTTGGATAAAGCAAATTCTGATGCACTTCAAAAAATGGTAATTATGCATGTTTTTGGACATTCTCATTTTTTTAAAAATAATTTGTGGTGTTCTAAAGTAAATCCATTAATGATTGAAGCATTAAAAAATCATGAAAAAAGAATTAACAATTATATAGAAAAATATGGAATAGATGAGGTTGAACACTTTATTACTCTTTGTCTTTCTATTGAAGATTTAATAGATCCAAATATATTTCTGAAGTTAAATCAACAAATTAAAGAAGAAGAAGAAGATGTTCTAAAAATACAAGTTGATAAGAAATATATGGATTCTTATATAAATCCACATGAATATATTGAGCAACAAAAAGAAAAAATGAAAGCAAAGAAGAAAGAAAAGAAGTTTGAATTTACTCAAGATGTTTTATTATTTTTAGCTAAAAATGCACCTATTGATGATTGGAAACAAGATATTATAGCTATGGTTCGGGAAGAAAGTAAATATTTTTTATCTTTAATAAAAACTAAAATCATGAATGAAGGGTTTGCAACTTATGTTCATACAAAATTAGCACCAAAATATCTTAACGATTCTGATTTAGTAGAATTTGCAGATCATTGTTCACGCATTCTTTCTTCAAGTATCTTTAATCCTTATAAATTAGGTCTTATGTTGTTTCAAGATATTGAACTCCGTTGGAATAAAGGTAGAACTGGTTCTGATTGGAATTTATGTATTGATATTGAAATGAAGAAAAATTGGGATAAAAAATGGAACAAAGGTAAAGAAAAAATTTTTGAAGTTGTTAAGTTATTTGACGACGTAAATTTTGTAGATGAATTCTTTACAGAAGATATGTGTAAAGAACATAAGTTGTTTACATATGATTATGACAAAAGAGATGAACAATATAAAATTTCAAGTCGTGATTTTGATAATATAAAACAAAAATTTTTGTTTTTATTATCTAATCATGGATTACCAATTATAGATCTTGTTGACGATAATTATAATAATACAAAAGAATTATTTTTAAAACATAGACACGAAAATATTCCTTTACATGAAAATTATATGAATTATACATTGAAATATATATATGAAATTTGGACACGTCCTGTAAATTTAGAGACGTGTGATGAAAATAAAAATACTATCATTGCTCGATACAATGGTAAAGAGTTTGAAAGAAAGTAGGTGTAAGTATGAAATGTACATGCGGTAAAGAAATGATACTTTGTAAAAATGGTGTAACGATTGGTGATTTAAAAGAAGGCATAAAAATGAAACTTTATAAATGCGCTGATCCGGGATGCAACCTTTTAAAAAAAGTAAAAGAAAAAGTTAAATTTAACTAAAAAATTATGGCGGAATCAAAAAATCAAGAAAAACCTAAAGTTAAAGGACTCCTTAGAGTTTCTAAAAGATGTAAGATTTGTCAGTCTTCTTTTTTAAATGAAATTACTATTGTTCTTTTAGAAGGTACAATGACTTATCATGAAATTATTGATAAGTGGGGATCTCAGATTCCTGGAGGCTTGACTGGCACTAATATTAATAGTCATAAACATCATTGCGATCCAAAAAAGGCAGCTCAAATTGAAGAAAAGAAACGGGAACTTACATTGACAGATTTTAGTCCAGCAGTTGTTGAATTGTATCAACAAAAATATAATGAAACTCTGAATAAAATAAAAACCGTGAACTTATTATACGATGCACGTATTAAAAATCTTTGGGAACTTTTAGCACTTAAAAAGAGTTTGGAAAGTAAACCAGAAAGTGAAAAAAGTCTTTTTTATAGAAAAGAAATACAAGAAGTAACATCTGCAATTGATGAAATTATGAAAGGCCTTACTAAGGATTTGTTGACTCACATGAAAATAGAACAAGGTCCTGGAGTAGTTAATGTGAACATTGTTATGATACAAAACATTAAAGAAGGAATAAAAAAGTTTATTGAAGATTTTGTAGATGTGTTAATCGAAGAAATAGATGATCCTGTAGTTCGAGATAGAGTTAAAGAAAGATTTATTGAAAAATTAGATGAAAAAATAACCCCATTGTTAAATCCTAAAGATATGGTAATTGCTGATGCAAAAATTATAGACAATGAAAGTGATGAAGAATAATATGGGTGTAACATATTATATAAAAAATAAAATAAATAATAAATACTACATTGGTATTGATTCTACAAATTATCAACGGCGATGGAAAGATCATATATGGTGGGCACAGAAATGTAAAGAGGGTAAAGTTAAAGAAAGTCAATTGGTTGATAGAAAAATTGCAGAATATGGTTTAAAAAATTTTGAATATAAAGAAATTTATTTTTCTGATAATTTTGAGGAATTAAAAATAAAAGAAAAAGAATTTATTCATCAGTATGATTCTTTTATAAGTAATGGTAAAGGTTATAATTTAACATTAGGAGGAGAAGGGTGCACAGGTTTGAAATTTTCTGAGAAAAGTAAAAGAAAAATGAGTAAGTCTAAAAAAGGGAAATTGAATCCAAATTTTGGTAAGCCCCGTTCTTTAGAAACTATACAAAAAATAAAATTGTCTAATAAAGGGAAAAAACGTTCTGAAGAAACTAGAAGAAAAATATATATTGCAAATATAGGTAAAAAATTGACGTTAAGCACTAGGATAAAAATGAGTGCCTCTCGAAAAGGCAAAAACAATCCTTTTTATGGTAAACATCATTCTGATAAAGCAAAGGAAAAAATAAGGAAGGCAAATATAGGAGAGAACAGTCCTCATTTTAAATATAAAATAAATAAAGAAGAATTATTTAACTATTATATTATTCAAAATAATACTTTGAAAAAGACAGCTACTTTTTTTGGATGTTCTACAGACACACTTATTACAAGATTAAGAGAATATAATTGTTTAAAAAGTGAAATCAATGTTTAAAGATTTTATAAATGAAAAATATAATGAAAAAATAGAATTAACTTCTCCTGTTGAACCTGTTGATGCTTTAATCTTCGCCACTTCTCATAAATGGTTAAGTGAAAACCCATTTCCATTTCAAAGTCTTGTTTTGAAAGTATTATATGGTTTGTGGCAAAAGTATCCTTTTACTGAAGAAGAAAAAAATCTCCTTGATGCTTTAAAAACTGAGTGGGAAATTGATTTTCGTTTTGATAGCAAAGATATAAATCAAATTATAGAAGTTTTAATTCTTGTTATTGGAAGAAGGGGAAGTAAATCATCTTTAGTTTCTTGGATTGCAACTTATGAAGCTTACAAACTAATATGTAAGGGCAATCCTCAAAGGCATTATCAAATAAGAGAAAGACATCCTATATACATAATGAATTGTGCTTCGGACGGTGAGCAGGCTAAGGAAACTTTCCAATTAATAAAAGATAATGTCAAAAAACTTGAATTTTTTCAAAAATATATTGATTTTGATAAAGACAATGAAACTGAATTGCGATTGTTTTCTCCATATGATTTGTTTTTGAATTCTCAAATTCGTAAATACAATGAGTCACGTAAAAAAGGAGTAATGAAAAAGAATATTCTGCGTGGTTCTGTTTGTATTGAATCGGTTACTACATCTGCAGCAACTAAAAGAGGAAAAGCAATCCTGATCCTTATTTTTGATGAATTCGGTCATTTTGGACGATCTAAATATAAACGTTCAACTTTAGAAGTTATTGAATCTCCTCAAACTGATCATGCAATGTGGACAGCTTTGACACCTTCTGTAAAAGATTTTGGAAAAGATGGATTAATTGTTGCAATTTCGAGTCCTGCAGAAAAAGCAGGAGAGTTTTACTATTTATATTGTTTAGCTGGTGGTAAAGAACAAAACGAGGGTGAAAAAGCTATACCGAATCCAAATTATTTACTTTTTCAATTATCAACTTGGCAAGCAAATCCAAGATTTAAAAGAGAAGATTTTAATGTTGATTTTATTAAAGATCCAATATCTGCTTCGATGGAATATGGAGGCCACTTTGGAGAACCTGCTTCTTCGTTCTTGAATCCCGAAAAAGTAGACGAAATGGTTGTACCGAGCGCTCCTATATTATTACGAGGAAGACCTGGACAATTGTATATTATTACAATTGATCCCGCGAGCAAGTCAGATACTTATGCTCTTGCTTGGGGACATAGAGAGGATCGCCCTTCTGAAAAGTATTGGGTGGATGGATTGAAAGGTTTTGAACCTACTACAAAGAATTTAGGTGATGGCCATATTGTTGTGGAAAGAATTGATCCTGATATTGTAATGAATTATTTATTAAATTTGATTTCGAATTTAAACGCAGCTGGAAAACAAGTAATGGAGATTTGTTATGATCAATGGAATTCAGTTAATAGTATTCATACATTAAGAAAGATGAAATTACCCGCATTTGAAACAACTTTCACGAATCAATATAAAGGTGAAATATTTGGAACTTTTTTAGAAAAATTAAATCAAGGGCAAGTATTGTGTTATGAAATGGATTCTGATCCAACTGAGAATTGGGTTAATAAATTAAAATTAGAACTTAAATATCTACAAAAAATTATCGCCGGCGGGACTGTATACTATGCAGCTCCTACTTCAGGTCCAATTACTTCAGATGATTTTGCGGTTTGCACCGCAAATTTAGTATATAGATTAGCCATAAGAAAAGAAATGTCAAGTAAAACTATTAGAGAGTTACATAAGAATTTAGGTTCACCTATATCTTTAGGTAGAGTTATAAATCCTCAAAAAGGTGATTCTTTATTTAAAGGCTTTAGAAGTAATAAAAGCAGTGCAAAAGATAGAATAGGCGGAAAAGAATCATTTAGGAGAAAATGGTAATTATGGCAGTTGAAGATATTTATATCGCAATTCAAAACCATCAAATGTTAGAAATTGACTACACAAATCAAAAAAATGAGCGCTCAACTCGTACAATTGAACCTCTTGAGCTAAGAGATGGGAAATTATATGCTTGGGATATAGCTAAAGATTCTGTTAGATGTTTCTTTTTAGCTCCAGAAGTTTTACATTCTGTGGTATTATTATCTACAACTTTTATTCCACGCTTCTAAAATTTAGAAATTAAAAATTTTAAATAAAAGTAAAGGAGGAGTTATGGTTAAAAGAAGTAAAGGTGTTAATCCAACAGAAGTTGCTATTAATGTTGGAAAGGTTAATCCAGCACATAAAGCTGGAGAATTTTACAATGATACCATTATTGTTATTATTAATGGTAAAAAAGTTGACTCAAAGGATGTAAAATCATTGACAATTCAGTATGTTGAAAATTCTTTAGTAGTAGACCTTAACATTGAAGGGTTACCTGGAGATAATACGTCTATTACGGGAAAATCTGTTAAAGTCGAAAAACAAAGACCTTCATTGAAAGGAATAGAAGTGCAAAAATCTGAAGGAGTAGAAGTTTATCCATTGGAAGAAACGAATCTTTTAAAATTGGATGCAATGAGTGCTCTTAGAACAAATAAAGTAGAAGATGATAAACCAGTTTCAAAACTTAAAGTTACACTTGGCAATGTAGAAAAATTTGAGGTTACCGAAAAAGAAATAACTACTAGTGATTTTAATATTACTGAAATTACCAGTATATCATCTGCTTTAAATGATATTGCAGTACAAGAACAAAAAATCCAAAGAGATTCAAAAGTTGTAAAAGTAGAAGAAATGTTAAAGCCTCAAATTGTTATAACAGGTAACATCTTTCATTTAGTGGAAAAGTTTAAATTATATATGGTAAAGGAATAAAATGAAAGAAAAGATTATAACTGAAATTGCTACTATATTACAACAAGTATCTGAAGAGGATTTGAAGAAAATTAAGGATATAATAAAAGATTTGTCTAGTTCTCCGTATAGTGAAACATTAATTACTGTGCATCAAAATAAGATAGTAAGTTATGAGTATAAAAAGAAAGTGAGATACACAAAGGAGAACTAAAAATGAAATTGCGATTTGGAAGGGAACCAAATTGGATTGTTGCAGATCCTAATTTGGTTTCTCAACTTTTAGGTGAATATGGTGTTCCTCCGGGACATCCAAATTATCCTTATTATGAAAAATATATATTGGATAAACTCCAAGGTACTTGGTTTGAATCACCAAATGAATTAAGGAATGCAATTTTACCTTATATTTCAAAAGTCGCTTCTTTAAATTTTAAAAAAGCAGATGCTGAAACACTCCAAGAAAATTTTTATGAACCAGGAAAGTCTGATGAATATCCTAAAGGTCCAAAAAAACCAAAACTAAGATTTCCTTTTCATAATTATCCAGATGAGCAAGGTAATATATTTAACATAGATCCAAATGTTTCTAATCCAATGGAATATGATTCAACTCCAGGATCTCCTTCTTATGGTCCTGGAATATGTGGAAGTTTAAATATGAAAAAAGAAGCTCAAGATTGGTCATTATATGTGGATGAAATTTTGAAGGAACTTAATAAATATGGTTCTGAAATTGTTTCTCGAATAGATGTTTATTATTTTGTAAATCATATAGCGAAAAAGAAAAATGTAAGTATGCATTTTATAAATGGATTAATTGCAGATTTTTCAAATAAATTTCCACAATCTTTTATTAAAAATTGGGAAATTTATGTTATGGAAGAATATGGTTTACAAGAAGCATTTTCAAAAGATTTAGTATTAAAAGCAATTGAAGAAGCTATGGCTGAATCTTTAGGATTAAGAGAACCTTCTAAAAAAGAAAAAGAAATATTAAAAGATCTTTTGATTACGAAAGAAGAAGAAACTTTAAAAGAAAAAATTCCAAATATAATAGATGTTCCTTACTCCGACCTCTTGAACAAATACAGTCCAGATGAAATATGGGATATAGCAAGAGGTAAGAAGACAGATGTAACTGAAAAAGAAATAGAATTAGCTAAAGAAGTTATTCAAAGAGGTATCATTGCTAAAGTATTTAGAGGATTAAAAAGTTTTAAAGTAATTAGGAGACAAGCATCCACCGTTTCTGAACCTATTCCAGACAATTCTTTAGATGAAATTCAAGGAGAACATCAATCTTGGCATACTTATCAACAAGGAGAAGATAGGTGGGAAGATAGAGAAGCGGATCAAGGTTATAATATAGTATTTCCTTCTCTTGAAAGGATAGAAAGAAGTCCTTGGTTATGGGAAGATAATCCAGCTTCTCAAATGACAGCGAGTTTGAATATGAGAAAGAAAGAAGCTAACGAACCTTTAATTCAAGAGTTTGTACAAATGGATATAGTATTTTCAGAACCTACATTTATGGATAAATTAAAACTAAAAAAAGAAAAGGATAAAGAAGAACAAAAAGATAAATATAAAGCTTTTGAAAAACCTTTTGAATTTAAACATGAAAAAGGTTTAAAAGAAACTATACGAAAAAATATTGAAGAACAATTTATAATTCCACAACAACTTAAACTTCGATTTAATGAATTTCCAGTACAAAGCGAAGAATTTTTTTCACCTATTTCTCAAATTTTTAAGAAAAATGCTCAAAATAAAGTTGCTGCAGAAAGAAAAGAATTCAATGTAGGTGATGAGGTTGTTTTTGATACTACCAGATTTTTTGGAGCTGCAAGAAAAGGTCCAGGAGGTACTTTAAAAGGAAAAGGGATTATAAAGAAGAAAAATGCAGATGGTTCTTATGATGTAAAAATTACAGAGTTGACAAATGTTTCTAGAAATATTGCTACTGTATTTACAGTAGGTTTTACTTCTCCTTTTTTACCAGATGAAATAAGAATGACAAAACATGAAGAAGTTAAAGAAGTTCCTAAAGTTGAGATGCTAAAGAAAGAACCTATAATTGAAAAAGAAGAACCTGTAGAAGTTAAAAAACCTATTGAAAAACCTTTAGAAGAGAAAGAAACAAAACCTTTAACATTTGAATTAGATATAGAACCAGAAGAAGAGATTCCTATTCCAGTTGAAGAGTTTGGTGAACCAGAACCAAAAGAAAAGAAAAAATTTCCTACTTGGAAAGAACTTGGAAAAGAAGTTTGGAAAAGTTTCCAAAGACCCGTTACAAAACCTTTTGGTAGTTTAAATATGAAAAGAAAAGCTCAAGAAGAAGAAGATTTAGAAACTTTTCTTAATAGAATTGCATCTTCTTTAGTTACAAAACAAGAATTAATAAGATTATATACACAAGAAGCTAAAGGTATATATGATGAAAAATTGTTAAATGAAATTGTTTCAAAGTTTATTTATTTGTTAGAGGAATTTAATAAGTGGTACGATCCAGAACAAGAAAAACAAACAAAAAAATTAATAAGGATTCTAGAAGAAGCAAAAACACTTCAAGAAAAAATGATTGCTATTGATCAAGTAATACATACTGCTCACGCTTCTGGAACATATGGAGAGACTTTAACAGATTCTGATGAAACTTTTTTTGAAGAATTAGGTAATTTAAAAATTGGTAGTTTAAATATGAGATCTGATATGCAGAAAGACCTTCCTATGGAAAAAGTTCCGCAAGAAGAAACTAAAGAAATTGACATAGAAAATTTAGATTATTCAAAATATGGTATATGCGCTTGGTGTAAAGGAATATTTGATAGAAGTACAAGACATATTATTAAGCATTTAACTAATGAAGAGTATTCTAAATATTTACCATATATAAGTCATGGAATTTGTGATGAATGTAAAAAAGAAGTTTTGAAAAAAGAAAGTTATTTAACTTTTGAAACAGATATAAAAGAAATGGTTTTTGCTGATAAATTAAAAAGAGAATTTAAAGATTTTTATAAAATAGAAGTGCCTGAGGAATATCCAACATCAAGTATAACAACTCAGGATTTAAAAAAATTATATAAGCAAGAAGTTAAAGGTATATATGATGAAGAATTAATGGATGAAATTATTTCAGAATTTATAAGAATTTTAACAATTTTGATTGCATCAAACGTTCAATATTATCCTGAATATGAAAGCACTCCGAAATTAGTAAAGGATCAAAAATATTTAATTGATATGTTGAAATTAGCTAAAACACCACAAGATAAAATGATAGCAATAGACCACACTATAAATACAGCACATGAAACAGGATTATATGGAGAATATTTAGTTGAAGATTTTTATAGCTCCTTTTTTGAAGAATTAGGTAATTTAAAAGTTAGTAATTTAACTTTTCGAAAAGTAATAGCAAATAGAGAAGAAGATTTATTAGAAGATTATTCTCCAGAAGGTATTGATAAATTCCTTGAAGAAGAAGGAATAAAAGACATAAATATAGAACTTTCCGAGTTAGATCCAAATTTAATAGATCCGAGTGAATGGAATGAATTAGGTGCTGATCCTAAAAAAGTACAAAAATTAGTAGCTTTATACAAGGAAGGAACACCAATTAAACCTATTATCACGGTGCCTGACAACGGCAGATACAAAGTAATTGATGGTATTCATAGAACTGAAGCGGCTAAGGCTTTACACACATTAATTCCGGCTTATATAATACAAGCATCTATTTATGAATTGATAAATAATTGGGGAGATACAAATATATCAGAATGGGTTGAAAAAGCTTATAAACTTTTTACAGGTACAAAAGTATCTTCCAAAAAGAAAGAACGTATTTTTTTTAAAAATATAGATAAAGCAAAAAATGAAGAGGAAATAAATCAAATCAAAAAAGAAATGAATACAGCTTTAGATTTTGGTCAATTAACAGAAGATGAAGCTTCTATTATAGAATTTGCAATGAGTCAAAAAATGAAAGAATTTAAAACATCTTTAAGTATGAGAAAGAAAGCAGTTGTTACCCCTAATGAACTTCAAGCAGTTTATGACCTTGAAATTCAATATCGAGAATTGGAACAAAAATATAATGAAGGAACTTTAACAGATAAAGAAATACAGAAGTTTGAACAAATAGAAAAAAAGTTAAATAGTTTAACAAATAAAGTTGTTCGAGATTTAATGTTCTTTTTTGAAGATTATTTAAAATGGTATAAAAGGTATCCGGGAAGTGTTAGAGAAGAAGCAGGTGAATTACAAGTTATAGAAGAAATGAAACAACGTTTAGAAGAGTTAAATAGTGCTTTTGATATTAATTCACAAATTATTGCTATTGACAATGTTATAAATATGATGCATATTGATTTTTCAATACTTATGCATTTAAAAATAGAATATGAAGATTATCTTGATAAAGCAGCTGAAGAAGGAATATCGAAAGAACAAGAAAAAGAAAGTTATGAAGCTTGGGATAATTTAATCACTTTTTTGAAAGAACAAGGTAAATTAACACATTTCGGTTCATTAAAAAAGAAAACTCAAGAAAAAACACAAGATGAATTTGGTATAATAAAAAAAGTTATGTTAACACCTACAGAAAAAGAGTTTGTAGAAAGTTTTGTTAAACAATACGAACGTTTAAATGATGCTGGAGAAATTTATGAAGAATTAGATAGATCAGTGTTTATATTTGAATTAATTTTGCATTTAGAAGACGATTTGAATATTTCAAAAGATCGTAGTGAAGATATTGCTTGGGCAATTCGTAATCAGTTACTTGTAGATTTAAGTTATTTTACTTTAACTCCGGCACCAGTTGTTGGAAGTTTAAGATTTTCTTATATTGGAGAAAATGAAGGACTTTGGGCTATATATAAAGGAAAAATTTATTTTGATCCAGATCCTATGATGACTCATATACATTGGTTTGAAACTATTGGATTACCTACAAATGGTAGAGAGTTTGATTTAGTAACAAGAGGCACATACAATATTTATAAACCTCAATATATTAGATGGTATGAAGGTACTGGTTCATTTGAAGAATTTTCAGACAATCTTTCAGATTTAATAGACACTTTAGGATTATCAGAGGGTGTTAACATAATCGCGGGAAGTTATGCTGAAAACGTTGAATTTGTAACAAAATCAAAGAAAGATTTTATTTCTAAAATTAATTCTGCTTATAAAGGACCTGTTAAATCTATTTTAGAAGATATTGCTCAAGATGTTTGGAGCGCAACAAATTTAGAAACAGCAAAACAAATTATTTTAGATAAAGTTGAACCATCTAATATTGATGAAGACGATAAACGAAAGATTATAAATAATGTAAATAGAATTGATAATTTAAAAGAGTTGCAAAAATATCTTGCAAACTCTATTTTGTTTTATAGTGGTATGAGTGTAAAATCATCTTTATCTCTTCGTAAAATAGCTCAAATAGACAAACAACTTTTCTTTGACTTTTATGGTGTTTCTTTACTTTCTGATCAATATTTAGAAACAAATTCTTATGCTAAAGAATATAAGGATATGATTGTTAATCAAGTTAAAGAAGTTTATGTTCCTCTAATTACAAAAATGGTTTATGCAGAAGCCTCAAAACATCGAGATGCATTAATATCACTGAAACGAAAAAAGTGGTTTGGTACTTTGTTAGGATGGGAATATTGGAAAGAGAAACTTAATTTACCTGCTTTTAAAGATTTAACATTAGAACAGCTTCAAGAATTATATAATAAAGGAAAATGGTATTCTCAATATGGTGGTAAACCTTGGGGTCATATAGTTGAATCTTTAATTCAGCTTAAAAATAATTCTGATACAAACCAACTTATAACTATCATTGATCATATAAATGACGTTGAGCATAACACTGGTTTAATGTTTCATGATTTTCCTAGAATCAAAGAATGGTTTTCAGATGCTTTAGAAATAAAAGCACAAGCTACTCCAGAACAACTAATGTCTTATTTGTCGAAGGATCTTCAAAAACTTGTTGCCGAAGATTTAAAATTAAGAGGAGAAGAAGTTGTAACTCCTAAAAGATATTTTACTCCTCTGGAGATTATAAAAGAGAAAGATGCGTGGGATCGCTTAGAAATTGCTGAAGCTCCTTCTACTCCTCCAGAAATTTTAGCAGAATTAGCAAAAGATAAAAAGGTGAGAATTCGTCAATGTGTAGCAGAAAATCCAAATACTTCTCCAGAAACTTTAGCCGGATTAGCTAAAGATGAAAACCGAAATGTTCACATTCTAGTTGCAGAGAATCCAAATACTCTTTCAGAAACATTAGCAGAATTAGCTAAAGATAAATATTCAAGTGTTCGTGCAAGAGTTGCAGAGAATCCAAATACTCTTTCAGAAACATTAGCAGAATTAGCTAAAGATAAATATTCAAGTGTTCGTGCAAGAGTTGCAGAGAATCCAAATACTCCTTCTGAAACATTAACAGAGTTGACTAAAGATAAAGATATAGATGTTCGTTATTATGCTGATAATAATCCTAATACTCCTAAAGAAGTTGAAGAATTCTCATTCTATAAAAGTTTAAATTTGAAAAAAATAGCTACATTTAAAGGTTTAATGAAAGAAGCTTCTCTTTTATTTCGAAAAAGTTCAGTTTCAAATCCTATATTAAAGTCTTTAGATTATCCTCATTCTTGGCCGAAAAAGAAAAAAGTAACAAATAAGAAAAAAGCTATTATATCTGACTCTGAAATTCCAGAAGATTCACAAGTAATTGATAAAACAGATAAAAAATTACGTAGAACAAATCCTCCAAGGCATGACAAAAATGATTCAATTGTAGAACATAATTTAGATCCTCGAATTGATATGGCTTCGTTAAATTTAAAGAAAAAAGCATATGAGGATGTAGTAGTATATGTTAAAAAACAAGATCTTATAAGATTATATAAACAAGAAGCAAAAGGTCTTTATGATATTTCTTTAATGGATGAAATTATTTCAAGTTTTATTATTGTTTTAGAAGGGTGGATTGAATGGGATGGATGGGAAGTTTCTGGATTTCCTTCCGAGGATTTAAAAAACCAAATAGAAGTAGAGAAATATTTAGTAGAAGTTTTACAAAATGCTAAAACTCCTCAAGAGAAAATGATTGCGATAGATAAAGTAATACACGAAGCTCATATATCTGGTGTTTATGGAGATTATTTAATTAGAAATTTTGATGAATCGTTTCTTGATGAATTAGGAAATTTAAAAGTTAGTTCTTTAAATCTTAGACAAAAAGAAGGGTTTTATGGTCAACCTTCTGATACAAATTATAATAGCCCTTCTTTACTTTTAAGAGAAGATCAAGGGCCAAGTTATCCTTCAGAACCAGCACAATCTGAGGCTCCAGATTATGGTGAAGATCAGTGGGGCGAGAGCAACTTGCTCAAAAAGAAGAAACCAATCAAAGAAGATATTTTTCCTGATTTTGGTGTTACTCCTGGTGTACCTGGAGGAGAAGATAAACAAATTTAAAAAGAAGTTTTGGAGTTTTTAAAAATGAATGGTAATAATAAATTTACAAAAGAAGAAGAGCAACAAATTTGTAATGAATATTTTTCCGATGAGAGACTAAGTATTATTACTTTAGGTAAGAAATGGAAGTGCAATTCGACAACTATTGAACACATTATTCGAAGAAATAAAGGTATTTTGAGAAACTCATGGGAAACAAGAAAAATATTTTCCAAAAAAGAAGAAAAACAAATTTGTAAAGAATATTTTTCTAAAGAAAAACCAAGCATTTATACTTTAGCTAAGAAATGGGATTGTAGTAATTCTGCTATAAGAAATATTATTATAAGAAATGGAGGTACTTTAAGAACTATTAAGGAGGCTTGGGTAGATTTAGAAATACGTAAAAAAACAAGTGATATACATAAAAAATTTACAAAAGAACAAGAATTACAAATTTGTAAAGAGTATTTTTCAAAAGAAAAACCAAGTACTCTTATTTTAAGCAAAAAGTGGAAATGTGACAATACGACCATTAAAGAGATTCTTAAGAGAAATGACTTTACTTCAAGATCTAAAAGTGAAGCTGCGTTAGTTCGTATTCAAACTCATCCAGGTCCTTACAAAGATACTAAACCAGAACTTGCGATGCAAGATATATTAACATTTTTAGGTATCCCTTATGAAAAACAATTTCGTTTAGGTAATCATTTAGTAGATTTTCATTTTTTGAACACCAATATTTTAGTAGAAGTTGAAGGAGATTATCACCATGGAAATCCAAAGTTTTATAAGAAATTTAGTGAATATCAATTAAAAAATAAGAAGCGAGACGCAGAAGTGAATAAAATAGCAAAAGAAAATGGTTACATTCTTTTACGTTTTTGGGAAAATGATATTTTAAATAATGTAGAGTTTGTAAAAAATAGTCTTTTAAACCAAATTTAACCTTTGAAATTTATTAAAAAGATTGTATATTTAATTAGAAACAAAAGCCAGGAGGTTTAATTGAGTAAATGGACTCCAGAAGAAATTACTTTTATAAAGAAGAAGATTTCAGAAGGAATTCATCCAGAAGATTTTGTTGATTCTTTGAATAAAGAATTTAAAAGTAATAGAACTACAATAGCAATTGTTAATAAGTTAATAAGGCTTAATATTTCTTATGATAAATGTGAGTCTGAAAAGTCTAAAAAAGTATATGAAGAATTACAAGTAACAGAAATGCCTTCTCAAAAAATTGATCTTTTAGTCGAAAAAGATAGGGAGATACAGAAATTAAAATCTCAATTATTTATTGTTGCTGCGAAATATAGAGTAGCTAATAAAGATACAAATCTTCAAGAAAGTATTTTAGAGGTTCTTAGAAATACTATTAAAGCATTGCCCACCGTTAAAATTCCAATTATAAAACCTTCCATTAAAATTGAAAAAACCAAAGAAACAGCTTTGTTGCTTTTATCAGATTTACATTCTGGTGAAGTAGTTCAGGCTGCAGAAATAGGAGATTTGAATGCTTATAATTTTGATATAATGAAAAATAGGTTAAAATACCTTGCAAATTGTATTACAGATATTACTTTAAATAAACTTCGAGGATATGAATTTCCAAAGTTGGTAATCGGAATGTTAGGTGATATTGTAAGTGGTATTATTCACGACGAATTGGTTGAAACTGCTGAAAACACTCCTATTGAATGGTCAGAAGGTACTGCTTTAGTATTAGCTCAGTTTTTATTAGACCTCGCTCAGGTATTTCCAGAAATAGAAATAGATGGTGTTGTAGGTAATCACGGAAGGATGCATAAAGAGATAAGATTTAAAAAGAGATATGTGAATTGGGATTATATAACTTACAATTTATTAAATTTATTATTAAAAGATCAAAAAAATATTAAGTTTAATTTTCCTAAAAGCTTTTGGACAATTAAAAAGATTGAAGGAAAAACATTTTTATTTTTACATGGAGATAATATAAATAGTTGGGCAGGGATGCCGTGGTATGGAATTCAAAGAATGATAGGAAGATTTAGAGCGTTGCTAAGTTCAAAAAATATAAAAATCGATTATGTTTGTTTGGCTCACTTTCATAGCGCTGGAACTTTAGACGATGTTGATGGAGAAACAATTATAAATGGAAGTGTAATTGGAGGAACTGAATTTTCAGTTGGCAAATTGTTTTTGGGAACTCATGCAAATCAATTTTTTGCTGGGGTGCATGAAGAACATGGTTTAAGTTTTAGATATCATTTGAATTTACAGAATATTCCAGAAATAAAAAATCCTTATGTTTATGATGTAAATACCCCTATAGTTGACCAGGTTAATGAAATTTTAGAAGAGTAGAGGTTTAAAAAGTATGAATAAATTTACAAAGAAAAAGCATGAAGAAATGTTATATACTTTATCTCTTATTAAAACTACTGAAGATTGCGGAAGTGGTGCTGTAATTTATTCTAAACCTATAAAGAAGGATTCTGAAGATTACGAGACTTATGTTTTAACTAATTATCATGTGATTGAGAAAGCAATTGAAGTTAAAAAAGAATGGAATACTGTTTTTCAAAAAGATATTAAGAAAGAAAAACGAGCAACAATAACTGTTGAATTTTTTAAATATCAAAATTTTAGTAGAAATGTAGGGCGTATTGCAATTGATGCTGATATTGTTGCATATGATAGAGACCAGGATGTTGCATTACTAAAGTTAAGAAGTAATGAACAAATTAAGTATGTGGTAAAAATGCATTCAAAGAATGTAAAAGATATAAATATTTATGATAAAGTTTATGCTTGTGGTTGTAGTTTAGGGCATCCTCCAGTCCCTACTAAAGGTGAAATTACTTCTATGGATGATGAAATAGAGAAACAAAAGTATTGGATGAGTAGTAGCCCTATTATTGATGGTAATTCTGGCGGAGGTATATTTTTAGTTATTAATGATAAAGAAGAAGAGAGTTATGAACTTGTAGGGATATCAACTTTGGTTGAAACAATAGACACAAAAAAAGGTGAGGAAGAAGATGTTGCTCATATGTGTTATTTGATTCCTATTGATAGAATTTGTGATTGGCTCGAGGAAATTTGTTATCAATTTATTTTTGATTCAAAATTTACTTCGGAGCAATGTTCTAAAATGCGAAAGAAAAAAAGAAAAAAAATAGAGGAAGAAAACAACCAAGCATTAGAAGATAAAGAAGAAGAAACAGAAAAAGAAAAAGAGGTAGAAAAAGAAGAAAAAAAAGAAGAAAAACAAAAAGATTCGTAAAGGAGGCTTTAAATGTTTGTAGAAATATCTTTTATAATGTATCAAATAATACTACTTTTAATAGGATTTTTGTTAGGAATAATTTTTAGGACATATGTGTGTGCAGCATCAATTAGTTCTTTACAACTTTATAAAGAAGTGTGTGCTTTTTATTCTAAGTTAAAAAGTAATAAGATTTTTAGATCAATTTTTAATATTATTGTTGGAATATTAATAGGTTTAGGTATATTAAATATTTTAAGATACTTATAAAGATAAGGAAGGTGAATATGAGAAAGGTTCTTTGTATTGTTTGTTTACTTTTTTTATTTTTAGTAAGTTGTAATGTTCAATTAAAAGAAAATACTGAAACTACTACTACTATTGCTTTTAGTACAATTACTGTTGTATCTATTGATGATGTAGTGTCATTAGATTGGCTTCCTTTATTAGAAGATGCTTTTGCTAAACCTGGATGTGCTGTTCTTGCAGTAATAAATTCTCCTGGAGGTTCAGTTACAGAAACTAAATTAGTGGCCCATGGAATTGAACAATTAAAGAAAAAATATAGAAAAGCTTTTTATGTTTATACAGATAATGGAATATATTCTGGAGCATATTGGATTTCTACAATTGCAGAGAAAATTATATGTGCTCCATCAGCAATGACAGGATCAATTGGTGTATTTGCTGTTTATGTAGATTTTTCAAAAGCAGCTTCTAAAGCAGGTGTTACATATAATTTATTTACAAGTGGAAAAAATAAAGCAGCTGGTTTTCCATATGTTCCTTTAGAACAATGCCAAAAAGATAGAATTCAGTATGAGATAGATATATTTTATAAAGAATTTTTAAATCAAATTTTAGCTACTCGTGGAAAAGTTATAGTTACACAAATAACTAAATATTTTGGATATACTCCTACAGCAGAACAATTACTTGCACAAATGACAGATTTTTGTGATGGGAGAGAGTTGTTTCCAGAAGAAGCTTTAAATTATGGTTTGATAGATAATATAGCATGGTATGAAGATGTTATTTCTTATTTACAAACATTTTATCCTAATGCTTTTTTTAAAGCGCTTGATGGGTCAAATGCTAAGTTTAAAATTCCGAAAGCTATAAAAATGACACATACTTTTCAAAGATTAGAAATGTATTATTTTTTAAAGCTTTAAAATAAAAAAGTTTTGAGTAATAAAATTAGTAAAGTAAAGTGAGGTTTAAAGTGAAGAAAATAGATTTAAAAAATAACCACAATGCAATAGTTGTGGTTTTTGTTTGTATGGTTGGAGGGAAAAAATGAAAAGAATACATATATGGAAGATAGTAGTGTTATTGGGATTTTTGATATTTATGACAGCATTGATTAGGAATGATGAAATTCACATGGTCATGGGGGGAGTGATGTTTTTTGGTTCAGCAATACTTGATAGATTGGAGGATTTGGAGAAAAAGGATAGGATAAAATGAATTTAAGTAGTATCTGTCAATGGAGTGCATTTGTTTCTTTATTTGTTGCCTATATATTATTATTATTAGGAATATTTAAAGCTAAAAACTGGATTTATTTATGGCTGCAATTAATAGGAGGACTTTCTTTTATTTTAGTAGGTATACACACTGGTACTTGGTCTATTTGGATGTTTAATAGTGTATGGGTTGCCGCTACTTTATGTGCAATAATTTCAAAAATTATAGGATGTATAAAAAAGCGAAAAAATTGATTACAAATATTTAGAAAGATTTGTATATTATAGTGTTAACAAAAACAACTTTAAACTTTTAAAAAGGAGTAGTTTACAATGAAGATCACCAATGTGCGAGTTACTTTGAAAGACAAGGATAGGCTCAAAGCATTTATAGACATTACTTTTGATGATTGCTTTGTAGTTCATGGAATGAAAGTTATTGATGGCGAACAAGGATTTTTTGTTGCTATGCCAAATAAGAAAGGAAAAGATGAAAAGTTCAGGGATATTTGTCATCCTATTAATTCAACTATGAGGCAAGATTTAGAAGATACCGTTTTAGACGCTTATGAAGAGGAAGTTAAGAAAATAGAAAAAACTGAAAAGTAAAATAGAAAGGAGATACAAAAAATAAGTGAGAAAATTCATATATTTTAACAAAAATAGTATAATAGTAGAAGTTTCTTTTTTACCAATGGCTCAAATAGGTTTATCTTTTGGTGAACATATAACATTTAGTTTAGGCTTCTTTGTTCAATTTTATTTATCTTTTGATTTCCTGGCTATTAGCTCATTACTTTATAAACATAATTTTTATGATAAGGCTCTTGATTTGACAATATGGTTTAACAATGGTGGTTCAATAAGCGTTAACTTGTTTTCTGATACAATGGGTTGGAAACGAGGAGATTTGAATTGGTATTTTCCTATATTAGGAACTTTGAAAGGTAAAGCTAAAGTAACTAAAAGGGTTATTGAAGAACGGGATATACTTATTCCAATGTCAGAGAAAGTGTATTCAGCAAAAGCTATTTTAGCTGATTGGACATGGAAATATCCACGATGGTTTAGAAAAGTAATAAGACGATGTGAGATTAAAATTCCAGAAGGTATACCGCATGCAGGAAAAGGAGAAAATAGTTGGGATTGTGGTGATGATGCTACTTTTGGAATAACTACAGGACAATGTAAATCTATTCCTGAAGCTGTTGGCGTTTTAGTAGGAAGTTGCTTGAAGGATAGAGTTAGATATGGGGGATGGAAAGATTATAATTGGAAAAGAGAAAAGGAGCAATAATGTTTAATTTTTTAAAAAGAAAAGCAAAAGAAGAAAAAATATGTAAAGCTCCATTTTATGCTGAATGTTTAGTACCTGTATATGTGCATTTTGTTGGAGAAGAAAGTAATAATTATTTGAAATTTGTTTTTACTTTTCCTGAAAATACAAAGTTTAGGAAACATGAACAATATTTTCAAAAGAATGGTAAATTAGGACAATGGTTGCTTAAAAAGAGAAATATGAAAATACAAATGAATGTTATTTATTATAAAACTGAGCTTATAGATGAAAAATTAGGTACAATTACTCCTATTAATATAATTATGAGCAGTGCTCCTACAATGATAGAAAGTAAGTTGCGTTGTAAAAAGTGTGGACGTTTTTGGATTCCTACTAAAAAATGTAATTGCAGCCCTTTTATATTAAGAAAAATATATATAAAGAAAAGATGGGACTTTTCATAAATCAAAAACAATTGATGGAGTTAAATATAAAAAATGATAAATTTTATTAATTTGTTTTTTGCATTACTTAAAAAGAATCCGAAAAATCAAGAAACTACATCTAATGAAAATAATTCTCCAAAACCTTCTAATGAATCTTCAAATGAACAACCTACTATTTATATTAGACCTTCTATTGAAAACATTATAAATAAACTTCCTCATCATCCAACGCGTAAATGGAGTCAAAGAAAAATACAAAATATAAAGAAAATAATTGTGCATCATTCTGCAACTACTGCAACAGAAAATGGATTTAAAGATATAGAACAAATTGCAAAATACCATACTTCTCCAAATCACATCTCACCTCAAGGATGTCCAGGGATCTGTTATTCTCTGATAATGGATAAAGTAGGAAATGTATACCAAACAAATGAATTTACAGATATTACGTGGCACGCTAAAGGATCGAATATTATTGGCCTTGGTGTGTGTTTACTAGGTGGTCTAAATGACCAAGCAGTAGATGAAAGACAATTAGCTTCTTTGGATATTTTATTAAAATATTTAATTGCAACATTTGGATTAACAAAACAAAACGTTTTTGGGCACCGGGATGTTTGTAGTACGGAGTGCCCAGGGCGGGAAATATATGATTGGTTGCAATCTTTTAAAAAATAAAAAAATGTCAAAAAAAGGTCCTAAAAAAGGATATAAACAAACAGAAGAACATAAAAGAAAAGTAAGAAATTCTCTTAAAATGTTTAGAAATGTCAAAGAACAACAAATTTGTAAACAATATGTTGAGAATAAATTAAGCACTTTAGAATTAGCTAAAATAAATAGGTGTACTCCTCAAACTATAAGAAATATTATTAAACGAAATGGGTATGATTTAAGAACTCAGAAAGAATTAATGAAAGATCCTAAAGTATTAAACAAGTTAAGTAATTTAATAAAGAAAGCTTGGAAAGATTCTAAATTGAGAGAAAAAATGACTAAAACGAATAATACTCCAGAAATTATTCAAAAAGTGTTAAAAAATTGTCATGGTAAAAAATGTCATTACAACAATGAATTTTTTCCTTCTTTGTCTGAAAGAAATTGTTATATTTACCTAATAAAGGTAGGTTATAAAGTTATTCATAATTTCTTAGGAAGATTTGATTTTCTTTTAAATAACAAAATAGTTTTAGAATATCATCCTTGTAGTTGGTGGTTAGAAAAAAGATCTTTTAAACAATATTATAAGGATAGAAGAAAACTATTAAATGAATATGGTTATAAAAATTTAAAATTAGTTGTTATAAAAAATTTAAAAGAAATTGAAGATAAATTGAAGATAAATTAGAGGTAATATATGAATAAGAAAGTAGCCCTCTGCACTGGATGCACGGGCCAAGACGGGAGTTATCTTTTAGAACTTCTTTTAGAAAAAGGTTATGAATGCCATGGAATAGTGCGCCGGGTAGCTCTTGAAGATCCTGCACATAGATTATATCGTATTCGACATCTTTTAAACAAAATTACTCTTCATCCCGCTTCTTTAGAGAGTTATGCCAGCATATTTAGTGTAGTTGAGAAAGTAAAACCTAATGAGTGCTATAATTTAGCTGCTCAAAGTTTCGTGAGTTATTCTTTTGAAGATGAATTTTCTACACTTAACACAAATATTAATGGAGTGCACTCAGTTTTATCATCTTTAAAAGAAAGAGCTCCAAAGTGTAAGTTTTATTTCGCGGGATCTAGTGAAATGTTTGGAGAGGCAGAAGAAGTTCCTCAAAATGAAAATACGCCTTTTCATCCAAGATCTTCGTATGGAATCTCTAAGGTTGCAGGGTTTGACCTAACGAGAAACTATAGAGAAGCTTATGGAATGTTTGCCTGTAGTGGAATATTATTTAATCATGAGTCTCCAAGAAGGGGGTTTGAATTTGTAAGTCGAAAAATATCTGTAGGAGTTGCAGAAATTAAATTAGGATTATCTAAAAAATTATTTTTAGGTAATTTGAATGCTAAAAGAGATTGGGGTTATGCTAAAGATTATGTAGAAGCTATGTGGTTGATGCTACAACAAAAGGAGCCTAAAGATTATGTTATTGCTACTGGAGAAACACATACTATTAGAGAATTTGTAGAATTAGCTTTTGACTATGTTGGTTTAGATTGGAAAAAATATGTATCTTTAGATAAGACATTGTATCGTCCAGCTGAAGTTAATGTTCTTCAAGGAGATTATAGTAAAGCTAAAAGAGAATTAGGTTGGGAACCAAAAGTAAAATTTGAAGAATTAGTGAAAATGATGGTAGAATCAGATTTAGAAAGGCTTAGAAAGGAGAAAAAATGAAAATTGTAAAATATAAAACAGCTGATGGTGAAATAGAAGTTCAATATGATGAAAATGCACCTTGTATTATATGTAGTCTTCCAGTAATTGAAGCTTCTATGGGAGGAACTAATGTTTGTTCTTGGTGTGATACTGGACATCATAGAAATGGAGAAGCATTTACATTCGAGGAATGTTTAGATTATACATTAATTATGAATAAAGCTCAAAAAATTCAACAAATAGAAAATCTTCGAAAAAAGGTTGTTGAAGAAGATTAGGAGGAAAAACTAAAAATGGATAATAGACAAGGATTTAATTTATTCACTAAGATCGGAAGAGAAAATTTCTTTGAGGGTGGGCTTCTTGGGTATGAATGGGCAAGGCAATTTGTTTTACAAGATACTTTTGGTAAATTTATTTGTGCAATTTTTGGACATAGTAGAAAGACTTTCTTAACTGATGATTACCCGCCGGAAAAAGTTTGTTTTAGATGTTATAAAAGAATTAAAGATTAAAAAAGAATAGGAGGAAAAATGAAAGAGAATTTAGATCTCAATAAAATGACGTTAAGTGAGGATCAGAATATGAAATGGCCAGAAGCAATTAGAGACATTACTTTTATGGTTTGCCTTCTGATTGCTCTTATACATTTTATCAAATAAAGGAGAAAAAAAATGACTTTTAAAACTTTTGTTATAATTTTTCTATCTATGGTTGTATTATTTGCGGGTATCATTGCATATACTAATTACCAACATAGAAAAACAGAACAATCTTTAAGAGATGAAATTCAAAGACAAAATCGTCTTATAGTAGAAGATTCAACTCTTTATTCTAAACTTGCAGAAGAAAAAAATTCTATTGCTGCAGAAAATAAAGACTTAAAAGTATTATTAAAAGTACGAGATGAAAAAATTCAAAGTTTAACTAAATTAACTTTAATGCAAGACTCTATAATTTTTGTTTTACAGCAAGGAACAGTGATACCAGATACTGGGAATACTGGACGGATTATAATGAATGCATATCGCAAACCTTATAATATTAATGGTTATGCTTTGTATCCTTCTGGAAAATGGGGTTTAACTATTGTTAGAGATCCTATTTTACTTGCCGTTTACTATACACAGACTAAGTTTGGTGATATAAATAGAGTGTATGTAGATACTCAAGATTCTACACTAAAAGTTTCAGATGTAAAGTTTTATAAAGCGAAAGAAAAGAAATCTATTTTTAAAACTTTTAGGTTCGATTTAGGTGGGGGATATTCTAAAAAATTCGGTCCTGGTTTGATGGGAGGATTAGGTTTAGGAAGATATTGTGGTGGGGTGTATTTGTATCAAGACTCATACGGTATTTATTTATTAAGGAGTTTTTAAAGTAGGAGTATTTTAATGAGTACAAAATTAAAAAAGCCAAAAATATATTTAGCAGGAGGTATTCAAGGGTTAAGTTATGCTGATGCTAATGCTTGGAGATCAAAAGCTACTGAATTGTTAAAACCAGAAATAGAAACAATAAATCCTCTTGATAAAGAAAATATGATTATAAAACTTTTGTGGGAAGGTAAAGGAATACCTAAAAAAGAATCTTCAATTGAAAGCTATCCTCCATGGGCGTGTAATTATATTGTGTGGAAAGATTTAAAAGAAATAAAAAGTAGTGATGGAATTTTAGTTTATTTACCAAAAAATGTACAAAGGCCTTATTTTGGAACATCTATGGAAATTTTTTATACTTCTTATGTTTTGAAAAGGCCTGTTTTTGTTTTTGGAGATTCTAAAAACAGATCTCCTTGGATAAATTCTTTTTGTATTGCTTTAACAGATACAATGGAAGAAGCTATAACTTTAATAAAAGGTGTTTTATTGTAAGGAGGAATTATGCCTTTTAAAATTTATTGTGCACATCCAATTTCAGGATTGACTTATGATGAGGTAGTTAGTTATTATGAAGGAGTAAAAAAGGAATTGGAAAGTTATGGATATGAAGTTTTGCATCCTATGACTGGGAAGAAGTGTTTAAGAACAGATGTAAAGGAGAGATTTAAGCCAGCAAATTATAGAGAAGAAGTAGCAACGAATCACGCTATTTTGTCAAGAGATAGTTGGATGATAAGACAATGTGATATTCTTTATTTAGATTTAACTGACTCTAAAATAACTTCTATCGGTTGTGTAATGGAGCTTGCTATGGCTTGTATTTTAGGTAAGTATTCTGTAGTAGTTATGGAAGATGGAAATATTCATAATCATGCTTTTGTGGTAGAGGCTGCGAGTATAGTTTTTAAAAATAGTGAAAAAGCATTAGATTATTTGAAAGTATTAAGAGAACAAACAATATAAAAAAGGATGTTTAAATATGAGACTCTTAAATTATTTTAGACCTTTAATTGAAGAAGAAAAAGGTAAATTATCTCTTGGAAGAGTTTCTTTTTGGATTGCCTTTTGTTTTGCAATAAGAATACTTTATGTTACTGAAAATGTTTCGACATCAGTCGTTAGTTTACTTGGTCTTTTGCTTACTTATGGTTTTGGTAAAAAATATATAAGAAGTAAATATTATAATAATGATTTGAATATATCAAACGGGAATGATGAAACATATGAAGCGTAATAATTTTATAAAAGTTATATTTTTTCTACTTAAACAAATAATTTATTGGTTTTATTATATGATGTTATGTTTAAAAACATCAATTACATTCTTTGATAAATTTTTGAAAAAGAAAAATTTGTTTATTACGTTGTTAGGAGGTCTTTTATGGCTAACGGTTACTCTATTTTTAAAGGACTTAATTATGATTTTTGTGGTATGGTTTCTTTTATTTGTACCTGTTGTTTTTGTATTAAAACTGAAAGAAAAATAGTTTTAGAGTACGAAGTTTGGGATGATAAAAAAGGTAGTAGAATTTATATTTTAAAATATAGTGATAAAAAACATAGAGGATAGGAGAAAAAATGTCTTTGTTTAAAAAATTACTTTCAATTGTTTTTGTTTTATTCCTATTTGTCAATATAAGTAATGCACGTGATATAATCTCTGGTAAAAATGTTAACGTTTATTATGAGTCTGATTCAACCAAATATTTGGCTCAACAAACGACAGTTTTTGCTGATAGTGTAGTTGAAAGTCTTTTTTCTAGACTTGGTTCCCAAAATCTGATTACAGTTAAGAATAAAATTCCTATCTTCGTCTACGGCAATGCTCCGGATTTCAGACGGACTTTACTTTCTCCATATCCAATTGATGAAGGAGTAATGGGATTTACTAATACATTTCGAGGACAAGTCGCTTTATTCTATCCTGGATCATGGGATGTATGGTCGCATGTTCTTTCACATGAATTGACACATGCTGTTATGATAAAAGTTCAGGCTAAAGCATATAAAGATTCGCTAAAACCTAAAAAGAAGAAAAAAGTTATAAAACCATATAAGTTTGGAAAAGAACCTCCAGGATCAATAGTTGAACTTGATCAATATTATATGAGTACTTTCTATGATAATGGTTTATCAACTACTGGAAATTTGCCATTATGGTTTATAGAAGGATTAGCGGAATATATGTCTCAGACTGATAGTGATGTTGATTTTTATTTGAGAGATGCTTTCAAATATGATTACATAACAAATTTACATGCATTGGATAATTCACCAGATTATATAAATACTTATAAATCTGGAGAATCAGCTGTTAGAATGTTAGCATCAAAATTCGGAGAATCCGTTCTTGGGGAAATAGTTCGCAATTCATTTGTTGGAGTTTTCTCAAATAATCTATATACATCGGCAAAGTTTAAATCTAAAACTAATGCTTATAATGAATTGGCTCTTGAATGGAGTTTTTATCTGAAAGAGAAGTATACTCCTATGATACGTACCCTATCAATAGATAGTCTTGGTAGTTCGGTATATAAGAAAGTGAATTGGGCACCTACTACTTATGGTACTAAAACAGTATTTTATACAATGGCTCATCAACAGATAGTTCTCCATGACGGAAAGCGAATTTTAAAAGGTGATAGGTCCGAAAGTTGTCCAACTTTACATATTTTAGAAAAGGGCTCATATCTTTATGGTACAACTTTATTCTTTGTAAATGGCAAAAATTACGATGAATTATGGACGCTTGATGTTATGTCAAAAGAAACTCGGCTGCTATTTAAGTCTGATGAGGTAGCATCACTAACATATCCATGTTATGCTAACGGAACACTTGCGATTGCGGCAAAATTAAAGGATGGAAAGTCCGCGATCATATTTAACAACATGACCATCTACTTAAATGGAGATGTTCAAAGTTTGGCTTTATCTTATGATGGCACAGCGTTAGCATTTTCAGGTGATCTGGAAATAAGAGGTCAGAACTATATCTATCTTCTAGTTTTTATTGATCTTCAATCATTTGTGATAGCAAAAGTTGATGGTACACTTGGTGCATATGATATTCAAATGGATAAATATGGGAAAGAATTAATTTCATTCTTGAAGAAAGATGGTTCTTCTACTAAATTGTGTTTCGCAGATTTTGATAACAACCAATTAATGATCAGCGAACCAATTTCTAATTTATTATTTTTCCAAGAACAGGTTTATGGTGGAAATATTATAATTACAGCTTTTAATAATGGAACTTATAAATCTTATGTTATTGACCCAAATAACTTACAATATACTACAGATTCATTAACTATTAGTCGTACGACTCAGATTCAAAATTCTCCACGCGAAGATTCCATCTTTAATATAAAATCTGTCAAAGCTAAAAATAATTGGAGTATCGATGCGGGTACTATTAACGGTGGATATAGTGAAGTATTCGGAACTACTGGATCTATCCAAATGTGTCTAAAAACATTGGATGGCTCAAAAGAAATATATTTTCTGCTTGCGGAAAATGCTCTAGGCACAATGTATGTCAAAAAATCTATGTTCAAAGATTTCGCACTCGCTAGTTATATGTATAGTTCATATATGTGGAGAAGTGTAGATGTTATTCATGAAAATACAGTAGCAATCTTTGGAGGATTTAGTTATAAACCGAGTTATTTTACAAGATATTCGGCGACTTTAACTCTACAATTTAGGCACCGGAAACATATGTGGCGATTAAGTAGAGGATTGTATGACCGAGTTTTTTTCTCATTAAAACCAGGACCTCCGCGTGCATCTCTATATTCAGGAATAAGAAATGCTCATGAATCAGATTTTAATAATTTTTTAAATTTTGATCCGGTTTATGCCGAAGATAATAAAGGATTTATTTCAACAGCTAATCTAACATATGTTCATGATGATTCTAGATATGGTAGATTTTGGATGCCATTGGCAGGCCATAGATTATTTTTGATGAGTATATTCGATTATGATGTGACCAATAATAAAATACCTGAACTCACATTAGTTGGAGAAGCCTCAAAGTATATTTATATTAAGGAAACTCTGTCATTAGCATTTAGATTAGCTGGTGGTACTTCTTTCGGTGCATATCCATATTTATTTGAATTAGGCGGTCCACTTTCGATACGTGGATATGGATGGGGATCCTTAGTTGGACAAGATTATCTGTTCGGAAATACTGAATTCAGAATACCAGTGGCTATATTTGGTGGACTTGCAGGTTTATTCGGAGATGACCAATCATGGCTAGGTATATCTTATATGAAGTTTAGAATATTTAGTGATGCTGGAAAGATTTGGAGACAATGGTCGGATGTTGATTCTAGATTTTATATGAGTTACGGATTTGGTTTAGGTGCATTCTTTGGAAATATACCTATAAATTTTGATTGGGTAAAAACAAAAGATCGCGGAGGATTTAGACCAACCTTTAGCATATCATATGATTTCTAAAATTATGTTAAACAAAATAAAAAAAATCTTTATCAGGTGCATGATAGTGTTAGCAACTATTTTAATAACAAATGATGCACAAGCTAAAATTCGGGCCGAATTAACGTCTAAAGTTCAATTAGATTCTTTACATTTGCTGAGAATTACAACTTTGATTGAAAATGGACAATTCCAGGTAAATTCAGATAGTGTCGGATTTTTCCTTGAGATAAATATCGATAAATTTCCAATGATAGAATCGTTTAAATTACCATATTTTAGAGGTTTTGTTGCTATCCAAAAATTTGTTGTTTTAAAATCAGGGAAACATAAAATTTCAATACGTATTACTGATGCAGCAGATATGAATTGCGTCGAAGATTCTAAGACATTCAAATTAAAATATTCGGATGTGGACGATATTGTACCAATCTATGCTGCAATGACAAGTATAGATAGAACATTTATTAACAGATTGGATGTTGAAATCTCGGGACTGGCTGATTCTGTTGAAATTTTTATGGATGAGAGTTCACTGGGAATGCACAAAATGAGTGATCTTGGTTATTTTTCGATGAATATTTCTAAATTACAACCTGGAATTCATGTTCTGAGGACAAAATCTCAAAAATTTGAGAAAAAATTTGAGTTTAGTATTCCATTTTCATTAGTTTCTTTCATTAAATCTGATTACAAACGCGGATTGAAAGCACTTGAACCTCTTTTGGATAGAGGAACTAGTGATTTGTACAACATTTTTGTAGAGATGAAGAAAAAAAATGAATTCTCAGATAGTTTATTTGATGAATTTTGGTCAAACGCATCTATATCATTCGAAAATTATGAAAATCTGCTGGTTTTTGTTGATCAGAATTTCTACTGTTGGAAAACTTATGGTTGGGAAACTGATATGGGACGTATTTATATTACTTGGGGTCCTCCAGATGAGATAAATATTTATGAAAAAGATTTTGAATCATTAGTTGTTTGGTCTTATTGGCAATATAATAAAAAATTTTATTTTACAAGAAAAAATGATGCTGCTTGTTATACAGAAAATCCATTTGGTGAGTTTAGAAATTAAAAAATTATTAAAAGGAGGAACTTAAATGTATACTTATACTACAATTACTGCTTATTATAAAAAGGAAAAACAATTTTTTGGTGTTCGAAACATTGATTTTGAAAATAATTTAGTTGGTGTTTTTGATATTAAGTCAGGTAAAAAAGTAGAAGATTTAAAATTAACAGATGTTTATTTTTTCGTTGGTATTGATATAATGAAATTAAAGAAACAAAAAGCAGATAATGCGATTTTTACTGCTTTTATGAGTAAAACAATAGTAAGAAAGAAAAAAGGTTAAAAAAATGTTAATCAAATTTTTGTATTGTATATTTTTATTTGCAACTGATACTTATTTAATAGGTACACATATAATTAAAGGAGAATATCCTTTAGATTTGGCTTGGAAAACTTTATTAGGTTGTTATAGATTTAATTTAATATGGTATTTTGATAAAAATACATGGCCTTTAAAAAAAGAAGATGATGAAAATAATAAAAGCAAAATCTAAAAAAAATAGAGTATAATATAGTAGAAGTTAAAATTTTTGAAAGAAAAGAAATATGACGAAATATTTAATTGTTGATTTAGAAGCAACATGTGCAGAAGGAAAGGAAAGAAGAGATTACAAGAAAACATCTGAATCTATAGAAATTGGATGGGTATTGGTAAATTCTATGTATGAAATTGAAAAAGAAGGTTATATGTTTATTAAACCTGTAAGGAATCCTATTTTAACAGATTTTTGCACTACTTTGACAGGAATAGCTCAAAGTAATGTTGACGCCTCTTTAACTTTTCCTTTTGTTATGGAAAAATTAAAAGAAGTATGGGGTAGAAGTTTGAAGAATTATACTTTAGGTAGTTGGGGTGATTATGATAATGCTCAATTAATAAGAGATTGTGCTTTTCATAATTATTTTTATCCTTTTGGTTTGTATATTAATTTAAAGAATGAACTCGCTATTAAAAGAAAAATAGCTCCTTGTGGCTTACAAAAAGCACTTGAAATTTGTGGTTTAACATTTGAAGGTCGACCTCATTGTGGCTTAGATGACGCGAAAAATATTGCGCGTATATTTATACAAGAAAGACTTATTGATCGATATAAAGAAATTTTATAATTAAAAGAAGGAGGAAAAGTAATGTTTAAAACAATTAGTAAGTTACTTAAAAAGTTAAGAAGTAAGAGCAATTATGCATATGTTAGTGGCACAGCGATTGAACCACCTACAACAAGTGAACCTACATCTGGTTTCGTCGATATTAATCCAAATTTATGGCAAGTACAAGAAAGAGGAAACATTAATGATGAAACTGGAGGTAAAGTATCGCCAGAAATGAAAGATACTCGTAAAGAAGTTAAACCTGTAGAAGTAGTTCAAGAAATTTTGGCTGAAACTCCTGAAATGGATATTAAAGATCTTGATAAAAAGATTAAAATTGTGCAACGTAGATTTAATAGTTTAAAGAAAGCAAAGATTCACGCAACAGATGAATTAAATGCTCTTCGATATTTAAAAGCACGCAAAAAATATATAAAATTTGCACATCTTTTAAAGTGGTCAATAACTACAGAAACAAAATTGAAAGAGTTGTGTTCAAAATATAAACTTCGGTTTGTTGGTTTGAGTGGCTATTATAGAAATATACCTATGGAGGCAATTGATGAAATGGACATATTTGTAGAAGCATATGAAAAAATTGAGTCTAAAGCAACACCAGAATTCTTTTTAATAATAGATGATGGTGGAAAAGAAGAAAGAAAAGATCCTATTCTTTTAGCAAGTTCTCCTTTTGGTAAATGGTATTATGTTTTAGGTGCGTGGGATAAGGAAGTAGAAATAGTTGACGAAATAATTTACAAAGGAAAGTAAATGGACGAAAAGTTTGAAGACAAAGGTTTTGGTACTTTTGAGAAATTTCCAAAGAAAATGTCACATTCTTTTTTAACTAAATTACATAATGCTTTAGCCGAATGTGAAAACAAAATGGAAGAAGTAAACATTATCTTTTTTCCAGAAGATCGAAAAAATGATATTAATCAATTATTTAAAGAGATTTCTATGGAAAAGGTTGGAGAGTGGAATGAAATGCAATTGTTTGGAATTAAAGTAGTAAGTAGTAAAATTTTAAGTGGAACTGATATTATAATTTTTGCTCATCACGATTATGACAAATTAGATCATAATATAGTAAAAAAAAGTTATAAAAATTGAATAAAGGGAATATTATGAAAAGATTAACTTACCGAGAACGTGAAATGATATTCAACTTTGTAATGCAAGAGCTCCGTAAAGGGAAAAGAAGTAATTTTGTTTTAGGTGAAAAAGGAGATAAAATACTTTTGTCAATTAAGGAAAAGATGAACATTAAGGAGTAAGAATGAAAGAAAAATGTGGTAATTGTCTAAGAATGACAAAATTTTGGGTTACTTGTACTTCAGGATGCCCTATAGAAAGTAGTGGTAATTGTTATATATGGGAAGAAGATAGTGTGTCAATAATTGTGGTGCATGAAAATGATAAATGTCATTATAATCCATCGTGCTTTTTGTTTCCTCTCAAGAAAAATATATTGTTAAGTAATCTAAAAAAACTAATAAGGATAATTATTGGAAAATAATTTACCAAACAAATGTTGTCAAACATGTGATTTTTGGAAAGGGAAAGAACAAAAGATTTATGACTTTGAGTCTAAAGAAGATCGTCTTTTCCGAAAATGCGCAAATTCAAAATGTCAATTTTATAATAGAATAATGCGTCACTCATATAAGAATTGTATAACTTATAAACAAAAGGAAAGTCAATGAAAAAGATAAGCATATTAATTAAATATTTTCATTTAGACGAACCTTTCCGTCCAGAGTGTGGTTGTGGTGAAGAAGGTTTTGACTCAATAGGATGTCACGCAGGGCGGGATTTGGGAGGCTGTTCTTCTTATGAAAAATGTAAGAATGAAATAGAAACAAGAAAAGCACTTAAAGAGTTAGAAGAAGAGAAAGAGGATTATGGGATGTGCATACACTGTAAAGAATTAATACCTCTTTCAAAAGTTGTTCCTATTGAAAAAACTAAGGATTATATTTGTTTAGATTGTATAGAAAAAATGAAAGTGTAAACACTTCTACTAAATTGTCAGTTTAATTTTCCATAAAGACTAAATAGACAAAAGTGTCATAATAGACACTTCATTGAACTTCCAAGGTCAAGTTAAAAGCACTCCTTGACCTCATTTTCTGTTTATACCCAAAAAATTAAATTTAAAATATTCAAATTAAAGAGATTAACAAAAAAATGTATAAAAGTCAATATTAACTTGAAAACATAAAGAAGATAAGAAGAATAATTGACAAAGAGTTAAAAGTAAGAAAGAATGTAAAGAACATTAGAAACGTATGAAGTATGTAAGTAATGAATATACAAAACATCTAATCATAACTATAAGGTATACAACTTATAACTGTCAATTATAAGGTTGTGGTAAAAACTTTTTTATCCATATCATTAGACATATACTATATCTTGACATTTTAGACTATCTTATAAAATCAACATATTACACTCAAAAACATCACAGAAATTATTTTGGGTCGTTAGAATGTAGATTCAGTAGTATAAAAGCTTTGGGGTTGTTATTTTTAAACTTTACTTTAGCTTTTTTTATTTATTTTATGTGGGGTATCCGACGGAAAGGTCAGACACAGTCGCTTTTGAATTTTTTTGTTTGAAATGTCAAAACGTGTTTCAAGATGAATTGTGGTAAAAAATTGTTGTAGCCTCAACAGAACAAACAAAACAAACAAAGGAAAGATAAAAAGAATGTACAATTGTCAAAAGAGTTGTGTATAATAGATTAGACAGATAAAAGGAGGTAAGATATGGAATTACGTACCATAGGAAAAGTTGAAGTAGTATCATTTAATCAGAATCCAAAAGATTATACCTTAAAATTTACTTATAGAGAAAATGGAAAACTATCCGGAACGAATTGTATAGGAAGTTGGACTACAATAGATGAAGCTAATGCAGTAGGAAAGAAGGTAGCAGAAGGATTTGGATGTGAGTTTGTTCCTTATTCAAAGGAGAATGATAAATAAAATGTATGAAGGAGTAATTATATTTTTAGGATGTGCAGCAGTAGGCGGGATTGTTGGATTCGTTCTTTATAGAATTGTCACGAGTGAATTTAAGAAGAATTGGTTATCATAGAAAGGAAAAAAAATTGCACAAGAAGTGACAAACCGGAGTATAATATAGTAACAGGAGGAATAAAATGAAATATAGAATTATAATGCAAACATCAGAAAATGGAGATTTTGAAGCCGTTTGTTTTACCGAAGATTTTGATACACCTTTAGATGACTTCAAATTTCCTCAATCCGCTGAAATAAAAGAAGTGGTTGCGAATTGCGATTTACCATCTAAATTTCCCTTAGGATATAATTTAATCAGAGAATAATCATTCTTGATAAAGGAGAAATAAAATGAAACTACGTGTATGGCATATTCAAAATGTTCCAAATGAACCAATTTACATTTCTGTAAAGTCACCTGAGGAAGCTATTAAAGTTATTAAGAGAAGAGCAGAAAAAGATTTAGAGGTTCCTTGGATAGTATCTAATGCTTTTGGTTTAGAAGTGCATAATGAAGAAACAAGTGAGTGGGAAGAGTGGTATTCAGAAGAGGGCGATGATATAGATCAGTATGCAGAAGCATTAGAAAATAAAGAGTAAAATTAGAAATATCAACAAAAGGAGAGACAATGTTAGTTAAATGTTTTCATTGTGGAGTTAACGCAGATCATTCTATTAAGAGAGTTGACTCTATTGAGAAGGATGTATTAATCATCTTATTCGAATGTGATAGTTGCAAAAGGGAATTTGCTGCTGGCTTTAAATTCGAAAGCTATCGAGCACCTGAATCTCTTAAGTGTGAGAGATATGTTAAAACTTTAGAAAGGGAAATTCCTTTAAAAGAATTTGCTGGAGTGTTAGATCCTAAGAGAAGGTTATAGAAAATGGAAGTAAAGAAGGAGGAGAAAGAGGATGAGAAGAAAAGATTTAGAAAAAACTAAGTTTTTAGATGACGTTTTTGTTGAGGAGTTAGCTAAAGATTTAGTTAAGGGGTTAGATAAGAAAGAAATCAGAGTTCAAGAGATTAAAGAGAAGGAATATCTTTTTTGTAGCTGGTGTCAGAGAGTGTTTGATAAAGTATCTTTTGAATTAATAGAAGGATTGAAAAACGTAAGCATTGACTCTGACGATGGAATATCTTTTGATATACGTATTAGATATTTATCTAAAGATGATATTGTTAAAATAACAAAGACAGTAAAGAAGATACAAAAAGAAAAGAGGAGGTGAGAAGAGAATGGCATTTGGAAAATTTGCAGTTTCTTTTTCTGGAAGAACCGAAACTTTAGAAAAAGTATTTGGTTCCGAACCATTAAAACCTGGAGAGATGATGAAGAAATTATGGGCCTTCATCAAAGAAAATAAACTAACCGTAGGAGGAAAGAAGTAAAGTAAAGGAGATAGAACGATGAAATGGTCTAAACAAGAAGTGAATATATTGAAAGCAGTTTTTGCTCTCCTATCTTTGAGTATTTGTAGAAGAGTAAAGATTGTACAATTATCACTTCTAAAAAAAGTGATAGGAGATTTCGAAGACTTATTTGAGAAAGGCATAGGTAGAAGAATTACACCTCAAAGAACTTTAGAAGCTATTCGTAGCAAAGCAAGAAGAATGGGATTGATAAAGAAGAATAATAAAGAACATTTAGAAGAGTCTATAGGTAAGTAAAGAAGTATTAGAATTTACAGCACCACAGCCTTAGATTAGGATAATAGGTCAGGGGCTGTATGTAGTTGTTGGTATTTACCCCGGCTTGAGGTTTACCCCGGGGTAGATAAGAATTGGGGCACAACACGAAAATTAATACGCGAACAAAAATTTTAGATTTTTCCGGCACTTGGTAAAAATTTTCTGAGTATAATACAGTGAACAATAAAGAAGGAGGAAGAGCAATGATAGATTACAATACTAAAAACTGTATTGTTTGTGGAAAAGAGGCAAAATTCTTTTCTGGGCATGTCCATTATAAAAAAGTTTTGGAAGGCTCTATGGATAAAGATATGGTAACTGCTGGATTTTGTGATGAACACGAAAAAGATCTACAAAAAGGATTTGTAGATGGCCGTCAAGGTTTAGAAGATTGTGAAGGCTGTTTTGGTAAATGGAAAAAACAAGATGGATTGGTAATAGAAGAGATAAAATAAAGAGAGAGTAAAATGAGCAAAAATAAAACAAAAATATGTTTTACTGTTAAGGATACTAAAACTGGTAAAATCTATTCTCAAGATCAAGTTTATAGATTACATTTTAATAAAGGAGAATGTTTTGCTGCTGTGATTGACAATCCTAATGGTGAGGAAGAGATAGTTCTTCTCTATGATTTAGAATTAAAAATTAATGTTACACTTCGTAAAAAACGAAGGAGAAGTAATGAAATTAAGCAAAGCACAAAAACGAGCTTTAAGAAAATTAAGTAATTCAGAGTGGAAAAATGCTTATGAGCTTAGTGAGAGCAGGAAAACTTTGGAGGCTCTTGTGAAATTAGAGTTAGTTGAAAGACAAGAGAGTGCTTTCGGTGGTTTTACACTCCCCCGGATTATGATAAAGTATAGGAGAAAAGAAATGAAAGTAGACAACCCCCAACTGACAAAATTAATCGAGAGAAGAAAAAAGCATTAGACTTTGCAAAACATTATGGGCGTGAACTTGGAAAAGGTATAGACCCATTTCCTAAAGACCCAGCTGAGAGAGAAAAGTTAGAATATGAACTTGCTCGGCAGGAAGGTAATAAACGGTTTGGCAGTAAATGCAAGCACGAAAAGACAAAAAATGGTAGATGTTTAAAATGTTTTAGGAAAGTGATAGACAAACTTTAAATCGCCCCACAATTGAAATAAGGATACCTGACGAAGTTGTTTGTGAAGATTGTAGTAAACTTGTGTAAGGAGGTGTAAACAGCTCCTCCAGGAAGTTTATATAGGAATGTACAAAATACATAAAGATTTACAGTGTCAAAGGATGACAAATAGTGTATAATAGAGTAGAAGGAGGATAAAAGATGAAGAAGAAAAACCTAGAGGATTTCCCGAGTATTAAAAAGTTATGTGAAGTTCTAAGGAGTCAAGACAAAAAAATGAGAAGGAAGGGAGAATATAAATCAACAGAACCAGTAATTGAAGAAAGGGAAGATGCCATTCATGTAGTTTTTGATAACGATGGGTATGCTACAATTTTGTTTGTTTTCTCTAAAAGAGGAAAATTTAGAGGAATTGTTAATTGCCAACAATAAAGGAGAAAAATGTTTAACGAAAAATGTCCGAAGTGTGGAGAATACTCAGTAAAATATGATTCTTATTTTAAAAGACTAAGATGTTTTCTTAGGAAATGTGGATGGATCTCTAAAGATTTTAGACTAAAGGAGAAAAATGAGTTATCGTTTCCAAAGATATAAAAATGCAAAAGGAAAAGATTGTATTTCAGTTAGTGGTGTAGATTTTGAAGGTGAATTATTTATTCTAAAAGAAAATGAATATGCTCTTTTGTGTAGATGGGCAGGAGGCAATTCTTGGGCGGGAATAGGAACCTATAAATATAGAAACCCTAATTTTATAATTATGGAAAAAGTAGGAGAAGATGAAATTGAAAACCTTGGTGGTAGAGATTTTGAATATAATAGACAAACAAAAAAAGAAGTATTTAAGAAAGCTTGTGAAATGTTTAATAATTTAGGAAAAGAGAAGGATAATGAACGAAAATAATAAAGATAAAAAATGGGAATGCCCAAAAACATTAAATGAGTTATTAGAACAATTAGAACAACAGAAGGAAGCCTTTCATGAATTGGGCCCAGATATAAATGAAGAAGATGATGATCAAACTATTCTTAACAAGTTGAGCGACCAAGCAAATAAACAACTTAGGAGTGCAGAAAAATTGCACGAAGGAATAAAAGAATTAATAGATAGTCTCAAACATATGTTGGAAGCGATGGAAGAATGGCAAAAAGAAATTGATGATGGACTCTTTGAAAAAGAGGAGTAAAGAATTTGTAAAAAGATAGGCCTGTCGGTTAATTGGTAAACCATCCGCCTCCAGAGCGGAGACTGAGGGTTCAAGTCCTTCCGGGCCTGTAAAAATATAAATGAGAGAAAATGAGAAAAAATTGGGTGCCTATATTCGATAAAGAGGACAAGACTTGTAAATTTTGCCTTGAGAATGAAAAGGATTGTTTTAGGTGCACTAATTTGGAAGTGTTAAAAATTACAGATTATGTAAAGACAGGGAGTAAAATTTTATCATGTGATAATTGTTCTTATAGACAAGAAAAGGAGAAAAAGAAATGAAACTTAAAGACATTAAAAAAGGAATGCGTGTTAGACTTAGAGCAACAACTTTTGCGATACCTCCAGGTACACCTGGGAAAGTAGTTGAAATTCGAAAAAGTACAGAAACACTTTATCCTATAGGTGTGAAGTTTGGGAAAACTCTTCTTTATTGTAAACTAGAAGAGTTAGAAGACTTTTATAAAAGAGAGTAGATAAAATGTGGTTGAAGATTTATGATAAAGAAGGGGAACAGTATCCAGAATTTTATAAATGTATTGTTACTAAAAAGAAAATATTAAGTATAATAAAAAGGTTATCAAAATATTATGGAATATATATGCCAGAAGTTAATTTTAAAAGTTATGGTGGAGGATTATATTCTCCTTGTGAAAGTTCCATAACATTACCAAAAAAATGTGCATTAGGATTAGTAATTCATGAATTTACACATCACTATGCTTGTGTAAAATATCGAACAACAAACCATAGGCAAATGTTTTATAGCTGTTTGTGTCGTGTTTATAGATTTGCAAAAGAGAAAAATTTTATAGTTAAATACGGAGAAAAAAGATAGAGTAGGAAGAAAGCAATGCGATTAAAGTTTAAAATTAAATTAGATGGTGAAGACCACGATTGGGGTTTTATTAATAATCGACGAGAAGGCTACGAAAGTTATGAATTCGTTTCAATATTTCGTGGTACAAAAGAAACATATAGTTTTGAAGAGATGGAGAAGAAATTACGAATGTTTATAGGAAAGCTATCTTCGGATGGAGAGATATAATTCATCCTGGTGAGAAGGATGACGAAGAAGGAGAAACTAAATGAACAAGATAAGTATGATAGTAACGATCTTGGGAATGTTATCATTTGTATTTTTAGTTAGTGGAGTAATGCTATTTCTGTTAGACAAGAAAGGGTTTGAAGGTAAAGGATTTCTAAGGAAGTTATCTATGGTTTTCTTTGTGTTATCTGGAATATGTTTTGTTTTAATATTTAGTATAGCCGTTTTCATTGGAGTTCAAAAAATTTAAGAAAGGAGGTAAAAATGATTTTAAAAATACTTTTAACAATTTTCTGTATTATCGGATCTGTTATTTTTAAATTTTTAATTGAAGACGTTGTTAAAGATGCAGATAAATTCAACAGAAAATTGTCTCCGGTTGAGTGTGATGGAACTTTAGTAAATGTCCCAAAGGTTAAAAGAGAATTTATGTGGCGAAAAAGAATTTATTGCATTCTTATGTGTTGTTGTATAGTGATAACGATAATTCTTTCACATTCAATTTTACAAGACTTTAATTTAATGAAGTGAAAAATGAAAGAGGAGTTATGAAATTTCTTCTGAAACTTTTGATTGTGATTGTGATAGCAATTATAACAATTTCTTTAATGAATAATAAATTTTTACTATCAAAAACAAAAGGAACCACACCAGAGGAATATTTAGAGAGTATGAGACAGGATGATTCAATTGCTCAGTTTCGTGCTTGTGGGTATTTCTTGAGGATGAAGAATAATTATAACTCTTCTATTATTAAGGTAGAAGTCGATCGTTCATTTTCGGTTTGCATATCGGCAGAAGACTTAAAGAAGATCTTCGAAAAAGTAGAATACTCTTATAGATTGGCAGGAATCAATCTAAAAATATTTTTAGATGATACACTACTTTCAGTTGGATATTTAAAGAATACTAACAGCCTCAGAGAAGCTCTCAAGAAGACAAGAAACTACAAAGAAATGATTCATGTTATTATTGCTGATGAAATTAATGCGCCAGTTTTTGCTTGGACTCAGTTTTATTCAAATGTTAAGTTTCCGGATCAAAATGATTTAGATAAAGTTGGAATATATATTTTTTACGAAAATATTAGGAAGTATTCAGATGTAGATTTAATTACTTTTGATTATAAAGATACTGTAATTACAACAGGAGAACTTTTAACTAAAGTATTAATCCATGAGATAGGACATAATTTATGTTTAGTTGATAACCCAGGGTCTTACTTTGAAGATTCGAGATATAGTGTAATGAATCAAGGAAAAAGAATTACAATAATTAATGGTCCAAACAATAAAGGCCCGGAATTTTCAAAAAATGATTTGAAGTGTATGGACCTGAATATGATTTTAGGAATAGATAGAACGATGAAATTTTTAAAACCAGGATGTGATCCTAAAAGAGAGAAAGTTTGTACTAAAAAGTAGAGGGTAAAAATGGAAGAAACTTTTAGTTCTAAATTGCATTTGAATAAAGCAAATCAAGCTCGCCTCCTTGTTATTGCTAAGATAATTGATGAATATAAAGAACAAGGATATGTTTTAACTCTGAGGCAATTATATTATCAGCTCGTATCTCGTGGAATTATTCCAAACAGAAATGCTGAGTATGCAAAGTTAAGTAGTTTATTAGTTGAAGGTAGGATGGCAGGAATTATAGATTGGGATGCGATAGAGGATAGATTAAGACAACCATATTTACCTTATTATGTTGAAGGAATAGAAGATGCAATTAAAGATACAATCGATTATTATCGGTTGGATAGGCAAAAAGGTCAAGATACTTATATTGAATTGTGGGTAGAGAAAGATGCTTTATCTGGAGTGTTAAAACCTATAACATCTTATTATCACGTAAATTTGATGGTTAATAGAGGATATAGTTCTTGTTCTGCAATGTATCAAGCTTATAAAAGGTTTTCTCGAGAAGAAAGATTAGATAAAAATGTAGCAATTTTATATTTAGGTGATTATGATCCTTCAGGTTTGGATATGCTTCGTGATATTCAAAGTAGGCTTGAAGAATTTGGTTTGTCAGTTTTTGAAATTAAACATATTGGCCTTACAAAGGAACAAATAGAAAAATATAATCCTCCACCAAACCCTGCGAAAATAACTGATCCAAGAGCTGCTTGGTATATATCTCAACATGGAGAAACTTCGTGGGAGGTTGATGCTTTAAATCCAGATGTGTTAAATAAATTAATTAAAAAGAACATTGAAGATTTAATTGATATGGATTTGTTTGAGAAACAATTACAACAAGAGATAAAGGATAAAAAAGAATTGGAAAAATATATGAAGAAATTTAAAGAATAAAGAGCACAATGAAAGGATTTTTTGAGTATAATATATTAGACAGATAAAAAGGAGGAATTTATGAAGAAAGATTTTGTATTAAAAGTTAGAGAGAAAGTTTATAAGAAAGGACTAGAATTTTATACTCAAGCTAAAAAGTTAGAACCAGAACACCTGAGCGCAAGTATTGCTCATTCCAGGAAACATCCTAAGCCAAACGTAGATACTTGGTATGATGGATTGTGGGAAAAGAAAGCTGCAATTAGTGCAGACATCTCAATTCTCAATAGGAAAGCTAACGATCTTTTTAGGATAGCTGATAATCTTAAAGGTTGTGATGATCTTCAAGCAGAAGTAATTGTTAAGAAGTTATCGATTGATTTTCCTGAAATTCTTGTTGAAATGGTTTTAGAATAAGGAGGTGAGAGAAGATGTTGAGGTACTTATTAACATTAGTAAAATCAGAAACTTTTAAATTCCTTATAGGGTCAATGATAATATTGTTAATTGCGTGGTTTCTTTGCAAAAGTTAAAGAAGCAAGGAGAATTAAATGAAAAATATTTTAAAATGGTTTGGAGAATTAATGTTAATAGCTTTGATATTAGGAGCTTTAGTCTTTGCATTGCAATTTTTCATTAAAAAACAAAGTGAATTTATGATTCAAGAAAATCCTGTTGAAAAAGCTATAAATATGATCTTTTCTAAAAGAACAGATTTAGATTCAGTATATGTAAAGACTTTAGCAAAAAGTATTGTAGAGGCTACTGAGAATTGTGATTTTGTGACTCCAGAATTAGTTTTAGCTGTAATGTGGGAAGAGAGTAAGTTTGATACATCAGCAGTAAGTAAAAAAGGTGCTCTAGGCCTTATGCAATTAATGCCTTCAACTGCTAAACCTTATTTGAAGCATATGGATGTGAATATGAAGATTGGAGTTTTGCATTTAGAAGATCTTTTTAAAGATAACAAAAAAGGTGTATTATCAAAGTATAACTCTGGAAATACACAAGGCGGCCAAGGTTATGCAAAAAGAGTTTTGAAAAATTTTGAACAATTTAAAGGAATGAGGTAAACAATGATTACATTGGTTTGGGTCCTTACTATAATATCTCTCATAGATTTTTGGGTTTGCGCTTTAGTTTATGAAGAAAAATTGAAAGTGTATGAGACGAACGAACAATATAACAAAGTTAAATATCTTATAGCTGCTATATTTTTTGGTTTAGTGTTTGCGATTTGTTTCGTTTATTTGATAAAACATTATATAGGCTTTTGCGGTTTATAAAGGAGTAGTAATGTTTGAAGATATTGATATAGTATTAGGAATATCTGGAGTTCTTATAGGTCTATTTTTTATATGGTATGTTAAAAAAAGAGGATAGCGTAAAGAAAATATAAAGGAGGAAAAAATGTTTAGAAAATTAAATAATCTTTGGCAAGGATTAAAATGGTTGGCGAGAGGTTGTCCTTTGATTTATTATAAAGGTTATGCTTGTGGTTGCTGTGGTTCTTATTGGTCAAGACCTTTTGTGATACCTGATTTTCAGTCTGTAGACGAATGGTGGGATACTTGGGGCTTATGCCCAAAAGGAAAAGGTTGTAGAGAAGGAGAAGTTTATTAATGTTTTTAATAAATACAAAAGGACATAGATTTAGAGCACAGAAATGTAAACCTCCAAAATTTAAGAGAGGTACTTGGGATTTTATTCGGAAAATTATAAGAGGAAAAGAAGTTCAGTTTTGGCTTGATTTTACTTGGGGATGGTATTTTTACTTTAAATATCAAGAACAGTGGTATAAAGTAAGACATGCTAATAGATTTAAAGATGAACAAATTAATGATGAACGTTTTGAAAAGTTTAGAATTGAAGCTAAGATAACTATGAATCGAACAGGCACTGTTGTTATAACACGTGGAGAAAAAAATAGAATTTATAATCCGAAGCAAAGTTCGAGAAATAGACTAATGAAATTAATTGAGAAAGACAAAAAGGAGAACAATGAAAACAAAATTGGATAAACTACGTCGAAAAATAGAAAAGTTTTTAAAAGAACAAGAAACAGAGTTAGATAGTAAACAATCGGCCACAGACACCGAACAGCAGTTTTATAACGGTGCAATGTGGGCGTTAGAGAAAGTTCTTGAAACGGATGAAATAAAAAATGGCAAAAAATAAAAAGAAAAGACCTATATTTAATTGGAAAAAGTTTGATGTTAAAATTGTTGAATTAGCTTTGGCAAAAGCGCGAAAAAAATTAGATTATTATGTTGATATTCCTGTTTATAGTATAGGTAAAAAACTCATGTCGGGTAATGACGGTGCTTTAGTTTTTTATTTTACAGACGAAAATATATATTTTTATTGTATTTTAATTAGACGAATGCAAGGTATCAAAGAATTGTTTGTGAGAGCACATGAATGGGGTCATTTAGTTCATTTTTCGGGATTGTCGAAAGAAAAAATTAAATGTTTGGGAAAATGTTTTAAAGAACCTCTTGATAGAAAATATACATATTTAAGATTTGAATATGAAAAAAGAGCTTTTAAAGAAGCTTATAAGTTAATGATAGAAGCTAAAGTTCCTTTGAGAATTAGAGATTTATTTGTTGAATATAGTACTTTTAATTTAAGCAGTGTAGTGAAAAATGAGTTAAAAATAAAGTGAAGGAGATAAAATGAAGACGATTATTACTTATGAATGTGAAATTTGTGAAGAACAAAGTAGTGATATGAATGAGATAAAAGAATGTGAGGCGCGAGGAAAACCAGATTTTGAAAAATATCCTGTTGGGATGATTTTTTGTAATGCAAGAAGTGGGAACTACAAAGATATTACTTTTGCAATTACAAGAACATGTGCAAACGGTCATTTTGCAGCTGCAAGTTGGTGGGCTTGTAGAGATAATGGTGCTGGAGATAATGCTGGGAAAGGTGCTCCTTTGTGTGGAGATTCTATTTTTAGAATTCATTATTATGGTATCCCAGATCCAGATCATTCAACATTTAAAAGAATGGTTAAGGTTTTAAAGAAAGAAGGAATACCTATAACTTGTTGGGATGGAGAAAAAGCAATTAGTTTGAAAGAATTTTTAAAGAAGAATAAAAAACATTAACTTTTAAGGAGGTGTTATTGTGGCAACTAAGTTTAAAGTCGATTTGGAAGCTTTAAAGAAACAGCTGAGTAAAGAGATTGCTGTAACTCAGATTTTAGAGAATTTAAGTCTTCCAAAAGAAGCGAAGCCTTACATATTTAATGCTATAAAGAGGCTTCAGAAGAAAGGTGTTAATATTGTAAAAGTAAAACCAGGCGTTTATAAAACAGAAAAAAATGGGAAGAAAGCTGAGACGAAGCCTGAAGAGAAAGCTGAGGAGAAGAAGCCTGAAGTGAAAACTGAAGAGCAGACCAACGCCTAAATATATTTCCAGTTACCGTAACGTCCTAAGGCCGGTAACGCTGAAACTGACTCTGAGGATTGGTAAGTTTCAGAGTTGTAGGGAGACTAAGGTCTTCCTTTGTGGGAAGCTTATTATCAAAAATAAAGGTTGTAGATAATGAGCAAAGTCTTCTTCTTTAAAGGATTAAAATGCATCAAATATACACTAAAGAAATAAAGTTAGGTCTTCACACTATTCAAGGGCGTTTAGATTATTTACAACAACAAATAATGGAATGTGGTGAAGAAGGTATTCCAGAGAACTTATGGTGTGAAAAATGCAAAGAGTTACTTAAAAAGATTAATCGTTTGCGTTTATTGCCAATTAGAGTTTGGAAACAAAGGCAAAGTTATATAAATTATCAAACACCTGCAATTGATCGTCCTTTGTTTTCTAATCCCCCCGAATATATGTGTGCTGATTGTTATCAAACATATTACTCTTTAAATGATAAAGGTATAATTTCTGAAAATAATGAACATAAATGTAGTTGTGGAGGTAGATTGTTAAAATTAACCCAGTAGAAAAGTGGTTGAGGGAACTTTGTACCATTGATAAAGTAAATGGGCCATTGTTCCCTTTCCACTCTGGGAGAAGAATAAATAAAGGAGAAGTTATGAAAGAAGTAAAGAGAGATTGCGTAAATTTTAACAAACAACGTGTAGTTAAGTATATTGGAAATGATTTTCAGATGACAAAAGGCAATAAATATACTGTTTGTGTAATCCACAGAGATGGAAAAAATTGGTATGTTCCTGGACGTGGTAAATTTCCTAGAAAAGATTTTGTTGGTTAATTATTAAAAATTAAGGAGTAAAAATGAATATTAATACAATTGTAAATTTTGTAGTGTGCGGCTTGATGTTGTTATTTCTTATTGTTGGATTTACTTACTCTTATTTTTGTACAAAGAAAGAATGGAATAAAGGCCGTTGTAGTAGATGTCATTCTCAATGGCAAAGTTTTGGTATGGATTCGTCAGGAGCTGTTGGTTATAAATGCCTTTGTGGTAGGTATATTTGGAAGTAATTTTGATAAAAAAAGGAGATAATAATGCCTTACATAGAAAAAATTCAAAGAGAAGCGTGTAATTCACTATTAAAAGAACTTCTTGATAAGATCTGTTATAAAACGAAAACAGGAATTTTGAATTATATCATTACAAAAATTTTATTGAAAGCAATAGGACAAACGCCTACATATTCTCGATATAATGAATTAGTTGGAGTCTTGGAATGTGTAAAAATGGAACTATATAGACGTGCAATTGCAAAGTATGAAGATAAGAAGATTTCTGAAAACGGAGATGTATATTAATGTATTATATGATTTATATAGGAACTATAGATACTTTAATAAATACACGAAATGATTTAGAAAAAGCTTTGAAGGAAGATCTTTTGAAAGAGAGACGTGAAGCTGTTCAGGATGCAATTAATAATTTAAACAAAGCAATTTTTGATTTGAATAGAGCAATTGAATTAAGAGTCGAAGGTTTTAAAGTTGATAACGAAGATTAGAGGCCTCATCATCTAAATGGTTAGGATAGCAGCCCTTCAAGCTGCAAATTTGGGTTCGATTCCCAGTGAGGCCATAAAAAATTGTATGATTACTATTAAATCAAAAGAAGACATAGAAATAATACGTCAGAATGGAAAAATTGTAGCCGATACTTTGGACTTATTATGTAAAGTAGCTGTTCCTGGTGTTGCAACTAATTATTTAAACGATATTGCAGATTCTTTTATAAGATCTCAAGGAGCTGTTTCATCGTGTTTAGGATATAAAGGTTTTCCAAAATCTATTTGTATTTCAATAAATGAAGAAATTGTTCACGGAATTGCATCAGAAAGAAAACTTGAGAATGGGCAAATAGTAACTTTTGATGTTTGTGTTAATAAAAATGGTTTTCATGCAGATGCTGCTGTTACTATTCCTGTAGGTAATATTTCAGATGAAGCTCAAAAATTAATTGATACTTGTAAAAAGAGTTTAGATGTTGGCATTGAGAGTATTAAAGTAGGAAAAAGATTTAGTATTATTTCAGAAGCAATTTATAAATATATTAGAAGTGAGGGTTATAGTGTAATCCGTGAATATGGAGGCCACGGAATAGGTAAAGAGTTACACGAGGATCTTTTTATACCAAATTATTATTGTATATACTGTAAAAAAAGATTGCAACCAGAAATATTAGAAGGTATGACTTTTACTCTCGAGCCGATGATTAGCTTAGGACAAAGATTTACTAAAGTATTGAATGATAGATGGACAGTTGTTACTGTGGATAGTTCTTTAACTGCTCACTTTGAACATACTTTGGCAATTATAAATGGTAAAGCAGAAATTTTAACGAAAAGGTAAAAAATGAATCCATTAATTGAAAAATTATTACTATGTTTAGTATTTGGTTCCATTATTGGCTTTGAACGTTTGAAAGTAAGGCACACAATAGGGCCTCGGACCATAGTACTCGTAGTAACAGGTTCTTGCGTTTTTACTTATCTTGGATCTATTATGTTTTTAGCTTCAAATGGAGACCTTGCGCGAGTACCTGCTGGAATAATCCAAGGTTTAGGTTTTATTGGTGCAGGTATTATTTTTCGTAAAGATGAACAAATACAAGGATTAACTACAGCAGCAGAAGTATGGGTTGCTGGAGGCTTAGGTATTATGATTGGGCTAGGTATTTATTGGGAAGCACTTGTTTTAACAGTATATTTATTTTTGATAATGGTTGGATTAAGATGGGCAGAAGGTAAGTTAAAATTAAAGTAAAGGAGGAAAGTATGGATTTTTTCATTTGGATTTCTACTTTAATTATTGTGGAGATGTCAATCTTAAATGATTGTATCAAATCGTTTATTTGTTCAGAGCATACAAATAGTTTAAGGAAAAGATTATTTTATACTTTTTTAGGTTTTGTATATCTTGGAGTATCAGTAATAACTTTTGTAATTTATACAAAGGTATTGTAGTTAGAATCCATTAGGAGGAAAAGAAAAAATGAATTATTTTTATCTAGATTTATATGCTCTACGATTTAAACTAAGAGGAGGCCAAATTAATTGTTTTTGGAAGGATTTATTTTTTGGTATTAGAATTAGAAAAGAAGGGCTTCATCAATTAAAGATTAATTATAGATGTTTTATGATTTTTTGGGAAAGTCTTTTTGATGGTATAAAAGGTCTTTTTACGGGAAAAGTTTTACCATAGGTAGTGAAATGTTCATACGTGATCTTAATGATTTAAGAGATCGTGTTAAATTATTTTTTGTTAGAATACCAAAATCTTTGTTAGATATTTTAGGTTTTGGTGAAAGCGCTACTGCTGGAGAATTACAAGAATATATAAAAAAAGCTACTAAGTTACTTATTGAGGATCAGGAAAGACATGAAAAGATGAAATTACAAAAAGAATATAAGTTGCCTATTCATCCAAACCAAAGTTGGCATGAACTTAAAGCTAAAATTAGAATAATTGAACTAAAAAAGAAAAAAGAAAACGAAGCTCAAGGTAAGAAAGATGATGATGAATTTTTAAAAAGGGGAAATAATGAAGAGGAAGTGTAAATTAGATGAGGTTATTGAAAAAGCAAAGTTAGTAGTTGAAGGAAAAACCATTTATCAAGATTCTGAAGGAGAGCATGAATTAAAACATTGGGATGTTTTTAGGTCTTTGGTTTCTAAAGTTGAACAGGAGCATATTCAAGCAAAAGAATATAAAGGATTTCCTGTGCTCAGCGATTTTTATCTTTTATTCTTTGAGATTTATGATGATGCTTCTGAAAGAGAAAAGAGGATGATTTTTCATTTCATAGTTGATAAATGGAGTACATTGTTTCGACATTGGAAAGTAGAAATGGACGAAAGATATGGCATTGGTAAGTGGAATAAATATTTTGAATAACCTACCTTATTTTGATTTTCCTTCCTTTTCATGTATTTTAATATGAAGTAGTTTGTAAATTTCTATTTTTTTGGCGAAAATCCTATAATAATAAAGAAGACTAGTTATCTACCCGTTTTTTTATAATTATTAATTTTATGTATGACTTAAAAATAATTGCTAATGGCAAAGAACGATTTAAAGATTTGTATGCAAAATCCCTCGAAGACAGGCAGAAATTAAGAGAAACCGATGGATATCGCCAATGTCTGTTGGATTTAACCGAATTAGTTGCTGCTTCTGTTGTTTTTCCTCAAGGAATTCGTGCTTTTTTTGAAACAGTTACAAAAATGATTTTAGGTGAACTTAAAATCATGAAAAATATAGATGACAATTAAGTTTTTGGAAAAAAATTTATGAAATATACAGGCAAAATGGATCCTGAATGTATTCCTTTGTGTGATGCTATAAATTTATATCCTGGTTTTGAAACTACTGAATCGTGTTGTGGTCATGGAGAGCATCCATTTTGGATATTTATTAAAATTGATTCATTGGAAAATCTAAATTTACCACTATTTGTTCGTGCTTTCAATCATTCTTATAATGGAGTTGATTCAAAGTGGACAATACAATTAGGCGTTGGAGAATCTGTTGAAAAGGCTTATTTTTTGATTGAAGGTCCAATTGGAAGGTTTGATGATGCAAATAAAATTGCAGAATGTTTAATTAGGCATTTGCAAATGTTTCGGAAAGAATTGTTCGAAAAATTAGGTTCGAGAAAAAGAAGTATACAAAGAAAAATAGACAAAGCTAAAAAACTTCGTCAGGAATATAAAAGAAAAGGTATAAAGTTTGATGATATCATAGAAATTCCTGAAGGAAGAGAAGATGAGTATATAGAGGTTGATGAAAAATCAGGTAAAAAATATGTTCGAAAAAGTTTATAATTTAATAATAGATGTGGGAATGAGAATTGTTAAATTAGGAATGAAATACAAGTTTCGTTCAGAAATTAAAAAAGGAAAATATAAAGATTTTTATTTGAAAAAATAATGAATAAAAATTTAATTTTATTACATGGTAAAGCAAGGTCTGGAAAAGGAGAAGTAGCAAAACGCTTATGTGAGAAATTTGGCTACACTGAATTAGGTTTTGCTGATTATTTAAAAGAATTATCTGTAGATGTATTTGGTTGGACTCCTGACGAAATTTGGAGAAACAGAACTCCTGAAAGCAGACGTTTTATGCAATTGTTAGGAAATGAAATAGGGAGAGCAAAAGATCCAGACTTTTGGATAAAACATCTTGATAAAAAAATTGAGGGTAAGTATAAAGATAAAAAAATTGTAATTTCTGATTTACGTTATAAGAATGAAGCTCAGTGGGGTTTGAGTAAAAGTGGGGAGTTGTGGTTAATAAGAAGACCTGATGCTACAATAGAAGCAAATCCAGAGCATATTTCAGAGCATGATCTTGAGGATTGGAAGATTTGGCATCATATAATTGAAAATGATAGTACTTTAGATGTTTTATATGAAAAGGTAGATGATATTGTATTAGGAAGATTAAAAAAACAACTAACTAAAAAAGAAACTGATAATAAAGCATCTTTAATTTGTGATATTGTAAATATTTTGAGTGAAGAAAGTATTTCTATTGCAGGAAATATTATAAATACATTATCAAAGAAATTAACAGAATTAGGTTGGATGAAAATTATACATCCTCGAAGAAAATGGGGAAAAAGATGAAATTGATGGAGGTATTATGTCTTTCTCTAATGATATTAAGATAATAGCTTTAGGTTCAATAGGTAGCGAAGTAGCTACTCTTATTGGACGTTATCAAAGAGAAGGGGGACAAAGAATGAGCCTTTCTGAAGAAGAAAGGAATGTTTTAAATAAAGCAATTAGATTTGTTGTGAACATAAAAAATGGATATATTGGAGTAATGGAAATTGATAAGTTCACTATGAATTCTGAAGCATCTTTTTCATATAATTATTATTTGAGGGTGAGGCAGCAATTGCCAGAGTTAGGTTCCTTGAACAATGCTTCAGAAATTAGAGAAGAAATTGAAATGTTTGCTGATATCCTAAAGAAAATAAATGAAGAAAGAACTTTATCTAAAATAGGGAAAAATAAACTTGAGAAAGTGAACATATTTTTTTCAAAGCTTAGTGATTTTGTTCTTCAAGAATTATATATTATTAATAATGAAAAGAGTGAATAGAAGCAATTTAGAATAGATATAAAGATTTAAAATTAGTTGTTATAAAAGATTTGAAAGAAATTGAAAATAAATTAAGGAGTGCAAAGTGAGTTATATTATTGGTGGTAGATTTATAAATGCAGATAAATATGGAAAAAGTAAATCAGGGGAAGTTTCATTTGCAAGGTTACCAAATTTAAAACCTGTTCAAGGTAATTCTATAAATAAACACCAAGATTTTCAAGCAAGAATAAGAGCACAAGCAGCTGATATTAGTCGAACAGCCCCTACTTTCAACGATCCTCGGTACACTTTTACTACTCTAAGTATCCCAACTGATATAAGAACTTTAAATGGTCTTTATCGATTCTTTGATGATACTGATCCAATAGTTGGAAATGCTATTCGTTTGCATACCGAATTTCCATTATCAGGTTATAAATTTTCAGATTGCGGTGATATTGGAATACAAAAACATTTTGAGGAAATGTGGGACCGTATTCATGGAGACCAACTATTGTTTGATACAGGTATAGAATATTGGCGCATAGGTAATATTTTTCTTTTTGGTGCTTGGAATGAAGTAGATTATATGTGGGATCAGTTTGCTATTTTAAATCCAGATTATGTTACAGTTGATACTACTTGGTTGAATGAAAATCCATTAATTAAGCTACAACCAGATGAAGCTTTAAAACGTATAGTTAATACAGGTCAACCAAAGTTTTTATATGATCAATTATCTCCTGAGATTATTAAATATATTCGTTTAGGTCAAGAAATTCCTTTAGATCCAAATAATACATTTTTTATTGCTCATAATAAAGCCCCATATGAAACTTTAGGAAAATCAATTATTAAAAGATTATTGAAACTTTTGATTTATGAAGATAGATTAAATATGGCAAACTTTAGTATTGCAACACGTCAAACTATTCCAATTACAGTGGTTAAGTTGGGAGATCCTCAATCAGTTGAAGAAGATCATTTAGTTACATATAAAGAGAATGAACAACTCAAAATGAAAACATTTGAACAGATATGGGATGAATATAATGGTGTTGTTACATTGTTTGGTGAAGGGAAACAAGTAAAAGATATAAGCAAGTATAATCTTAAAACTCTTTCTTTAAAAGAAGATGGGACTCAAATTTGGAATCCTATTGAAAGTATTTTACGACATCCTACTCCTGACGAAGTTGTTGAAGTTACTACACCTCTTTCAACTCTTCGAATGACTGAAGGCCACGGTTTAGTGAGAGTTAATCCAGATACTTTAACTTTTGAACATGCTTCTCCTAAACAATTAGAAGAACGTGAATCACCTTCAGTTGTATCAATGGATAAATATGAATATAAAGTAGATGCTAACGAGGTTTTTGGAATACCTCTAACAACTGATTTATCATATTTAATTGGGTTATGGACAGCTGATGGTAATTTTCAAGGACATCGAATTAAAGATGGTTCTCGTGTAATGCATAAATCGAGAATTAGAATTAGTAATGCAAATGAAGGTGTTGGAAAGTATTTAATGAATTTACCTTTTAATGTATCAAGATATGTAGAAGAAAAAATAGATAATTTAGGGGGAGATACTACATATAATATAGAATTTCCTGAATTAACTCAAGCATTAACAAAGTATTATGATGTTCCGTATGAAGATGGTAGTTCTGGTAAAACAGGTAAGGAAAAAGTTCCTCAAGAAATATTGTTTAATTCTAATAAAGAAATTGTAGGAGCCTTCTTTGCAGGAGTTTTTGATGGCGATGGTTGGGTTAATGATGAAGATTTAGGTGTTTCATGTGGATCTTCAAAAGAATATCATCATTGGTTATCTTTAGCTTTGTTATCTCAAGGAATTTTAAGTTATGTTAGAATTCGCGCAAATGCGTGGGAATGCCGTTTATCTAATACTTATGAAAATAGATTAAAGTTTTATAATTTAGTTTTTTCTTATTTACAACATAGTAAGAAAAAATTATATATAAAAAATCATTTGAAAATTATATATAATGCCCGTACAAATCAAGATAAAACTTATGTATATGATTTAAGTGAAAAACAAAAAGAACTTTTATTTAAAGATAGTAGCTACAGAAGTGTTGGAGGAGGTCATCCACTAACTCAAATAAAAACTCACAAACGTGTTAATAAAAATTTTATTTCTAAGGCAGGTGTTGAATGTAAAGCTAAAAAGGTTTGTGAAAAATTGTTTGGGATGGCTGTAACTAAAATTGAAAGAAAGAAAAAATCAAGTAAATATGTTTATGATTTAATGCTTCAAAAAAATCCTCATACTTATTTAACTGCAGGCGATGGATGGCTCCTTACTTTTAACACGGGCTGGATCCCGGAACAAGACGAAATAGAAGCTGTTAAAGAAATGTTTGCTTCTCGTGAGATCGATCCCAACTTTACGATCTTTTATCACTGGGGGATCGATGTTCAATTCTATGGCGCTAGTGGAAAGATATTAAATATTACTCCAGAGCATGATAGAGTTCGAAAATATAAATTTTTAGGTTTAGGAATAAGTGAAGCTTTATTATCTGGAGGTTCTGCTACGTATGCAACTGCTTATATGAATTTAGAAGTGTTAAGGCAAAGATATTTACATTTTCAATTAAGGTTAGAAAATTTCGTACACAAAGGTTTGTTTGAAGTAGTTTCTCGGATGTGTGGCTTTTATAAAACAGATAAAACCGTTGCAGGTAAATATTATAAAGGTAAAGTTTTTGGAGATAAAAAAGCAATTAGATCTTTTCTTCAAGAAAGGTATGCTAGGGAAACTTTGAGAGATATGAAAGATAATATAGAATTTCAACGGTTTATTAGATCAAAATCAAAGCAAGGCGCAGATGAAGGTCTTGAAGTAAAACCTAAGTATATTTATCCAAAAATGCAGTGGGATTTGTTATCTCTTTCTTCTGATGCTCAATATAAACAATTTTTAATGCAGTTTGATAAACTGTTTCCAGGAGTTAGAAAAATTAGTGATGCTACTTATTATAGAGTGTTGCGATTAGACCAAGAACAAGAACAGCGTCGGATTGAAGTTGAGAATGACCAAAAAAGAGATTTGCAATATAGAGAAGCTAAAAAGGAAAAAGAATTTCAGAATAAGATGCTTTCTGAAGGATTAATTTTACAACCTTCACCTGGAACAAAACCAGGAACTGCTCCTGGAGGAATGATAACTCCTCCAGCTCCAGGAATACCTGGAGGCCCTCCAAGAGCACCTATAGGTAAAGGTGAAGAAAAAGAACCTGGAGGCGGTCCTGAAGTATTACGAGAAAAATCAAAAGAGATTCAGGAAAAACTCGAAGGAGAAATAGAAGCAGGATTAGATACTGAGGTAAAAAGACTAAAAAAATCAAATAAGGAGATGTTGAAAGACCGTGAGTAAGACTAAAAAAGATATGGAGAAATTTCGTTTTAAAGATTTTGGAAAAAAACCGAAACAAAAATATTTGCGAGATAAAGATAAAAAAGATTGGAGAAAGATTTTAGATGAAGAATTACAAATTGTCAATGAGGAAGAAAGCAGATAATAAACTAACTACTAAAGATTTAAAACGTTTTTATGATTTAGAAAGAAAAAGTTTGTTAACAGACGAATTTGTAAATAATATTGTTTCAAAGTTAATTTATGGATTACAAGATTATGCAATTGGCTCGAAAATTAGAGCTGGATATGTTAGAGAATATGTTAAGGATCTTGAAAAAGCTTACGTACTTCCTCTTAATGAAAAAATTATTGCTATCGATCAAGTAGTAAATGAATTTCATGAGGATTTTATGCCTGAGCTTATGGATGAATCTGAAGATCCAAATAAAATTAATAAAACTTTAGATGACTTATTTTATGGATATCAAGCAGTTTTAGATCATGCACGACAAGAAATAGAACGTCTTAAATCAGAAGGGGAAACTCCTACAGTTGAAAATATTAAGCAGCATTTAGTGGATTATTGGTCCAGTGATGTTAAACTTAATACAAGAGTAATAAAAGAGTTGTTAGAAAGTGGTGAAATACAACAAGAAAAAGTAGCAAATATTTTAAGTATAAAAAAACTTTCTCAAAGTACTAAAGAAACTCTTTTAAAAGCTCAAACAGGAGATCAAAATGCTATTGCTCAAGTAATTGAAGAAAATATGGGTTTGATAACTCAAGCACTTGTAAAATGGGGTTTAGTTCCTGGGGGTATAGATTTTGAAGATACTTTATCGGATATAAAAGTTGAAATAATACAAAAAGTAATTCCTCAATGGGATTCTAAAAGAGGTGCTTTTTCAACATTTTTAACTTGGGCGATTTTTAATTTTTTGAGAAGAGGTTCTCGGAAGAAAATGTATGAAGAGAAACAGAAAGAAATATCAACAGCTGAACCTATAGGAGAAGGATTAACATTAGAAGATACTCTCGAAGCACCTTCAGGAGATGCATATGTTACTATAAGTGGTGCTCGTGATTATTTACAAGGAATAATACATGCAAAAAAACCAGAATTGGAAGATTTAGTTTTACGGATTTTTGATTTAAAAACAAGTGCTGATTATTCTAATGATCAAATAGCAGAGATTTTAAATGAAGAAGAATTTGGAAAAGAAAAAACTATTTCGCGATTTATGGTTAATAATTTAGTAAATAGTTGGATTAAGCCAGTAATGCAACAATACTTCAGTTCTTTTAAAAGTGCTTCTCTTTCTATGCGAAAAAAAGCTGGACGAGAAGACTCTGCTATAGAAATCAATAAATATTTAGAAGACAAACATGGGTTTACTCTATCTTCTTACAGTAAAAGAATGAAACATCTTATGGATTATATCGTTGAAAAGATGAATTCGGGAGAAACTTTCGAAGAGGCTATCGATTCTTGGTGCAAAGAAACTGATAGAGGGCATCCAGATTTTAGGTATAAAGATTTAAGATGAGAGATAAAAATGGATGATAAAAGTTTTGAATTATATTTTCAAAAATATATAATTCCTCCGTTAAGCAAAGAAGAAGAATTAGATTATGTAGTTACTATTTACTTAACCAATGATCCTCAGGAAAAAGAAGAATGTTTTAAAAAGTTAATAAGGGCAACTTTAAAAACTGTTTTAAATTTAGCAAAGAAATACAAAGACAAAGGAATATCTCTTGAGGAGTTGGTAAGTGAAGGTTATAATGGTTTACTTAAATCGTTTGAAAGGTATAACCCTTTTCATGAACCTAAAACACGTTTTAAAACTTTTGCTTATTTTTATATCAAAGATAGTATTTTAGGAGCTTTTCGAACTAATAAGAAAAATCATAGTCCTATAGTTTTAAGACCTATGCTTCGTGAATTAGTTAAAGATTCTGATGAAGAACAAAAGGTAGAAGGATCGAACAATAAAATATTTATTTCTTTAGATGTTTTGAGTCATATTCCTGAATTTGAATTAAAGTTTGGATTAATTGATTCAAGAACTCCAGAAACTGATATTGTTGAAAAAACAGAAGAAGAATATTTAATATCTCATTTAAAAGAAGTGCTTGATGAAAAAGAATTTGAAATTGCTTTACATTTGATAGG
>Ga0315289_10000165_pt1 | contig 105887 bp, 184 predicted proteins | sample YL17G11_40_MG_FD_203452 | JGI IMG/M metagenome (GOLD analysis project Ga0315289, IMG submission 203452) | Sediment microbial communities from Yellowstone Lake, YNP, Wyoming, USA - YL17G11_40 | ecosystem: Environmental > Aquatic > Freshwater > Lake > Sediment | place: USA: Wyoming | collected... | reverse complement strand
GTTTGGGATGAGGCATACAAGGCTTGGGATGAGGCAGACAAGGCTCGGGATGAGGCATACAAGGCTCGGGATGAGGCATACAAGGTTTGGGATGAGGCAGACAAGGCTCGGGATGAGGCATACAAGGTTTGGGATGAGGCATACAAGGCTTGGGATGAGGCAGACAAGGCTCGGGATGAGGCATACAAGGCTCGGGATGAGGCATACAAGACTTGGGATGAGGCCGACCGTGAAGCATGGCATAAGAAGTGGTGCGGATGTAAAGAGTGGAATGGAAAAGAGATTGTATTTGATAGACTATAAAGAAACTTAAATCAATAAAGGAGAAGATATGATAATAGAGAAAGGAACAGAAGATATAGTTGATATAAAAATTGGCGATTTAATCGAATGGATGAAAAATACATATATCCAAGATAAGTATCGCAACTCTTTTGTTGGTAATTTTAGGACAGGATTGATTCAGCAATGTAATTTATATTTAGAAGACCAGAAAATAAAGGAGTTTAAATGAAATGAATGAAATTCTCGAAAAATATAAATCCTTTCTTATTGCCAGAAAGCAAAGTCTTAATTATCATAATATTATGCGTATCTTTCTTGGCTATTTAGAAGAACAAAAATTAGATTATCAAAATATCACGCAGGAGATTATAACTAATTTTTTTAATTCTCATCCCGACTATGAAAAAAGAACTCTTACCCAATATATTAAAGCGGGTCGTCATTTTTACTCTCAATTTTTACAAATTCCAAAAGAAAACACCGAATGGTATAAAATAAAATATTTTAAGGGGCATAAGAATACCCCTAAATTTTTAACAATAGAAGAATTAGGACAGATAATTTCTCAATTTTGCACTTATGAAAATAGATTAATGCTTCCCAATAAAGCCAGAGTATTTATTAATTTTGTTTATATGACAGGATTAAGGAAGGAAGAATTATTAAAACTAAAACGAGCAGATATAAATTTGGAATCTAATCCTTGTGAAATTAAGGTAATTGGAAAGGGGGATAAGGAGAGATTTGTATATTTTTGTGAAAAATATTCCCCCAAATTAAAACAAGAATTAATAGATTATTTTGCAAGCGAACCAGAAACGATTAATGTTTTTAATTTGACAATAGGAAAAGTAAATTATTTTTTTAGGAGAATGAATAAATATTTAGTGGATAGAAAGATTAGCCCGCACTTATTTAGGCATTGTGTAAGTGCCGATACCCAAGTATTTACAAAAAAAGGATGGAAGAAATATAATGAAATAAAAATAAAAGATAAAATACTTACATATAATTTTAGAAAGAATATTTTGGAATACAAAGCATTAATAAATATTTATAAATATAATATAAACGAAAAAATAAATCATTTAAAAGTTGGTTGTGTAGATACTTTATTTACAAAAGACCATAAAATAATTATACAAAAATGGAATTGGAAAAATAAAAAAAATGAATGGACTGCTCCTTTATTAGAATCAATAAATAAAGTTACTAATCCATTTAGATATATAGTTTCTGCTAAAATTAAAAAGAGCAAGAACATAATAGGAATACACAAATCATTTGTTTTGGGAATATTAATGGCAGATGGAAATATTAACTATCATCAAACTAAATATAAAGGAATTAGTGAAGTTTATTATTATGATAGTAGACAAATAACAATAAGTCAAAGCTGGAGTGCAAATAAAGATAAATGCGAAATAATAAAAGAACATTTGATAAAAGCAAACATTGATTTTACTGAAAGTTTGTCAAAAAAAATTATCGGTAATTATGGGAAACCATATCAAATGAAAACTTTTAGAATATGTGTAAACTCGCAGGATTGGATTTTTAATTGGCTTAAAAGAAATAAAATGCCAAAAAATACAATATATAAGTTAAGTAGATTAGAATTGGACTATATTTTTCGGGGGTTAATTTTAGGAGATGGATGTAAACAAAAATGCAATTGCATTGAATTTAGAGGTCAAGAGCCAGAAATAATAGAATTATTACAAACCATTTGTACTTTGTTGGGTTATCGCAGTACTTTATCTAAAGACAATAAGAATTATTTTAGATTATATATATGCAAACGCAATTATCGTCAAATAAGTAAAAGTAGTTTGGAAAAGAATTTAAAATTGATACAATATAAAGGTATTGTTTGGTGTCCAGAAACAGAAAATTCAACATTTCTGGCAAAAAGAAATAATTCAATATTTCTTACTGGTAATTCTTTTGGAAAGTATCTAATGGATAAAGGAGTGCCATTGACATATATTCAATCGATGTTGGGTCATTCTTCAATTATCACGACGATGATTTATTTAAATCCGACGGAAATGCAAATTAAAAAATTTATGGAGAAATAAAAAAGAGAATCCAATGACCTTTAATAAAGATAAATCTAAATTTTATTGTATAGGATGTAAAGAATGGATAGGTATTTATCCTTGTGAGTATTTATTGGTTAATGATAGTATTCAATGTTTTAATTTCCATCATTGCGGTTGGATTTGGGATATTTTTCCTTGTGAATATTATTATATTTATCATCATCAAGGGCAATGCCGATGTATTCAAGAAGAATGTAATTGTTTCGGAAATGAAGAAGAATGTGATAATCCTATAGGGAAAAAATCTTATGAACAAGATTTGGAGGAGATAAATGAATGATATTTGGACAATGAATGTAGATACTTATTTACAAGTTATGGAAGAAGCTATTATATTAGGTAAAGAACGAGGCAAAAAAGAAGGTGAAGAAATGTCTCAAGAATTTTTTGAGATAGCCAAGAAAAAAGGAATATTAGATAAAATAAAATATCTTGGAGAAACTGAAATGGACAAAGATTTATTAACTGGAAATTTAAGAGAAAAAGGATTTAAAATTTTAAATCCAGATGAAGAAGAAAGGAGAAAGAAAAATGGATAATATAATATGTCAATATTGTGAAAAAGAAATTGGGAAACGAGACAAACAATTAATTGCTTTATGTAAAGCAAAAAAAGTATACATGTGTTCGATAGAGTGTTATAATGAATGGGAAGCCAAAGACAAAGGAGAATAAAATGGGCAATAAACTACTGGGAGAATTAGTAAGAGAATATAAAAAGAAAAAAGATAAAAAATTATTGATTCAAATTTTTGAAAAGTTGCAACCAACGATTAATAAGAAAGCAAATTTTATATGTAACGAATTAAAAAAGTTCAATATTGAAATATCGGATATAAAACAAGAATTATATATCAAAATTATGGAAATAATTAAAAATTATAATGTGGAAGAATCTTTTGAAAAATATTTTTTTGCTAGTATTTGGACTTGGCAACCAGAAATTCAGATAGAGGATACTATAAATTATGAATCTCTTTCTAAGTCTAATGAAGAGGGAGAACCAATGGAAATAAATATTGAGGATATTCGTTCAGAGAAACCAGATGCAAATCTTGCAATAGAAGATATTTTAAGCGAATGTAAAACTGAAAACGAGAGAAGGATTTGTCAATTATATTTAGAAAATCCAGATATTTCTCAAGAAGAAATAGGAAAAAAGTTAGAAATAACTCATCAAGCAATATCTAAAATTCTTTTAGAATTTAGAAAAAGACTGGTAAAAAGAGGATTAAAATGAAACGATGCTCAAAATGTGGTATAGTAAAACCATATGAAATTAAATATTTTGGATTAAATTGTAGAGATGGTAGTTTTCATTTACGACCTGAATGTAGGGAATGTCAAAGAAAAGTCCGTAATAACTATAATAAGAAACACAAAAAATTAGCAAGAAAATATTATCAATATCATAAAGAAGAATTAAAAGAAAAATCTAAGCAATATAGATTGAAACATCCTGCCACAAAAAGATTAAGAAATAATCAAATTAAAGAAGATTTATTAAATCAAGGATTCAAAAAGTGCGGTCATTGTAAAGAAATTAAATCTATAAACGAATTTTATAAAACACAATCTTTATGTAAAAAATGTTATAATTTAACACATTCTGAACACTGCAAGAACTGGCGTATAAAAAACAAACAAAAATGGTATATAAACATAATAAAGTATCAAAAAAAGAGATTTAGAGAGGATTTAAATTTCAGAATATTAAAATATTTAAGAACAAGATTATATCAAGCATTAAAGGGCAAAGATAAGTCGGCGAGAACTCTTGAATTGTTAGGGTGTTCCGTTGAATATTTGAAGAAACGTTTAGAATCTAAATTCGTTGAAGGTATGTCTTGGGATAACTATGGTAAATGGCATGTAGACCATATAAGACCCTGTGCCTCGTTTGACTTAACCAAACCGAGTGAACAACGCAAATGCTTTCATTATACTAACCTACAACCACTTTGGGCGGAGGAGAATCGAGCAAAAGGAAATAAAATAGTGGTTGCTAAAAATCGATTTTTAGCAGATACTTTAATTGAAAGGTTAAAAGCTCAAACGCTTATCAAATTATGTTTAAGTTTAATGATTCTTATTTAGGTAAATTATTATTGTCCTCTATTAACTTATTTTTTGGGAATAAGTATATAGGGGATTTTTTGTTTATAGGAGATTAAGATGTTACAGCTAATTCAAACAATTTTACAAATCGTGGCAACAGGGAGTTTTCTTCTAATGAGTATAATAAATTTACTTCCTACTACAAGAGATTATAACTTTGCGGGAATTAATTTTTCACTTTTTGTACTTTATCTGTTTTTGTATTTCCATCCTTTTACAGGGAGGTAAAAATGATTTTAAATGCAGTATCAATATTATTCGCTTATATTTTATGGGATATTAAAGTTACTTTAAAAAATTCCGATACGAAATACATTGGTTATTTGACTTTTTGGCTTTATGTTATGAAATTTATATCTATTTTAATTATATTGTTTGTATTTCAAAGAATAGGATGGATAAAATGAATTGGACTAACCCAGAAATTAATCAATTAAAAGAATTAGTCAACCAAGGATTAACTGATACTCAAATAGGTATTAGAATGGGGAAATCTAATTATTCTATTGAACATAAAAGAAGAAATTTAGGTTTATCAAAACCGATAGAGGCAAATCGACCAAAGGCAAATATAGACAAAAACAATAGAAGTGAATTATATAATCAAATATTTGAAATTTTCGATAGTCAAATAGACAAATATGTATGCGGATTAAGACCAGTAAAATGTTTAACAAATTATGCAAGAAATAAGAAGACTGAAATTGCAAATTTAATTATTTCTGACATGCACATAGGAAAATTAAATAAAATTTATTATCCTCCTCTGCAAAAAGAAATAACTACTTATGACGATGAAATCAGAATGAGGATGTTGCAGAGATATTTAGATTCGGTTGTAGAAATTATTTCAATGCAAAAAAGTTCTTATTATTTTGAAAAATTAAATATTTTTTTATTAGGAGATTTAATTGATGGGGATGGATATGTTTTTGAAGGACAAGAATTTAAGATTACGAAAATAGCAGGAGACCAACTTTGGGATGCAGTAAGAGATTTTACGTTTTTAATAAATGAATTATGTAAATTATTTCCCAAAGTTGAAGTTTTTTGTTTGGTAGGTAATCATTCAATGGCAACCAATAATCGTAAAGCAGATATGCCAGTTCAAAATTATTTAGAGTATCATATTTACAAAACTTTAGAATTAATGTTTAAAACAGCTAAAAATGATAAAGTAACAATTACTGTTCCTACTTCTCGTTATTATTCCACCAAAGTATATAATCATCTATTTTATATGACACATGGGGACGAAACGGGAGGAGGAGCAAAAACTACTCGTATTAGAAAAGCCAAAGATACTTATATTAATTTGCCCGATGAAAAATATGACATTTATATGTTAGCACATTTTCATTCTCTTGAGAAAGACCCTATAGGAGACAAAGGAACTCTATTGACAAATGGCGCATGGATACCATTCGATGATTATGCCCGTAAGTTATATGGCATCTATACAGAACCAAAACAATGGTTTTTTTCAACGAACAAAATTAGACCGATAACATTAGCATTTGAATTAGATTTTAAAGGGGTTCAGATAGTAGAAGGATTTAAATTATAAAAAAAGATAAAAGATTAAAATAACCATCGAGGTGTAGATGTCAATTATCTTACCAAATGAAAGAGAAATGAATAAAGTTAATGATAATGTTAGTAAGTCAAGAGATAATTCTCTGCACCTCGTTTTTAAAAAAGGAGATTAAATGAAAAATAAAAGTTTAGTTGAAGAACTAATAGCACAAGCAAATGATTTAGATATTGATGATTTAAGAGACCTTGCAGAGTTTTGTAATGATTTAGCTGATTCATTAGAAGCAGAAGAAAAATAAATGACAAACAAATATAAGTATCCAAAATCAAAAAAATTAATTAAACGACTTAAACCCTTTTTATTAACTTATAAATTAATAGAAGAACAATATTGGAAAGAAGTTACCAAATTAGAAAAATCAATACAAGAATTAACAGGAATTCCTAATATTGAACTATTTTTTTGTGATAATGAATTTTCAGGATTTGGTAATTCTGAAAGAACGATGGAGTTAATACTTCGAGAGGAATTAGAAAAATGAGACATACTCCGATTAAAAAAAGAAGCCAATTAGCATATAATAATAAAGTAAATAAGATAACGGATTGGTATAATCATCTTATTGATGAAAGAAAACAAGAAATTATTAATCCTAATACTAAACAAGAAACAAAAAGAAAACCATTAAAAGAATTAAATTGGTATTTAGAAAAAATAAAAAAGCCAACAAACTAAAATGAAAATATACGAACTAATAATTTGTTTGATTTGTATAATGTATTTGGTTTACTTAATAAGGAGGAATAAATGTTAGATATTTATGATTTTGGAAAATATAGATTGGGATTAACTAACAATGAAATTAGAGAATGGTTAAAATTAAGGTATAATGAAATACTTTCTTGTAGAGGGAAACCCATTAAAAAGATTAATAAAGCAACTTGGGATAAGTTTTGGCAAATAGCGGGAGTTAATACTGTACCAATTATAAGAGAAGGAAATAAAAAAATTACTCTAATGTATAGGCATGATGTGGATAGATTTACATATCAACTTTATTGCGGGAAAGAAACTTATTTTGATTAACAAGGAGATAAGATGAAAATATTAGTTAAATTATTTGGAAAAAATTATTTTGTAGAAGGAAGTCCTTATGCAAAAAAAGCACTTGCCGAAGATTATTATACTATGGGTGTAAGATGTGCAAACTGCAATAGAAATACTATAGTATTAATTAAAAAGGGAGTTCATCTTAATGATATTATTACTGGAGTAAAGTGTATTAATTGCGAGTGTCGATTAGAGAAGGAGAAATTATAATGAATTATTTAACGATTATAAAATTTATTTTAGGTCTTAAATTTGGCTGGTTGCTACTAATAGTTGGTGGAATTATAATGGGCGGAAGTATAATTAAAAATATTTTTACTGGTAGTTTTAGTGTTGCTAAATTTGCGGGAGGTTTTAATATTTTTGCAGGTGGAGTCCAAGGGAAGTTGATTTATTATGGTTTAATGATAGTTCTTGCACTGGGATTATATCACCAAATAACTAGGGCAACATACGATTATGATACCGATTATAAAAATAATATAAGAAATAATAGAGATGTTTATCTTGACCAAAGAGTAGGAGAAACTTGTACCGAAAAATGTGCATTGGCAATTCAACCAATGGGATTTACTATTTTAAAAGTAGCTTGCGTTAAATCTTGCTCGGCAAGCATTACTCAGCAAACAAAAGTAGAGATACCAAAAGTTCCAGAAGTGATAGTAAATGAAGTAAATAAACTAAACCCATTAATGGCACCTTTTAGATGGATCAAAAAAGTATTTAAAAAATGAAAAAATTAACCTTACAACAACAATTAAGAATTATTGAAGGATTGACTATTGTTTATCAAGATGGAAATCGAACTCATGAACAAGCCGAAAAAATAATTTATTCGATTTATCGAATTGCTCATCTTAATGGAACTTGTAAAAACGAACATTTACTTTGGCACGAAGAAGGTTTTGAATTGATTAAAGAATTGTTAAAAAATAATGTTTGTGATGCTAATAGGATAAAAGGATAAAATGCCTAAATTTGGACAATGTTTCGTATGCAGATTAGAATTACCAATTAGCGTGTTGGAACCAATTCAAATTAAAAATCAAGGGAGAATAATGATAGTTCCTTTATGTGATACTTGCCGAAAGATTAAAGAGCAGGAAGCAAAGGAGAAATCTAATGGGCAAACCTAAAACAATAAGAGAGATATTGGAGAAGATAATTAAAATTTTAAAACTTTATCAAGGCGGTAATGAATTACATATTGCTACTGAATGGAGTTTTATAGATTTAGCCCAAAAAATCGCCAAAGAGATAAAGGAGGATTTATAATGAAAACATCAAGGGAGAATAAATAGACTATGAAAAATACAGGTTGGGCAATACATGTTCATCACAAGGAGATGTTTGAATGGTGCTATGATTATGAGGGGCGAGTGAAAGCTATAAAAGATACCAAACCCAAAAACGAACAAGGGATAAGATTGCGCCTACTTGAGCTATTGCCAGAAGAAGCGATAGCAGAGTTGCCTGTGAAATTGGTTGAGGCATGCAAGGTTTGGGATGAGGCATACAAGGCTCGGGATGAGGCAAACAAGGCTCGGGATGAGGCATACAAGGCTTGGGATGAGGCAGACAATGCTCGGGATGAGGCATACAAGGCTCGGGATGAGGCAGACAAGGCTTGGGATGAGGCAGACCGAGAAGCATGGCACGATAAGTGGTGTGGGTGCAAAGAGTGGAATGGAAAAGAGATTGTATTTGAGTAATTTAATAGACAAAGCAAAGGATAAAATCTATGACCGAAAAAATATTTAAAATTATTTATAATGAATTGGGAAGAAATCCCACCGAATCCTATCCTCCAATGGATAAAGCAAATTTAGAATTAATTTTGGATAGATATTATGATAAAGTTGAGGTAAAAGAAATAACATTACCCGAACCTACTTGGAATTATGTAATAGATTATTGTACTTGTAAAAAATCAGAACCCAATCCGCATAATACTTCAAAATGTATTATTTGCGATAAGATTTTGAATAAGGAGGTATAAATGAAAAAATCAGAGTGGCATTATGCAGTAGTTAGAAGTATTTTTGATGATTATTGGGTTGGGAAAACTAAACTTCCTCTTAAAAAAGAAAGTATATTTGCCGATTTAGAAGATGCAATACAAAAAGCCGAAATGTTGTTTGAAGATTCCCATATGGATTTTTACCCAGATGCAGAAGAAGGAGAAGAAGTTTATAATGATGAATTATTCTGCCAATACGAAGATATTAGAAACAATGCAGAAGAATCGGATGAATTAATTAGAAAAGATTTAGAAAAATTTATAGTTGAATAAAAATGCTAAAAATAATAAAATTGCACGCAGATTTGATTAAGGTTCTTCGTATAGAATCAAAGAAAAAGAAATCTCTTAAACAATTAATTTATTTCTTGAGAGATGTATTAAAGAGTTATTTTAAATATTTATTGAGAATGTATGCTGAGATATTCCTCCAATTTAATCCAAAGTATCAAGAACAAAAAAAACAATTTGAAAAACATAAACAATACAAAAAAGATATTGCTAACGCATGGAAAATAATTCAGTGGATGCTCAAGCAAGGAGAAAAGAGAATAGAACGCAAACAAATTCGTAGAGACTTTTTATGTTACGGAAAAATATCTAAAGAACTTGAGCGAGAATTGATGAAAGACATTTATGGAGTAAAAGGATAATATGCCCTACATTACTCAAGAGGATAGAGGAAAATACGCAAAGATTACTAATCAAATCTATGATTTAGAAAAAATAGAAACTAAAGGAGATTTGGAGTATTTGGTGTTTGTTCTTATGAAGAAATTTATGTCTACCAGAGAGTTTCGTTACTCTACTTTACATGAATGTGTTTATGCCATTCAACATTGTGCAGATGAATTTAGACGTAGATATTTAGATAAAAGAGAAGATGAAGCCAGAGAAACTAATGGAGATATAAATTAATGGACAAGAGCATATCTCGTGCAATAATTGATATTTGCCAAAAATTGAATATAAATTATACTTCCCCTTATCAAAAAGATATATTATACAACGACGCAAAAAGATTGGGTGAAATAGTCATGGAAATAGAATCATCAATTGATGAATTATCTTGTATTCTTTGCAGACATAAAGTAGGGGATTATACCGTAGAAAAAATAGAAAAAGACTTACGAGAATTGCACGAAATTGACCACGACCTGATTAACTTATCACAGAAGATAAAATCAGAAATAAAATGAAAAAACTTATACTAATATTCTTTATTGGATTGGGAGAGCAAACTCTTTATACTTTTTATCTTTTATCTCTTACTCGTTATCTTATTGGACTATCAAGTATTTTGATGTTCAGTTACATGATAATTTATTTGGGAATAATAAATAAAATAGCCAAGGATAAATCAGATTCCGTAAAAATGTTATTGGTATACGCTGGGTCGTGCGGGATTGGGAATTGGCTGGCTATGATGTTACATCTTATTAAATAAAATGAAAAGAAAAAAGAAAATTAAAAAAGATAACATCAAATTAATAAAAATAGAATCCATTAGATTCGCACCAGAACTCGAAATTGAATTGCCTAAAAAAGAAGATGCTCAAAAACTTATTGATAGGGGTAAAACCTTAAAAGGCTGGGAGATCAAGTCGGATATGACATTAGACAACGGAATTGAACTTTCTCCAGAGAATTCAAATCATCTTTATTGGAATGAGGAATCTCTTATGCAGATAGCGGAAGTATTGGCGATAGTGAGAGTTCATAGGGGATTTATTAGAAAAAAGACATGTGGATTACATATTCATTTAGACGCAAAAAAATTTAAAGACTCTGAAATACTCAAAATAATAAACGAATGGGTACATCGACAAGATTATATAGTTAAGAGATTTGAAATAGATAAATTTAGACTTGAAGATACATGCAAACTTTTACCTAAAGATGAAGTAAAAGAATTAACGGAAGAAGCCATACATAAGTTTAGAAATTCAAGTAATTATTCTTTCAGAACATATGGTTACATAGACGAAAAATATTATAGTTTAAATGTAAATCATCTACCCAAGAACGATTACCAGACAATTGAATTTAGGTTATTTTCTGGCAGTGTTACTTATAGAGAAATTAAAGAAGCTATTTATTTTGTCTTGACTTTTGTAAGAGACTCACTTGAGAGGAATTAATGAAAACAGTAAGGTCGTATAATAAATTAGTTACTGAGTTGATTAATCTTAATCTTCCTTATCGTATAGAAATTATTGGTTATGTTACTTATGCCAACAAAATTTACCCAATGTTAGCATTAAAATTGATTTCTAAAATGGCTCAAAAGACAGTAATTTTAACTTCAGGGCATCATGGAGAAGAATTTTATTCTATTAATGTCTTACTTCATTGGTTGAAACAACCGATTTTATTTCCCGACTTTAATTATTTTATATTTCCAATTTGTAATCCTTATGGTTATGAAAAAAATTATAGAAACAACGGTAATAGACAAGAAACAAATAACGATACTCATTTTATGAAAGATTCTAAAGTTCCAGAATTGGCTATTTTATTTGAAGAATTTCCCCGCACAGCCGATTTAATTTTGGATATTCACGGTGATGTTGATAAATCAGAATGTTATTGTTACGAACATAAAGCAGAAAATTTACCCTCAATAGCACAAAAAGCATTATTGGAGAATGATGCCATTATTTCTTATCTTAAAGCAAAAACAATTTATAAAACGCCTTTAGAAAATGGAGTAATTATTCCGCCAAAATACGACATTGGTTTGGAAGGATTTCTTGAAAAATTGGGAGTAAAATATTCTCTTACTCTCGAATTACCTAAAAAAATGGAAGGTCAAAAAATGGTTCAAGGAGGAATTGCTATTATCAACTCAATTCTCAAAAATTTTAAGGAGATAAAATAATGCACTATGTCTTATTCTTTAAAACTGAATCACAAAGAAACACAAGAGTATATTATGCCAAATCTTTTTCAGATATTGAAGAAGCACTTTTTTATAGAAATGAATTAATTCATTATGGCTATAATGATAAAAAGATTATAAAAACAACATTAAAGGAAGGAACCATATGATGAAAAAAGAAAATAAATGTAAAGAATGTGGCGGTTCTTTTGAGAAATATTTATGCGATACATGTGGAGCCAATTTATTTTTAGGTGTTCCAATTACTCTTTCTTTTGGATATGGAAGTAATTTGGATGGTTCGGAAGAATATCATTTTTGTAATTATAAATGTTTATTGCAATTTACTTTGGGAGAACTCAAAAAAGAAAATCCCCGAACCAATATCGAATTTGGGAAAGGAAAAATAAGATGATAAAAAAGATTTTAAATCGGATTGTCGAATTTTTTGTAATAGGTAGTTTGACTTTTATATTGATATTAGATATTGTAACTATAATAAATATTAAACGAGAAATTTCTTATATATCCGAAGGGTTATCGATTATTGGATATTCTATTAATAATATAAATACAAATACTGAGAATATAGAAAAAGAGATTAAAACTATTCTTATTAAAAATGATGAATTAAAAGATACAATAATAAAACTTATGGAAGATAAGGTATCAAAAAATGAATTATTAGAAAAGACAGATTCTTTAAAAAAAGAATTAGGGCAACAAACAAAAGACAAAATATCAATAGAAATAGATTCCTTAAAAAATGAAATAGAAGAACAACGATTGACAGATGAAATAAAAGAAGATTCAAATATTGAACAAAAAATAAATAAAGATAAAGAAAATACTCAAAAATTAGAAAATAAATTTCGAGATATTAATGTAATGATATTTAATAATACAGGAGCCTGGCAAGGTAGTGGAAGTTTTGTTTTATATAAAAACCATTATTATATTTTAAGTGCAGGACATTTGGTGGAAGATGAAAAGGATTTATTATATTTGAAGGAAAAGGGAGAAATTATTTGTAAATTAAAGTTAGTTAAGTTAGATAAGGAAAGAGATATTGCACTTTTTAAACCCGAAAATCCGAATTATATACCTATAGCATATACAGAACTTGCCGAAATCGAATCGACGCAAGGTTCGGAAATATATGTTGTGGGAAATCCTTTGGGAATAGATGATGTAATTAGTAAAGGGCGAATAATTAAGTATGGTGGATTTTATTGTTATTTTCAAGACCATTCTTATTTTGGTGCTTCTGGGGGGGGAATTTATACTTTAGAAGGCAAATTAATAGGAATAATTTCTATTATTATTGCAAATTCAGTAGGGATTTTTCCTCCATTTGTTACAAATGGTGCAATTAGACTTAATCAAATAATACAGTTTATGGGAGATATAAATTAATGGAAGAAAATAAATCATATCCTACTCCAGACCAATTAGAAGAACAATTTAAGTATGTAAGCTATCTTATCGGCTCAATGGAAATTTGTGCTGAAAAAGATGATGGTACTGGAAAAAGAACAGAACCAAAAAAAGAGTTATTATTAAGGAATGTTTATCCAATTGACCCAGTTTCATTAGAAGCATCAAAAACAGGAATGAAAACTGAGGAAATAAAAGAAAAAATGATAGGATGGGTTTCTTCAGGAAATTGGGATTTATTCAAAGAACGTGCAAAAGAGATTTGGAAAGGGAAGAGATACATCGATGGAAAAAACGAATTAGTGCATATTCCTGGTGATATTGCTTATGTATTAATGTCAGATTGGTTGACCTTTATTTATAATAAAGGCGATCGCCCATGCGGATCGTTTGCCGAATGTGGTATCTCAGTTGAACATGGAATTCCCATTTATCTCATTACCGATATGCCAAAAAAAGATTTGCCGAAAAGTTTATTACAAATAATTCTTGTAAGTGAAGGAGAAGTTTTTAATACACTACCTGAATACCTAAGATTTATTGACGAAAAATATAAATTAAAAAGAAAAGAACCTAAAGAGGAGAAGAAGTGAGCCAACTTATTGTTGAAATTTGTAAAGTAAATAAGATAGAAAAACATCCCAATGCAGACAAACTTTCAATTATTACTATCAAGGGATGGAGATGTATTGTAGGATTAGACCAATATAAGGAAGGGGATTTAGTTATTTTTTGCCCTCCTGATAGTATTATTCCTACCAATCTTATTGAAAAATATAAATTAGAATTTTTAAAGAAAAATGGGAGAGTAGGAACCATAAAGTTGCGAGGAGAAATTTCACAAGGGTTAATTTTAGATGTTCCAGAAGATTATAAACTTAACGAAGGAATGAATGTAGCAGAAATGTTAGGTATAACCAAATACGAAGTTCCGGAGCCAGCAATCAATCAGTCGCAAGGACAGGTAACAAAAAAGAAATTAAATCCTCTATTTGACAAGTATACTGATATAGAAAACTTCAAACACTTTTCGGATATGTTTCTGGAAGGCGAAGAAGTAATAATTAGCGAGAAAATTCATGGAAGCAATTTTCGGGTAGGCAATCTTCCAAGACCCAAAAATAATTTATGGAATATAATTATGTTTTTGTTTGGGAAAAAGTATGAATTCGTATACGGATCGCATACTGTCCAAAAGAAAAAATATTCTCTTCATAAGGGATTTTACAAAGAAGACATTTGGTATGAAATGGTAAAAAAATATAATTTAGATAAAATCATTCCTACAGATTACATTATTTATGGGGAAATTTATGGCGAAGGAATTCAAGATTTGACTTATGGAATAAAAGGAAGAGATTTAATTATTTTCGATATAAAATATAAAAATAAATATTTGGATTGGTGTGATGTTGTTTCTTTTTGTATTCAATATAATTTGCCTTATGTTCCTGTTTTATTTGAGGGGCAATATACTTATGATACCTTAAAATTATGCACCGATGGAAAGTCCTTACGATGTTCAGAACAAATAAGAGAAGGTTGTGTAATAAAACCTAAAATAGAAAATGAAAAGTATGAATATAAAGGTAGAATTTTTGGAAGAAAGATATTAAAAAATCTTAGTGAAGAATATTTATTAAGAAAAAATGCAACAGAATTTCGTTAAGGAGAATAAAATGCGTGAATTTTGGAAAACTATTAAAGAATATGATAATTATAAAATTAGTTCTCATGGAAGAGTTAAGAGAATTTCAAGATTATTGTATTGCGGACATAAAGGAAGTAAACCACAAAAATTAAGAGAAAGAATATTAAAACCTTTTTTGAGTTGGGAATATAGAAGAATTAGATTATATCATAATAAACAACATAAAGATTTTTCTATTCATAGATTAGTAGCCCAATATTTTGTGTTAAATTTAAGAAACAAACCAGAAGTTAATCACAGAGATGGTAATAAATTAAATAATTTATTTACAAATTTAGAATGGGTAACAAAAAGAGAAAACAATAAACATGCTTATTTATATGGATTGAACAGAACAGCTCCTAAAAATGGATTTAAAACCAGATTTAAAAAAGGACATATTCCTTGGAATAAAGGAGAATAATATGGAAAACAAAACCATGAGAACTTTTTCTTCGGGGGCAACTAGAAATTCCGAGGAAGGAAAAGCAGATTACGAAGGATTCTATGACCCCTTGGTAATAGAGGCATTTGGTAATTATATGACTAAACATCGCAAACAGGCAGATGGGAAATTAAGAGATTCAGATAATTGGAAAAAAGGAATCCCCAAGACTGCATATATGAAATCTTTATTAAGACATGTATTGGATGTTTGGGCGATTCATAGAGGATATAAAAGAATAGATAAACGAACAGGCGAAGAAATAAGTATGATAGAGGCTTTATGCGCTATTTTATTTAATACTCAAGGTTATTTATTTGAAATTTTAAAAGAAAAAGAAACCCGTCCATTCATCGAAAAAGGAATAAAATGACAGACCCAAAAGAAATCAAAAAAGAAATTAAATTATCAGAAAATATTCCAGTAGATTTTGCCTTTGAGAAGATGTTAAAAGATTTCTTGAAAAAGGTGATAAAAGAAGGAATATTGCAGGAAATTAAAGAAAGAAAATACCACATCAAAAAATCAGAGATTAGACATAAATTATTAGGGGGAATCGAAAGAAAAAGAAAATTAGAACGCCGGCAAAAAAGGAGAAAATAATGCGTTATGATAAAATTCAAAAATATTTTGATGAAGGTGAAATAGGAGTAACCCAATTATTGAAAGATTGCCAAGAAATGTTTGATACTATAGACGATTATGCTGCTCAATTTATAGGAGATATTTTATCTGCAAGTGATGAATTAAGAGAAGCAAAGACCAGATTAACAGGTATTGTAGCAACTCTTCAACCTATTTATAGCAAAGCATTATCTATAAAAAAACAAAAAGAATATCGTTATTATGCAGAACAAAAGGAAACCTTGGGCACGGGTTTTAAGGATGGAGCTACAGAAAAATTATCGAAAGATTATGTTAGAGTATTTAGAGATTTGCGAGATTTATTATGTGGATATATTAGGTCAGCAGAGGCATTAATTTTTGATGCAAAAGATAGAATAGAAGGAAATAGAAGAGAATATTCGAGAGAAAAGGAAGAAAATTAATAAAATGGTAAATGAAAGAGTCATAGTAATAGATGGCGGAAATATACAGTTTATCGCCATGTATGCCTCAAAGGCAAATCCGAATGTTCCCGTAGAATATACCTATTTAAATATGATAAGCGGTTATTTTAATAAATTGAATGTTACTTTAGATGATGAAATTATCCTTGCATTAGATTATGGTTCTTGGAGAAAAGAAATCGACAAATCTTATAAGGCACAGAGAGCCATAATAGCAGAACAAGAAAAAGAATGGCGAGCAGTATGTTATAAGAAATTCAATAATTTATATGAAAAAATGAATATAAGTTTACCCATTCATCAAATTAAAATTTATAAGGCGGAGGCTGATGATATTGCAAGCGTTTGTTGTCGTTATTATAGAAATAAGGAGATAATTTTAATTTCAAGTGATGTCGATTGGGAGATGTTATTAACTTTTTCAAATGTTTCTATTTTTTCACCACGCAGTAAAAAATTTAAAGTAGTTCTTAACCCAACCAAAGTTTTGCTTGAAAAGATTCAGGGGGATAAGTCGGATAATTTATTAACCAAGCCTTCTTCAGAAGCAGAATTCATAAAGAGAAAAATGATTGTTGATTTGATAAATCCTCTTCCCGAATATATCGAGAATCCGATTAAAGAAGCATTGAACAAAATAATTCCAAAAAATTTATATCCACATAAAATTCCATTTAAAAGTATGCAAATTAAATTTGCTAAAATTTACAAATTGGAAAAATAAATGAAAAAACTTAAAGTAATTAAAAAAATAACAAAATCATCTTGTTATTGTTGTTCTAATATTGGAGGCAAACCAATTCCCCAAAAAGAATGTAAAGTATGTAATGGAACTGGAAAGTATTCGGAAAGTCATTATATTTTTATATATGGAAAGTATGCAATAGATGCTGATACTTTGAAATAAGGAATAATAATGCCAATTATAAAAGTTAGAGGAATTTATACTATAAATGTTGCTCCTGATAAAAAATATTGCGGATATTGTTATTATTGCGATTGCCAAGATTATAGAGAAGACAATCCAAGATTTAGATGTTTTTTGTTTAAATCGAATTTATTGAAAAATTTCGCAGGAATAAAAAGATGTAAAAAATGTTTAAAAGGAGAAATATATGAATAAAGGAAAAATAATTAGGAAAGGGTTTAGTCTTTATCTTAAAGTTACTGGCGAACCATTAGATAAACCTGCTTATTTTGAAATTCAATCTTATGCAACTAAAGATAAAATAAAAGAAATAGCACAATTATCGGATAGTTTTGATATTGATTTGAGTGGAAATAATGAGAGCAAGGATAATTCAAAAAAGAGAAAACTATCCAAAAAAGAATTTAAGAATTTATCAAAAAGAATATCTCAAGAATATTAAAAAGGAGGAATTTAAAATGGAAGAAAAACAAGTTATAACAGTTGTAAATGAATTATTGATAACTTATCGAAGAGTAAGTGAAATTAGAGAAAAATTAGGTTGTTTTCCAGATTTGGAAGATACTATATCATCAACAGTAGTTAACCAAATTTTTACTTTAATTGAAAACATTAATAGAAAGTTATTAACAATTGATGAAGAAATTAGTAAATTGAAACCTTTGGGAAGAATAGAGTAAAAATTTTAAAAAAATTTTACAGTTATGTTGATAAAAATAATAGAATTTTAAAAATTATTTAAAAAGGAGAAAAAGAATGTATCTTAATATTGAAAATCCAAAACATTTTGAATATAATGTTATTGATATGAATACCGATACTATAATTCCTGGAGTTCAAGAAGCAGACGACGAAACCGGAGAATTTACTTGTTATTTAAGAGGTGATAATGGCAATGTAATAATAGATAAAGATGGAAAACTAATAGAGTTTCATTTTAAAGGAAACATTAAATTAATTAAAAAGGAGGAATAATGTATTTTGAAATTTTTAAAGATGGATTTATTACAATTGAAGTAAATAAGGATGATATTAATTATTTATTGAAAAATAAATCTTTATCCGGATTTGATTGCGTTCATAAAATTAGAATAGAATTAATAAACGAAAAGGAGGAATAAAAAATGGCTGTATTAACACTAACATCAAAGATAACAAAGAAAGCGGGAAATGGCAAGGGTTTTATTTTGGAAGGGCAGGAAGGTTGGTTTAATGCTAATGATAATGTAGTTCCTTTTCTTGCAAAGATTGACGAAGGAAAAGTAGTAGAAGTTACCTATTTTCAAAAAGGAGTAAAAAGAGAAGTAACATTAATCAAAGAAGTTTCTGGCGGAGCAAAAACAGAATCTCCCAAAGAAGATACAGGTGGAACTTATACTAATTGTTCAGTTTGCGGAAAAGAATTAAAAGGAAAAGGAGTTAATTATCCTAAATGTTGGGGTTGTAAAGATATATCACCTAAAGAAGAAACAAAACCTAACGAAACAAAAAAAGAAAGAACATATACCAATTATGATAATCCTGAGAAAACTGCTCAAATAATGAAAGGAAATTCTATCAATGCGGCAGGAGCGGCGGTAAGCGGTAATTTTGCAGGAAGCGACCCGCAAACTATAGCAGAAGCGGTAAAAATAATAGCTGAACAATTATTAGATTATCTTCGGGCTGAATAGATATTCATTTTTTTTGAATAAAATGTTAAAAAAATTAATTTGTTATTTATTTGGACATAATAATTTTATAGTAACCAGAATAGATAGTGGAATGTCTATTTATGGTCATTATAAATGTCAGCGTTGCGGAAAAGAAGAAATATATCAATATGATTACAGATATTAAAAATGAGAACTATTCATAGTAATTGCCCATTTTGCCAAAAAGAAACTAAACAAACTGCTGTCGTAGAATCTTGGTTGGATGTAACTGGTTATGTAATTTTTGTTCATTATTGGACTAGATGTTTAGAATGTGGAAATAACTTAATTGAAAAAACTAAAGAAATAGAATGGGAGCAATTATAAAATGATTAATGTAGAAGACCTATTAAAATATCTAAAAGAAAAGATTCCTAATTTTACTAAAACCAGTAAGCGGGGACAGATTTTAATTACTTGTCCTCAACAATCAGAACATAAATTTCAATCTATTTCTCCTACGATGACTACTATTCCTGGGTCAAGTAAATGGTATTGTCTTGTATGCGGATTTAAAGGAGATACCTATGACCTTATTCGTTTAGTAGAAAAAAAACCCAACCTTACAAATGACGAAATTGTCTCCTTTATGACCGATACTATGAAAATGGATGTATGTCCTGAACTCGACGCCTATCAAAAGTACGGATGGAGTTTATTTGCTATTGCTAAAAATAGTAAAAAGCCATTAAAAGATGAACATTGGAGAGAAGAAGGAGTAAGCACTAAAGAAAAATCTAAATGGTTAAATTGGTTAGAAAGCGGATGTAATTTAGCAGTCAATTGCGAATTTAGTAATGTAATGATAATTGATTTTGATGATAAAGAAATAAAAGAAGAATCTATTCCTCTAAGAGATGAATTAAAAAAATTATTAGAAGATAATAAAACTTTAACCCAAAATACCCCAAGAGGCGGGAAACATTTCGTATTTATTTTTGATTCGAAACTTTGGGTTAAACAAAAGGTAAATGTGGCTGGTTTAGCCATAGATACCCGAACTGAGAAAGGATATTTTTTAGTTTCTCCTTCTAAATACGAAGGAAATTCTTATAATTGGATTAATCTTGGGGTGGAAATAAAAATAATTTCTTCAGAATTAAAATCTAAATTATTGGAATTAATAGAGGTAGATAAAGGCAGAAAAACAGAATCAACATCCGAATTATCGCAAAAAACTAAAGATGCAATAGAACATCCCATAGAATTAGTGAACAATAATCTTGAAGGATGCTGCAACGATACTTTTGTTCGTTTCGGAGGAGTATTAGTAAAAATGGGATTGCCAGTAGATATAGTTAAAGGAATTTTATTTTATTTAAATAAAAATTGGTTAAGAAATCCAATGCCAACAAATGTCATTGAGGCAATGTTAGGAAGTCTTGAAGGATACAAAGGAACCGAAGAACAAACCCAAGAACAATCGATTTATGATGCATGCCAAATAATTCAAAACGATATTGGAGCAAAAGATATAATAGACCATGTTTTTCCTGGGGATAATAAAAAAAGAGCAACAGTTGATAAATATTTGGCTAAGTTGCATAAAGAAGGAAAATTGAGTAGAGTAGGAAGAGGAAAATATAATTGTAAACAACAAGTGGACTGGACTGATGAACCTCAAATAATTAATCCTCTTTCTCTTATAAAAATGCCTTATTTTAATGAAGTTGCCAAATTTTATGAAGGAAATATTATTTTAATCGGTGGCGCTTATGGGGAAGGCAAAACGACACTCGCAGTCAACTTCATAAAACAACTTAAAGAACAAGGAGTAAAACCATATTATATTCCATTAGAAAGTGGAAGTTCTTTTGAAGAAGATATTAAGGCAATGGGATTAACTTGCAACGATTATTATACACCAAAAGTAGATGATGACCATCCTCCCGTAAATCCTATGCAAATAGAAATCCAATCTCATTCATTTACAATTATTGATTGGCTTGACCAAGCCGAAGATTTTGCTAAGACTCAAAGTATTTTAAAACATTTTAATGAAGAGATGCGAAGAAGTGGCGGGATTTTGGTTATATTTGTTCAAATCAGGAAAACGACCCATGAATGGTTTGCTCCTGATTTAATCAATACCTATCCTGCTTTTGCTGCACGTTTTATTTGGGATGATAATGATATTGGATTAGTATCTCATTTTAGTTGTGATAAAATTAGGAATCCGATAGGGCATTATTCAACAGCAATAAAAGAAACATATTTTAATTTTGAGACCAAAGAGATAAAATTAAAAAATAATTTATGAGTTTAATAAAACATATAATTAAATTAAATCAAATTTATGATTCAATGAGAAAAAATTATTCTCTTTTTAGAAAAATGTTTCGCAATCATTCTTCAATAATACACAAAATTAATCTTTCAGAACAATTTTTAATGGATGCTTTTAAATTAACTACACAAAAAATGCAAGAAACCGAAGATAAAAGAAAATTCAATTCTATTGTTAAAGTTTTAAAACATGGAAAAAAATAATTTATAAAGATGAATACTTACGATAAAGGCAAAGAATTAGATATTTTTGTCGCTAACCAACTTCAAGAGATTTTTAAAGAAACCCCTCCTATTCGCCCATCAAAAGCCTCTTCAGGCGGATTACATAATACTGAAATAGGAGATATTACTTCTTATAATTTATTTGTAGAAGATAAAAACGACGATAATTGGTTTAAAATAAAAGTTTGGCAAAAATTATTAAATTCAATTCCTTTTGGTAGTTCAAAAAAAGTTCTTTATGTTATTAAACATCCTATAGAAGGTATTATGGTTTGTTTAACTTTTTCAGATTTATGCCGATTATTAAAGGAGAAAAGATGAAAGATAGACCTTTCGCATTTTTGGGAGAAGATAAAATAGATTCAAATAGCGAAATTTTTGATTACATTAAAGAATTACATGGATATTTATGGGACTATATAAATCGAATAATACCTGGTGCAAGCGGAAACTTAAAAGATTATGTAGATGAAGGATTAAAAGTATTGGACGAATACATTAGAATATTATCCGAGCACGAAGAAGAAATAAAAGTTTTAGAACGCCTACGAATAGGATTATAAAATGAAAAAAAGATTAAAAGATAAAATCTTCCGAGATGTAACCATAAAAATAGACCGATTAGTTGAGCAATACCAAGATGATAGTGGCATTGATAATAAATGCGTTGCTTTTTTAGTTACAATAGAACATGGGCAAGGAAGAAAGACAATGTTTAGAGCTAATAGTGAAAGAGATTTATGGAAAGAAATTAAACATTTTGCGATGGTCTATAAATAGGAGGAATAATGAAAAAATATTCAAAATGTTGTTTGGCAGAAGTAAAATCAGAAGTGTGCTCCGATTTCATTGGTGATAATCCCAAAACAATGAAAATAGGAACTTGTTATTATACTTGTCAAAAATGCGGGCAACCTTGTGATGTTAAGGAAGGATTTATTTCTGTGAAAGAAATGAGAAAGGGATTAAAAAGTAAAAGAACTCTATTATGGTATTTAGAATCTTGGTGGTATAGATATTTTTGGAATTATTTGGATATGTTACCAAGAAGGATTTATTGGTTTTTTCAAAGAGGATTTAGAGGTTTTGGCGATAATAATACTTGGGATTTTGACAATTATTTGTCAACAATGATTCCTCAAGCATTAAGACAATTAAAAAAATATTCGATTGGATTACCTACTTGGAAAAAAGGAAAATCTGAACACCAAGCCAAAAAAGAATGGAATGAAATACAAAATAAAATAATAAAATCATTTGAATTGGCTAAAAAATATATTGATTTGGATATAACTCCTGTCGAATGGAAAGAAAAATATGAGAAGCAATACAATGAAGGTATGAAACTTTTTGCGAAATGGTTTTTTGCTTTTTGGGACTAAAATGGATTAAATTAAAGGAGATTAAAAATGCCAAGAGGAAGACCTAAAGGGTCAAAAAATAAGAAACAAATTCCCTTATCAAAAGAATCTAAAAAATTAGTAGAAAAAGGATTACAAGAAGCCAAAGAAGGAAAATTAGAACCTTTAGATAAGAAATTATTAGAAGAACGTAAAGAAGATAATAAAAAAGAAGAAAATATAAATCCAAATCTAAAGAGAACGGTAAATAATTTGACTAAACAGTTTGGACATGAGGTTATTCATTTTGCCTCCGAAGAACCAGAAAAAGGCAAAATTCCTTTTGGAATAAAGCAAATAGATGACTTAATAGGTGGGGGGATTACAGAGGGAATGTTTACGGTATTGTGGGGGAATAAATCTTCCGTAAAATCTACTCTTGCTTATTTGGTTATTGCTCAAGCACAGAAAAAAGGAATACAGTCCCTCTATATTGATTTAGAGCAATCATTTAATAAAGTTTGGTCGACTAAAATGGGAGTAAATTTAGATACTTTATTAATAGCTAATAAATCTAAAAATGCCGAAGAAACATTTGATATGATTATTAAATTATGTAATGAAAAAAGTGTGGGGCTAATTGTACTTGATTCTATTCAATCTTTAAGTCCGCAAGGCGAAAAAGAAACTAAAACAGGCAAGGAAAGGTCTGTAGCAGATGATACGATGGCTTTACTTGCTCGTAAGTTATCTCAATTCTTTAGAATGACTGCTTCTGGTGTAGCTTCCGGCAAAGTGGCAGTATTACTTATAGGGCAAGCAAGAACAGATTTGGGTAGTTTTATTAAACTCGATGCTCTTAGTTCTGGTCATGCTCTTCAACATTGGTCGGCAATAACACTTAAAACCTATAGAGGGGCAAAAGCAGATTCCCCTAGATATCGTTTTAAAATAAACGATAAGTCAAAAGAAATAATAATTGGATTTCCTTTAAATATAAAAATTGAAAAAACAAAACTTAGTGGAACTGCTCCCGAAAGTTCTGTAGTTACTTTGCCTTTTTATTATGAGTATGCTTTTGAAAAACCTACCGAAGAGCAAATTAAAAAAACATTTAAAGATTGGATAGAGTTTGAATCTGAGGAATAATATGTATAAAAATAAATCTTTTTGCATTGATTGTGGGGAAGAAATAAGTTTTATTAGCAAACGATGCCAAAAACACGCTAATGAGATAAGTATTATAAAAAGAATGAAAAATAGAAGAAATTATAATGGAAAAAATAATCCTAATTATAAAGGAATTAAATATTATTGTAAATGCGGTAGAAGATTAAAAAATATATATGCAAAAAAATGTAGAATGTGTTATATTAAATGGTTAAAACAAAATAGTAAATATTTTAAATTTCCTTCTCGAAAAGGAAATAAAAATAATAATTGGCAAGGAGGAATTGCTTATTTCCCCTATGCTCCTAATTGGAGATATATAAAAATTCATATTAGAGAAAAATATAATTATATTTGCCAATTATGTAATAACTCAGGCAACTCTACTCATCATATAGATTATGATAAAATGAATTGTAAAGAAGAAAATTTAATCTGTCTTTGTAAAAAATGTCATGCTAAAACAAATGCTAATAGAGATTATTGGTATGTTTATTTTAGATATATTAAAGATTTTGGAAAATCTATGGAGGAATAATGAACTTATTTATTTTAAATATAAAATTCTTGTTTTCTAAAATCTTATGCCATTTTTTAAGAATTGATATATTAAAGATAACCGAACCTCCAGTTCCAGAATGTCCTTATCCAGATGTAATGAAATTAATAGAGGAGGAATCAACAGAATGAAAACATCTAAAAATATAGCAGTTTTAAATGATTTTATTCATTATTGTATTGCTCATCCCGATGAAAGATTTTGGCAAGCATTATCTAATTGGATAGGCAAAACCATTAGAGCAAATGATGACGATACTTTTCATTTTGAAGGAAAGGATAAATAATGATTTATTGTAATTGTGAAGAACCAACAATAATTTTTGATGAAAATCATTTATTTGAAATGTGCTATAAATGTAATAGAATTAGAGAATTGGATGCGTTAGATATGTGGATTAAAGATAATATAATGAATTTTATCAATGGTCTAACTAAAAAATGAAAATAGAAAATTTAAACTGGTGGATATTTGAAAATGAAAAATAATACTTTTAATTTATTAGTATTGATTTTTTTGCCAGTAATAATATTTGTTGGAATATTTGTTTGTATATGGGAAGAAATTAATTTTTGGATAGGAAGAATACAATTAAAGAAGGAGTATAAAATGGGAACAATTTCGCTTAAAAGAGGAAAAATATATACAATTGGCAAAGAATAAAATGAATAAAATAAAATTTTCCCATAATTGGAATAATAAATTAAATCATAATATTTTTACAACTATTAGAAAATATACAGAAGAAAAATACCATTATTATAATGATTTAATGGGAAGTAATTTTGATGTTTTGTTGAATAATGAAAAAATAAAAGAAGCAAATTTAATAGATATTGATATTTGTGATTTTAAAACTATTCCTAATGGATTGTTGCATGTTGATACCGGAATGGTTAATAATTATGAAATTGAAGATTTATTTGCAAAGTTTGGTATTAGTGAAAATGATAGAGTTCTTATTTTAACTTTTAAAGTATGAGTTCAATAAAAGGAAAAAAGGATAAACAAAAATACGATAGAATATATCACAAAAAACATCGAAAAGAAATAAAAGAATATTTTAAACAAATTCGGCGAATTTGTAAATGCGGAAGGAGGTTGAGAATGTCAAAAGGATCCAGTAGAACGAGGATAAAAGAGGGAACGGTGAAGAAGGGTGGAGTTAATGCAAAACCATCAAGTCCGCCACCGTCACCGCCTAAGGGACAAGGCGGGAAAAAGAATCTGATAAAAGATGGGCAAGGAAAGCTCCTCATTATTATCAAACTCATAAAAAAGAATGCAATAAAAGAAATTTAGAATGGGCAAAAAAACATCCATTAAAAAGTAAAAGAATATTAAATAAATATAAAAATTCACATCAGGCGTTATTAAAATGGTGGTCTTTTACTTATAGAGCAAAAAGAAGAAATATAAAAGTTTTAATTACAAAACAGCAATTCATATATTGGTTTAATAAACAAGAAAAAATTTGTGTTTATTGTGGAATAAAAGAATATCAATTAAAATTTAAAAAATATTCTCAGTTAGCCATGATTTCTAATAAACTAACTTTAGATAGAAAAAATAATAATAAACCATATACTATCAAAAATATTGCATTGGCTTGTTGTAGATGTAATTATATTAAATCTAATTTATTTACATATAAAGAAATGATTAAATTAGCAAAGGAGTTTATTTGTGTTAAGTTTGCCAATCCAAAATATCAGTAATTCGGGCAGAGAGATAATCCTATTCAATCGTCAACCCGATGGTCAATTATCTCAGTTTAGGGATAAGAATTTCATGCCTTATTTTTTCAAAGAATCTTCTACAGGAATCTTTAGAACTATTAATGGGAAAAAAGTAAATAAAGTATTCTGTAAATTACCTTCAGAAGTTGCTCGCAAAAGAGATGAAAATTCTTATGAGGCAGACATTTTATACCCGAAACGTTATTTAATTGATAAGGTAGGAGAAATTATTAAATCCCCTATCAAATATATTTTTATTGATATTGAAATTCAAACAAAAACAGGAGTACCCGATTATCTTTATCCTAATCAGCCAATAACAAGTATTAGTATTTATAATTCTTTATCTAAAGAAATTAAAACTTTTTGGATTAAAGATTATTATGAATTTGGTAAAAGAGAAGGAATCGATAAAACAGAATGTGCCGAAGATGAATTATTAAAAGAATTTGTAAAGTATATAAAAGAAGAACAACCAGATATTTTATTAGGTTGGAATTTTATTTTATTCGATTATCCTTATTTATATGCTCGTATAAAAAAATTATGGAATTTAGATTTAGCCGAATTGATTTCCCCAATAAATAAATATCGTTATGGAATAAAAGAAATGGATATTCCCTATCCATCAGGAATTAGTATATTAGATTATCTAGATTTGTTTAAAAAAATTTATAATAAAGAAGTATCTTATTCCTTAGATTATATTGCCCAAAAATATTTAAAGAAACCTCCGAAAAAGAAAGTAGATTTTAGTCAAATTACTGATGATATTAAGGAAAAAAATAAAGAAGACATCGAAGATATGGTAGGAATTGAAAAAGAAAAAAATATTATAACTTATTATGATGAAATTCGTAGAATGGGAAAATGTGTTTGGGAAGACATTACATGGAATTGTCTTGATGAACAAACAGAAATTCTTACTAAAAATGGTTGGAAAAAATATAATGAAATAAAAAAATCAGATAAAGTTTATTCGATGAATCCAAAAACATTTCAATTAGAAGTATCAAATATTAAAAATCTATTTATTTATAATTATAAAGGTAAAATGATTAATTATCAAAATGAACGAATTAATTTTTGCGTTACCCCTAATCATAAATTTTTAATGACTTATAACAGACCTGAACGAAATACACTAAAATTAGAAGAAAATACAATAGATTCTATACCCGACAGGGATGATAGATATTTTTTTGTCGGTTCGGAGGGCTATGAAGGAAAATTCAATCAATTAACAGATAATCAAATTAAACTTATTGGATGGATTATTTCTGAAGGGCATTTTGAGAAATGTAGTAAAGCTATTTCTATTTATCAAAATAAAGGCAAAGAAGCAAATGAAATAGAAGAATTATTAAATCAAGAAAATTTAGGATATTCTAAATATATACATAAAAATAATAACTGTATTAATTTTCGTATTAAAGCAGTCTATACTTCTTTATATAAACAATTGTTGAGAAATAAGAAAGAATTACCCAATTTTGTTTTTGAATTATCTATTCAACAAAAAAGACTATTAATCGAAACTATGATGAAAGGAGATGGGCATTGGCAATCCAGAAATAGTGGTTGTTATTATTCTAAAAGCAAAGAATTAATCAATCAATTTCAATTATTATGTATTTTAGCTGGATGGAATGTTAGAACACATAAAAGAATTAAAAATGAAGGAATATATTATGAAGGAAACATTGTAAAAAATCCATTTAAATTATTTCGTTATCACGCTAAAAAAGAAATTCGATATGAAGGCAAAATTTGGTGTATAGAAAACGAATATCATAATTTTTTGATAAGACATAATGAACGAATAGTATTAAGTGGAAATTCAAAAGTTCTTGATGTAATGCTTTTAACTGAAGCAAAAAAACTCGGTATAATTCTTCCTTCAAAAAAATATGCGGAAGATATTATAATAGAAGAAGGTAAGGAATTTGAGGGAGCATATAGAAGAGCCGAACTTGGCCGATTTGAGCAGGTCTATAAACTTGATTTGAGTAGTGCTTATCCCCAAACTATTATTAATTTTTGTTTAGATATTTCCAATCTTACTGAAAATAAAAATGAACAAAAAATAGACATAACTGACCGAGAAACTAATGAAATAAAATATTCTATTTATGTTAAACAAAATCAAAATACTTTATTACCTATTATAGCAAGAAAATTAATCGCCAAAAAAGACATATTAAAAAAACAATTAAAATCTTTAAATCCAGAAAGTGAAGACGCAAAAGATTTACAAATAAAATATGATGCGACCAAGGCACTCACAAATAGTCTCTTCGGGGTAACTGCTTTAAAAGCGTTTCGTTTATATGATGTTCGGATAGCCTCTGCTATTACCAGTATAGTAAGAGATTTACTTCATTTTGTAGAAAATAAATTACAGGAACAACAAATGAAAGTAACTTATGTAGATACTGATAGTTTATTTGTATTAGCCAAAGAAGACCCTACTAATTTATTAAATGATTTAGTAAAAGATTGGGCAAAACAATACAATAAGCCAAACCTAGATATTTCTTTTGATTGTGAGGGTATCTTTGATAGATTATTAGTAGTAGCTTTATGTCATTATGTTGGTTACCTAAAATCAAAAGCAGGAATCAAAAAAGAAATTAAAGGAGTGGAAGTAAAAAGACGAAATAGTTCTATTTTTATGAAAAAGTTTCAAGAAGAATTAATAGAAAAGGTTCTTAACAATGAATCTCAAGAAGCGATTATAGAATTTATCGCTTCACAAAAAGAAGCGATTATAAAAGTTCCTGTAATTGAAATCGGATTTCCTTCTAAAATAAATAATGCACAAGATTATAAAAGTCCTCCTATTTTTTTGAGAGCTTTGGATTATTCTAAAGAATTGTTTGGATTTGCTAAAAATTCTGGAGAGACTTTTTATTATTGTTATGTTAAATCACTTGGCACATCAGAAAGACATGCCAAGCAAATGCGTAAAAATAAAGAAACTGGGAAAAAGGAATTAAAAGAATCCCATACAATGATAGAAAAAAATGTCCTCGCTTATGATGAAGAAACCCAAAACCAAATAATAGAAATAGATTATGACATGATGACTAAAAGGAATATTTTAGACATTGCCGAAAAAATCTTTGATGCTCTTAAATGGAATAAAGAAAAAATTGGCATAATAACTAAACCTAAAAAAGAACGAAAAACTAAAGCTCAAATCGCTTTAAAAATAGTTAAAGAGCAAGAATCAATAATTCAATCTCAACCTACTTTTACTGAAAAAGATTTTATAGAAGAAGATAATCTTTGTGATTTTAATAAATGTGGGCAAGAAAAGGAAGGTAAATGCTTATCTAAAAATCCAGAAGAATGTCCGAAAAATAATGAACAAAGTGTTTATGAGAATGATGATTTATTAAAAAAAGAACTTAAAGCCTATTATGAGGAATAAATGAATACTAATAAACAAATACAATTATATTTAGGAGATTGTAATGCCTAAAATTAAATGTAACTGTGCTATTTGTGATAAAATTTTTTATAGAGATAAATCTCATATAAAAAGTAAAAATGTATTTTGTTCAAGAAAGCATAAAGAAAAAGGTATGATGTTAGGTTTGGTAGCACCAATGCGATTAGGAACTGGTTATGGTGTAGACGATATTTTAAGAAGAAGAAAATATTATAAATATAAAGCATTTGATAGAAAACATAATTATAAGTCAATAATATTAAATGTAAGAGAATTTTGTCAATTATTAAAAACCGGTAAATGTTATTATTGTGGCAATAATATAAATTTAGGATTTGATAGAATAAATCATCAAGATGGACATCACATAAATAATGTAATCATTGCATGTCATATATGTAATATGACGAGAGGAAGAAGATTTACTGTTGACCAAATGAAACAAATCGGAGCGGTTATTTCTTCTTTCTATAGAGGAGGTGAGGAATAAATGGTGGAAGAACCTAAAATCAAATTATTTTTAGGGGACAGTGCAGAAGTATTAAAAAAAATAGAAGATAATTCTATTGATTTAATTTGTACTGACCCACCATATTGACGGTTATTCTTTTATGGGTAAGGATTGGGATAAAGTAGTTATTCCTTCTTCTACTTGGAAAGAATGTTTAAGAGTATTGAAACCAGGAGCATTTGCTTTTATAATGTCCGCACCAAGACAAGAGGTATTAGGAAGAATGATTTATAATTTACAAGAAGCAGGATTTGAAACAGGATTTACATCAATTTATTATTGTTATGCGACTGGTTTTCCTAAAGCAATAAACATTTCTAAAGCAATAGATAAAAGAAAAGGATTAAAAAGAACAGGTATTACGAGAACCGATGGCAAAGCAACTAATAGTGGTTCTGGTTGTTATAATTGTAATATAGAAGGAGAAAATAGTATGTCAAGAGTTTTTGAAGATGGATTGCCCATTTCTGATGAAGCAAAAACTCTTGATGGATTTTATGGTGGTTTTCAACCAAAACCAGCAGTAGAAATAATAATTGTAGTAATGAAACCTTTATCAGAAAAAAGTTACATAGACCAAGCATTAAAAAATGGCAAAGGAATTACTAATTTAGATGATTGTAGAATTCCTTATGAGAAAAAATATAAACCGCAAACAAGAGGAAATTTAAATTCCACATCAGAAGAAAGAAATTATGGATATAAAGATAATGTAGAAATTGGTTCAGAAAAAGGAAGATTCCCTGCTAATTTATTAGTATCTGATGATATTTTAAATGATGGAAAAGAAAGAACATCAAATAAATCTAAAGATGATAAATCTGCCTCTGGTGGAATTTGGCAAAAATCTACAGGCAAACCAGCAGGGCAAACTTATAATGATTCTGGTTCTTTTTCTCGTTATTTTGATTTAGATGCTTGGGCTAAAGAAAATGATATTTCCGAAGATTGTAATACTTTTCCTTTTTTAATTTGTCCAAAGGCAAGTAAGAGTGAAAAAAATAAAGGATTGGATAATTTATCAATAAAACAAACTACTGGGGGTGGGGGTGGTATAGGAGATTATTTAGAAGATGTTAATTCGGCTTCTGGTAAATTCGGGAGTGAAAAAGCTCCTTCTAAGAATTGCCATCCAACAGTTAAGCCAATAAAATTAATGTCTTATCTTATTACTTTAGGAAGTAGAAAAGAAGATACTGTTTTAGATTGTTTTTTAGGAAGTGGCACAACTGGAGTTGCTGCAAAATTATTAGGTAGGAAATTTATTGGCATAGAATTATCATTAGATTATTTAAAAATTGCACAAGAAAGAATAAAAAATACTAAAAATGATTAAATTATCTCTTAAAAAATTAGAAAAGAATTTAGGGCTTAAACTTCGTAAGAATGTAATGGGACTTGGCGTTGATACTGCTTCAACTACCGGTTTGGCTCTTATTTCTACTTTTGGGGAAAAGGCAATCATAGATTATTCTATTTTTAAATTGCCTACAATTCCAAGAAAAATAGCCGACCAAATGGAAAAATCAGAAAAATACGAACAAGCAATGGATAGTGCCCTTAATTTAATTAGAGATTATAAAAATCAAATAACTATAAAAGCACCATCTATTTTGGTATTAGAACAATCTTTTCTTTTAATGAGTCCAGAAACTTTTGGGTATCTCAGAAGTCTTGGAGGCATTTTTTATTCAGAACTTTATGATTCTTTTGATGAGATAAAATTTTATCTTCCTACAGTTGCTCGTAAATTAGTTGGATTTCATTCTGTATTGCCAAGAGGAACCCCAACTGACCAAAAGAAAAAAGAAATTATGAAATTCATATCTAATATTGTTGAAGAAGAAATCAAAAGTTCGGATATTGCGGATGCGATTTTGCTTGCCCTTGCGGGATTAAAATTATAAAGGAGGATAAAAATGACAATTTATTGTAAAAATTGTAAATATCTTAGTAGTTACGAAGGTGCAATGGGAGAATTTTGTTATTTATGTTATCACCCAGTTAATATTATTACAGAAAGAGACGCTATTCATGAATATAAAATTTTGCAAAATTCTCCAGAAGCACGAAATAAAAACAACAACTGCATGGGATTTAAAAAGAAATGGTATATAATAATTAAATAGGAGGAATAAAATGTGGTGTTATCTTTCTAATTTAGAATGTTATCAACCTACTTGTATCGGTTGTTGTCATGCAAATCAAAATTATCCAATTTATTATAATCCTTCTCCGCAATTTAATTATGAATGTCCCGATTGTCATGGGAGATTTAATTTTCCTTCCATTAATGGTTGTGCAGGTTACATATGTCCATTTTGTAATAGAAAAATGGAAGGATATAAATAATGTCTAATTGGAAAGAACAGTTAAATCAAATATCGGAAAAATTAAAGAAAGGAGAAAAAAATGATAGTTCTACTCAAGGAGATAGTAGCTTTCGTGATAGGAGTAATAGTGGGCGGAGGGGGAATGTTAATTTACCAGACATACGGAAAAAAATAATAAATAAAAATTTAACAAAAGGAGGTAAGATAATGATTCCAGCTCAAGGCATTTGGGATGATTTCAAAAAAATTGATGCTGATGATAAACTTAACGATTATCAAAAATTGAGTTTAAAACTCGAAAAAATAGTTAAAGTTATCTTAAATTGCAGAACCAATACTACGAAAATAATGACCAAATTAGAAATACCATTAGATACAATTGAAAAACAAAAAGAGAAAAAAGAATAATAAAAATGAAGGAGTTAGAATTTTTTCTACTCCTTCCCAAAAGATGAATGAATATTATCTATCAGAAGATTATAAAGGAAAAATAAAATGATAATAAATAGAGTATGGGCAATGCCAAATAAATGGACTTTTACTATTAAACCAATTAAAGAATTGGTGAATAGGTATGTTGGCGATGGAAAAAGATGGATTGACCCCTTTTCTGGAAATAATTCTAAGGCAGAATTCACTAATGACCTCAATCCCAATTCACCGGCAAAATTTCATTTGGAAGCAATAGAATTTTTAAAACAATTAGAAGGAAATAATTATACTGGGGGATTATATGACCCCCCGTATTCACTACGGCAAATAATGGAATGTTATGAAGGAATTGGCTGTAAAGTTGATAAAAAATGGGCAACTACAAAATTTTATAGTGAAACAAAATCTTATTTAGCAGATAAGATTAAAGTAGGGGGGCTAGCAATAAGTTTTGGTTGGAATAGTATAGGATTGGGGAAAAATAGAGGATTTGAAATTATAGAAATATTGTTAGTTTCCCATGGAAGATTACATAATGATACGATATGTACGGTAGAAAGAAAAAATGAATAATTATTTAATAAGTTTAAAATTGATGATATTGGGATATGTGATATTTTTGATTTGGCTTTTTTGGGGAGGAAAAAAGAAATGATATATTGCGATAAGAGACAAGAATATGTACATCAAGATGAAGAATGTATGTGTTGTACATTTTATAATAGAAATACAGATTCTTGTTGGTATGAGGAGTGGATTCCTGGGTTATTAAAAAAAGGAAAAGATGAATCTAATTAATTTATGGGGAATTGGTTTAATTATTGCCAGATTTTTTGATGGATACAAATATCATAAGCAAACTCAAAAAATTAGGAAATTTAAATTAGCGAGAGGTCATTCCAGAGATTTTGGAAATATTGCTGCTGGGGTAGACTCTTTTATGTTATTATATTTTATTTTTAAAAATTGGGATTTATATATGGTTATCTCTACAATAATAATGCTTTTCTTTGTGGGGGAATATTGGTTAACTTTATATTATTTTTATCCCTATCGTATGAGAGGTTGTGCGAATTTTAAAAGACCTAATTTGTGGGTATATTTTTTAAATTCTATTCAATCAGATAAATACAGAAAAAGATTATAAGGAGTTAAAGTTGAATTTATTATTATTCGGCGATTTACATCTTACCCAACAAGACCTTCCTGAGTGTATCCAAATCCTTGAAGAAATAGGAATGTTAGCTAATCAACATAAAGTTGATTTAGTTATTGATTTGGGCGACACATTTGATAATCTCAAACCAAGTTCTTTGGAGTTAGATTGCTTTGCCACTTTTATAAGAAGATTAAATAAAAAATTAATTATCATTGCAGCCGATTCCCATGAGTCTGAAACAGAAAAACAAAGTATCTTAAACCACTATGGAATTCTCAATGATACCATAATTGTGGTAAAAGAATACCAAGACGATTATTTATTATGTCTTCATGAATTTATTAAAGAAAATAATTTAAATTTTGGGGCTAAAAGGTCATTAAAAGATTTTAAACAATTTAAATATGTATTTAGTGGTCATGACCACCATTATCATATTATAAAACCAAATTATTGTTTTCTTGGGTCATGTAGATTTATTAATTTTGATGAGGCAAAGGATAGTCAAAAAGTTATTGCCATAATAGAAGATTATCGGGGAGAGAAAGAAAAAGTTATTTTTATACCCTTAAATTCTCCTATTCCTATGATGGACATAGAGTTAGAACAAAATAGTCAAAAACAGTCCGTAAAAGACCCCACTGAAGCCAAAAAAGTGGTTCCTGGGTCATCTGGTGAGAAAATTCACGCTTTAGAAGCCACAGTTTTAGCATTATGCCAAAAATTAGATAAACTTCCAGAAAAGAACAAAGTTAGAATCATATTTAAAGATTACTCTCTTTGGGTTGAGTTTCTCCCATATTATCAAAAGTATGTGGATAAGTTCATTTTATTTAAACAAAAAAAAGATTTCATTATGAACTGTAATTTAGCTGAAACTAAGCCAGACAACTTGACATTAAAAGAAAGTTTAATTAATTGGATGGAAAAAAATCAAGTAAATGAAAAGATTAGAAAAATATTATTGGAGGAATTAAAATGAAAATTATAGTAGCTGCCTTAACTCTTCGTTTTTATGTTTCGGATGGATGGTCTTTAAGAAAAGTTAGAGAATTATTGGTTTGCCCTAATTTTAAAATTGAAAGAAGAAAAGGAAATAAAAAATTAGGAATTTCCGATTATTTTGCTTGCTATACAAATAGTGGGCATAAAATTTTTAAAGCATCTAAAATAAGAAAGCATACTTTTGAAGATAATGTTGGATTTGGTGAAATTGTTTGGTATATGGAGGAGATAGAATAGATGGCGCATAAACAATGTATAGATAAATTAGATAAAAGATGTGATTGTATTATTGATGATTTAAAAGAATTAGAAGTAATAAAAAATAATATAAAGCATATAGATAAATTCCTTGCCCGATATTTAAGAACTCAGAATGAAATAGATATAAAAGATTTTGCTAATTATCTAAAATTAAGATTAATAATTGAAAATGAGTTGGAGGAATGAAATGACGGAATATAATGAAGATGTCTTTTACTTGGGTTATTGTAAATATTGCCAACAATTTGATGCACTTAAAAATGGTTTATGTGCTAAATGTCAGGATAAAGATATTCCTGATGTTTTAAAAGAGATTTTTGGAGGATATGATAATGAAAAAGAAAAATAATAATAAATCCGGTTGTTGCAGAGCCAAAATAAGATTTTCTGACCCAGCCCCCGATTTCCTGGGTGATAATTATCCTTTAATAGGAACTTGTTATGCCATTTGCACGAAATGTAACGAACCATGCAATTTTTATATTCCTATTAGAAGAACTTGGGCGAGAAACCCCAAGACTCAAATTATGCCCAATAAGAAAAAGAAAAAATCTGCAAAATTAACTCCGAAAGAATTAAAAGAGATACATACAACGCAGGACTTTTAATGATAATAAATAAAATAATTTTAAAAAATTTCCAATTGTTCTCCGATGCCGAGATTAATTTCTCCAAGACTAATCTCATCAATGGGGTTAATTTTGATAGTCAAGAATTAAATAATGATTATTCGGGCAATGGGTCGGGAAAATCCACAATTGTTAGTAGTATTTTATTTTGTTTATTTGGAGAAGTTACTGGCATAAATTTGAAAGATTTAATAAAAATCGGGGAAAAAGAATGTTCAATAGAACTCCATTGTTCACAAAATGGTAAACAATACAAAATTATTCGTAAGATTCCTTCTGATTTACAAATCTGGAGTGATGAAGGAGAACATAAATTCAATACCGCATCAATCGCCCAAAAGTGGTTAAATGAATTGATTGGCGAAGACCTAAATAAATTCCGTACCTATCGCATGATAGACCAAAATAAAGGGATTGACCTTTTAGGATTAGGAATTGTTTCTCTTAGAAAAAGTTTAATGGGTTTAGTTAATACCCAATTCATAGGAATAAGAAATAATTTACTCGCCAAAAAAATGGAACGAGAGAATTTTAATGTAAATAAGAAATTATATCATTTTTATTTATCTACTAAAAGGCAGACTATTCTTGAAAATGGACTATTAAGATTACAAGAAGAATTAAATCTTACCAAACAAGATTGTGATAATCAATCCAAATTGTTAGGTAACTATAAATCAGAAATTTCTTCAAGAAATAAAATAATTTATTTTAAAGAACAAGACAAGAAGAAACTCAATGGAGGAGTTTGTCCCATTCTAAATGTTAAATGTTCACAAATTGGTGAACAACTATCTACAGTGAACCTTATAAAAAATAAAGAAATAGGAATTATAAATGCAGAAATAAAAGAAATCAACAATCTATTACAATCAGAAGAAGATTTGATGAACCATTACAATAATGTGTATGCCGGTATACAATCCAAAATTCAAAAGACAAAAGAATGTTTAATGAAACTAAAAGAGGCATTTCGTTTTAAAGAGTATAAATTTACAGCAAGCGATGTTACTCTTTACAACGATTCTATTAAAACTTTAGATTCTTTCAGCGCTTATTATGTTATGGAATGGTTGAATAATCTTTCATTTATATTAAATGACCTTTTAAGACCTATAAATATTAATGTGAAATTTTCAATAGAAAAAGATTTCATAAAAGTAAATGATGGCAAGCAAGAATTAAAATACGAACAATTAAGTTCGGGGCAAAAGACCTTTATTAATACGGTATTTAAAATTGGTATTTTATTGAATGAAGGAATTTCCGAAGGTTTATTGCTCATCGATGAAGGAATAAATACATGCGACCAAATCAGTTTCCAAAAATTATTAGAAATAATAAGTAACCTTCAATTTCAAAGTATAATAATTTATCAAAATGTAAATAAAGAAATAAAAGAAGTAAATTATATTAATGTAGAACGCAAAAATGGAGTGAGTGCAATAAAATAAAATGATAATAGAAGATTTTTCGAATAAATTATTTTATGGGGATTGCTTAGAAATAATGCCACAAATACCAGACCAATCTATTGATATGATTTTATGTGATTTACCTTATGGAACTACTGCTTGTAAATGGGATACGATTATTCCTTTTGAGCCATTATGGGAGCAATACAAGAGAATTATTAAAGCTAATGGGGCGATAGTTTTAACTGCTTCTCAACCTTTCACAAGTGCTTTGGTGATGAGTAATATTAAGATGTTCAAGTATGAATGGATTTGGGAAAAAAGTAAAGCAAGTAATTTTTTATTAGCGAAAAAACAACCATTAAAAGCACACGAGAACATACTTATATTTTCTACAGGAACACCAAAGTATAATCCGCAAAAAACACAAGGGAAACCATATTTTAGAGGAGGCATAAAAGATAAACATAATAATCCTGAAACTACAAATAAGATCCCAAATTACCACGAACATATTAGAGAATCAAAAGATGGTTTAAGATTACCAAGAAGTGTACAAAAATTTACCACAGCAGAATTTGAAGGGAAAAATCACCCCACCCAAAAACCAGTAGCACTATTTGAATATCTAATAAAAACTTATACCAATGAAGGCGATTTAGTTTTGGATAATTGTGCAGGAAGCGGAACTACTGGTGTGGCTTGTAAAAACCTTAATCGTAAATTTATTTTAATAGAAAAAGAAGAAAAGTATTGTGAAATAATAAAACAAAGATTACAAAAATGAACGATAAACTACAAAAAATCTATTATATAATAGGAATTATCCAGCGAAGTTTAATGATTGTTCTTACTTTTGCTATGATTGGGGCAGCTTACAAAATATATGATTTATCTATTAAATCTTTTGAACTAATTCAACAATATGGAATAGAAATAAAAGAAATCCATCAAATCATAGAAAACATAAGAGTAATGCTCCATAAAAGTTGGCTATTTTAGAATGATTAAATATTATATTTTTACTATTATTTTAGCGATTATAACTGCCTTATGGGAGATTCAGGTTGAAGGAAAATGGGGATGGGCTAAATTACTTCCTACATTTCGTATTAATGTATTCTTTAGAAAATTATTAGGAGGCAAGGCATTGACCGGTTACCATGTTTTTTTGTTGTTACTCTTTATTACTGTTTTTCATGGATTATTTATTAATGAATTGGGAAATTGGGAAACGGAATCTACTATTTTTGGATTGGTATCTTGGTTTTTTGTAATTGAAGATACAATGTGGTTTGTTTTTAATCCTCATTATAATTTTAAAAGATTTTTAAAAAAGAATATTGAATGGCACTCTCGCTGGTTTTTGGGATTACCCATTACTTATTGGTGGGGGATGCTCATTGGAACGGGATTATTAATTTTAGGAGGTAAATAAAATGACCATTTGCTCTGGAGATAAAAATAATTCACATGATGAAATTTGTTATGAATGTAGGTTTTGCCCATTATGTGAATCATTAGAAGAAATAGAAAATCTTAATAAAGAAATAGAAAGATTAAATAATTTAGAATAAAGGAGAAAACTAATGATACCAAAAAAATGCAAATACTGTTCTTATCTTGATTATGTAGAAGATGATGATGGCGATAAAAGAAGTTATCGCAATATATGCACAAAAGAAGATGGGTGCGATGAGGAGGATAAGAATAATGCTTAAACAAACTTTTAAAGACCAAGAAAATTTTGATTAATACCGCAAAAAGGTATTTATAATAGGAGGTTAAATAGACTATGAAGAAACATTGCGTATCACTTGAATTAGCTGAGCAGTTAAAAATTGCAGGGTGGAAGAAGGAAACGGAGTTTTGTTGGACAAAAAATTCTTTTGGTGTATGGGGATTAGAATACATAGAAGAAGGATTAAATAATGGACAAGGTATGCCTGCCCCTCTTGCCACAGAGATTTTAGAGGAGTTACCCGTAGGAATTAAGGTTGAAAACTATAAATCAATAAATGGTAATAAAGTTATGGTTAAATTGGCATTAGAAAATGAAACTTGTTGGGGAAATTTACCCGATGCCCTCGCCAAAATGTGGCTATATTTGAGATAGGAATTGGACTTTTTATCATATTAAAATAAAGGAGAATAATGAAATTAAATAATAGAATAATTCTTTGTGGAAAACATCCTTGGGCAGGAGAAAGAGGTATTTACATTGGGGATAAACAAATAGGAACTCTTGGAAAAGTAGCACACAAAATTAAGATGCTTTCAGGAATAGAAACCTTTGTAATGAGAGAAGAAGATTGGACTCGGGAGGAAGAATGTTGAAAAATCAATTTAAGAATAAATCAGATTTCGATACCTACCTTGGTGAACAAGAAGCAAGAATGAAGATGGGTTATTTAACCCGTTCTGAAAGAATTGTCTTAAATAAAATGTTAGAAAAAGGATATAAACCTGAATTTATAAAGGAAGAAACTCCTACTCCTAACATTAGACCTATCACTACCAATATTAACTTATTGCGAATTCCTTGCACTGCGGTTGAGAAAGATGAAGATATTAAACAAATCATAATTGAATTAAAAGAAACTCTAAATAAAGTCGGCGGTCTGGGACTGTCGAGCAATCAAATCGGATACAATAAAAAGATAAGTTATATAAAAATCCCCAAAATCGTAGACAAGAAGATTGAATTTACTGAATTGGTTTTGATTAATCCAAAAATAGTCGAACACACCCGAAAAATTGTTGTTCAAAAAGAAGGTTGCCTTAGTTTACCGAATTTAAGAATTGATACTGATAGGTGGGTCTTTATAACTGTACAGTTTGAAGATGAGACTTTAAAACAACAATTAATGATGATGCAGGATACCGAATCTTTTTGTACTCAACATGAGGTCGACCATTTACAAGGCAAATTAATAATAGATAAGCGCCATAGAGACATAAATCATGGGAGATAAATGATACTTAATTTTTTATTTCATTTTTTAAGATTTTTAATTTCTATCATGGGATGTATTATTATTCATGAATTAGGGCATTTTATCGCTGCCAAAGGGTGTCATTGTGGCGTAGACATAGTATCTTTAGGTTTTGGGCGACCATTCTATAGAAAAGAAATTAAAGGAACTATTTATCAAATTACTTATATTCCTTTGGGGGGATATACCAAGTTACACGACGAACTTACAAATGGTAATGATAAAGATTCGTTTACCAATCTCCCTTATCATAAAAAATTATTAATTGCAATAGCAGGATGTTTGACAAATATTTTATTTGGAATAGTATTTTATATTATTGGATTAAAAATAATGAATTTTAATATATTTTATTTTGGGGCAATTGGTCTGTCTTTAGGGGTAACTAACCTGCTTCCGGTGCCTTGCCTTGACGGAAGCTATCCTTATTTGGTTTGGTTAGAAAAATTTTATGGAAAAGAAAAGGGATATAAATTAATGGAAAAAATATGTAGAATAGGATTTATAATTTTAATGACGATAAATATTTTATATCTTCCTTATGTATTTTATTTATTATGGAAAGGAATATTATAATGATTGAATTAATTCTTTACTTATTAGAAAAAATTCATTATCGCACCAAATTTGGATTATCTCTTGCTACTGAATTACAGTATTTTTATTATTACAAGATAGGGCAATACAAAAAACCGCCAAGATGTTTATGTGGAGGTAGAATTTCTACTATAGGGATTTATCCAGATGGATGGGTTACAGATTGTTTAAACTGCGGATTGCTCATAGATGAAGATTAATAAGGAGGAAAAAATGATTACAACAACTACTTGTATTGTTGGTTATGTAGACAATAAAGGAAACATGTTTATGGGAGGCGACTCAGCAGGAGTAGGAAGGCATGATATTAGAATTAGAAGTGATGTAAAAGTATTTCAAAAAGAAAATATGTTAATGGGATATACTTCATCATTCAGAATGGGACAGTTATTGAGATTTAAATTAGAAATACCTGTTCATAAAGATAAAGTCAGCGATTATGAATATATGTGTACAGAATTTATTGATGCAGTAAGAAAATGTTTAAAAGATAATGGATATAGTAAAATTGAAGATAATCAAGAAGAAATAGGAACCTTTTTAGTTGGTTATAATAGTAAAATTTATAAAATAGTAGACGATTTGCAAGTGGCAATGACCTACGATAATTATGATTCATGCGGATGCGGGGAATCTTATGCTTTGGGGTCTATTTATACTAATTCTAAAAAACTGTCGGGCAAAGAAATAGTAAGAAATGCGTTAGAATGTGCCGAAAATTTTAGTGCAGGAGTAAGAAGACCCTTTATTATTTTAGAATTAAAAAAAATAAAATGCTAAACTTCTACATAGGATTATTTATTATTTGGTTATTATGGTATATTGGGTATTGGGTTGCTGCATTTTTTTGTTTAATAAAGGAAATGAAAGAATGAAAATAGATAAAAAATTATTTTGGATTTATTCATTATCGGCGATGTGTTATTTTATACAGGGCATTGAAGGCTTGCCGAGTCTTTCTCTTTTTAAATATTTTAAGGAAGTTCTTATGTATCCTCCTGAAAAATTAATGACTTTAAATGCTATTATAGGACTTGCTTGGATACCTAAAATTTTATGGGGATTTTTTATAGACCAATTTATGTCAAGAAAAACTTGGATTTCTATTTCTATTATTTTAGACATTATAACGGTTTTGTTTTTGGGAATTTGGTCTTTGCCTTTAGTTTTGTTGATTACTATGATGTTTATTAATTCTACAAATTCTGCTATAAGGGATGTCGCTGTAGATGGCACAATGTGTATAGAAGGGAAAAAATACAATGCTACAGGCAAAATTCAGAGTTTACAATGGATATTTATTACAATTGCTACAATTATAACAGGATTACTGGGGGGCTATTTAGCTGACCATCATTCTTATAAAGCAGGATTTTTATTACTCATACCATTTTATATAATGATGTTTATTCCTATTTATTTTTATAGAGAAGAAAAAATTAAGCATACTAAAATAAAAATAATAGATATGATAAAATCCTATAAAGAAATTTTTAAACATAAATCCTTTTTATGGGCTTGTTTATTTTTATTTTTATATAAATATTCCCCCTCTTTTGGCACACCACTATCCTATCTGGAACGTGATAATTTCAAATGGAGTTTTCAATTTATGGGATTTTTAGGAACTATTGCTTCCGTAATTTCAATTGTCGGAGCTATGATTTATTGGAAATTTAGTCAAAAAATTAATATTAAAAAATGGCTTACTTATAGTGTCTTTTTAGGAGCATTAATAACGCTATCATATCTTTATTATACTTCTATAAGCGCTATTATTTATCTTTGCATCTATTCTCTTATAGGAATGATTATTCATCTTATTATGATGGATTTCCTTGCTAAGTCCTCAATAAAAGGATTAGAAGCAACTACATTTGCCTTGTTATGTGGTATAAATAATTTATCAGCAGGAACTGCGAGTAGTTTTAGTGGAGCGTTTTTATTTCCTTTGGTGGGATTAAAATGGCTTATTATTCTTTCGGCGGGAACTTCATTTTTATGCCTACCCATAATTAAGTATTTAAAAATAAAGGAGGAATAAATGAATAGTTTTTATCGTGATAAAGAAAATGAAGAAGAAATTACTGCAATTAAAAAAGAAGAAAAATGGGGGGAAGATTACTATTTCAAAATTTTAAACAAAGAAAGATATATTTTACTTTATGACATTATTACTAATGAATCTTCAGATATAATAGTAACAAAAATTAAAGCTATGAATATTCTTGATGATAAAAAACCAATCACAATTGAAATTAATAGTCCTGGAGGGGAAGTAAGTTGCGGATTTTCTATTATTAATGCTATAGAACATAGCAAAGCCCCAATTCATACTATCATTAGTGGGGAAACATGCAGTATGTCCGCTTTGATTTTTATTACAGGTAAAAGAAGAAAAATGTATGCTAATAGTTATATTATGTTTCATCCTCTTAGCGAGGGTCAATGCGATTATTTACAATATATAAAAGATAGAGTAAAATTTTTAACTCAACTTGAAAAAAATATGGATAATCTTTGTAAAAAATATACTAAATTAACCAATCTCGATATGCACAAAATGAATGCAGGCGAATTATGGTTAACAGCAGAAGAAGCATTGCGAAAAAAAGTATGTGATGAAATAATTAGATAAAAAGGATAAAATAAATGTTTTTCTTTATTAGTGATACCCATTTTTCACATACAAAAATTATATCTTATTGCAATAGACCTTTCTCTAATGTAGAGGAAATGAATAAAAAAATCATAGATAATTGGAATTCAAGAGTTAAATCTAACGATACTATATTCTTCTTGGGTGATTGGGGGTTTACTAAATCAACTGAAGCTCCCGATGGGCAAAAATTCGATACTATTAGACCATTATTAAAGGGGAATATCATATTCCTTGATGGGAGCCATGATAAAAATAATGGATGTAAAACTCCCATCCAAAATCTGGTTATCAAACTTGGAGGGAAACGAATATTTTTAGTTCATGACCCAGAATATTGCAATGTAAACTATAATTTCAATATTTGCGGACACGTACATGAAAAGTGGAAATTTAAGAGATTTCGTAAGGGTATGACATTTACAGATTGCTGTAATGTTTCGGTGGAACAATGGAATTATTGCCCTGTTACAATATCAGAAATTTTACAGGCATATTCTCAATGGTTAAAAGAAGGAAAATATAATGAGTAAATTGTTCTATTTTTTTATCGGGTTTATTTGTGGCATAATTATATTTTTATTTATATTCACTAGTGAACTATTTAAATTAACTTGGGAAAATATAAAGAAACTTTATTATATTTTAAAGGATTAAGAATGAATAATTATTCGTTAGGATTAATAGGTTGGAGAGCAAATTCTTTGAAAGAGTGCACTCAAGCAGTCGAAATGAATTATGCTGGATTAGAAAAAGAATTTAAACTTTTGCCTTATGTAACATTGCATTTATTGCCCTTATCTGGAGGAGGAGAATGGAACAATCCCAATCTTTTTCTTGATAAAATACCTAATCTGGATTTTTTATTAATTCATACTTGGAATCATTACCCTCCTATTGACCAAATACAAAAAGTTAAACCAAGAATTAAATATCAAATTTGCTCTTTCATAGAATCATCTAATCAACCCGTTGATTATTTCTTTGGATTACATAGAAAACAAAAACCGATGGATTGTTATATTCCTTTTCCATATAGTAAAGATTTTATGATTAATAAACCCAAAATTCCGAAAACTATTTTATTAGATGATGTAGGAGTATGCCCCGATTGTCGTGATATATCTAAAGAAATTGCAGAGTGGCTAAAACCTCTTAAAGAAGAATATCAAATTTATCAGTTTACTAAAAAAGAAACTGTTGCTTCTTATATAAAGCCAATGTTAAATACTCCAACTTATGAAGAGTATATGAATAATACTTCTCAAATAGAAACATTCATTCAAACTCATGCGGGAAGTTATGAATTTTCTGTTCTTGATATGGTTGGGAGAGGAATAAGAACATTAATTCCTAGAAGTAAAAAATTAAGCCGAGAAACTTACATTCAACCAGAAATGGTGGAGGATTTAGAACTTTCTACCTTTTCAAATGGCGAAGAACTTATAAGGTTAATTAAAGAACCTGTAGATGTAGAACTATGGAATTCCAAAATCAATTTGATGACAGAAATGAAGATTGCAGTTCGAATAATAGATTCCCACTTTCAGGAGATGATTCGATGAAAGCCGAAGACGAATTATTATTTCAAAAACGCTGGGCAAAAATATTTAAAAATAATAAAGAAAAAGTATTAGAATATTGGCAAAAATATAGATATTTTGATACTATTCTTGACCATTGTAAATTTAATAATCGATCCATTATTTTGGATATGGGATGTGGAATTTCTACTATTTTGCACTTTCTTCCAGGAGAAAGATTTGGGATAGACCCATTAGCAGAAACTTATAAAACATTATACGATTATCCTCCTGAATTAAACATTTTAAAAGCAAAAGGAGAAAACATCCCATTTAAGGATAATTTTTTTGATGTAGTTTTTTGCTCTAATGCTCTTGACCATGTTGATGATATTGAAAAAACAAATAATGAAATTTATAGAGTATTAAAACCACAAGGACATTTTATTTTAGCTGTAGAGTTTTTTAAAGAAAAGAAAGTTAGAGATTCTGCCCATCCATATTGTCTGTTAGAAGAAGATATAATGAAACTTACTGAACGATATACTCGATTATCTATACGGAAAATACCTTGGATTGGATTGAGAGAGTATGCAGATGGAATTACCACATATACCGAAGAAGAATTTTTAATGATATTAAAAAAGGAATAAAATGAATCTTCCTACTATTGCCACTTTATTTATGACCAACAAATGCAATTTTAAATGCTCCTTTTGCCTTAGACAAAGCAAAAAAATAGAAACATCTCCAGATATGTCTATAGAGGCAATAGAGAAACTATTAGAATCTTTCCCTACAATTAAAGGACTATGTTTAGCAGGTTTTGGCGAACCTCTTATGTGCGAGAATTTAGAAGAAATTTTAAAATTTATCAAAGAAAAAAATGTATATTGCGGACTTATTACTAATGGAAGTTTATTAATAGACAGATTTAATATTCTTAAAAAATATTCCCCCAATTATATTTCGGTTAGTCTTAATGCCCCGACACAAGAATTACATGAAAAAATCTGTCATAATAAAAATCAATTTATTCATATTTTAGAAGGAATAAAATTATATATAAAAGAAGGATTTAATATTTATTTATCTTATGTTTGCGATAAATTTAATCTTATTCATATTCCTGAATTTTTAAGATTAGCAAAAACACTCAAAGTAAGAGAAGTCCATCTAATAAATATTTTGCCTCATCATATAAAAGATGAACAAACCAAGAATGAATTTTTAAATAGAGTTTTAACTTATTGGGAAAACGAATCAATAGATAAAATAAAAACTTTACCTGAATCAAATTTAATTACCTGCTATCCGACTTTAATTGACCCAAACAATCTTAAAAAATGGTGTAGATTGGCGTGGAGTAGAATATCAATAAATGGAAATGGAAGTATATCGATTTGTAACTCAATTTTTTCCCCCAAGAAAGAAAATGGAACTATTTACGATAAAAATGTATGGGAAAACGAATACTGTACCCAATTTAGAAAAGGTTTCTATGGAGAATTACCGTTGGCTTGCAAATATTGTTTTAGAAATTTTATGGAGAAGTAGATGAAAAATATACTAATTGTAGAATCACATTTTGATGATGCAGTTCTCTCCTGTGGAGGAACTATTGCAAAATTTACTTCTCAAGGAGATATTGTATGGACTATTACAGTTACTAAATCAGATTATACCTCCTATAATGGGGCTATCTTGCGAACAGAACAACAAGCAAAAGAAGAAGGAGTCAAGAGTTTTGAAGTTTTGGGAGTACAAAAAATGATTTGTTTAAATTATCCCACGAAAGATGTTCCTTTCAATTCTAATCTAATAGAATCGTTAAATAGATGGATGGATATTTTTAAACCAAACATTATCATAACTCACGCCCTCAATGAGAGTCATTCTGACCATTTTAATACTGCAAGAGCAGTAATGTCGGCAGCAAGATATTGCCCAACTATTTGGATGTTCGAAACTTTATTTCCTTCTAAAACATCTACTCAATTATTCAGACCATTACTTTATGTGAATATTGACAACTTTCTTAACATTAAATTAAAATCTCTACAAGAACATAAAAGTCAATATTCTAAATATCTTTATTGGAAAGATTTGGTTACTTCTTTAGCGACATTAAGAGGCATAGAATTGGGATGTAAATATAGTGAAGTATTTGATATTATAAAAATGGAGTATAAATGTTAGTGATTCACCAACCAGAGTTTTTGTCATATTTAGGATTTTTCGATAAAGTCTCAAAAGCAGATACTTTTGTAATTGCAGATACTTTTCAAGTGAAAAAGAATTATTATGACAATCGCAACAAAATCAGAACCCCGCAAGGTTGCCAATGGGTTACTATTCCTACTAACTTTCACCTTGGTTTAAATTTTAAAGAAGTAAAAGTAGTACATGAATCCGATTGGCAAAGAAAAATGTTAAATTCGATTCAACAAAATTACTCTAAATCTTCTTATTTCGATAAATATTTTCCGAAAATTCAAGAGATTATTAATAAAAAATATGATTTCTTATTTGATTATAATTATGAATTATTATGTCAAATGTTAAACTGGTTTAATATTAAACCTCGTATTGAATTTACTTCTAATCTCAATTTATACTCTAAACATGGTTCTGGAAAATGTTTGGAAATTTGCCAAATGTTGAGAGCAGATACTTATTTATCTGGACAGAGTGGAATGGATTACTTAGATTTACCTCTATTTAAGTGTGCAAGAATAAATGTGGTCTTTCACGAATTTGAACATCCTATCTATAATCAGATGTATGAACCATTCTTACCTGGACTTTCAGCAATTGATTATCTTTTTAACTGCGGAGAAAAAAAATGGTAGATTTATCAGCAAGTTTAACTGTATTTGTTCTATCAATTGAGGGCAATCCTAATTATCTTGGTTGTATAGAAGCATTAAAAAAACAAACAGTTCAATTTAAATTAGATATAATAAAAGATATATGTCCTCAAAATAAAGCAATGCAAGAAATGATTAATCGATGCAAAACTCCTTATTTTATACAATGTGATGGAGATTTTATTCTTTATCCTAATGCTATTGAGATTGTTTATAATACTCTAAAACAGAGCGACAGCAAAACATTTAGTTATATTTTTAAACTTTTGGATGAACATTTAAACAAGAAAATTGATGCTCTTAAATGCTATAAATACGAAATAGTAAAAAATTATAAATTTAATATATTGAATGATTCCACCAATACAGACGGAACATCCGATTTTCATGAACAAATAGAAAAAAATGGATATAAAACCCTAAAGAATAAAATGGTAATGGGAATTCATTCGCCTTTGTGGACTAATAAATTGATTTATCAAAGATATTATACTTTAACTCAAAAAATTAAAAAATATAAATGGACGGGATGGGGGGATTTTGAAAAAATATTTTTAGAAAGATTATTGTGCGGATTTAACGAAATCGATTTTTGGGCGTTATTAGGAGTATATTCTGCCAAATTAAATCTTGATTTTAATATAAAAAATACTCAACTCAACCCCAAAAAATTAAATATACTCAAAGTAATTGACCAATTCGGATGGGCTTATTTCTTTATAGCAAAAGAACAACAAAAATATAGCGAGCATAATATAGAATATTGCCGATTGCAAGATTTAAATAAATATTTAGAAACTAAAACTCCTGATATTATTTATTTTCCTCAAACTAATATCAGTAATAGCGTTTTTAATATTATTCCAGAAATCAAAAAATCTCCAAAATTTAAAAATACCAAAATTATTGGAGCACATTCAGGTATGATATTAGGCAAATATCCTTATGCTGACTTAATTGTGGCGATTGATTATAATGATATAGAAAAATTAAAAAAAACTTATCCAGGAATCCATGTGGTCTTTTTGCCAGAATCTATTGATACTAACTTCTTTTTACCTAAAAAAGAATTTGATAACACAAAATTTAAAGTGGGTTGGGTAGGAAGAATAAATTGTGGAGAAAAGCGAAATAATCTTTTACAACAATTAAATTACCCAATTGAAACTCAAACGCAACATGGAAAAGAATTCTTTATAGAAACACGAACATTAGAACCAATGAAAAAGTTTTATCAATCTTTGGATTGTTTAGTTCTTATGAGCGAGCAAGAATGTATGCCAAGAAGTGTTTTAGAAGCAATGGCATGCGGAATCCCTGTAATTTCTACCCCTGTTGGTAGTGTTCCTATTCTTTTAAATGAAGAATGGATGGTTCCCATTGAACAAACTCAATGTATTAAAGAAATGAATCAAAAATTGAAATTATTAGAAAAAAATCCAAATCTGAGAAAAGAAATAGGTAAAAAAAACAGAGAACGAATGGAAGAACAATTTAGTTGGAAAGTTAATCAACCACTTTGGGATAAAGTATTTAAATCTTTATATTATGACGATTTTGATACTATAGAATTGATAACTGACGACTTTCTTAAAAAAGCAAAAACAATAATTAATCCCTCTTTAAGAATTCTTGAAATAGTAGACCAGTATGGATGGGCGTTTTATTTTAATTATTTAGAACGGAAAAAATATTCCAAATATAATTTAGATTGTATTAAAATAGAAGAATTATATGAAAAACTTAATGATTTTGACTTCACGAAATATGATATAATGTATTTCCATTCTCCAGTTATGTTTCATTCTTATAATATTCCCATTTTAAAAAAAGCGAAAGAAAGTGGATTAATAATAATCGGGTCTGATGGAGGAGAAGCAAATCGTGAATATCCCGCAGAATATATTGATTTATTTGCTACTCTATCTCTTAATTTTTTACCTACCATTAAAAAAAGATATTTACCTAAACAAACCGTATGGTTACCTAAAGGAATAGATACCAATTATTTTCTTCCCAATAAATTTAATAGAAATAGATTTAATGTTGGCTGGGTGGGAAGAGAAGCCCCAGTAAAAAGAACACATTTGCTTGATAAATTAAAATACCCAGTAATCAAACAATGTTCTGGACATAATGAAAAACTCTTTCTTAAAGAAACAAACTTAGACCCAATGAAAGAGTTCTATAAAACTATCGATGTTCTTGTATTGACGAGTTCAAGTGAAGCTATGCCAAGAGTAGTTCTGGAGGCAATGGCATGCGGAATACCTGTGATTTCTACCGATGTTGGGTCTATTAGATTACTTCTTGAACCTCAATGGATAGTCCCTGTTGAAGAAGATAAAACTGTTGATAGTATGAATAAATGTTTGGATATTTTAAAACAAAATCCTAAATTAAGAAAACAAATAGGAGAAAGAAATCGTTTATGGGTTGAAAAATATTTTAGTTGGTCTTTATTGCAACCCAAATGGGATAAAATTTACAAATCAATTTATGAAAAGGATTATGAAACTATAAAAAATCTTACAAATAATTATTTAACTGAAATCAAAACAGCCCCCAATATTATAGTTTCTACTAAATTAGATAACACAATAATCAGTTATTATATTAATGAGCAAAAATCTATCGCCGAAAAATATCTACTTTCTTCTGTAAAAAATCTCAAATTAAATTATTATATTAATGAAGTTCCTTCTTTAGGAAATTGGCGACTAAATAGCAATTATCGTATTGATTTTATCAAGCAGTTTTTATTAACTCATGAAGAAGATGTCATATTCATAAATATTGACGCAACTATTAATTCTTATCCTTCTTTATTTGATGAAATTCCAGAATATTATGACATTGCCATTCATTATACAGAAGAAACAAAAATACATAACAAGATTATTCCAAAACATCCTTTATGCGGAACTATATTTTTAAGAAATAACGAAAAAGTATTAAAATTTCTCGATTCATGGGAAAAAGAGTTACCTAATTGCGAACAAAGACAGCGAATCGCTTTTGAGATAGCCTTAAAACAAAATCCAGACATAAAATTATTTGAATTACCTTCTGAATATTGCTATGTTGTTTCTACCAATAAAAAATCTCCCACAATAGTCCCAATTATTAGTCATTATTAAATGAATAATTTAATTTTCATATCAGGATACACTGTCAACACTCCTTATGAAGAACAAATCAATAATGTACTCGTTCCTTCATTTAAAAAATTTAATCTCAATTATTGGGTTAAACCTTTTGAATCTCTCGGTAAATGGCAAAAAAATAGTTCTCATAAAGTAGATATTATTTTAGAAAAATTGAATAGTTCTACTGAAGACCTTGTTTGGGTCGACGCCGATGCCAATATTTTGCGATACCCCTCTCTTTTATTTGAAATTACTGAAGATTTAGGATTTCATATTTTATCTTGGAAAAAACATTTCGGAAAAACTCAAGAAAGATTAGAATTATTGGATGGAACTTTATTTATAAAAAATAATAATAAAACCAAATTGTTATTAGAAGAACTTGCAAAAATCATTGCCAATATAACTCATTCTCACAGACACGAATTGACTGAGTTATTAAAATGCCATCCAGAAATAACCTGTTTTAATTTGCCTTGGGAATATTGTTATATTCCTACAACACCAAAGGGGTTAACTCATAATCCGATAGATAATGCGATAATCGAACAGTATCAGTTATCGAGGAAAACAAGGCATTTAAAATGAAAACTAACCTAACTAAGTTACAATTATATTTAAAGGATAAAGATATTTGTTTATTAGGAAATGCCCGTAGTATATTAAATACCAAAAAAGACATAGAAAAATTTGATATAATTTGTAGAATGAACCGGGGGATTTCTCAAGGAAAAGAAGAATTTATAGGAAAAAGAACTGATGTATTATTTATATCTACCCGCTTCAAAGAAGAATTAAAACGCAATTTTAATGCAAAGTATGTCGTATGGATGACCGCAGATAATAGATTAGCAACAGATTGGATAAAAGAAAATGCTTTCCAAAACCCAGCCGAAGATTGGAGAGAACTTAAATTTTTCTTTCCCGAAGATAAACTTCCTTCGACCGGACTTTTAGCAATACATTTTTTAATAAAATATATAGAATTTAAATCATTAACTATTTATGGATTTGATTTTTTTGAATCGGGGACTTTTTACCATAATTTAAAAACACAACCTTGGCACCTTGGTGATTTTGAAAAAGATTTAATTTTAAATTGGATAAAAGAAAAGAAAAATATTAAACTAATAAAAGGATAAAATGTACCTCGGGTGCCCAGTATTAGTGAAAAACAATAATCAAGTATGTGAGGGAAATGTTATCGAAATTTATTCCGAAGATTTAGATATTCGTTTATTAGATGGAACTATTGTTCGTAAAAAATTCTGGGAAATAAGAAAGGTAAAAAATGAAGAATGACCTGATTAGAGGATTATTAGAAGAAATACATATATTATGTGGGTTTAAGCATAAAACAAGCAGAAAAGTGGCATTTTATGAGCCAAAATGCTCTAAAATAGAGCAATGCCCTAACTGTTTACGCAATCTACCTAATTTCAAATTTAGAAGAGGAAAAGGATGTAAATGGTGCCAGAAATAAAAGAAATCATAATTATTGGTGGAGGAAAATCTGTATCTGACGGAATCTCTTTAGGTCTAAAAGATAAAATAAAAGATAAGTTTGTGATAGTATGCAATTTTTCCTTTTTTCATTTTGACCATACTCTTTTAACTTGTTGTGATAGGGAATTTTATCGTTCTACCAATCTTGCTAGACATCCCGATATTTATGAACGATTAAAAGAGGAACCTCTAATTATCAGTACAATGAAACCAAAAGCCAATCTAATAATACATCCCAATACTATCTTATTAAAAAGAAATGCTAATTATTCAGATAATCCATTACGAGATGGTTTTTTAACTTTTTTAACTGGGATTTTTTCTTTGCAACTGGCTTTATTGTTTGAACCTGAAAATCTATTTTTATGCGGATTCGATTATGGGCAACTAAATCCAAAAGATAAAAAGATAACCCAAACTAAAGAAGACATTCATTATTACGGAAAAAAAATTTTACATCGTGGGAGTGGACTTGTTTCATATTATAATCACAACGACCCAGATAGATTTTTTAAACATTTTAATAATTCTAAATCAAAAATTTTTAATGTATCGCCACAATCGGCGATTCAAAATTTCGAGAAAGTCGATTACCCAACAATGTTTAATTTAATGTCAGATGTTAGGTATAATCAAATGGAATTAAGACAGCAAATAAAAGATAAACTAACTAATTAATTATTTATAAGATTGATTGTTTGCGATGGTCATTTTTAATTTAGAATAGACTTGATATTTTGTGGTAGGGTTTGAAGTAGGGGCAAGTAGATGGCTAACATAAATTTTTACTGTTTTTACTGCATCATTAATCTCTTCCGTAGTATCTAAATCATAAATATAAACAAATTTACTACTACTACCGGATAAATTTAAACTATCAATTGCTGGCATTGTATATTGATATAATACACAACAATCTATACAATTTAAAAATCTTAAAGGAAAATTTACTATAGTTATCTCATAAGTCTTATAAAAAGCCCCATAATAATCTATCTCATCATTTATATCATAGTGAGCAAATACTTCCATTTTTTCCCAATCGGTTTCTAACGAAAATATTTTTTTAGCATTATAATTGGTAGGATTCTTCCTATTTATAGATTTAACTCTATTTAAATTGGTGCTATTCTCTTCTGTTTTATTCCATATAGTTTCTATTTTATGAGTAAGATTATCATATTTCATATCTTTGCACTTCCTCATTGCTATTAGGATTTACTATAGTTACTAAAAATTTAGTATGAACAGTAGGATTTAATGGTAAGGGAGTTCTTTTTATTAGAGAAGATATAGTAGATGAAACTAAATTAAATGACCATCTATATCTCCATATCGCATGACCACCACCTGGTATTTGCCCTGGAGTAATTTGCCTATTTAAAACATAAGTATTATCTAAAGTTGGATATGAAGTTTCATCAAATAAAATTGGTTTATTACTTACATATATATTTCCACTGATAGAAAGATTGAACTTATTATCATTTATTCTAGTAAAATTTTTGGACAATTGAAAATATGAAAAATAAGAAGAAGAGATTTGATATTCTTCTATATCTGGTATGTTTCTCTTTATTTGTATTGTATCAAAAGGAATAGGACTGGGAATATCGGGAGGATTTTCTGGATTTAATCCACCATAATCGCTTACAACCATAAAAACACTTTCTGGAAGACATACTTCTTTTATACTATAATCTGATTTTAAAACTTTAGCCCACATCAAATTTGAACAATATGGAAACTCTATATTCATCCGAAAAAACATGTTATACCAAAAATAATGCCCAGGAATTATTGTCCAATCACTTCCCTTCCACCACCGAAAATCTTCAAAAATAATATCAGAATTAATCCATCTAACTAATCTTGTTATTGGGGGATTTTCCCACCAAGCCCCTCCCAAATAAGTATATTTTGCTCTCGACAAATATTGATTATCTAAGTTTTTATCCCATCCAAAAATATACCAATTATAAAGATTGGAAAAATCAACAGATTGTTCAGAACCATTATACCACCAATCGGGATAATATCCTTCAGGATTATAAACATATACTCCATCTCTTGTGTTTTCATAATCATAAAATGCGTTTACTGTGGCTTCCCCTGGAGCAAAATTGCCTTTCCATAAGGTTTGCCCATCTGCAATAATTTCCCAATTCTCTTTCCATGTAGGTATTTTATAACTATCAAAAAAACTTAATTCTTCTGCACCTTTACCGATTATCAAAGGAGTAACTTTTACCCACGATAGCATATCTTCAGTAATAGGCAAGTCTATATTTAGTGCTATGGGGATATTTGAATTTATTTTTTCAGGATATTCAAAAGGCATATTATTCCTCAATTATACTTAACCCAATCGGTCAATAAGGTAATTATTCTCTTAACTTTATTGTGGGGAGTTAATTTTCTTTTTTTTATATCTATTCTTTCTATTTGTTGTTTTGTAGATTCTGTTTTATCGAGTAATTTTTTTATTGTATTCATATTTCTTTCCTTTAATTATTATAATCTCTTGGTAAATTTATTGTAAAGTATAACGAAAAAAAAGCAGTGTAAACAAAGTTGAAGTTACAATTAGTGAACTCTAATCTATAATTATGTTGTGCTACTTGAAAAAAAGAATAGTTTAAACCATTAAAAACAAAGTTAGGGACTCCAGTAATACCATAACTTATTGCGACAAAATTAATATAAGGAAGATATTCTTCTGGAAAATTATTTAAATTAATGGTCAGAGTAGTCAATGACTTGATGTTATCCATTTTTTTTCGATTAAAAATATAATATTTAGATATATTCTTATTATAATAAAAAGAGGTTATTTGAGGAGAATCTTTATCTATTTTTGCTAGTTGTTCCTCATTTTCTAAAGTTTTATTAGTTAAGTGTTGTAATTTTCTTGTAGTTTTTTCGTAAATAGGCATTAGACATTTTCCCATTGTGGTAAATCAAATTTTCTATATAATCTAACCGAAGTTTCTGGAGTTTCTAATGGTTCATTATCATAAATAGTATCCAATACATCTAATTCATTTTGTGCATATTCATTATCACATGAAATAGAAACTTTCATAGAATTGGAGTCTATATTTATTTGTTTAATACTTATCGGAAATCCATTAGAATTTTTATAAGCATTTAATATTGTAGTATTGACTAGATTTATTCTATTGAGCAAATTTAAGTCATAATATAAATAACCATCAAGTGTTAAATCTATACTCGCAGAAGTTCTGGGGGAAACATCTCCATTTATATTTTTAATTTTGGCATATTCCGCAGAAGCAACATCTTTCGCATATTGTTCATAATCATAAGATATTCCTTTATCCCAATAAAGACCATCATCTTTATCTACCCATCTTCCTTTGGCTATTTTAATTCCATTTTTTGCCGAAACTTCTTTATAAGGAGCAGTTCCTAAAGTATACTCTCCCAATTCAGTCTCTATATCATCTAAAATATTTTGATAGCGATAATATCCTCCAGTTATTTCATATAAATCAGAACTTAATGAAGATAAACTGGTGCCTATATATTTATATAAAGCAGTTCTTATATGAGGCAAAAGAGTATGAGTAGAACTAACACCTGTCGAAATAGAAGGCAAATCATATAGTATAACATCTACATGCCAAAAATAAGTAAATCCTGAATTAAATTTAAATGTTCCTTCCTCTATTGCTTCTGCTGTCTTTGTAGAATTTGCCAAAGCAACCCATCCACTAACTTTTTCTTCTATTTTAGTTCCTAAATTAACTCTAATTCCATTATAATATTTTGGACTTCTTTCATAATTATCTATCGAGGGATTACCTTTAATAAAAATATCGTCTATATTAGTTTCCAAATAAGCCGATGCAGTTGCAAAATTAACAAAAGTTAAAGCCAAACTTAATTTTCTATTCCAACTTGAACCAGTCCAATACCTTCCACCATCAGAAACAATAATCAATCTAGTATCCAAAATAGGATTATCAATTGTTATGTCGTCTAATAATACATCATATAAATGAATTTGTGTATTTAATGTTGTTAATGGTAAATCTTTTTGTGTCGAATCATAATCGTCAGTAATACTATCTGATTCACAAGAAACCACCACAGTTTCGTCTTGGCTTGAGCAATCTAAGTTAGATATTTTTCCAGTAAACTCTAACTTATTACCAAGATAAATTTCTACTGCATTATTCTCGCTAATAGTCGTGGGATTGTCAATATCGTCGTGTTTTCTAAGTAGAGTAAATTTTGCAATACTTTTATTATCTATAGTATGAGTAATCTGAATAGAATCTAATTTTAAATCATCATCTCCCAATTCATTTGCCGATTCATCGCCATCTATGTATATGCGAAAATCTTCTCTTCCTAAAGGATAAAAATTAGTATCCACATAAGTATATTTATTAACTCGTAAATCTGTATTTATTAGGGATATGGTTTCTTTATTAACACGCAAATCAGTATTTATTATTGCCCCATTCAAAACCGCTAAGTATGTATTAATTAGAGTTGTTTCTTCCAATAAAACTCTCAAATCTGTATCTATTATACTTACAGTGGATTCATCAATAACAAATTCGCTCAAACCAGAAATATTATCCCCTACAAAAGTAAGTAAACGAGTAGGGTCGTGTGCAATAGCATTAAGTTGATTGGCTTCTCCAACATAAAAGATTTCCCTATTGTTTGGGTCATCTAAACTAATTTTAGCAACATAACCATTATCAAAAGAAGCATAAAGATATTCTGTATCAGCATTTATTATTAGTGCTTTTCCATAATTTAAATCTTCTCCAGTATCATCTAAAGTATAAGTTTCATAACTCGTAGGATTAGATAAATCTACTTTAATTAATTTTGCGGGAGAAGTATCGGTTATAATGTAAGCATAGGAATTTGCTCCCGTTTCTTCGGAGGTATGTATAAATCTATTCGTGTATGACATTTATTTTATTCCTTTATTGAATAAATTTTTGCAACAATTTATTCCTCTTATCAATCATCTCTGCTAATGTATCTTCTTGGGGCAAATGGTCTTCTAATAATTTCCTAATAAGATAAATAGTCCTCTCTACGAAATCTCTTTTTTCTATCATGATTATCCTCTTCTCATTTTTATTCCTCTTTATACTAAAAGATAACTAAAGTAATCCCAGCCACCCGTCTCCTGCCATATCTTGGTAATTATTGGCGTTGAATCTAAATCAGATAGAACCCATAAATTCCCATCTTCATCCGCAGAAATTTTAGAGGCATTAGAAACTGTAGGCAAATCTATAGTTTCTACATAATTATCACTATAATCATATACTGTTATTTTTGCATTTTCTCCAGTTGCTAATCCTGGAGATAAAAAATAAACTTGATAAGATAGACTATCCCAAACCAAATCTATTGCTTCTTCTGTTACTTCTTCATCTTTTGCCAGATACCAAATATCGGAAGGATTACTACTATTAAATTCGGCACAAATATTGGTATCATCATCCAAAGCCAAATATAGATAAGTATCAATAGAGATAATTGAGGAGATTTCTCCCACAACATCTAATTCCCAATATATTATATCCAAATCATAAATACTACATCCATATACTTTGCTAATTCCATCGACACTAGCAAAAGCAATCCACACAACATCGCCTAATACAAATTGGGCGGTAATCTTCTCATTATCTAAAAATTCATAATTTAATTTCACGATTTTATCCTCTTATTAAGTATATTTAATTGCTATGCACGGTGTTAGAGAAAACGAATATGGGTACGAGCCAAGTATCGTTACCCTCAAATTGGCATAGAGGTCTTTTGCCGCAGTTAAAGGACTTTCTCCTGCACCTTTATTCAACCATAACACATGACTTGAATCGCTTCCTGCCAAGATAATACCATTCCAATCATCCGAACCTGGGGGAGTAGCATCGGTAGTTACAAATCCCCTAATCATAGAATTAGTTGCAACTCCCGCACCCAACGCATAACTGTCAAAAGAATCCATGTCACTATCATCCCATAATTCTAATTTTGGTTCCGAAGCAGTTGCAGCACTAAAAGAGAAACAAAATGCGTGCATTTTATTATGTTTTCCAGCATTATAGATTTCTTTTAATTTTCCCGCATCATAATCTGCCAAGTAAAAATGAGTTACATCAACTAAACCTGCTGTAATTAAAGACCCAGCAGAAGTTAATTGATTTGGGTCTGATGGTATATCTGCACCATCATAAACAAAATCAGTATACCCATTAGAAAAAAGTAAAAAATCATTAGTTCCCATCAAAGTATATTTGCTCTCATTGCTAGGTAATCTCGGTACATCGTCTGATGTATGATTTACATAAATCGATAATCCCATCTTTTATTCCTCCTCATTTATTTCCTTTTCTTTTAGAAATTATTACCACGATAAACACCTAAGAACACAGGTATATTCTATATAGTTTGTTCTTAATGAATTTTCTTCATAAGTAATTGGAATCAGTCTTTTAACATTATAAGAATACCCCCCAGTAATTGTTAATACATAGGGAACATTTAATTCAACATCTTCTTCCATAGCATCTACCAGAGTCATCAGTGCATTATAATCATTTGCTTTAAGAACTCCTTTAATGGATAAATCCCAGGATTCTGAGCCACCATCCAAGGTTATGCTTCCTTTTCCCCTTGGATTAGTATACTCAATTATCTTTTTTCCAGTATGCGGATAATTTGCCGAAAATACTACAGGGAATATATAAACTGGAGTAGTCCCATCGCTTTCAAATAATTTAAAATAAACACTCATATTGCTCGACCTCCTGTATTTAATTTATCATTTTAATGTATATTAATTTCTTTATGTAACACATTATTCAAAGAAGAACCTTTCTTTTCAAATTCTAATTCTAATAAAGGGGCTATTTTCTTTAAAATTTCTGCCGTAATGCCCTGACTATCCAGATTTACGTTTACTGTCATTGGTTCTACCATTATTTGATTTAGAAGTGATATATTTCTGGTTGCTATTCTTGCTTTTTCTATTTCTTCGGGGAATTTTATTTTGGTTCCTAAATATTGACCAGCAATACCTTGTTCATATTCCCCAGGAATATTTCTTCTCAAAGCACTTATAGCTCCAGCACTTAATTCACTAAATTTTAATATTCCTCCCAAGAAATTAGAAACTTCCTGAGCCACTCCCATGCCATATTGTTTTGCTATTTTATATAATTCAACCAAACTTGAGGATTTCCTTTCCTGTTCGGTCATTTCTGCACTTAATGCTTGTGCTAATCTTAATCTATCTTCTTCACTATTGACTATATATTTTTCTCCATTCATTATTGCTTTAAAAATCATTTCTTGTTTTATAATACTAGATTCTTGCAAACCCATAAATCGATATACTGATGAAACCAGAGATACTTGTTGCTGTACATGTTGAGAAATTTGAATTTGCAAATCATTCCGCATTTTATCCAATTCAACTATGTCTTTGTCTTCATCCAAAAGAGTCGACCCAGATTCTTGAATTTTTTTCCAATTTCCACTTAATACATCTGAAAGATTTACCATTTGATAAATCTCTTTTCCTTCTGCTTTTCTTGATTTATTTGCTTCCGACGCTAATTTATTTAAATAATTAACTTTATTTGCTATTTTTGCATAAGTAATTTCTTCATCTTTCATTCCAGCCATTTTTGCTAGAGAATAAGTAACTTCCTGTTCCTGCAACTCTAATTTTCTCTTTAATTCAGAACTCAGTCCTCTCTGACCTACTCCTTCTTTTTCTACCTCAACTTTATTTTTTAATCTATATTCATAAATTTCTTTCAAATAACTGTTTTGTTTTAATTCTTCGTCTGTCATATTTAATAAATCAGCAACTATTTTACCTTCATTATCTGCCATTTGTTCCCACGTTTCATTATTAGCTACAGCTTGGTCTAATAATACTTTTGCACTTTGCCCTGCTGACATTAAATTGCTTGCGACTTCCCCTATTGGTCTGCCTAATTCTTTTTCTATTTCTGCGACTCCTATTAAATCTAAAAATTCTTTAATCGGTTCTAATTTTTTTGCCAAATCTTCGGGAACAAATCCAACTAATCTTCCGAAAATATCTCCCCCTACCCATTTCGTAGGTAATTCTGGTAATTTTATTCCTTTAGCAACTAATTTATAATATAATTCTAAATTTTCACTAGCTTTAATCATTGCATCGGATTGCTCATTGAGCCATTCAGTAAGAGGATTTTTCCCTTTTGAAGGAAAACTCGGCATCATCCCCAATTTTAAAAATTTGGCAAATGCTTTTGGCAGGGTTTCTTCTGCGGTCTTTTTTGTTCTTTCTGCAAATTTTTGAAATTCTTCGTCCCCTCTTTGAATAGACTCTATCCATTTATCCCAATTTTGAATAATTCTTTCAACTGCTTTAGCCCCCCTGTTTCCAAATATGGCATACATATCACCCGTTGATTCCACCGATTTCCCAGTTTCTATAAATCTATTATGTAATTGTTGCATTACATCTACTAAATCTAAGGGTTTTCTTGGGTCAAAAACAACTCCTAAATCTCTTAATTTTTCTGGACTTTTTGCTAATTGAACGAACGTATTTAATAACGAAGTTCCAGCTTTTGAACCTCTGAGCAGACCATCATTTAAAAAACCTATAGTTCCCACTAAAGTTTTTAAATCTATATCTAGAGCTTCCGATACAGAGCCAACATATCCTATTGCAGTTGATATTTCATTTAATTCTACTTGATGTCTTGACCATGTATCAACTAATAAATCAGAAATATATCTCATCTTTTCTTCGGCAGTAATTAAGTTGCCCAACGAACCCCCATAAACATTTAAAATTCCTGTAAGAACTCTACCCGCATCTGTTACATTACCAAATGTAGCGATACTTAAATTTAAAACATGAGTAAACCCCTGTAAAATTTCCGCAGTACTTCTTCCTGCTGTTCCTATTTGATACATTGCTTCTGTAATTTCTTTCATACTAGCAGATGAGGTTTTATAATACTTCCATGCTACCTCTGTTAATTCTCCATAAAATTTATTTTGTTCTGAAGCAGAAATTCGAGATACTGTCATTACCTTTGCTAAACCTGTTTCTAATTCAAAAAATGCCTTAATTAATTCTTTAACAGGAACCATAAGTGCTTGTATGGCACCACGCATAATCATCCATACAGGAGCAACAATTAAAGCTCTTTTCATAGCCATTCCGAGTTGTTCCATCATAGTTGCACTTTGTGTTGCACCCTTGGTTATATCTCTTAGAGATTGTCCAGTTACTTTTCCATTTTTATCTGCATCTGTCGTAACTTGTCTTATTGCACCTGACTGATTTCTATAAATATCTATACTTTGTTTAGTTTCTTCATTATTTGCTTTAAATATACTCGTAGTTTTACTTCCAATAAGAGTAAATCCTTGAAGTTGAGTAGAAAAATCTTTGACCGCATAAGTTGCTGCTTCTGCCTGTTTTTGGGTTTCTTGCAATGATTGAGAAACTATGTTGCCCTGCTTATCAAAACCCATAGTAACTGCTTTAAGGGCACCTTCTTGATTTTTATAAGTTTCTACCGATTTCATTCCCACTTCATTGCCTTGTTCGAAAATAGTATTTATTTTAGTAGAAATTTTACTAAATCCCTCCAATTCCCCAGAAAAATCTTTAACACCTACTGCACCAAGTGCCGCACCTTGTCCCATAGATTGCATACTTTGAGAAACAAGTTTTCCATCTTTATCAAATTCTCTTGTAACAACTTCCATATCTCCAGCAAAGTTTCTAAAAGTTACTGCCGTTTTTCTACCTACCGATTCTCCCTCTTTAAAAATTTCATTAGATTTTGCACTAACTACATTAAATCCTTCTAATTGAGAGGAAAAATCTTTAGTTGCATCGCTGGTCTTTTTTAGAGATTCATATGCCTTGGCAACCCAAGGAAAAGTAATTGGTTTTCCTGCCACTTCTTCCATAGTGGCACCAGTCTTTTTTATTCCTTCGTCTACTCCCTGTTTATTAAGTTCAAGATTTATTATTCCTATAAAAGTTTTAGTATCCATTATTTTTTAACCTTCTTATTTTTATTTTTTTTATTTGGAAAATTTACCTTTTTACCCGCTACCAAATTAAGTTCACTCACTCTATTATTATCTTTTTGCTCAGGTTCTTTGTTCCTATTTTTTTTCTTCCAATACAAATAGCTTTCCCAATATATATTCGTATCATCATCCAAAACATGTTCACTTATTTTATCAACTATTATATCCCGATTAATACTATCAAAAATATAGAGATAATTTAAAAATATATCTTGAATATTAGATAGTTCAGTAGAATTATGAAACAATTTTATTCCAGATAATTCTTTTGAAACTGTGAAGAGATTCTGATATTTATTACTCTTCGCCAATTTAATTAATGAATCATAAATATCGGGCATTTTTATATCCCATACTGTAATTTAATAGCAATTTTTGCTGCTTTCTCTATTAAAGTATCATCTTTGCATTTGTCAAAATCTTCTAATATCTTAAATGCTCTCTGCCATATTTCTCCTTCTAATCTTTCCAATGAAAGCCAAGTCATTATTTTTGCGACATAACCAAGTAACTGATTCTCAAGAGAAAATTCCAAAAGTAAACTTTTCTGAGTTGATAAAATATATTTTTGGAGTCTCAATTCATCTATTTGTTCTTTATAGGTTTTTAGGATGGTTTCTGGTTCTTTTTTAGAAAGACTTTCGCCCAATTTTAATTGCAAATCTAATTCTTGGGCTTCTAAAACTTTAATTTTCTCATCTATTTCTTTAACATTGAGGTCGCCTCTTGCTTCGGCGATTTCAATTATCTTCTTTCCAGTTAAATAAACATAATTGCCATTTTCATCTTTTTCTTGTAGCATACTATTGAATTTTTTCCTTCTTAGGGAGTCCAGTTCTTCTTTGTCTGATGAATCGAGTAATTTGATTCTGTATTTTATCGCATTATAAGTAAAGTAGTACTTGTTATCTTTGATTAAATCTTCCGCTTGAGAAAGCTCGGTATCTTCATTGAACTTTTTTACCATTTGTTCCGCTTCTTTAAGTCTATTAGTTTCCTCACTTTTAATTTCTTTTTCCATTTAGTCCTCCTTACTTGGGTTATTAAAATTCACTTTTGTTCCAGATTCAAAAATAATTTTTCCAATTTTTAACATCTCATAAAAATCTCTATAAGATTCATATAGTATCTCTTTAGTAGCTTTCTTTATAATTTCTTTATCGTCAGAAATTTCAAACCTCTTCATTACCTTGCCTACTGTTTTGCGGGCTTCTTGGTCTAACAATGTTTTTAGCAAATCTAAGTCTAAAGAAATAATATTACTCATTTTATTCTCCATAGGAAATAAATTCGCCATGAATACAAATAAATCCCGTTGCATTGCCTTCTAAATCATAAAGTTCTTTAGAAAAATAATCTGTATTATCTTCTACATCTCTTCCACAAGGACAAGTAATCATTTATTTACTCCTTAATATTAGCAAAAAAGGGATAAGTTACTTTCTCCATGTACGGTGAAAGGCTTATCCCTCTACGTGTATAATGATTCGAGAAATTTAAGTTATGCCTTACCGTACATTATTTTTTTTTGGGAGGGAATTCGGATTTAATTCTCGATATTCCCTCTTTTATTACTTTTATATATTTTTAGTCAAACACTATGTCGTCTTCATTATCTGAAACAACCAAAAAATCTCCCACTAGAGCGTTCGTAGTTTTCTGATAGTCTTCCACCGCATGTGAAAAGCCTAATGTCGTAGGCGAAAGATTTTTCATCAAATAACCTATAGCAAAATTCTCATGTTCTTTTTCTTTATATATTTTAACCATTATTTGTATAGTATCCGCAAATTCTGTCGGGTCAACACAAGGATAACCAGTAACATCCGCAAGAATTTTTTCAAGAGAAAAATCTTGTGCAAACCTATCCAAAGAAATGGTTACTACTTTTTCTTTAGCACCAGTTAACACAACTTCACTGTTGCCTATTTCCTTGAAATCGGCTCTTGTTAATTTTACATCTATTCCTAATGTTTGCAGTCTATAAACTCGGCTAGAATCACTTACCTTTATATAAATTTCACAATACTCTGCCAATAAAACATCTGGGTCATCACCATTATTTGCCCATAAAGTATCGTAAGGTGCGTCAGAATTTTCATACCAGATTCTTACTTCATCAGCAATTAAACAGTCCTTTATTGTTACTGTTTTTGATGGAGCATCATAAGACCAAGTATCTGCATCTACTTCAGTTGGGTCTTCTATCAAAGAGGTCTCTTCATCACTACGAATTCTTACTACTCGAAAAATATAATCCCCATCAGCATATTCTACTGGGTCTGGACTACAAACAACATCAAAATCTACCGGAGTTTCTATAGTTCCAGCTTCCGCAATATCGGTAACATAAGCCAAATACCCGCCAATTTCGGTATCTACATCCAAAATCATATATTTTTCACTCACCAAATCAAATGTTCTTTGAATCGATGCTTCTGGGTCGGCTATATTAATAGTAAACCCATTTACTCTTAAATTAGGTAAATAAATTGTACCAATAAAATTATCATTTTCATCAGTTAAAAAAGCCGCCATCTCTACTCTAGTATCAGAAATATCGTCTAGGGTTACTGTAGTTTCTGGAGCAGATTCTCCTGATTCGGGGTCAACTTTATTAGCCAAAGCTCTAAAAAAATCCATTGAACCATATTCTAACTGAGTTGCCTTATATGATAGGGTTCCTGGTTTTTTTCTATAACCAACTGCACCTGTTTCTCTGCCTATTTCATTTATCTTTTCCCTGTTAAGCGTTAAATCTCCGCTGATATTTTGTAGGCGGTCTTGCTGTTCTGGGACTCTTCCTTTCCATGGAAAGGTTCTACATTTTACAAATCGACTATGGAACATAGTTTATTTCTCCTTTTGTTTCAATAATTTGCGATTATTTTTCCTCTTCAATAGGTTTCGATTGTTGGTTTGATTCTTTCTTCACCAAAGAATTCAATCGATATAATCGCACATTCTATCTACCATACCAATTTTTATAACCCTCGTATATCTTTCGAGTACCTTACTATTTATCTTTTTATTTTAAACGACCTTCAATTTTCGCTACCCGTTCTCCTATAGTATCTACTCTTTTGTCTATATCATTAACTTTATTTTTTATTTCTGATACATCTTTCTGAAGATGACTTAAATCATTTTTAAGTATCTTTAAAAATCCAGCAATTGATACTACAAGAATAACAATATTTAAACCAAAAGATAAAATAGGAACTAAATTAACCATAATTATCTCCTCTTAACTAAGTACGACCATAACTTCACAACTTATGATATGCCGAAATTTATCCGCCTGTACCAATGTTTCAGAATTTTGCATCTCTTTTTTATCATCAAAAATCTTGGTTATGACTATCTTTCCCGCTTCGGTTCCCATGGGTATATTATCAACTATTTCATAGGTATAATAAATAAAATCATAATTTTCTATTTGCTCAAAAAGCCAATCTTTGAGGTCAAGTCGATTTCCATCATCTGTTCCGAATACCCTAAAATTAACAGTTATATATTTGAGATATGTTTTACTACTTATTTCCAATCTTTTTGCTCGACTTTCTAAAACATTTATTACTATACATGGAAGAAGAAAAGAACCATCGGAACCTTTTTTATAAGCATCTACGAAAGTCTTCTCCACTCGAACATTCTCCCAGTCGCCATCGGGAAGTAAATCTTTGATTTGGTCTAGAAATGAGCGTTCAATATTCCTAGAAATTCTATATTTCGCCATTAGATTTTCTCCACTATTTTTTTCTTTGTATTTTTTATTAATTCAATAAATCTACAATTATTTAATTCATAATTCCCATCATTATCAATTCTATCTATAGATGCCTGTTTCATTTCAAATGCTTTATCTCTAAACCATAAATATCTGAAATCGTTATTTGTCATTAAAAATTTAATTCCTCTGCCACCATAAGAATGATAATGATTATTTTTGGGATTATTACATCTACTCCTAGAACCATTATAATGGCTCATCCAAGGATGGACTTTATTATATTCTTTATTATATTCATATATTTCTTCTTTGCGACTCTGGCGATATTCTTTAAATTCTTTTTTATGGATTAAACGATATTGCTTTGCTTGATTTTTATGTTTTTCTCTATATTCTTCTATTTCTCTTTGATGTTCCTGACTCCATTTTTTAGTTCTTTTTTTTAATTCTTCTTTATGTTCTTGATAATATTGTTTTTGATATTCTTTTACAACCATTTAATTTTCCTTCCTTATCATAGTTTTTCAACATTTTCAAAAATTTTCATGCCAAGAGTTTCTAATCTATTTTTAAATTCTTCATCAAGATGACGTAATGAAAATCCAATATAGTCAATGCCTTCAATTGCTTTCGAGGGTTGCATACGATAATATCTTTGTCCTACTTCTCCTCCAGTATGAATCCATGTCTGTCCCGAACCTCCTGCTTCTGGTTTCGTTCTATCTCCAGATAATCCCGAACCAGATGTAAAATAACCAATATTCTGTGGCGGAACATATCCTCCCTGGTCTAACACTTCCCAATAAGGAGCCTCTTTAGTCATCTTTTCAATATTTGCTATACCTATTTGTAGATGTTTTCCTGGGTCATTTATAAGTTCTTCCCAATCTATGGAATTCTCTAATCTATGGGTTCCTTTATCTGGTCTTTTTCTAGAAGAATTTATGATTTCGCACATGGTTTTTACTGTATCTTCCGCCAAGTTAGCGAGGTCTGCTTCTGCTTGTACAAAATTAATATTACCGACAGCAGTTACAAAATGATGAAATTCAGCGGAATCCCACTTCATAGATATACTTAACATATATTTAATCCTTTAAATATTTTTTAATTCTAAAATTACCACGATGTATTCCTGGCGAGAAAGTACCCCGAACCCCTTTTGGTCATCGTGAAAACATTTGTAGAAGTCATCACCTATCTGAATCTTTTCTGCAAGTTTTAGGAGTTCTTTGTATTTTTTCTCTACGATAATTTCCTTCGATTCCGATGGAATCAAACCATAATAATGCCATGCAAGTGCTTCAGTGGAAACATTTCTTACTAATGCTTCGATTGCAATAGGATTTAATAGGGTTTTAGAGGTCGTGTGTTCTGTAGGGTCGTCCTCCCTTTTTATGGCGGGGAAAACTAATACTTTCTCCAGTCGACCCTCGTTTTTTAGTAGTTGAAAAATATTAATCCGTCTATCTGATGACATATTTATCTTCCTTTTTTCCAACTTTCGCCACTATCATTGTCTTCATAATATAATTTTTGAACTGGGGCTTCGGAAAAATTTAAAATTCCATTTTTTTCGCCTATACAATAAGCCATCATTAATTTATGGTCTATCCAATAATCCCAAAGGGTAATTAAACTTTTTTCCATTTTATTCCTCCTCTTCGGGGAATTCTTTACTTGGGTTTATATATTCAATACTGGGAGATGGTTTATCGAATTGATTTATTACTTGTTTAATTTTCTTTTCAACCGACATATCTTCCGAAAATACAATGGTAATTTCTGGTGTCCTATAGGAACGAATAGACCCTTTTATCAAGATAGAGGCGATTATAGCAATTAAATCTTCTTCCCGCTCATCAGGAGTGGGGAAAATAGTAGTAGGAGGTCTTACTGTAAAAGTTTTATATTGTTCAGTAACCAAATGATAAATTGCTGAACGAACATATCCTCTAATTTCGCCTTCAGAATATTTATTATAATAGGAATATCTTATTTCTAATACATCTTCGCCAGGAACTAATTCTTCTCCTGATTCTTCGTCTACCACTATTCTTCCATTAACATATTCCCAATTATCAGAAGACCATTCACTACCACTTCCATTTAAATATATTTTAATGTCGACTACATTAGAATAAGACAAAGTAAAAACTTTAGATGTAATAAATTCACGAAAATCACTCCCATCAATTTGGATTTGGTCTCCAATTATATCTCTCACTTTAGCGATTATATTATTCACGTCTTATCTCCCTTGGTTTACTTTTATTCTTTTTCAATAATATTTCCAATCCCCGACTTCCCAAAAATTCCCATCCAAATCGTTGAGCCACTGCATTAATTATATTCAATTTTTTAACTTTCATATATAATTCTTCTGAAAAATTCCAACCAACAAATCTCATCAAGTCATAAATATATTTTTTGTTTTGTGTCAAGATGCGAATGTAAGGTCTAAAATTTTTTTCTCTATGTATCAATAAAATTGCTTTTATCTCACCTAAATCAACAGCATAAAAAGTTTGATATTTCAAAATTTTTTCAATTAATTTGAAGTTCCCTTTTAAAAATTTCCGTTCCTTCCCAATAGTTAGATAAAAATCTTCAAACTTATCCGGACAATTGTTAATAAAGTCATAAAGTGAAGTTTTATCTTTTAAATTAAGTCTTCTTATCATATTTTAAGTAAAATTTTATTAGTATAAAATTCTTGCCAATAAAGACGATTGAAGTTTGCCCTCGAATTACATTGATTGCAAAGACTAATCAAATTATTTTCGACACAATTCTTTTTATTGTAGTCTATATGATGAACTGTTAAAACTTGCCCTACTACTATTATGTGTTCCTCTTCGGTCATGCCGCAGTTTTGGCACTCGTAGTGGTCTCGATTACGAATAGAGTCTCGTAATTGTTCTGCCCAATCTGGAGAATAAGGTAGTCTTGAAATACCGCCTTGCCAATTCGGATTCTTATCTCCTGCATTAACTCCTTTTTGACAAATTATACCTAACTCTATTCTTCTTCGATTTTCACAAGATTTACATCTCTTTCTATAATCACTAATAGGAAGTTTACAATCTATACATATAAAATTTCCTTTAATTCCTTTATAATTATGAGGATGTTTTCCTACTAATTTTAAAAATGGATGAGAGCCTTCTTTATATTCTTTTTTTCTTGCACAAGAACGACATAATCCACTTCCATAAATTGCAGTTACTGAACAAATTTCGTTTCCGCATTTACAATTATATTTTTTCATTTTTGGGAGGGGAGACTTATTGAGTCTTCCCCTCGATTTATCATTATGAAAAAAATAATTATTAACTTACAACTGTCGAATCAGCCCAACAAACCGCCCTATAATTCAAGATTGCAGCAACAATCGACTCAAAACCGAAAATCCCATATCCGTGAGTCAATACCGTACCATTATACATAGGAGAAGGTGTCTCGGCAGTATATAAAGCTCTTTCATCTACATCAAAAGTTCCACCAGCGTTGGCAACCAAAGCTCTAACTTGACGTCTCATGAAAAGAATAGGTTTACCAGCTAATAACTTAGAATTACGACCTATCAAAATCATTTTGTCAGCAGCCAATACAGGAACATCAGAACCACTATTATCATCAGCGTTTCTTAACTGTATATTTTCAAAAACTTTAATTAATGTAATGCCTTTTCTTTTTAACAAATCAAAAATACTAACAGCAGTAAGGAAATTGTCAGCATTTGCTTTATCATAATCTTCAATTTCAGCATAAGCAGTATTACCAGCCAAAAGAACATAATCATTGGCATAGTTTTCAACTTTACGAACCATAGCCACGATTAAATCATAAATGTCTTCGCCAGTTGTTCTCGCTACTTCTTGGTCAACTAAACCAACATCAGTATCACCATCAAGAGCTAATACGAGGTCGTATACTCTTTTTGACTCTAGTTTATCCATAGCTCTACCAATAGAAACTTTACGTCTTGCTAAAGCATTAGTGTCAGGAGATTCCGCCAATTCCTGAACTAGAACATATTCTTCCTTTGACTGTAAAAATTCAAAATTAAGGGATGTTAATCCAGCCAATTTGACTTTTATTGTTAAAATTTGACCTTCAGAACCAGAAGTATAAATTTTATCTACACCATTAGAATCATCAGGAACAAAAGTATAACAAAGTTCACCAGGAGCAGCAGGTTCTGGAATATTACATATTTCGGTCAGTTCAACCGACACTGAATGATTAGCGTCAATTGGAGCGCCAATTATTCGCATTGCTTTTTCAATAAGACTATCCATTATTTTATTTCCTCCAAAAAATTATTTTTTATTGATTATCTTTTTTCCATATGCTTTATCGTTTACTTCATCAGCATATTTTTGATACTTATCTTCTTTTACTTTTGTTACCGCACCTACATCTAAAATAGGTGGGTCTACTACGGTTGCCTCTTCAACTGGTTTAGTTAATTTGGCAATCTCTTGAGCTTTCGCATCAAGTTCTTCGTTCTTATTTTTAATTTCTTTATCTTTTTCACCTAATACTCTTTCGTGTTCTGCTTTAAGAGTAGCAATTTCTGTATCCTTTTCGGCTTTTGCAGCATTTACTTTCTCTTCAAGTTCAGCAAGAGTATATTTTGTTACATAATCACTATCGCTTTCTATAACTTCCTGAGTACCATCATCAAAATCTTTAATTGTTTTCGTATGACATTTTCTACTTGAAACTCCAGAACCTACTTCGTCGGTATAAGTATTTACCAAAGTTTCGGTCTGTTCAACGGCAACTTTAACTAACTTTTTTGCTGGATTAACTGGTTGTTCTGTTACCATTTCGGCTTTTACTTCGACAGGTGGAATGACTACTTCAGCAGGTTCGAGTTTAACCTCTACTATAGGAACTTCGGTAGTTGCTTCAACTGGCTTTACCTCTATTATAGGTTCGACCACTGATACTTCTACTTTTGGTTCATCAACAATAGGTAACTCTACTTTCGCTGGTTCGACAATTACCTGAGCATCTTCTGCTTTTTCATATTTCTTTAATAATTCGGTCATATTAAGTTCTTTTGCTTTTTTGAGAATTTTCTTTTTAACTTCTTCTGGAGAAACTCCTAATTTTTTTAATGTTTCTGTAGCCAAAGGCAAACGTGCCAAAGCATTTCTCACATGTGCCTCGTCTTGAATAGGAAACATTCTAATTTTTCTGGGTTTTCCAGTAACTTTATTTTTTACTGTAACCACTACAGCAAAATCACTATCGGGAAGATTTTGCCTCTCTTCATATTTTAATTTTTTGGCTTCTTCAATTTCTCCACCTTCATAATCATTCTCAAAGGAGGAAATTTCCTCCTCATTCAATTCAATAACATTATCAATAGCTAACTCAAATAAATAAATTTCATCCAATTTCGGTTCCTCCTTTTCATATGTGCACTTGGCACATTTGTTGCAGGGTTCTTTCTCTTCTATAGAAAGTTCTGCATAAACGAGTCTATCGTCTTTTTCAAATACCTTATTAATTATCTGTTCTGCTTCTTGAATTAACTTTTCTGATGCTAAAAGTTTAAATACCTGAGCTTGAGGACAAGCTGGAGGTATGGGTTTTTTGGTCTGAGGGTCGAGTAATAATAATGCACATCCATGACCTATGAAATCGATTAATTCTTTATAACCATTACCTAAAGATTTAATAATTGATTTCCCATCTGGGGAAATTTTCCAAAGTTCAAATGAAACGAATAAATTACGTTCTACAAATAATTGTATAACCTCATCAAATTCTTGTTTAAACAATGACTTAAATAGAATACCAGTAATAAATATTTTATTTTCTTTTAATTCTGCATCAATAATATATCCACAAATTTGATAAGCCCCCGAATGGTTCCAGTTAATCTGCTTCCCCACTAGAGTTTTTATCCCCTTTTTTGCAACTTCCTTGGGAATCTTAACTCCATTAAGATTAAACTTATCTACCTCGGCATATATTGTGGAAAAAGCTGCAAGGTCAGGACTGGGCAAAATTATTCCTAATTTTTTAGCTTTATCTATTAAATCTTGATTATCTTTTGCCTCTATGAATGTGGTTTCGCTTCCTAAAGTCCATTCAAGAAGAGAATTTGCCAATAATTTTTTATTGCATAATTTTGACATTATTTATTTTCTCCTTTTCCACCATGTCTTTTCATCCATTTATGAAGTTTACTATAGGCTCCAGCAAAAGCCCTTGCTTCATCTCCAGTTTCTTTGTAAATAGAATTAAAAACTTCCATAAATACTTTTTGGGCACCAACTGGATATTTTTTTAAATTTGGATGTTTACTTAATAAATCTTGTAATGAATTGTAGGGAGCAATAATCAAATCATCTTGACTGACTGCCTCTTCACATTTAGGACATTTGACCCATCCCATCCCCGCTTCTGGAGTTGCCAAATAATCAAATTCATTACCACATTTTTTGCATTTAGCAATTTCCTGAGAAGCATTTTTATAATCATTAACTTCGGGAGTCCCTGGTTTTTTTCCTTGTTTCTCATTTTTTTCATTTTTTGGTTTTGAAGGTATGACAGTGTCTTTTCCTTTTTCTTCTTGATTAGTAATAATTTGAGGATACATTAAATCTTCATCACCGTCGTCTGCTTCTTTTTGTCTTCTTATTTTTTCTTGGTCATAATCATAACCTATAGTTTCAACAAAACTACGTTTACTCAAATTTCCTCTATCGTATGCACTTCTAATTATATCAAGTATTTGTTCTGTATTTATCCGAAGGGGCGAACTCACGACAGCGATTGCGTTATTTTCACTAAATATTTTTCGATGGTCTTCTATGTTCTTTTTTATTATTATTTTGACCAAATCTGTTAAAATACTCTTAAATCCATCCACTCCCGAATTTATTGAAGCAATAAATGGTTTAGGATTTAATCTTGTTTCTTGACGAGAAATAGAAATTTCCAATAAATCAATAAATCCCAGTCCTGCCAAAATTGCTCTATAACCTTGAACAAATAGGTCTTGACTTAAAATAGGTCTAAAATCTGGTATCAAGTGAGAATATTTTTTATCCCAGGTATCAACGAGAGCGGGCAATTTGCCCTTTTCGTTTTTATATTTCTCTATATCTGCTCTTAACTCAGTTTGATATTTTTTTAAATCTGCATCTTTATAATTTATTCCCATTTGTGCCAAAGCATCACTGCCAGCAGTCAATAAAAATAAATAAGGAAGTGCTTTGGTTATTGTCTCATCGCCCTTATCCATTAAAATTTGCAACGCCTTATGATTTTTATAAATACCTTTTCTAATAATATATGGGATGGGATAGGCATCCTGCCATCTGGCTCCGTTTTTCTGAACGACTATTACTTCATTTCCTTTGGTTCCTGGGAGGGGATTCTTTTTTTCTTTGTCTAAAAAATATTTGTCTTTCCCCAATTCAACGATTTTATTTGATGGTCTGTCTGTATATATGGATGCCCCATTGGCAAAATAAAGTGCCTTGGGGATTAAAATTTTATTTCCGCCTATTGTTAAATCTTTCCAATCTTTTGCACGTAAAATAGAAAACGAACTACCTTTCCAAAGTTCATTAAAATATTCCCGGGATAAGTCAGGTATTCCTGTAGGAATAACTCCAAGCAAATCATCATTTATTCCATTTAGCCATTTATTCAATAAATCCTCTACTGTCTGATTACTACATTCTATTCGATAAGTAGCAGCGGAGGCAGAATCAATGGCATATTCCAAAATAGTATTAACAATACCAGTAACATCATTAGAAATGACATCATCAACATATCCACACTGTACATGAAAATTGCCACTCACTTCTATTGCTTTAGAATTCAATAAAAGATTAATTACTTTTCCATAAAATAGAGTTTCTAAATCCATATATTACTCCTTTTTAAAATTAAATCCCTTGGAAAAGTCCCATTGGGGGACTTTGTTTTTCATTTTCTATACTTAATAATGGCATTTGTTCTGTATTCCACTCCAAAATAGAAAATACTTCAAATGCCTGGACATAATGGTCTTCAGTCATTGTAGAATCATAAAGTATTTTATTTCCTGATATAATGCTTATATAAGAAGCAAACTGATTTTCAAACTTATAATCATTATCAGGAATATCAAATTTTTTGTCAAAAAATAATTCATTTAATCTTCTAACTGCAAAAACCAAAGTAGGTTCTTTTTTCTCAACGGGTCTACCTTTTTCATCTTTCAATATTTTTCCATTATCATCTTTTTCAAAACCAGTAACCATATCCTCGTTAAATGCACACCAATAAACTCTTTTTTTTGTTTTAATTACATTTCCTTTTTCATCTTTTATAATTTCATTTAATCTTTCACTTAAAATTTCATATACTGATTTACCCATAATTGTGCAATCTACACTGAGAAAATTTCCTTTAATCTTTCTAAAAATAAATTCTATTACATCGGGCAATTCTTGAGTCAAAGATAATCTATAAGTAGTTATATTATAAATTAAATGGTATCTATTATTTATTTTTGCAATTACAGCAATTTCTGTTGCAGCAGTATCTCCAATATCAGCCACGACATAAGTTCTATCTGCATTTAATATTGGCTCTATAACTAATAAAGATTTAAAATCTTTAAATGTCTTTTTGGTGATTTCAAATCTTTTTATGATTCTTTTTTTGTTATAATTAAGTTTAATGGTATCCATAGGGAAGGCACCAAAGGCACCTTCAATTAAATCCGCAGCAACATTTACCCGAAATCCTGCACTTTCTTCGCCTCCATACTCTCTGATTCTTCTCTGTTTCGTAAAATCATCCCAAAGATGACTAACATATTGAGGTATTCTTATAATTTTATTTCTTAATTCTCTATCTCTTATCGTTCTCCCCAAAGGAGAAACTTTAGTAACGAGAGGAATACCGCATAAGATTTCCATAACACCAAGTTCGCTAACTGCATCAATTTTACAAGAATAGGCTGCTTCTGTTTCTGCCTGAATTTCATCTTGAAAGTTTATAAAAGTGTGGTGACCCCACCAGTTAGTCCCTGGGGATTTTCCTTTAACTGTCTCGTTTATCCCAAAAAGTTTATTGCCATTTTTTGTTTCGATTGTGTATTCTGGGCTACCTCTAATACTTTGTCTGTAGCATTTATAAAAATTATGATAACCAAAAAATTCTTTAACTTCATTCATAACTTTATCAAGATGTTTCTCATCATAACTTGATGTCGTCATTTCTAAATCGTTGTAATGTACTAATTTTGTCAAAATATTTGCAACCAATGCTATAAATGTTTTCCCTATTTTTCTAGCACAAATAATAATACGAGTTCCTACTGCAATTCTTCTTCTAAAATTTTCAAGTTCTGATAATCTGTCATCGTCTTCCAATGCGGAATCAAAGCCTAAAAAAGGACGTTGGTATAGTCTTAATTTGATGCAAGGTTTGCCATCATTCCAATTCCTTGGGCTTCCTTTTGAAAATGTAGATTCCACCAAACAACGGGCATTATAAAATTGTTCACAATAAAAAAGTTCATTGTCTGTTAAATTACTAATCATATTTGATTCCCTTACTTAAATTCTCTCTCGCCCAGAGAGGTTGGAGATTGGTATAATGAAAACATTTGCGTTGTTCTTCGGGGTTAGATAAGTCAAAAGAGGCACATGGTTTTATGTGGTCTACTTGCCACTCAATAATGCCTTTACCATTCTTTCCACTCCCATAATTTGACCAAGACATATTTGGTTTAAATTTCTTTTCAAGATATTTTTTTAGTTTTTCAATAGAACATCCTAACAATTCTTTTGTCTTTTTAGATTTGCATATCCCATTTAATGCTAATCGAATTCTATTTCTTAGATTTAATAAAATTTTAAAATTAATATTTGCTCTTCTTTTAATCTTTACGTATATTCTTCTATTTTTATTGATTTTTTCTTTATTTTTTAAATAATATTTCTTGCGTTCATTTCTATGAGTATCATAATATTTTTTCATATATTTTTTAATTTCTTTTTTATGAATTTGATTGTATTTCTTAGCATAAATGCGATGTTCTTTTTTGTGTTTTAAATAATAAGTTTTGTCCCATTTCTTTTTTTGTTCTTTAATTATTTCTTTATTATTCTCTTTATAATTTTTAATATATTGCTTATGATATTTTTTACTGCATAATTTAGAGCAACACTTTTGAGTATTATGATTTGAATAAAATTCTGTTTTACAAACAGGGCAAATTTTATTCTTCATTTTCAGTTTCTTCATTTTTATCTTGATTTAAAGGGTAATTTACTCGAATCCAATGTATATAATCTAAAGTTGTATTTGTATATCTCGCAACTTGGTCTTCAGAAATTTTTCCTAGTTCCATATCTTCAAAGATTGCTCTATTAAAAAGAATCCCACCTGCAATAAACCATGGGTGTTCTCTAACTTCATCACTAATTTTATCTAATCTTCTTCTAATGAGAAAAATTTCTTCACATTTGGGACATTGAAATTCATAATTGCTTCTATTTTCTGGTTTATTTATCCATTTGTGAAATCTTTCGGTCAAATCTGAAATAACTTTTGAAGTATCGTTTTTTTCGTCTTTTTTTAATAATCCTAATTTTTGTTTTAAACTTTCTATTCTATCAATTACTGCATCGAGTTGTTCAACCATCTGTAATGGAATAGAAGGATTAGCTGAGTCATATAAGGTTTTTAATGATTCTTTTAATCTCCTTGACAATAACTCCTGGTCTATTAATTGCCCTAAAGTTTGCCTCTCGCTAAAATTTTCAAAAGAAGCCTCGGTCAAATAATTTTCTAATAATTTTTTGGCTAAGGGTTTTTCCGAATCGAGACAAAAAGAAAGACTTGACAACATCTCATCTTGTTCATTTTTTTCCCGAATAATCTTCTCCAACTCCTCATCCGTTTTATCATGGTATTGTGGTAAATTTCTTAACCGAACTTTTAATTTTTCTGTATTATTTTTCATTAAAATTTAAAATTTTTATATTAAGTTTTGTTAAATTTTTTAATTCTCTTTCCCATATAATTAAAGTTTTATAACCATATTTTTTAAAATGATTAGTTCTTGATTTAACTTCGGATTTTTTATGCCAATAATCGCCAAATAGTTCTATTAATTTCTTTTGACCATTACAATTTATAAAATCAGGACACTTACCATCTAATACTACTTCAAAATTACCCACATATTTATATTCGTTGGGGAGTATTCTTTGGAGAATATCTAATAGCCTCATTTCAGTTTTATTAGGACTTAAATTTCTTGCTATTTTTATTTTATTTACGAATACTATATTTTTCCATCTTTTTAATGAAGCAACTCCTATTTTGTCTTTAGTTTTTTGCGAAAGTTTTTTTCCAAACATAAAACTATTTTCTCCTGATATCGAATCTCGTATTAATTTACGAGCTTCTGATATACTTCTTACAGGAATATCCCAATCATGTAATAATCTATAAACGGTAGAGATAGAACAATTATTTTCTTTTGCTATTTTAACGGGTGCTTTTATATTTTTAATATATTCTTTTTCTAAAAATTCTTTAGACAAATTTACTTTTCTCATCTTTATTTTAGTTTCTTCCGTATGATGTTTGCCAAATAAAGGATGTAATTTTCCAATATGAGAACAAGAAGAACATCTTCCTAGTCCAAAATTAGCAGCATTATAACTAATTTCGTTTCCGCAATCTTTTTCAATACAAAAATATTTTTTTAAGCTTCTTCCATCTATAAAATTTCCTTTTCCTGAAATTCCTTCTCGATGTCTTCTTTTCATTTCACAAGAATGACACCTACCTAATTTACTGCCTCTAGAAATAAGTTTTTCACAATCAGGTTCTATACATTTTTTTATTTGCTTATCTATATTCATCATTATTTCTATGGTATTATACTATTTTTTTTAATTTCATACGCATTTATGACTTCTTCAGTCCATATTGCTTCTGTTACCGCTTTTACTTTATCATCTTCTTCGCTGGTGTCCTGACCTGGTTCAATTACATGGCGATGATAAGTTTTAGCAATTTCTATTCCATCTTTAAATACTTTGGTAGCTTTTCTAATTTGGATTTGCCCATCCTCTAAAATTTCTATTTTGTCTATTGCCACTTGTTCTGTGTACATGTATCCTCCTTAATTTATTCTGTATGATACTGTTATGCATTTTGAACTAACTAACGATATAGCTTCCATTAAAAACAAAAGTTGTATTTGCTGCCGGAGCAGACCAGGTCGGCATGTACATATTTCCGTTTGTATGTAATACGCCACCACCCAAACTCAGGGCACCACTGCCATTTAAACAAAAGAATCCTTGAATTTCTGCCACAGCAAAAGGAAGATTACTCAGATAAGATGTTACAGCTACGCTAGCTAGTGTCGCACCCGAACTACAAACGATTTTTGCTGTAATAAAAACCCTTCTTCCTATTTTAGTATAAGTCCCTGACAAGGTATAACTTCCCCCGCCACCTTCTGTAAATCCAGATTTAGTCGGTGTCCAGGTTCCCTCTTCGTAATCATCAAGGGTATTGGCATCTGCTGAAGCGTTTTGAGAAGCAGGAAAAGCAATCTGCCCTCCTGTAAGTGCAATAATCGGAGTAGTAATTTGTGTAATAAAAGTAGGAGAAGTTATTGGTGCTGGCTTATCACTAAACGCAAATATACTTCCACCTTCTACACACATTGCACCGTCAAAGTGAGCGTATGTGTTTGTATTCGACACAAACAGATATATATCTAATGCGGTAGCGGAATTACTTATAGCACAAGTTGCTGTTAAAAACTGCCAAGTATTATCACCTGTATGATATGAGGAATCTGCCCCTGCTACACCATCATATATTGATATCTGTGCTACATTTGCTGTTGCACATTTAACCCAACATCCAAGTATGATGGTTCTACCCTTCCAATAACTAAGTCCTTTCGGCAATATAATTGATTGGCGTATACAAGCATTTGCATCCACTCTTGTAATGGCTGCACTATAAATTCCCATTTTTACATAAGCAGGATTATCTTGTCGTCCTACAGTTCCACCCGGACCAACGTATGTCCACCCAACAGCAGATACTCCTGCTGTCCAATCTTCAAAATCGCCATTAGTAATAAGATTAACGGGATTTACTGAACCATCATTTTTTACTTTCGTTCCCAATCCAGTATCCACATAAGCGGTAGTAGCAATTTTAGTTGAATTATTTGCTTGAGCCTGTGTGGTTGCTGTGGTGCCATTGTAAAGAGATAAAACTATACCTTCAAAATAAGTTTTTAATGTGGTTTTTATATTAGTCCAAGTTAATTTTCTTTTTGCATTTGAATCTGCGACGCTTTCTATTAAAGCAACATCTGCATCCAATGGGGTAGGTTTATCGGTTAAACCCAAAATCTCGCCTGTTGTTGCTTGATTAAATTGACCTGATGCAGCATGGTCTAAACTATTACTATGTTTTTTATCTACTGCATCTTCTAAATTTACTTCTGTAATTTTTGTGGTTGCTCTTATTGCTTCTCCATTAGCATCGGGAGCAGATAATGCAGTTAGTTGATGAGTATTCATATTGATGTCGGCACTCATCGCTCCCAAGCCAGTATCGCCATTTTGGGCGTGTTTTAAATCTATTGCACTATCAATATCAGAATCCGCTTTTACTGATGTTAATGTAGTTTTTTCTGTATCTAACTCTTCTATTGCAACCTGAACAGTAGTCGCTACAATATCTCCAGTCGGAGAAAATGAAACCGATGATGCATTTGTAGAAGGAACTCCGCCACTTGGAACTGGTTGACTTAATCGATAATCATTACTTTCTTGAAAATCTCCATTCCCTTTATAGATAAATCTATAAATAAGTTTAAATTCTGGAGATAAATTTAAATCTGCAAGATTTGGTGCAACCTCCGCTCTTGCCAAAGCAATTGTATTATGAGCCGAAGTAGTTTTGTGAGTAGGAATAATGTATATTTGTCTATCAATATCCATAGTAGCATAAACCCACATACAAACAAAATCACTTGCCGACACATTTGTCAAAGTATAATCTGTTATATTTAAAAATCGGGGTTGAACTCCACTACCCGCATAAGGCAAAGCAGAATTAACCCAAGTATAGACATTTAAACTTGCTTTATATACTATACGACAAGTTGTTGCTTGATTAATAATTCTTTCTAAATCTTCATCGTGAATATAACCACTTTCTATTTGTAAAGCATTATCTATGGCGACTGTAGGTTTTGTTAAGGATAGTCCACTTCGATAACGAGTTCCTATAGTATCATGCGACCACCGATGCCAATTTAAATCCCTCATATATCCATGGGCTTCATAAGCAATAGCACCATTAGTTCCATTCCAAAATACAGTTGCAATAGGAACGATAGTAAGAAAATTAAAAGGCGAAGTGTTACATTTTAATGCACCGAGAGCAGCATCAAAATAAAAAAAATAAGTTGTGTTTGTTACTAATGTAGAAAGAACATCAATATCTCCAGTAATAGGAGAAGCAGTAACATATTTTATTCCGTTAAACCAATAAGTAATTGAAGCTATACTTAAAATATGAGTATCGTCGGCAAATGTTATCTCCCCAATGGATTCTACTCCCATATAACTAGGTTTTCCTGCCCACTTAAACAATCCAGTAGATACATCATAACTAGGAATTTGACCTTCAGCAGGAGCATCCCCTGTTTTTTCTAAATCTGAAGGGTCTACATTTTTTATTTGACCTTTAGTCAACCTAGTATTTCTCTCTGCCATTTTATTTTGTTTCCTTAATTATGTCTTCTTTTTTTAATAATTCGGTTAAAGTTATTTCCGCTCCAATCAATTTAATTATCTGAATGTTTGTTTCCCCTATTTTCTTTTCTAATTGTTCAACATATTCTTTGCCTTTTTGTTTTTCTTCGGCAATCCATAGAAGTTTTTTATTAATTTTATCACGCAAATTAATATAATCTTCTTTTCTAATTTCTTTCATTTTTTTAATTGTATTTTCTTGTTTGTTCACTCCATTTTCCTTTCTTTGGGAAGGGCAAATTTCTTTGCCCTTCGTTAGTTCAAATATTAATTAGTCGCTTTAATATAATTAACGAGTAAAATGTCATTTGTATCTGGAGCAGCAACAAAAGTAATAGTACTGCCCGAAATTGTATAATCCTCTCCTCCACCCGGTTGTTGTAAAAGACCATTAAGAAACACCGAAACAGAACCTGTTTCGGGGGTATTCGCCAATACGAATTCAGTATTAGAACTGTTAATATCTCCTGTCGGGATTTCATTGCATATAATATCACTTTCCAAAACTACACCCGCTAAAGATGTTAATATAGCGGCAGGGTCGATATAATCTAATTTACCAATGCCTGTTTCATCATTATAATAAAGGATATAACCATCAGTAGGAGCAGATTCAATATCCATCATAGATTCTAATACTTTTTCAGAACCTATTGCAGTAACGCCAGCAGCAGTAATAGTGATATCTCCGCTTACTGTTTTAGAAACTGGTCTTAAACCAGAATCAGCAATCAAAATATTTGCTTCTGCTGCCATATCTGCCATCATTGCTAATGTTACTCCCTCGGCAGCAATTCTTAAATTTTCGGAACCATCATCTTCCAATCCCGTACCTGCAAAATCAGAAACATCTATAGCCAAATTTTGACTTGCATCTTTTTGTAAGCCATCCGCCGCAATCGCAGCCTTTAATTGTTTGCCAACTATGGCAGTATTTCTTTCAGCCATTTTTAATTCTCCTCAAAACATTTTTAATATTTCATCTATCTTTTTATTAATCCTGTTTGATATACTCGACCAATATTTGCTCTCCGATTTCAACAATAGGAAGAGGAATATTTATTATATAATCTCCAACTTTAGTGCATCCTCTTTCTCGAATACCATTAATAAAAATATTAAGAAAATCGTTGTATACTTTATGAGTAACTGTAAAATTGGTTTTGATTCCATTAATTTGAGAACTAACATCTTCTAAAATTAAATGGGTATCTAAAATTTCCCATACTTTCTCTAACTGACCTCCCCCATCCATTTTTACACGAATCGGTTGTTCTTCTTTGATAACCGCTTTTATAATATTTTCGTTAACTATTTTACATCTGATATTAATTTCGCTCATTTTTAAGAAGTCCTCATTGTAACATCTTTGGTTATTGTTATAATTCCTTCTAAAATTGTATTTATTTCAAGTGTGTCTTTTTTTATTTGTATATCAAAAAGGTAACTTCCTGGTTTCTGATTAGTATTTTCTGAAGAAAGGGTAATTTGTGTTTTCCCATTTGTTGCATCTATGTGAGATATTATATCTTTTACAATTTTGGCAGTAATCTCTTCTCCTGATTCGGGGTCATCTATATCGTCTATATTTTCTTTAACAGTAAAGAAAACTACATAACCACTTATATCTATAACTCCACCATCTTCATCCGTGAAATAAAGTGTATATGTAATAGAATCCCCTCTCTTGATAGATAATTGAACTTGCTCAATCATTTTTATTTTCCTTTTAGTATGGTAGTTCTTTTTTTCTCTATATTCATTTTGCCTTTCTATTTATTTATGACAATCCATTGATACTTTCTACAGAAGCAATTATTAATTCTTTGACCGTATCAACACTTGCTTTTGCCAATCCTATTATTGTTTTAATTAAAGTTCCTTTTTCCATTAATTCCCATTCACCAATAGTTGCATAGGTTCCAGCGTCAGAAGTAACGGTAATATTCAATCTATAATAAGTATATGAAATTATATTAGAAAAATTAAATATTTTCTTTTCGTTCTGTGCCCAACTTATGCCTGTTTGGGTATCTAATGTAGTTTCTTCACCCGCAAACGCTCCTGTATTGGATGCTTTTAAAGTAAAATTAATTGGAAAGAACTGTGCAGGGGCAACTTCGTTTCTTGATGTTATTGCATATTTTGCTATTGTTTTTCCCGAAGGATATTGATATTGCAACCATGCGGGCATACCAGAAGAATGAGTATGCCAACAAATAGCATTTATATTAGTTTTATCCATGGCCTTCCATGCGGCATAAGAACTATTATATTGACTCGAAGCACTTGCTACTCCACTTGGTTCAGTATTGGAAGTCATCGTTGGAATCAAATCATCTAATATCTGTGTTTCTGATAGTTCCCATTCACCTATACAAGCATGAGTTCCTGCATCGGAAGTAGATGTAATATTTAATCTATAATAAGTATAAGATGTTGAATTAATAAAACTATAATATTTTTTCCAATTCTTACCAAAACTTTGTCCAGTTTGAGTATCTAAAGTCGTCCAATCGACTCCATTATTGCTACCATTTAAAGTCCACGCAATAGGGTAAAATTGAGCAGGAGCAATTATATTTCTTGAAGTGATACTATATATTTTTATTGTCTTTCCTACTATAAATTGATACTGCAACCATGCGGGCATTGCAGCATCCGAGTGCCATGAATAAGAATCAACATTCTCCTTATTCATTGCCTTCCATGCTTGATACTTATTACTATATTCAGAAGAAGCACTCGCTACCCCACTTGGTTCAGTATTGGAAGTCATAATTGGTATTAAATCAGCCATCAATTAATCTCCTTATTCTTATTTATTTTATTTCTTATATTTTTGGGAGGGAGATTTTTTATTTCTCCCTCTATTTATATACATTAAATATGTGTTATAAAATCTGGACTCGGATTCCAAAGAATAATTTTAGATGCGATTGCCCTGCCAATGACCTGGATAACATCGTCGGTAGCAGAGGGCTGTATTTGAGTTAATCCGCCATCTGTGGACAAATAAATTAATCCTCCAACAGTCCAACCAGCCCAAGAATCATCTCTTATAATTCCTCTTAAAAGAACTTTAATATCAGGTAATCCTGATTCTGTATCTTCTAATACAATTGCATCTACTGGATAAGTATCCGCCCCATCAGCATCCGCTTTATAAAATAATCCATCTGATTTACAATAAACAGGGTCTCCAAATACTAAAGATTCGCCTGGGGTTATAGAAATAATTAATCCTTGTCCTGTTAAATTCGCTAAACCAGAAGAAATAATTAATGTATTATCTGTATTTTGTGTATGAACACCACTTTCCAAAGTATCTAATGCGTCTTGCACCGAAACTCCAGAATCATCAGTTGGGACTTCGCTAGCAGTTTGATTATCGGAAGCTAGAGCATGAGAATTACCTATTGCATCTTGTGCTTCTAAAGAAAGATTATTATCATCTCCGATGTCTTGTATACTTGCAATTTCTTCTCCACTTTCCATTCCATGAACATCTGTGGTTGCGTCTTTATGTAAACCAAAAGCAATTACTATTCCATCATAAATTTCTTTTAATACTGTGGTAAGTGCTTCTTGTATATTATCTAAAATTGTTTTATTTGAATGAGAATGTGTATCTTCGTCTAATTCATCTAATTTGCCCTGAACTGATAATCCGCTTTCATCAGTAAGAATTTCATCTGCAATTGGTTTTGGAAGATTTTCTATTTTTATTTTATTTTTATTATAAGTTGCCAATTTATAAATCCTACCACCAAGTACCGATGCTATTATAATACTACCATCTTGATTTATTCCTGCCCCTGTCCAATATTTATTTACATCTCCTGCTGGTTTATATTCCGTCCAATCTACACCACTATTAGTTGAAATATAAAGTCTGCCACCATTTGCTTGAGCCTCCAAAATAGTACCATCAGAATTAGACAATACAGAAATCCAATTTCTATCTACATCCCCTGCTGGCTGTCTTTCTGTCCAATTTAATCCACCATCGGAAGAAGTATAAATTCTACCTGTAGACCCAGCAACTTGATGTCCACCAACTATTAAAAAACTTCCATCTGCATCAGATGCAGCAGATTTCCAAGATTTTGTTCCACCACCTGGGTTTCTTTCTAACCAAGTTACTCCACCATCAGAAGAGGTATAAAGCCCCATTGCAGTCTGATAACCACCACCAGCAATTAAATTACTTCCATCATAATCACAAAGGCAAAACTGCCAATCCCCGCCCACATCTCCTAAAGGTCTAAATTCTCCCCAAGTAACTCCATAATCGGTAGATTTATAAATTCTTCCATCGGCATCATCATTACTAGCAATTATAAGACTCCCTGTTGAATTACAATATAAACAATACCAATTTTTGTCTGTTACTCCAGGATATCTCTGATTCCAAGTTATACCATAGTCTGTTGAAATATAAAATCCGCCGGGATGAGAAGCAACTATTAAAACACTACCATCTGCGTCGGACCAGCATCCAACCCATTGTTTATTTCCACTTCCTGCTGGAGTTCTTTCAATCCAGGTAACTCCATAATCAGAAGAAGTATATACTCTCCCATAATAAACTGCTGCCAATAAATTACTTCCATCATCGTCCGAAACACTTCCAACCCAATTTTTATTACTATTTCCTGCGGGCTGTAATTCTAAAGATGTTCTTAAATTATTTTCAATTAAAATAACATCATTGTCTTCTAGTACTGTTTTTTCTGACAAACCGTAAATTTCTTTACTAATAAATTTATTAAGTTGTTTTAATTCATCATGTTTTTGTAAAACAGCAGAATCAATATTAGCGACGGAAGATGAAGGTTTATTTTCTATTGTTGACCAATCTATATTTAAAACATCTCCCTGATTAATCCATGCAGTTCCCGACCACACATATAAATTATAAGTATCTAAAACTATTCTTGCATCATTTTTTGTATTGCCTGTTGCAGGAAGTGCAACAACATTAGCCACACTAGTCTTAAAAAATAAAATTCCATCATCGTTTACAAGTTGTAAATTTCCTGTAAAAGGATTAACTTTTGATTTATAATTTGCCATTTTTTAATAATCTCCTTGTTTAGTTAGATTATAGTGTCGGATTAGTAAGTAAATCGGGAGTGGTATAATTTTTCGCAGTTCTTACAGCCCATATAGTAGCAAAAGTCCCTATGCCAATCCAGTATCTAATTTCGGTTACTGCTTTATTTGTTCTCATTAAAAGAATAGCACCTTTTTTATCAAGATAACCATAATAATTATATGTTTCGCTAGCTTCATCGATAGCAACAATCATGAAATTTTGCATCCCAAAAGACAAACTTCTATCTGGATTACTCATTTTTCGATTCTCCTTTTAAATAATTTTATTTTCTCTTAATTCTTTTTTTCCTTTTTTAATATTATCTATTCCCCATAAGGGCTGGAGATTGGTATAATGGAAACATTTCTTTTGTTCTTCTGGATTAGTCAAATCAAAACTCGCACATGGTTTAATGTGGTCTATGTGCCAACCATAAAATCCATAATTAGACCAAGACATGCCTTCTGCGAATTGAGATTCTAAATGTTGTTTAAGTTGAATAATAGAACAACCTACTATTTTCATAGTAGTAGACAGTTTAGGATTACCTTTAAGGGCTGAGCAAACTCTACTTCTTAAATTATGTAAAATTTTATAGTTAATATCAATATTGTATTTTTTTGTTAGATATTTTTTAGTTCTTTCGATTAATTTAAACCTAAATTGCAAATCTGTATAATATTTTTCTTTAAAATATTTTTTCATATATTTTTTATCGTAAGCATTCTTCTTATCTTTATTTTTTAAATACCATTTTTTGGAATATTCTTTGATATGTTCTTTATTTTTTAATCGCCATTCTTTTTTATATTCTTTCTGCTCTTCTTTTGTCATATAAAAAATTAGTTAGGATATTTTTATATCATCTTTTTATTTTGGGAGGGAAGAATTTTATTTCTTCCCTCAATTATTATTTCTTATTTTTCAAATTTTACTAACAAAAGTCTTCCTTGAAACTATCTACCTACTGGTGGAGGTGTTCCTCCCCCTGAGGTAATAGCAACAATAATTGCATCTAATAAAGGAACAATAGACGCTACTTCACTTGCATCAATCTCAAAATTATTTGAATGTTTACTAATACTTAACCCTTCCAAATTCCCTCCAGTCATTGCATATAATAGGGACAACAATTTACCATAAAATTCACTGCCTATTAAACTATTATTAACTCTTATTCTTATTCTTGCAAGGCGTTTTTTATCCATTTTTTTCTCCTTTTTTTATTATTCTTTTTTTTATATCTTTTTTATCTATATATTTACATCTATTCCAAATAAATAAGTATGAAATGTATATGTTAAAAATTTGGCTGGATTGGCAACCTCATTTATTTTTAATGATAATTGGTCGTCTATCAATGGCATTTTTGATTTTTGAGAAGCCAATATTATATAACTATCTTCTGTAGTCAATAAACCTCCTAACTGAATATTAGGAATTACATTATCATACTTTGAATCATTGGTTCCTATGGAAATTTTTGGGGTATCTCCTGTCGCTGGTGCTCCTCCTACCCATTGTATATCCAATCCCACCACTACAATATACAGAGGAGCAAATCTCCCCCATATCCCAGAAAACATCGATGTTGTTTCATTCAAATTAAATCCATTACAATTCCAAAATACTATTTGATAAATTGAAGTATAATAAGGAAATCCGCATCCATAATCGTTATTAGCCATTATATATATTCCTTCCAAGCAACTTGAACAATATAATGTGCAGTCGCAATATTATTTACTTCCAATCTCACTAATAATGATTCTCCAGTTCTTAAAATATATGGTTTATCATAAATATATTGAGGCAATAAAGAATCATCGGGGGCAAAAGTAAATCCTGCTGCTGTAATTAATTTGGAAGAATATTGTTGCCATATAGTTACTCCTGGAGAGGCATTTATAACAGTCGCCACGCCACCATCACTTGCGGTAGCTCCTCTAACTATTGCAACTGGAGCACTATTATTGGTATCAAATTTAACAGCAGATATTGATGTTCCTCCTGTTGGTAAAGATGCAAGTCTACTTGTTTTAAAATTAGGAATAGTCGTTATCTGCAATGCAGTTTGTATAACTTGAATAGTCATTCTTTTAATACCGAGTATTCTTCCGCTACCAGAAGGATTTTCAATCGTAAAAATATTATGGGGATTTGTAGTCAATCCCATTGTTCTAAATGAAGAAGCAGTATACTCTCCATAAACAGTTTCTGAACTCTCTAATGGAATTACTTGCAAAGGATTAGCTAAAGTCCCTATTTCTATTCCATTTGAATTATATAAAGTTATTCTTGCAGCTTTACTTGTAGCATCAACTTTTAACTGGTCTGAAGAATCTCCCGATTTAATTATTGCCATTTTTTCTCCTAACCTATGAGATAATTTATTTTGAATTTCCCCTCTAAATAACCTTCTTCACCTTTTATATAAATAGTAAATTGCCCATTTCCTGGAGCAAATTTTAAATTAAGAGAATCCATTTCTAATTCATCTAACTCTTTGTCTGTCGGAGACTCATAAGCAATATTTCCAACAATTTGAGAAGTAACCAAAACATCTGAGTCTATTATAACAAATTCTTTTTCGCTAACTGGAATAGATTCAAAATCAATTTCTATCTGTTTTATATTTGGAGCATTTTGTGGGACTACCCAAGTTTTATCGCCTCTTAAAAATTTGGTCGAGTCTGCTCCTACACCGCCTAAGTCTGTTGTTTTTATTTTATTGTCAGTATCTAAAATAGGTATTTTTTTCATTTTAAATATCAAAAGTTATGCAATCTAACTCAGGGTCATAACTGGCTTTTTTAGAATTTAATTCATCTAATTTGTCTTGAACTGTTTCACTGCTTTCGTCTGTGGGTATATCAGAAGCAACTAAATTAACTTCTCCTATTTTTCCATTGATTTGAGTTACCGCATCAGTCGTATCCGCTTTTTCCCAAGTAGACCCATTATAAATACAATAATCTCCAACTTCAAAAGATATATTACCTGAACCTAAATTTTGCGTTCCAGCGACTGATACTCTATAAACATCTCCCGATATTACTCCTGACATTCCATCTTCTAAAGTAGGAGTATTTGTACTTGCATCCCAAGTTCCTTGATAAGTCATTATTGCATTAGGCAATTCTGTTACTAGTATTTTTCCACTACCATCCAAAGAAGAATAACCATTAGGTTGCCCTTTATTATTTTTTTCTTCTAATCCACTGAGGTCTTGGTCATCACTATGAGGGGAATGTTTTTTGCCTATCGCATCTTTTAATTCAATGGCAGTTCCAACATCTATCCAAGAAGAACCATTATAACTATAATATTTATCTTCGTCATCAACATAAGTTAGTGTTCCTTTTTTTGGAACATCAAATTTCCAAATAGACCCATCATACCAAGCAATATATTTATCTTTTCCATTCCAATCTCCAGAGGCTCCAGATGCTATTATATATCTATCACCTTTTACTGGAAAACTTGGAGGAGCGGCTAAGTCTTTATCCAAAACTTTTGGTTGAAATTCGAAAGATTCAAGTACAGGAATTCTATAAGACATTTATTCTCCTATTAAAAAATTTTTTAATTGATTATCAAAATAAATACTGTCTAATAATTCTTTATTAGCGTGTATATGTCCACTTTCTCCTTTTAAGCCACCTTCCATAACAACATTTATTACTGATTCAGTGAGAGATACATCGATAAGAGTTTCTTTTGTTAAAGAAACATTTATTGGTTGATTTTTTTCCAGTGTTATATTAATTATTTCAGATTCCATCAGTCTAAATTACCCCCCCCCCCCCCCATCGGTTACACTTAAATCAAATTGAATCTTCCCCATTAGAATAGTAGTCATCTCATTATTTTTTACAGTTATGTCATACAAATAAGAACCTAATAAATCTGTATCAATAGAAGTCAGCATTATAGCCGTTTGTCCTCTTGTTGGGTTGGTATGTTGTGTAATTACTTTTTTTATTTTAGCATTAGCATAAGAGTCGGCAAGATTTTTTTTAACAGTAAAATAAACAGTCCACGAAGAAATGTTAGGATAGGTCTTATCCTTATTTCTGAAAATCAAAGTATATTTTTTAGTATTCCCTTTTAAAATTTTTAAATCTAAAGTTCTCATTTATTTCCCCAATTGAAAATAAATTCCAGATTCAGAATCGTAATTTCTAAATATTTATAATCAGTTTCTTTATAATCAAATATAATTTTAAAAAAAGTAAATTCTAACCAATCTCTTAAACAAAGCCAATGATTATCAAAAGTAAAAGTCATTAGTCCTCCCTAAAAATAAAAAAAAGCTAATCAATTAATTCGACCAGGGTTCCCCAGTCCATAAACATTAACCAATTAGCTTTAATTTGTTACTAAATTTGGGAGGGAGAAAATTAATTCTCCCTCATTCCCGACTTAAAAAATAAATCGGGTAATAAACTTATTTATTCTGTTTTCGGAGAAAGACAAGATGGAGCCATCCCCTCTTCTTTTTCTGCCTCTAATTTTGCCAATAAATCTTTGGCTCTTTGAATCTTAACATTAATGTCGAGTTTCTTTCTTCCCCTACCCATGCTATCTCCTTTTTTTAAAAAGATTAATAAATTAAATAAATCCTCGCAGAGCCATCGACCCAGTCAACGCCCTTTTGAGGAAAAGTATAAAATAACTCTTTCCGAACTTGTCTAATTGGCTTTAGATTTAGATGCTCAAATACCACATCTCAAGATTCAGAAAGAAAGCAAATACAATAAGTTATGAGAATAAGAGGAACTGTGAACCCTTCATTTCCCTTTCGGAGTTATAGGCATATTAAGTATCATTATTCTCAAAAATTAAATCTCATATCCTTTCAATTAAAGTATCTACAAAAAAAGCGATTTCTGCAACCATTATTTTAACTATTTTTCCAAATGAAGAATAAAATCAATTTAATTAAGAAATTTCATAATCTCTCTCTCTTAACAATCTCTTACTCTTATTAAATACATTACTACGTATTACTACTAGTAACGTATTTAATACTTAGTATTAAATACTAGTTTTATATATTATATTTAATACTATCGTATTAAATAGAAATCGATTCAAAAAGCAAATCGCTTTCTACCTTCTTCTACCATTGTGTATGTGTTTATTTTCTTCTTCAGAATAGCTACTGGGAAAGAAAAAAACCTAAAACAATGATAAAATTACTACCCTACGGGGGTAGGGGGCAGTTCCGCACCTCGACCTCTTATTTTCTACGATTCTTAGAATCTACCCAAATCTACCTTTTAAAAAGGTAGAAATAGGTAGATTTACCTAAACTTACTTTCTACTTAAATCTACCTTGTTGATAAATAATGAGTTACGATAAAGGTAGAAAAAGGTAGATTCATAGGTAGATGTAAGGTAGAAACTATGATTTATTATCCGGTAAAGATACTATTATTTCGATAAAAAGGCAGTATCTACCCTAAAATGCAGGTAGAAACTCTTTTTTGGATATAACTTTAACAGTAGCAAATAGTTACAAAGGTAGAAACTTTTACCCATTTACATAACTACAACTAATACAATGAGATATGTAAAGGTAGAAGTATAGGTAGAAATATAACTTTAATGAACCCAATAGGTTAAATTAAAAAAAATTAAAAAATACCCTACTTTCTACCTATATAGTATCTTTGCTAAAATAAACCCACCACCCACTATCACCAATACATATTAATCTAATTTAATAATAAAAATAAGCCTATTCTATTTCTCTAACTTATCATTTTTAGCAACTTACCGAAACATAAATAAAAAGGAATTTATTAATGATTACCGAACAGTCGCAAATATAATATAAATAATGCCCCGAACAATATAAATATAAATGGTAGGAAATAAAATATAAAGTCAATGAATAGAATAAGATAGAATAAAAAAGGTAAGAATAAATAAATATCCCGAACTCAATAAATAAGAAAAAGAGTAAAATATGACATAAATATATATAAGTGAGTGGGTAGAATAAATAAATCGATAGATAAATATAGTCGGTATACTTCCGAAGATTTTGTGGATTTTGCTAAACTGAACCCGGCCCCATATTGATATAAGTTATTATAATTGAATAGGTTATAATAAAATTGAGGTATATTATTTTATAATTTACTTATAGAGTATAAGCGGGATTTAAGGTATAAATTTGAGGCATAAATTATGCGCCAGTTTTTATTTCTTGCCTTACTTCTCATCTTTTTTATTATAGTGTATTAGTTTATTTTTATCTTTCTTATTTATTCTCTTAGCGGATCCGCCTACGGCGGAAAAATACACTAGCCTGGGTGTAATCGGCTTTATAATCCGTGTAATGGGCCAGACGGACACCTAAAAGACGGACTTTGCCTGCCTGCCGATTTTGTGGTGGGGAGCGGATAGCGTAGGTTAGTTTAATTTATTTTTTATTTTGCCCTTGACAAATTTATTTATTTATGTTATACTTCTTATAGGTTAGGGGATTTAAAATTTTTTAAAAAGGAGGAATAAGATGACTTTTAAAAACATGGAAAAGATCTTTACTCAAGGAAATTGTGAAAAAAGGGATTTGGCACTGGAAAGGGAAGACTTAGGAAAGAGACTCTATTACTGTAGTAATACCGGCGAAGGCCGCAAGGTTAGAAGGGAATTGAAAACAAGAATCAGAAAGATAAATAAGTTAATTGGAAATTGAAAGGAATTAACGAGATTGGATTTATCCCGTTCCTTCATTGACAGAAATGGGAGTTTAGCAGTATTTAGAGGCAATCGTAAAATTTGGGAAGGAAATATTTTATTGGCGATTGATTATTTTAAATATATGATATGAGGAGATTAAAAGATTTTTAAAAAGGAGGGATAAGATGAGGGTTAAACTAATAAAAGAAATTGCCGAAGTATACCATAACAAATATATTAAGGGCATATATAGTATTAGAATTGCAAGGTATTTTATAGATAGTTTTGGTGCATCTTATATTGAATATAAGATATGGGATGAATTTGTTACTAAAGAAATCGCTGAAAGAGAACTTTTAAAGCTTGAAACTAAACAAGCAATGAGGAACTGCGGATATAATGTTTTATAGGCGGGAGGATAAAAGAATAAGGGAGGTATTAAAATGGATAAAACATATAAAAGAAAAGTTACAAAAATCGATGATGAGATAGGCAATGCTAGAAGGGATGGGCTATTTGGATTTGATAGAGATAAACCTTTTTATGGGTGTATTTATAAGATTTTGGATAGGGAAAGATGTATTTTTAAGTACTTTGAAACTGAAGCGGATGCCATAAGTTATAGGGATAAAATAAAGAAAGAACTACAAGAGGGTTTATACAATGACCGAAACTAAATTTATCATCGTTAAAGATAGGGTTACCGGTTTTTTAAGGCATTATAAAAGCGACTGGCTAAGTCATGAAACTATTGCTAGAGATAATGACTATGATTATAGGGAAATTATAGAAGCAGGAATTTTTATTGAAGGTAAGCTATTTATCTTTGATTGCATTGACAGCAATCACAAAGATAAAAAATTTAATAATTTAATAGATAATAGATTAAATTATTATAGTAATTCATGGATTAAAGCAAGAGAAGCTGAAAGTTTATCTATGTATAAATATACAGGGTTAAAGGAGGGCGACTAAATGGATATAAAAACACTAAACAAAGCGGATATTTTAAAATGGTGGTATGGTGATAAAACCTCTTTATATGATGGGATGAGGCAATGCAAGACAAAAAGAGAAGGGCAATCATTAGCGATTATATGCTATCGTAATGGGTTAATGACAAGGCAAGGTACAATTAAATGGATAGAATATATAAAGGGATGGCACTTACCTTTAAAATAATATCGCCTTGACAAGTTAAGAATTATATGCTATACTTTAGGTATGAAGATTGAAAGACTAGATTTTTTTAAAAAGGAGACGGGAAAATGAAAATTTATTTAAAAAATTTAAAAACTTATGATTGGGAATTAAAAGAAGGAAGTTTAAAAGATTTAAAAAAAGATTTAGATGACAGAAAAATTATTGTTAGTGAAACTGCAAGCATAGGAAACTACGCACGCATAGGAAACTCCGCAAGCATAGGAAACTCCGCAAGCATAGGAAACTACGCAAGCATAGGAAACTACGCACGCATAGGAGACTACGCAAGCATAGGAAACTCCGCAAGCATGAGAGACTACGCAAGCATAGGAAACTACGCAAGCATAGGAAACTCCGCAAGCATAGGAAACTCCGCAAGCATAGGAAACTCCGCAAGCATAGGAAACTACGCAAGCATAGGAAACTACGCACGCATAGGAAACTCCGCAAGCATAGGATACAAAGCAAGCATAGGAAACTGCGCAAGCATAGGAGACGAAGCAAGCATAGGAAAATTAAAGGAGGTGAGATATGGAAACTAAACAAAGAGGCAGAAAAGCGGGAGCAGGAACGCAGGAGGCAAAGGATTTTGTTGTAAGAGGTAAACTGGATAGGTTTTTTGCTGATAGAAAAGACATCTCCGATGAAGGCGTTGCAAGAATAATGAAGGCGGTAAAATTTGGTTTGGGAATTAAAGACGAAGTAATGAAGGTTATTGCTTAACCTATGAAAGCAATAAAACAAGGAGGATTTAAAGATGTTAACTTATACACAAGCTAAGCAATGTATTAAGGATTTGGGAAGGGGTGGGCTGGAGGATTTAATTAAACAATATGGCGAAGATGTTATAGTATCCGCTTTTGATTGTGATGTACAGCCGGCAGATATTGAGGAGGCGTACTCTGGGGAATTTTCAAGCGATGAAGATTTTGCGCAAGATTTATTGGAGTCTTGCGGTGATATACCTAAAAATTTACCAGTCTATATACATATTGACTGGGAGGCGACAGCTAGAGATATAATGATGGACTATGGCGAAGCTAACGGGCACTATTTTAGGAATCTTTAAATAAAAGGAGGTGAGATATGGAAAAAGAAAAAAGATATTGGGAAGAGGGCAGGCGATATGGTTACTCTGCAATCGATGAGGTAAACGCCAAGGGCGGTTGTTTGCGTACTGTTATTTGCGGATTGACTCATAAAGAAGCGGATTTAATTGTTTACTATCACAATCAAGAAATAGACAGATTATTTAATAAATAAGAGGTGATTGCTTAACCTATGAAAGCATAAGCCGAGACAATGGAAACATTACCGAAAGGGAGGCAGTAAAATGTTAGATTTACATAGTGTATATTTTGGGCAGAAGCATAAAGATTTTAATTATGACGATTTTGATTTGATTAAAAAAGTGTCAAGATTGGCATTCAAACACCAAAGGCAAGCGGCTAATGATTGTAATGGTGAGGGGTTTGTTAATGGGGTACATTATTATAGTGGTAACATCGACGAATGGGCAAAGAGTCAATATGGGCAAGGCGTAAAGAGTGCCTATGTTAATGATGATGAAGTAACTATATTTCAAGAGGAGCAAAGCAAAATAGAGGATAAAATAAATAAGTTAATCGCTATCAAGCCGAAGTTTAGCATCGAGTATCAGGGAGACCCTAGAGGTTATACTGTAAAATTAAGTTATGAAGGCGAACTAATAGAATGGTAATTATTTTTAAGGCGTAGTAAGGGCAGGGATAAACTATTTTAAGGTAAAACATATAACATATAGGAAGCAGTTATATAATAGGTAAGAAAGATAAGGTAATATAACTATTGACTTGACTGAATATATTTGAACCTTGAAACGATTAAGGGCTATATTTTAAGAAAGGCAAGGGTTAGATGCTCCGATACCATAAGGCAGTATATACCGAGCCAGAGCATTGGCATAAGTTAAGTATTTTAACCGAGCAATTAAACGATATGCAATGGACACACTCCGGGCATTGTCTCGACAATATAAAATATAGGATTATAGATATTGAGGGCATATTGAGGTTTATTAAGGGCATTATTTTAGAGCCAGAGCAGATATTTGAGTATTACCTTAACGATAAAACCAGAGAGCCAGAGAAGATTTGTTATAGGGTAGATTATAATAAGGATATAGATTTATTTTTAGTGGTAAGCAAAATAAAAAATTTAATTACCATATATATAAACAGTAAAGACGATGGACACGAAACACTAAAAGAAAATTTATATATGAAAGGTTAAAATGATTAAATTACTCTATATATTATCAATTATAGGTTTAATTTGGGCATTTATTAGGATAGAATTATATTTTATTTATAAGAGTCGAGAAAGTTTTAGAGAATTAAAAGAGGCATATAAAGACCTCAAAAAGAGTAAAGATGATTTAGAGGAGTTTTTAAAATGAAAAATACATATACTTATGGAAATTGTATCCCTGTTAGCGAAGAAGCATATAATCGATTAAAGAAAAAAGGATATGACCCTGTTTTAATCGCTGGTTATGTTAGTGTTAATGATGAGGATTTATTTTTTGAATATAATAATCAAGCAAGAAAAAATAAAGTTAATCATACTTATTTAATTTGTGGTAAGCATAGAATTGATTTGACCAGAAATCAATTTGATATATATGGTGGTATAGATGAGTATTTAAAACCTAAACATTATTATATAATTGAGGGAAATAAATTTATTATAAGAAAAACTTTAAAAGAAATAAGAAATCTCCGACGGAAAAATGAATACTTGACAAAACATAAATAATATGTTATACTTAATTAGAAAGGAGAATTAAAAATGAAAAGAGAATATAGTTTTTGTGTGGGCGATGTAGTTGTATTTAATAATTTGACTTATGATGTAATAAAAGCGACTTATGGATATATCATTATTAAAAACGATATTGGCGAAGTTAAAATTACAAAGAAAAACGATTTTAAGAAATTGATACTTTTACAAAAAGAAATATAAAAGCGAGGTATATAATGGACACTAAAGAAATTGAAGTAACCCCCGCGGATACTATCGAAACAAAAAATGTTGCTCCTGATAATGATAGTAAGCAGGAATTGGGGGATACTTCTCCTATTATAAAGCGAGGCAGAGGCAGGCCGAAGGGAAGCCCAGGCAAGCCAAAAGAAATTAAAGAATCCTCTTTAGAAATCAGGCGGATTAAAAAAGAGATAAAAGATTTAAGAGCCGAGAAATTATCTTTACCTTCTGGAGATAAACAGCGAATTATTTTACACAGAAAAATTAAAGAAATGAAATTATTATTGACAGAGAAAAAAGAAATCAAAGAAGAAAAGATAATAGAAATAACGCAATCTAATACCGAGAAAGCTCCGCTAGTTGCCGAGATTTTAAGTTTAGAAAAGCAATATAATATAAAGCCGACATTTGAGGTATTGGGGATTGATTTATATAAATATAGTGTAAAAGAATTAACAAAGCATGTTGAATGTATAAAAAGAAAGAGAGGCGTAAAATGGGTTTATTAGAATTATCTGTTTTGAGATTAAGGCAAGAAAGAAATTTTGACCCGACGCAAAAAGAAATAGCAATAAAAATGTTAGATATAGTTGACAGGATTAAGAAAACTGGGCATAAAAAAATTGCTTTAGCCCTTGACAAATGAGGGTTAGGTGTGTTATACTTATATTGAAAGGAGAAATAAAAAATGAATAAAATAAAAACTTATAAAGAAGCATTAAAAATCTGGCGAGAATTTGGATTAAAACTTCCTGAATTACCATTAGACGAATGTATTTTTTACAATGCAGAAAGATTATTAGAACTTAAAGAAAAAATAATTAAAAGGAGCAGATAATATGAAAAGAAAAGGATTAGAAATAGCCAGAGAAAAAGCAATAGATATTTTAGAGAGTATTGCCGAGTATATGGGCGATGAAGAAATGTTTGATTGTAAAAATGGCAATAGTTTGTGGTATGATTTGGAGGATAAAATTGCCGATATTATTAAAAATAAATAAGGAGGTATAATGTTAAAATTTTTTAGAAAAATATTAGAGTATATTAACAAAATAATAATGGAAGAACGCAGGATAATGACCGATTACTACTTGAACAAGTAATATAAAAAAGGAGAAGAAGATGAAAAATAAAATATTGATATTAGTAATTGGGTTATTTTTATTGACTTCTTTGGCGTATAGTTATGGAGTTGAAACAGTAAAAGATGATAATGACGGAAATAAAGGTTATATCCTAATTAATACAGGAAAACAAAATGGCAATAGCGATGTAGGGCATTGGACAGATATAAAAAATGTACCTGAATTAAAAGGTGAAAAAGGGGATAAAGGAGATACAGGGGCGACAGGACATCAGGGCATACAGGGAATACAAGGAGAACAGGGTATAAATGGCATTGACGGAATAAACGGAATTGATGGAATGAATGGAGTTGATGGTATAAACGGTTTAGACGGTTTAAATGGTATTGATGGTTTGGATGGATTAAATGGTTTAGACGGATATACTCCTGTTAAGAATGTTGATTATTTTGACGGAATAGACGGTTTAAATGGAATTGACGGACTTAATGGAGAAAATGGAAAAGATGTTGACCCTATAACAGTTACCAATTTACAAAATGAAGATATTACTTTACGAAATGGAATTAATGCAGAAAAAGATAGCAGACAATTAGGCGATAATTTACTTCAAGATAATATAGATACAGAACAATTTAATAGAATTGGTATGGGAAATTCTTTACAAAACAATATAAATGTGGTTGATGTTAATAGCCAGAGCCGAGACACTACACTACAAAAAAATGTTGATAATGAAGTATTAAATAGAAAAAATGCAGATACTCAATTAAATAATAGAATTGATGATGTTAGTAATAGAGTAAGTAAATTAGAACAAGTACAATATAAAATACAGACAGAGTTTAGGGTTATTGATACAAAAAGAATGACAATTAGCCCATATATAAGCAATAACCTAACCCGAAACAAGTTAGATGAGGCTGGGGTTAGGGTTACTATAAAATTAGGCACTTCATACGAAGAAAGAGAAATAGTCAAAACTAATGCAAGATTAGACAGATTAGAGCATACTTTAGGACAAAGCGCAGTTATAACAAGAACAGTAGATAAGAAAGGGAATTTGAAAAGTATTCAGATAAGTAACGGACAATTAGGAGTTAATGGAGAGTTTTAAAAAAGGAGAAGATAAAATGTTATTTAAAAATTTAAAAATAGGTCAATTCTTTTGGTATGAAGATGAATGTTATTCTAAAACAGGAGAAACAAGAGCATTTGGTTTTAATGGTGGCAAAGAATTTAATTTAGGAACAGAAGTAGAAGAACTATAATAAAAAAAATGAAAAAATACACTCATATAATCTATCATATTGGTTGGTTTAGATTTTCTTTTTACCGATTAGGGCGAAGATTTTATATAAAAATAGAAATAAGTAAAGGGTGGGATTAAAAATGTTTAGGATTGGATTGATTAGAGCTAACGGAATACCCGAAGCCCATAATTTTGATACAAAGGAAGAAGCGGAAGAATTTTTACTTGCTCTTATGGATAAAGAACAATTAAGACAAGCAAGAATAAAAGACTTAATTACAAATGAAGAAGAGAGGATAATTTAATGATAATAAAATTTACCTGTAATAATCATTGCGCTGATTTTCAAAAAGATGAGATAGAATTAATATCAGAATCTCGTAGTCAAAGATTTTGTGCTTTTTGTGGAGAGAAATTGACCATAACTAATTTAGATGAGATAGTTGCTTATGATATTGATAAAAGAGCAGAAGAATACATAAATAAATGGTTAAAAGAAATGGGTGGAGATGAAACTTTATCATTAGTGCAAAGGCATGTATCCCATAGTTGTTATCGCATATACAAAGAAATTTTGCAAAGGAAAGGATTTATTATAAAATGAAATGCCCAAATTGCAATCAAAAAATGGACAGATATAGTATAACTTGTAAAAAATGCTATTTTAAAACTTTAAAAGGTCGAGGGAATCCCAATTACAAATATTTATTTACTAAAAAATTTCTCATAGGAGAATAAATATGATAAATAAATTAACTTCAGAACAAGAAAAACAATTACAGGTTTATAGAGATAAATGGGTTACCATTGGATTGTCAACCAACAGAATTGATAGAAAAGTTGCTAGTGAAAATTTTATGATTTTTAATAAAATAGTTTTAGGTAAAGAAAAAAGACCTATAATTATTTTCATGAATTCCCCATTAACTGCATGGATTGCTACTCTTTTATTATATGATTGGTTTTATATTAAAAATAATACGCAAGTTGAGTCGCAAGTTGAGTCGCAAGTTAGGTCGCAAGTTGGGTCGCAAGTTTGGTCGCAAGTTGAGTCGCAAGTTGAGTCGCAAGTTAGGTCGCAAGTTAGGTCGCAAGTTGAGTCGCAAGTTAGGTCGCGAGTTAGGTCGCGAGTTAGGTCGCAAGTTAGGTCGCAAGTTGGGTCGCAAGTTTGGTCGCAAGTTGGGTCGCAAGTTGAGTCGCAAGTTAGGTCGCGAGTTTGGTCGCAAGTTGAGTCGCAAGTTAGGTCGCAAGTTGAGTCGCAAGTTGGGTCGCAAGTTGAGTCGCAAGTTAGGTCGCGAGTTTGGTCGCAAGTTGAGTCGCAAGTTAGGTCGCAGAATAAAAATTTTGTTTATCCTTATTTATGCGGAAATTTTGATAGTTCGTATTTTTCTTTTTATAATTTTTGTAATGAAGTACTAAAAATAAAATTTGATAATCAGAAAAAATGGAACAGTTACCTCAAAACTTCCGATGTAAACCTAATATACCCTTTTGATGATTTTTGGGTAGTTTCAGAAAAACCTACAAATATAAAAATAGTTAATTCTGTTTTGCATAATGAAAAAGGTGCGGCTATTTTTTATGCAGATGGATTTTCTATTTATAGTCTTAATGGAGTAAAAGTACCTCAATGGTTGGTAGAAACTCCTGCTGAAAAAATAGACCCTACTTTAGCATTAAAAGAAACAAATGCAGATATTCAACGAGAGATTATTAGAAAAATAGGGGCAGAAAGAATGTTAAAAAAATGTAATGCAAAAATTATTGATGATTGGATTGACTCAAATACAGGATATAATTATAAACTTATGGAAATGGCTATCGGACAAAATATTAGACGGAAATACCTTTATTATGAACATGCTTCTATGAAAGGGATATTTTATGCTAAACCAGTGCCTCCAGAAACTAAAAAAGCAATTCATGGGAGGGCATATATTGTTTCTCTTGTGGAAAGAGAGGAACTTAATAATATAGATGTTGCAAAGGAAGCCGAGATAATTAGTAATTTACCATTAACCGTTTCATAAAAAGGAGGAATAAATGATTAAATTACATACCCAGCAAGGCGATTGCATTTTGGAAGTTGTATCGGAAATACCTGAGTCTGCAAAAGAGATTAAAGCAAAAGGAAATTTCATACTTTTAAAAGGAGAAGGAGTTAATACACACGAAATAACCAACGCAGAAGAAGTAAAAATATTTGAAGATAACGGAACTTTATATTTAAAATCTTCAAAATCGATTGAGTTAATTCATTCGGAACATGGAAAAATGGTGTTAGAACCAAATAAAATATATCGTAGAAGAATTGAAAGAGAATTTGATTATGAATCGATGGAGGCAAGAAATACTCAAGATTAAAAAATATAGTTTATAAGTAAATAGGATAATAAATGGGGTAATTGGGGCTTAAATAGGGTAAAGTAAGAGATTATTGCCCCATTTATAAGATAAGGGCAAGGAAAGGGCTATGAAGAAGAAAAATAAGGCAGAAAACAAGGGTATAGGAACTCTTTTAGAGTATTTAGATAGGGAAATTGAAACTTTTAAAATAAAAAATAATTGCTATCCTAACCTAATTTTAATGAGCCAAAAAACTAAAGATAAATTATTTTCCGAATTAGAAAATGATGTGGATATTTCTTTAAGTTGGTTTGACCATAGAGATAATTATAGAGGAATAAAAATCGGGACTAAAGAAGATATATTTATAGAATTGGAGGAATAGTGGTTATAATTAACGAAGCAAGATTATTGATAGCAATAAATAGACCTTTATGTTTTGGGTTTTGGTTTATTAGAAAAAAAGTTATTTATATTTGTGTTGGTTATTTGACAATATTAATAAATTTTAATAAATTAAAAGGATAATAAAATGGATATATTAGACGTCTTAGGGATAACTACCATTGTTGATAATATGAAAGAGCATTTTGAAGTTAAAAAAGAGGTAGAAGAAACGCAAGTTCAAGAAATTAAACCAGTCAAATTTATTTATCGTCCAGATACTCTCGAAAAATATATAGGGCAAATTCAAGCCAAGAAATTAGTAAGAATTGCTTTTAATGTTATAGTTAATAAAAAGCCTCTTCATTTTTTGATTACCGGTCATGCTGGGATGGGGAAAACTACATTAGCACAAATCATAAAAAATTATTTGAGATTTAATTTCTATTCTTATATAGGTAATTCTTTTACTCAAGATACTTTAAATAATTTTTTAATTAAAAACCAAGATTCCGAGTTGCCAAGTGTTTTATTTATCGACGAGATACATTCCGCAGATAAAAACATTTTGGAATTTATGTTACCGATTATCGAGGATTTTAAACTGAATGAAACGAAGATACGCCCATTTATAATGATATGTGCCACGAATGAAAAAACGATTTTATTAAGGAAGTCTAAACCCTTTTGCGATAGAATACAGATACAAATTCAATTAGAGGATTATAATGCGGAAGATATAAAATTAATTTTAAAACAATATAATGAGCAAATTTATAAAGTAAAATTATGCGAGGAATATTATGATATTCTTTCTACTAATTCTCGATATAATCCTCGTATTTCGATTGCATTTTTTGATTTGTTTATGGGATGTAAAGATATTAAAACTGTTCTTGAAGCCCATAGGATTATAAAGGATGGAATAACAGATATAGATTTAAAAATTCTAACCCATTTAAATTCTACCAATGGGAAACCAATAGGAGAACAAGCACTATCAGTAATAGCAAATGTAGAAAGAATGGACTATGTGGAATTATTAGAGCCATATCTTATGAGAAAAAATTTAATTTCCCGTACATCGAGGGGCAGAATACTTACTTCTCAAGGAAAATTACTATTAGAGGAATTAAAAAATGAATAAAAATAAAAGAATAAAATATATGAGCAGATTTTTAGAATTAGTTGTCAGAAATGGTTTAAGAGATAACTTTCCTTTATGCTGTATTGCTCATTTTAGTATTGAAGAATTGCTTGGTTTAAATCCTGCTCAAGAAAGAATAAAAGAATTTGGAAATAAACTTGAAGAGGCACTTAATTATGTCAATGATACAAAAACAGGAAAAATAGGATTTATTCCCTGCCATAAATGCGTACATAAATTTATCAGAGAGGCGAATAAATTAAAGAAAGAGGTTGAAAATGGATAGTTTATCAAATGTATTTTGGGATAGGATTGCCGAAAGAGCAGAAGAAACCATATTAGCAATAAAAGAAAATAGAACTCCCATTATTGTAAGATATGCTTTGCATATTACTTCTCGATGCAATATGAGATGTATCTATTGTAGAGAAATAAAAAACCATACTAATATGAGTAGACTACTGTTTATTAAACTTTGTAAAGAGGCAGGTAAGAATGGAATAATTCATATTACAGGAGGAGAACCTTTGATGGTTTACTGGCTTGAAGAAGAAATCTATAATTATAGAAATATTACTCGTTTTGCATTAAACAGTAATTTATTGATAATGCCAAAGAAAAAAACTTTAAAATCGATATTTAGATGCAAAACCTCTCTTGATGATTATGACGAAAATCGATGGAATAAAATAACAGGAGGAGATTATTTTAAAATAGTAATTTCCCATATTAAGCAAGTTTCCGAACAAGTTAAATATACTTCTGTTTGCTTTACTGCTACGCATCAAAATACCTATCGATTAGAAAATTTTATTCAATTTTGCAAACAGCAATTTCCTAAACTTTTTTCAATTTCAGTTTCTTTTTATAAAGGAGAGAATATTAACTTAATTTTAACTAAAGAAGATATTGATATGTTATTTAATGCTTCCGAAGAAATGAACGAAGTTTCGAAGCAAATATTTTTAGAAACTCATTCACGAATGGGCAACTATTTTCCTGAAAATATTCATATTCCTTGCTATCTTTCTTTGACAGAGAGGTTATATGATGAGTATGGGCATGAATATTATTGCTCTCACCTATATCGAGATAAAGTAAACCCGCCAGGAAATCCTGGAAAAGATGAACATTGTATTACGGGATGTAATGCAAGATTCAATAAATTTAATCAAATAATTCATCAAAAAATTATGGAAGGCAAATAATGGATAATTTATTGGCCGAAAAAAAATCAATAACCATAACCTTATCTGATTTGGATGATTTACAAAAACTTTTTATAGGATTGGAAAATCTTTTTTCTACAATATTATTACATTATGCGGATACAAATGAGCAATCATTGTATATGTTTGTTTATTCAATGACTACTTACTGGGAATTGGTTAAATTGGCTTTAGAAAATGCAAAAAAAGAAATGGAAGAAGAAGAAAATAAGGAGGCTATATGAAAAATACCGGTTGGGCAATACATGTTCATCACAAGGAGATGTTTGAATGGTGCTATGATTATGAGGGGCGAGTGAAAGCTATAAAAGATACCAAACCCAAAAACGAACAAGGGATAAGATTACGCCTACTTAAGTTATTACCAGAAGAAGCGATAGCAGAATTATTTGTGAAATTGGATGAGGCATGCAGGGCTTGGGGTGAGGCAGACAAGGCTTGGGATGAGGCATGCAGGGCTTGGGGTGAGGCAGACAAGGTTTGGGATGAGGCATACAAGGCTTGGGATGAGGCAGACAAGGCTCGGGATGAGGCATACAAGGCTCGGGATGAGGCATACAAGGTTTGGGATGAGG